>Ga0193753_10003228_pt1 | contig 12215 bp, 9 predicted proteins | sample H1c2metaG_FD_144925 | JGI IMG/M metagenome (GOLD analysis project Ga0193753, IMG submission 144925) | Soil microbial communities from a riparian zone of the East river system, Colorado, United States - H1c2 | ecosystem: Environmental > Terrestrial > Soil > Riparian zone | place: USA: East River... | reverse complement strand
CCCGACCTCTTCTCCCGCATCCTCGAGGTCCACATCGGCGACGCTCCCCTCCACTATTTCGGCCTCAACGGCGTCCTCCTGACCGCATTGCTCATTCTGACAAGCTAAAGTAGCTCTAGCCCTGCAAGGTACTGGTAAAGTCTCTTTACCAGTACCCCCTGCAATGCTCTCTTTACATCGAGGCGGACATAGCTGTAACTTTGGCTAAACCAAGAGGAAGTCAGGAACACCATGGAAGACATTGCGAGCCGCTGCATCGACATCATCGCCAAATCAAAGAGCATTCCCCCGGAATCCGTCACGCTCGGCAGCACCTTCGACGAACTCAACATCGACTCCCTCGACAAGATCAACATCTCCTTCGAGGTTGAGGAAGCCTTCGCCATCGAGATCCCCGACGACGCCCTCAGCACCCTCAAGACCGTAGGCGACATGGTCAACGGCGTTACTACCCTCCGCGCCGCCCAACCCCACACCACCACCTCCTAGCCCCCCGTTCAAGCCGCAGCCCTCGACCGTATAGCCCAAACCCACCGTCCATTCCCCACCGTCCATTCCCCACCCAGCCCCAAACGCCAGGCGCCCCATCCTTCGACCTTCTGCGAAGGGTAGGAATGTACCCCCTTCCAGCCGGCTCTTGCCGCCGCCTGTCCTTTCCTCACCCCAAAACACCGTCATCTCGACCGAAGCAGCTCACAGCCTCACCGTGAGCTGCGCAGTGGAGAGACCCCCACATTTCGCCCTTGCCCTTGCCGGTGCTTGTTCTTCTTGCCACCTCCTCCCCCCAAAAAACAAGTGTTGTCATCCTTCGCCTAATTGTCATCCTTCGCGTAGCGGAGGATCTGCTGTTGCCTTTGCCCTTGCCTTTGCCTTTGTCCTTGCTTTTGCCCTTGCCTTTGCCTTTGTCCTTGCTTTTGCCCTTGCCTTTGCCTTTGTCCTTGTTCTTGTCCTTGGGATTAAGCGTGGGGCTTCAGCCCCACGAAAAAAAGCCACGCCGAAGGCGTCACCGCTCTGCCGAAGGCCGGAGTGAAGCCCGCAGGCCGCAACGACCAGACATCGCTGTTACTCTTATTCACAAAAAACCATGTCAACCCCCAACACCACCTAACTCCATAAAAACAAAGAAGAAACCCATTGCCGATCCCCTCCCCCCAATCCCATATAATCAAGACAGACAAAAAGAAAGCCCCAACCTCCAACCCCCGCCTAACCCGTTTAGAAAGACGAATTTGGACGTAACCCTTTTAGATTGACTATTTTGCAGACCAACCCTCCCCGCAAGTAGTTAATTACAAACGACTTACGCGCAGGCAATGGGGGGGGGGTACACCCCTCGAATACAATAAACACCGCAAGGGAGAATGAAGTGAACCGTGTTGTCGTCACAGGACTTGGCTGCGTCACCCCCATCGGCAGCACAGTCGCGGACTTCCGCTCCTCCCTCTTCGCCGGAGCCACCGGCATCGCTCCCTTCCCTCCCTTCCCCGAGGCACCCGGCGAGACCCAGGGCCTCCGCTTCACCCAGTCCGCTCGCGTCAAAGACTTCGACCCCTACCAGCACCTCACATCCGGCGTCGTCGTCTCCACCGACCGCACCACCCAGTTCGCCATCGTAGCCGCCCGCCAGGCCGTCTTCGACTCGCAGCTCACCCAGCACCACGCCCCCGGCAAGATCGCCATCATCGTAGGCTGCGCCTGCGGAGGCCGTCAGGCCGAGGAGACCGAGACCGCCAGGCTCTACACTCGCGACGCCCGCGTCCACCCCCTCACCGTCATCCGCACCATGGCCTCCGCCGGAGCGAGTAACATCTCCATCGACCAGGGGATCACCGGCCCCACCCTCAACATCTCCACCGCCTGCTCCTCCGGAACCCACGCCATCGGCCTGGCCTTCCAGATGGTCCGCTCAGGAATGGTCACCGCGGCCATCGCCGGCGGCCACGAAGCCCCCCTCACCTTCGGCTTCCTGCGCGCCTGGGACTCGATGCGCGTCGTCTCCCCCACCCAGTGCCGCCCCTTCTCCGCCGACCGCGACGGCATGACCATCGGCGAGGGGGCCGCCATGCTCACCCTCGAAACCCTCGAATCCGCCCAGGCCCGCAACGCCACCATCTACGCCGAGATCGTCGGCACCGGAAGCTCCGCCGACGCCAGCCACATCACCCAGCCCCTCGCCGACGGAGCCGCCTCAGCCATGCGCCAGGCCCTGCTCGACGCCAACGCCACCGCCGGCGAAGTCGGCTACATCAGCGCCCACGGTACCGGCACCCAGGCCAACGACACCACCGAAGCCGCCGCCATCCACCAGGTCTTCGGCCCCCTCGCCCCCGGCATCCCCATCAGCTCCACCAAATCCCTCCACGGCCACGCCATCGGAGCCAGCGGAGCCCTCGAAGCACTCGCCACCATCCTCGCCCTCCACGAGTCGCTCCTCCCTGCCAACACCGGCGTCACCGAAATCGACCCCACCCTCAACCTCGACGTCATCCTCGGCGCCCCCCGCCCCGCCACCCCAAACCTGGTCCTCTCAAACTCCCTCGCCTTCGGCGGCCTCAACGCCGTCCTCGCCCTCCGCCCGGCTAATCGAGGCTAGAGTCTATTCATGAAGCTCAGCCGATATTGGGTTCACCGCATCAACCGGCACCTGATGCTGGCAGCCCTCGCCGCAGCCGGAACAGCTCTCATCTACCTCGCCACAACCCCGCCGGACTTCCGCCATCGCCTCAGCATGGCGACAGCGTATAGCAGCCTCCTTTTTCTGTGTGCCACCCTGCTCCTTGGCCCATGGAACACCCTTCGCCTACGCCCCAATCCCGTCAGCTTCGATCTCCGCCGCGACATCGGAATATGGGCAGGCCTGCTCGCCATTCTGCATACAGGCATTGGCCTGACCGTCCATCTCCGCGGTCGCATGTGGATGTACTTCCTCAAGCAACGCCATCCCTTGAAGTTCCAGACCGGACTGTTCGGCTCAGCCAACGATCTTGGCCTCCTCTCAGCTCTGCTTTTCCTGATACTCCTCGCTATTTCGAACGATATCTCCCTCCGCACCCTGGGACTTCAACGCTGGAAGTCGCTTCAACGCTGGACATATGTCGCAGTCGGTTTAGCCGTCATTCACGGAGTTCTGTTCCAATTGGTCGAGAAGCGCCACCTGCCCTGGGTCTTCTTCTTCGCTACGCTGGCCCTCTTCATCCTCATCGTCCAGCTCGTCGGAGTCCTCTACGCTCGGACCAGTCGCCAAAACAAGAGTGAAGTCCCGGCTCAAACGTCGTAACTTAAAACAAAACCGTCGACGCCAGTCATGAGCCACCGTATTTCAATCGCGACTGCAACAATGACCAAAAGCGCTCCTTCAAGGAAATCTCTTTGATCTCAATCCTCATCCTCACTAAAAACGAGCAGCGCGACCTCCCCGCCGCCCTCGACTCCGTCTCCTGGTCCGACGATATCCACGTCTTCGACTCCTTCTCCACCGACGACACCCTCGCCATCGCCCAGCGTGCCGGAGCCCACATCCACCAGCGCACCTTCGACGACTACGCCACCCACCGCAACGCCGCCCTCACCACCGTCCCCTTCAAGCACCCCTGGGTCTTCCTCCTCGACGCCGACGAGCGCCCTACCCCCGACCTCTCCCGCGAGATGCAGCAGCTGGCCCAGGCCGCCCCCAACGAAATCTCCGGCTTCCGCATCCGCCGCCGCGACTTCCTCTTCGACACCTGGCTCCGGCACGCCCAGATCTCGCCCTTCTACATCCGCCTCGTCCGCCCGGAGCGCAGCCATTACACCCGCGCCATCAACGAGGTCATCGAAGTAGAGGGCATTGTTGCCGACCTCAGCTACCCTCTCGATCACTACCCCTTCTCCAAGGGAATCGCCCACTGGGTCCAGAAGCACAACGCCTACAGCACCATGGAAGCCGAACTCATCCACCGCCAGCAGGGCCTCCAGAACCCTTCCCTGAGGACCGCCCTCCGCGACCCCGACTTCCACATCCGCCGCCTCCACCAGAAGGCCATCTTCTACCGTCTGCCCGGCCGCCCTCTCATCAAGTGGCTCTACATGATGTTCTTACGCAGAGCAATCCTCGACGGCGCAGCCGGCCTCACCTACGCCACCCTGCAATCTGTTTACGAGTACCTCATCGTCTTAAAGACAAAGGAACTCCAGCGCGGAGGAGCCTGACCTCATCCGCGCGGACACACCAGCCCAGTCACTAGGGCGCTGCTATGGAGGTACTTGGCCTGACGGCCGGTCCCACTGCGCGTGGGGCGGTCACTTCGTGACAGGTATCTCCCCTTCGGGTCGAGGCTCCCGTTGGTCGCAGAAAAGAATATTCCGCCGACCATCGGGAGGCTCTAGGCGAAGCCGGTATACCCCCCACGAAGTGGGCGCCGCCCGCGTAGGGCGACTGCACCTCTTTGTCAGAAAAATATGTCGATACGCCTACAGCAGCTTCATCGACTCGACCTTCAGGGTGTCTCCCTCGACGTCTCCCCCGACATCCACCCGCAGATGATCGTCCTTGCTCGAAGACTTCAGGGCATCGACGATCTTCGCATTGCCATCCGCATCGAACTTCAAAAACTTCTTATCGGCCGTAACGATGCCGTAGCCGCTCTTCCGGCAAGCCAGGGCGCAAGTCCGCGTATGAACATCCGGGTTGTCGGCCATCTTCTTCGAGCAGGCCACATCGACCACCGCAACGCCTGTAAAGTTCTTTGTCGCCGCCAGCGCCGGCGAAGCCAGCAGGCCCAACGACAACAGGGAAGTAAGCACTTTCATGATGTTCTCCTCTTTCCGATTGAATGACTACTTAACCTCTACAGGCTCGTCGCCTGTCCATCCTGGTCCCGTACCACCGTCAGCTGCCCCAGCACATACGCGCCGACGACAATCTCGATATCTCTGACTGCAAGATCATAGAACATTCCGGTCGTCACCAGATCAGCCCACTGCGCGTGGGGCGGTCACTTCGTGACGTGTATACCCCCTTCGGGTCGAAGCTCCCGTTGGTCGCAGAAACGAATCGTCCAGCCGACCATCGGGAGGCAGCAGGCGAAGCCGGTATACCCCCCACGAAGTGGGCGCCGCCCGCGCAGGGCGCCTTTACCTCTTTGCCAGAAGAATAGGTCGACACGCCTAGAGCGGCCACTTCCACTCCCGAATCTCCTTGCAGTCGATCCCATTCTCATGCGCATAGTTCACGCTCTCGATAATCTGCCCCTTCAACCACTCCTTCGTATGCGCCGCCGTCACCTGCAGCCGCGGCACCCGGTCGATCACGTCGATCGCCAGGTTGAACCGGTCCACCTGGTTCAGAATCGCCAGCTCCAGCGGCGTGTTGATATTCCCCTTCTCCTTGTACCCGCGCACGTGGAAGTTGTCATGGTTCGTCCGCCGGTACGTCAGCTTATGGATCAGCGATTGATACGCATGGAAGTTGAAGATCACCGGCTTGTCCTTCGTGAACAGGCTGTCGAACTCCTTATCCGATAACCCGTGCGGATGCTCCGTCTCCGGCATCAACCGAAACAGATCGACCACATTCACAAACCGTATCTTCAGGTCCGGACACCTCTCCCGCAGAATCGCCACCGCCGCCAGCGACTCCGCCGTTGGAATGTCTCCCGCGCAGGCCATTACCACCTCCGGCTCCTCACCCGCGTCGTTGCTGGCGAAATCCCATATCCCGATTCCCTTCGTGCAATGCTTCACCGCCGTGTCCATATCCAGATACTGCAGATGTGGCGCCTTGTCCGCGACAATCACATTCACGTAGTTCTCACTTCGCAGACAGTGATCTCCCACGCTCAGCAGACAATTCGCATCCGGCGGCAGATAGATCCTCGTAACCTCCGGAGACTTGTTCGTCACCACATCCAGAAACCCAGGGTCCTGGTGCGTAAACCCGTTGTGATCCTGCCGCCACACCAGCGAGGTAATCAGCAGGTTGATCGAAGAGATCGGAGCCCTCCACCGCAGCTCCAGCTTGCTCTTCTCCAGCCACTTCGCATGCTGATTGAACATCGAGTCGATGATGTGCACAAACGACTCATACGTCGAGAAAAACCCATGCCGCCCCGTCAGCACATACCCTTCGAACCAGCCCTCCAGCGTATGCTCGCTCAGTATCTCCATCACCCTGCCATCCGCCGCAAGGTCGCCCCCATCCGCATCCTCCGGCAGCTTCTTCGCCATCCACGTCTTGCCGCTCGCCTCGTAGATCGCCTGCAGCTTATTCGAAGCCGTCTCGTCCGGCCCGAACACCCTGAAGCTCGTCATATTCTGCTTCATCACATCGCGTAGAAAGTGCGCCAGCGTATCCGTGGGCGAAACCTCGATCTGCCCTGGCTTCTCCACCTTCACCGCGTAGTCGCGAAAGTCCGGCATCTCCAGCGGCTTCCGCAGCAACCCGCCATTCGCATGCGGATTCCCGCTGATCCTCCGCTGCCCCACCGGAGCCATCTCCTTCAACTCGGCGATCAGCCTGCCCGCCTCATCGAACAGCTCCTCTGGCTTGTAACTCCGCATCCACTCTTCGACCAGCTTCAAATGTGCCGGATTCGTCACCGGATCGAGCACCGGCATCTGGTGTGCCCTCCACGATCCCTCCAGCCTGTGCCCGTCGATCTCCTTCGGACACGTCCACCCCTTCGGCGACCGAAGAATAATCATCGGCCACCTTGGCCGCTCCGGAACCGTCCCCGCCGGCGCGCTCCGCGCCTTCTTCTGTATCTCGCGAATCTCCACCACGCACCGCTCCATCACCTCAGCCATCAGCGGATGCATCAACGCCGGATCATCCCCCTCCACCACATGCGGAGTCCACCCATATCCTTTGAACAGCCACTCCAGCTCCTCCGCCGAAATCCGCGCCAGCACAGTAGGATTCGCTATTTTGTAACCGTTCAGGTGCAGTATCGGAAGCACTGCTCCATCCCGCACCGGATTCAGAAATTTATTGGCATGCCATGAGGTCGCCAGCGGCCCCGTCTCCGCCTCGCCGTCCCCCACCACCACCGACACGATCAAATCCGGATTGTCGAACGCCGCCCCAAACCCATGCGACAGGCTGTATCCCAGCTCGCCTCCCTCATGGATCGACCCCGGCGTCTCCGGCGTACAGTGGCTCCCGATCCCACCCGGAAACGAGAATTGCTTGAAGAACTTCTGCATCCCCACACTATCTTCGCTCTTATCCGGATACACCTCCGAATACACACCCTCAAGATAGCTGTTCGAAAGCGTCGCCGGAGCTCCATGCCCCGGCCCCGAAAGATAGATCAAATCCAGATCGTACTTCTTGATCAGCCGGTTCAGATGCACCCACGTAAACGTCTGCCCCGGGTCCGACCCCCAATGCCCCAGCAGGCGATTCTTAATATGCTCCGCCTTCAAAGGCTCCCGCAGCAGCGGATTATGCTGCAGATAGAGCATCCCCACGCAAAGATAGTTACAAGCCCGCCAGTAGGCATCCATCTTCCGCAGCTCATCGGCGGTCAAGCCGTGGCTGCCCTTTCCCTTGCCCGACAACGAAGCATTCGATACTGCGCCAGCTTTACTCATAGAGTCTCTCCGCACATCTCTTGTTAGTGTTCTGTAACTCTCAGCTACGTTGCTGCACGTGCCAGCCGTTCCACATGCACGGCAATCATCCGGTCCTCTTCCGACGGAACAACAAGAACCTTCGTTAGAGATTCTGATGCGCTAATCCGCCGCCCAACTTTTTCTTTCGCTGCATTTAACCTGGCATCCATCAAAATCCCCAACCCCTCGAGCCCCGCAAGAATCTCCGCCCTCGACGCCTCATCATGCTCCCCAATCCCACCCGCGAACACGATCGCATCCAGCCCGCCCATCAGCCACGCAAACCCGCCAAGTCGGGGGTTCGATGCCCGCGTAAACACCTCCACCGCCAGCAGCGCCCGCGCATCCCCCTTCGCCGCCGCCTCCCGCACCGCCTTCATATCGTTCGGCATCCCCGTCAACGCCACCATACCCGCCGCATGGTTCATCATCCCCTCGACAGCCGAGATCGCCGCCGCCTTATCCCCCTCCACCTGTCGCAGCAGATAAAGCACCACCCCCGGATCGAGATCCCCCGGCCGCGTCCCCATCACCACCCCGCCCGTAGGCGTCAGCCCCATCGTCGTATCCACCGAGCGCCCCTCCACCAGCGCCGTCACGCTGCACCCGCTTCCAAGATGCGCAATCACCAGCCGCCGCGGAACTCCCTCCCCCCGCATCTGCCGCACAATCGACTCGCAGCTCAACCCATGGAATCCATACCGCCTCACCCCTCGCTCGCGATACTCCACCGGAATCGCGTACGTCGCAGCCGCCTCCGGCATCGTCTCGTGAAACACCGTGTCGAAGCACGCATAGTGCCCCACCCCCGGAAACTTCTCCATCATCTCGCGGATCACTTCAATCGCTCCCGGATCATGCAGCGGCGCAAACACCACCGCCTCCTCCAGGTCCTTCAGCACCGCGTCCGTAATCCGCTGATGCCGATCCAGCTTCGCCCCCGGATGCACCACCCGATACCCCACGGCATCCACCTTCGGCAGCCCCGCCCGGCTTACCGCCCCCACCACCAGCCCAATCGCCTCCAGCGAACTCCCCGCCTTCACCGCCGAGCCCTCATCCAGCAGGCTCCTCCCCCCCGCATCCCGAAACGAGAACCCCGGCTTCTCCGTGCCTATCCCCGCCACCTCGCCTTCGAACAGCGACCGAGGCTCACCCTCCCCCGAATCGAAGAGGGAAAACTTGATCGACGAAGACCCGCTATTGATAACGAGTATGTGCACTGCACCACCCTGTTACGTCCGTGTCGTTGCGCTTCCGTCCACACTACACCCGGCCCATCGCGGCATCATGAAAATGAAAGCCGCCGCCACGCCGTCACCTCACCGCGCGAGATGCCCTTCCAGAACCTGCTGAAACTTCGCCAGCCACGCCGGATGCGCAGGCCATGCCGGCGCCGTCACCAGCTTCCCATCCGTAATCGCATCCGTCACCGCGATATCGGCATAGCTCCCGCCAGCCAGCTCCACATCGGGCGCACATGCCGGATACGCGCTCACCCGCTTGCCCTCGATCACCCGCGCCGCCGCCAGCAGCTGCCCCGCATGGCAGATCGCCGCAATCGGCTTGTCCGCCTTCGCGAAATACTGCACCATCGCGATCACCTTCGGGTTCAATCGCAGATACTCCGGCGCGCGCCCACCCGGAATCACCAGCCCGTCGTACACCTCCACGCGAACATCGGCAAAGGTAGCGTTCAGCACAAAATTATGGCCCGGCTTCTCCGAGTAGGTCTGGTCCCCCTCGAAATCATGAATCGCCGTACGCACAAACTGCCCCTTCTTCTTGTCCGGACACACCGCATCCACAGTATGCCCCACCATCTGCAGCGCCTGGAACGGCACCATCACCTCGTAATCCTCTACATAGTCCCCGACGATCATCAGCAGCTTTGCAGATGCCATAGTTTCCTCCCTCTCACTCGATTGCTCTCTCGTATTGGATGCACGCGAGCGCCCCCCACCCTCGCGTCCGAGGCCTTAAGCCTTCCCCTCCGTCGCATTCTTTCCATCCGCAAGCGTGGCCGCCGGCTGATGCAGCTGGTCGATCACCAGCTGATACAGCCGGTTCCGCATCTCGAACCGGTCGCTCGCCCGCGTCACATACCGCACGATAATGTCGATCCCGGATCCCGCAGGCCGCATATCCACCGAAGGCGTGGCGCTGAAGTGGCTCAGCCCCTGCTTCGTCGCTCTCTGCCACTCGTTCTCCGCCAGCTCCGCATCCTTCTCCGTCTCTTTGGTCACCGACTTGTGGATCGCCTCGATCGTCTTGTACGTCTCCTCCCCCGGCGGAATACTCACGCTGAGCTCATCCCACATCCACTGCCCCGAGGTCGAGAAGTTGAAGTACTGCCCCGAGATAGCGTACTTGTTCGCAAACGTCACCCGCCGTCCCGTTGGATGCCCCTTGTCGGTCCAGTTCCCCGTCTCCAGCAGGGTCGTACGGAACAGGCCAATCTCCCCGACCTCGCCCCCGACCCCATTGATCTCCACCCAGTCCCCTACCCGGATTCCGCTCTTCCCCATCAGCAGGAACCAGCCGAAGAACGACAGAATGTAGTCCTGAAACACTACCGTCAACCCCGCCGTCAACAGCCCCAACATCGTCGGCATCTGGCTCGGAACTCCAAACACCACCAGCAGCACCAGCAACAGCGTCACCAGCTGAATCCCCAGACTCGTAATCGTCCGCAGCGTCGCCAGCCTGCGCCGGTCCGTCACCTTCGCCCGGTCCAGCAGCATCCGGCCCGTCAACTCCAGCAGCCCCGCCAACAACACGAAGAACGCGATCCACGCGAACGATTGCAGCACAAGGTGCAGCACAATATCGTGCTGTACCTGCACCTGCGCCAGCCACCTCCCGTACACATCCGAAAGCTGCTGCTGCGTCTGCAGCCGGTCCTGCAGAATCCCGTGCACCTGCGCCAGGGCATGCGCCCCCGCCATCCGCGCCATCCTCCCCTTCATCCCGGCAGCCCTGGCCAGAGTCCCATCTACCGGAGCCCCGGCCACGGCCGGTCCGCTCCCTGTCGCCGCAGCGACCGCAGCCACAGGCGCAGCTCCAGGCGCAGCCACTGTCGCAGCTCCAGCCGTAGCCGCATTCAGCTTCTGTTCAATCGCCGCCTCCTCCTTCGTCAGCGCCGCCACATCTCCATCGGCCTGCGCCTGAGCCTGTTCGATCTGCGTCATCCGGCTCCGCTGATCGAACCACGAGCTCATCCGCCCATACAACGTCATGTACCTCTTCGCCGACTGCACCGCCGTCGGCGCCCCTCCATCCGCCGCCGCGTCGAACTTCTTCATCGCGGCCTCGCGCACCGTCAGCTCCTGCTGAATCTGCCCGCGCTTATCCCCGCTCATCCGGGCCAGCTCGTCCGTGGCGTCCCCCAGCTCATCGGCCTCCAGCGTCAACTGCGCCTTCGCGACATCCAGGTCGTCCGACTCCCCCACCACCCCGTTCGCCGCCTTCAACGTGGTCGTCAGGCTGTTCACCTTCGCCTGGTCCTCCTTCACCAGCTCCTGCAGCCCCGCCACCTTCTGCTGCAGCGCCAGCGCGTCCCCCTTCAGCACCCGCGTCTCCATGCCTGCCTGGCGCAGCGCCATCGCGAACGCCTGGTCCACCTCATGGTCGGCCAGCCGCTGCGCCTCACGCGCCAGCCGCTTCTCCTCAACCGACACCGCCAGCGAACCCAGCGCCTCCGCCGTCTGCCAGGGCCGCTGATCCACCAGCCCGCCCCCGCCGCGCGCCCCGCCCTTCCCGCGCAGAAACGGCAGGTTCGACATCGCCCCCCGGGTCAGATAGCCCGCCACCAGCAACACCACCAGCGCGATCGCCGGCACCACAATCAAGAGTTTTCGCAGTTCCTTCATCCTTAAACCCTACAACGTCCGCGCCTCCCCCAAAAGTCCCATACCTCGCCATCCCAAAATCCCGCCCCTCCATCTACACTCATTCCATGTGCGGAATTGTTGGTTACATCGGCCCCCAGCCCGTCGTCCCCCTCATCATTGAAGGCCTGCGCCGTCTCGAGTACCGCGGCTACGACTCCGCCGGCATCGCCGTAGCGGGCGAGCCCACCGGCAGCAACGGCATCGGAGGCCTCCAGCTCCGCCGCGCCCCCGGCAAGCTCCGCAACCTCGAGGCCGTCATCGCTGACTCGCCCATCCACGGCACCTTCGGCATCGGCCACACCCGCTGGGCCACCCACGGCCGCCCCACCGAAGAGAACGCCCACCCCCACCGCGACGGCTCCGGAACCCTCGTCGTCGTCCACAACGGCATCGTCGAGAACTACCTCAACCTTAAGAACGCCCTCATCGCCAAGGGCCACAAGTTCGTCTCCGAGACCGACACCGAGATCATCGCCCACCTCATCGAGGACGAGCTCAACCTCGCTGCCGGCGCCCGACTCAACGACTCCCCCGAGGCCAACTCCGCCGAAGCCGTCCTCACCCTCCCCCAAAGCCCCGCCAAACCCAGCATCCTCCTCGAAGAGGCCGTCCGCCGCGCCGTCAAGCGCGTCACCGGAGCCTTCGCCATCGGCGTCCTCTCCGCCCACGAGCCCAACAAGCTCGTCGCCGCCCGCATGGGCCCGCCCGCCGTCATCGGCATCGGCGACG
>Ga0193753_10003227_pt1 | contig 12215 bp, 9 predicted proteins | sample H1c2metaG_FD_144925 | JGI IMG/M metagenome (GOLD analysis project Ga0193753, IMG submission 144925) | Soil microbial communities from a riparian zone of the East river system, Colorado, United States - H1c2 | ecosystem: Environmental > Terrestrial > Soil > Riparian zone | place: USA: East River... | reverse complement strand
CGTCGTCGGCGCAAAGCACGATCGTGCGCGCGCCTCGCACGAATTGCGCGAAGGCGCCTTTGATGTCGGCGAGATCCTTGTAGATGTCGAGGTGGTCGGCCTCGATGTTCGTGACGACGGCGACCGTCGGCGTGAGCGCGAGAAACGACCGATCGTACTCGTCGGCTTCGACGACATAGAGTCGATCGGCGCCGGCGAGGAGGTTGCCCTCCCAGGCGGCGACGCGCCCGCCGACGAGGACCGTTGGATCGCGGCCCGCCGATGCCAACGCCGTTGCCGTCATGACGGTGGTGGTCGTCTTGCCGTGCGTGCCGGCAATGCCGATCAGCTCACGGCCTGCCGTCACTTCACCCAGCGCCTCGGCACGGCGAATGACGGGAATTCCGAGTTGGCGAGCGCGCGCCAATTCAGGGTGATCCTTGGGCATGGCGGACGTCACGACGAGCGCCCTCGCCTGATCGACGTGCGATGGATTGTGCGGTTCGACCGCGACACCCAACCGGCGCAGATCAGCGGCCGACTCGGGATTCGCGTCGCAACCGGTGATCGCCACTCCGCGGCGCAGAAACAGCTCCGCCAGCGCGCTCATTCCCGCGCCGGCGATGCCTACGAAGTGAATCGGACGCGCGTCGCTCGAATCGAGAAGTGTCATGGCGTGGTGGAAGGAATATAGAGTTTCCTGACCGGCGTTACCACACGCGCGATGCCCACGTCGCTTCACGAGTGGCCAGGGCGTCGCTCACGACGGCGTTTGATCGATCAGCGCCAGGATTCGGCGGGCAATGTTGTCGGCGGCATCTGGCCGAGCCCGCCCGGCGGCGCCTGACGCCAGCGCGTTGAGCGCCGATGGTTGATCGAGCAGGCGGCGAATGGTTGCGTCGAGACGATCGACCGTGAAATGCGACTGGGGAATGCAGATCGCCGCGCCGGCGCGCTCCAGCGTTTCAGCGTTCGTTGTTTGATGATCGGCCGCCGCCGTGGGCAGCGGGACGAGCACCGGCGGAATTCCCCAGGCGAAGAGCTCTGCCGTGGTCATGGCTCCGGCGCGCGCCAACGCAAGATCGGTCGCGGCGTACGCGTCGGCGACCGGCGCGAGATAGTTGCGCACACGCACCCGCGGCCCTTCGCACGACTTGAACTGGTCGTAGGTGCCGCGCCCCGTACCCCAAATGAGATAGAGGTCCTCGGGGAGACCACGCGTAATCCACTCGGCGACCACGCGATTGATCGCGAGCGACCCCTGACTGCCTCCGTAGACGAGCAGCACTCGCCCACCGGTGGCCGGAAATCCCCATTGCCGGCGCGCGACGCCTGTATCCGGACGAGGAATCGGAGGCGCATCGATCGGCGCCCCTGTGTCCACGAGCGATCCGGCGTGATGCGCGGTAAGCGCGCCCGCCGCTTCGGGGAAGTTTAGATAAATCTCACGGGACCAGCGGCTGAATGCCCGCGCGGTGAGTCCGGGAAAGCTGTCTCCGGCTTGCTGGACGATCGGAACGTGGTGGACCACGCTGTAGGCGAGCATGATGCCGGCCGCGTAGCCGCCGGTTCCAACGACCATCGCGGGACGTTGCTCGTGCACGATGTCGCCGATGCGTCGCCAGGCGCTCGTGGCACCAACGAGCGTGCGACCGTTCTTCCACACGGCTGTGCGATACAACGGATGCAGGTCGAGCAGCGCGTGCGGAAATTCTGTCTTGGGCAGGACGTCGCGCTCGATTCCGCGCAGCGCTCCGACGAAAAACGGTTTGATGGCCGGCCGCATACGGATGAGCGCGCGCGCGATCGCGAGGCCCGGATACAGATGACCGCCCGTTCCGCCGCCGGCAAAGACAATCCGCGTCATGGGCCAACGCCCACCGCTGGCCGGCTACGCCGTGACAACAGCAAGCGGATCGGTCGCGGCACTCCCAATCACGCGCTCCTTCGTGCTGCCGATGTTCACCAGAATGCCCGTGAAGCACATCGTCAACACCAGATTGGAGCGGCCGTAGGACACAAACGGCAGTGTGAGACCAGTCGTCGGCAACAGACCAATCACCACGCCGATGTGAAGGAACGCCGTGAGCACGGTCGTGAACGTCAATCCGACCGCGACGAGTTGGAGGAACGGACTCCGCGCCTGACGCGCGATTCTGAATCCAAGTACCGCATACGCCGCGAAGGCGATTGTGATTCCAGCGATGCCGATGAATCCCCACTCTTCGCCGACACTGCTTCCGATGAAATCGCTGTACGGGAACGGGACGAACATCGCCTGTTGCATTCCTTTGCCGAATCCGCGACCGAACAGCCCGCCGGAACCAACGGCGATCAACGATTGCTTGAGTTGGAAACTCACCGCCTCCGGTGCGTTGCCGGGATGGAGAAACGCGACGATGCGCGAGAGCGCGTACCGCCACTTTTCAATTCGCGTCAGCGTCAGGGGAAGGCACATCGCCGCCAGCGCGATGAAGTGACCGAGTCGCGCACCACCCACAAACAGCAACAGCGCCATGAGCAGCGTGAGCAGCATCGCGACCGACAGATCCGGCTCGAGAGCCGCGAGGACGTCGAGGACTCCCACCACGAGGAGAAAAGGCATGAGGCCTTTTGCCAAACGTCGCAGACTGGTTCCCTTTTTCACAATCAGCATCGAGACCCAGACGACGACGGCCAACTTCGCGAACTCCGACGGCTGGAACGACGCACCGAAAAGAAAACGGCGCGACCCATGAATCATCGGCGCGACCGACCTCGGCAGAATCAACACGGCCAACATCGCCGCGATCGTGACCCACATGATCGGCCACGCCCAGTCCTTGAGCTTTTCTGCATCGAACTTCGCGGTGATCGCGAAGACGATCATGCCCGCCGCGAGGCCGGCCAACTGGCGCACGAGGAAGTACGCGTTGGACGTTTGACCGCCGACTTTCACGAACGCGCTCGCGCTGTAGAGCACAGCGAGCCCGAACGCCGTGAGCACGGCGCTCACGAAAAGGAGCCAGCGCGCTTCCGTCCCCATCCGCCATCGTTCGCGAACATCGGCGACGGCAGCGGGACCGGCCCGCTCTCTTGCCCTGGGGACTTCCATCAAACCATCAATCATGTTTGCCCGGCGTGCACACCGGCGGCCAGCTGTTTGAATACAGCGCCGCGTTGCTCGTAGTTGTCGAACATATCGTAGCTGGAACACGCGGGCGAGAGCAGCACCACATCTCCCGGTTTGGCAAGGTGGCGTGCCAGTGCAATCACTTCCTCGAATGACGATCCCAGCCGCGTGAGTGGTACCGCGCCCTTGAGATCTTCTTCGATGAGCGGACCGGCTTCTCCATACGCGATCACGGCTCGGCCACGCGCGTGCAACTCCGGCACAAGGTCGGTGTACGGCTCGCCTTTGTGTCGCCCGCCCAGCAACAAGACGGTGGGTCGCGTCATTCCTCGCATCGCGACGATCGTCGACGCGACGTTGGTCGACTTCGAGTCGTTGATCCACAGCACGCCGTCGATCTCCCCGACCGTCTCGATCCGATGCTCCAGCGCGCTAAACGTCGTCAACGCGCCGGCGATGGTCTTCACCGCACGCGCCGTACGGTGTGCGCGGTCGGCGGACATCACGGCCAGCGTTGCCGCCAGCGCGTTCGCAACGTTGTGGTCGCCGAGTAACGGTAGCGACTCGCGTCGAATGAGCGGCGTCCCGAGGACGACCAATTCGCCGCTCTCGCGGTCAAGGTAAGCGTCGCCACTGTGCTCCAGCACGGAGAAACGCGTCTGCATTCCGGCGACGCGTTCGGTGATCTTCTGCACGGCGGGATCGTCGGCGTTCGTCACCCACGTCGACGCCGGCGCCGCGTTTCTGAACATCAACGCCTTGTCGCCGTAATAACCGTCCACGCTATCGTATCGATCGAGATGATTTGCCGACAGATTCGTCAACACACCGACGCGCGGGTCGACACTCGGCGTATCGTGCAGTTGAAACGACGACAGTTCGAGCGCGACCCATTCGGGCGGAACCGGAGCGAGCGCCAACTCGGTGAGCGGCGTGCCGATGTTGCCGGCCGTCGCCGCGCGCCGGCCAAGCGCGGTGAGGAGGTGTCCCGTGAGCGCCGTCGTCGTCGTCTTGCCATTCGTTCCGGTGATAGCGACGTACGCCAAATCCGGCAGAAAACGCAGTCCGATCTCGATCTCGCTGACAATGTCCACACCGGCTTCGCGCGCCGTGACAAACGCCGGAACGTTGGGCGGAACTCCCGGGCTCGCGACCACCAGCGACGCGCGCGCAATGCGCGCGAGATCATGACCGCCGAGTTGCACGGTGACGTACTCCTCCCGGAGATGCGCGGCGGCGTGTTCCAATTCGGGCGACGTCGCGGCATCCGAGGCGTAGACATCGCAGCCGGCACGAGAGAGCAGCGTTGCCGCTGCCTGTCCGCTGCGAGCAAGACCGATGACCGCGATCTCGCTTCGCCGCCATTCCGGTCGTAAAGGAGGCTCGACCACCGGCTGCATGATCACCGGAGCTTGAGTGTGCTCAACGCAAAGAACGCGCAGAGGATGCCGATGATCCAGAATCGGACGACAACCTGGCTCTCCTTCCAACCGATCTCTTCGAAGTGATGATGCAGCGGCGCTCGTCGAAAGACGCGATGCGCCTGCGCGTATTCGAGACTGAAACGCTTCCGCCGGTATTTGAACACGTAGCGTTGGACGATCACCGACAACATCTCGGCGACGAACAACGCGCCGACCATCGCAAGCACGAACTCCACCTTGAGCAGGCTGGCGACCACACCAAGGGCGCCACCCAACGCAAGCGAGCCGGTGTCACCCATGAAGACCTGAGCGGGATGCGCATTGTACCACAGGAAGCCGATCAGCGCTCCGACCATCGCCAGACAAAACACCGTGAGCTCCCCGGCGTCCTGCAAATAGAACTGTCCCAGATACCGGCTGTAGTCCACGCGTCCAATGGTATAGGCGAAAATCGCGAACGTTCCAAACGCGATCGCCGAAAGGCCCGCGGCCAGCCCATCCAACCCATCGGTGATGTTCACCGCGTTGCTCGTTCCCGTGATGATGAATGTCGTAAATAGGACGTACACCCACGAGAACCCGGCCAACGGAAGAACGATGTAGTACTTGAAGAACGGCAGCGTCGTCGACGCGCCGGGGAGATTTGGCGAGAGCGGCACCTGCCAGAGGTAGATGCCCAGCGCGATGCCGGCCGTCACCTGTCCCGCCAGCTTGTAGCGCTCGACCAAGCCTCGGTTTTTTTGCCCGAGCTTCTTTTGCCGCAGCTTCAGATAATCATCGAGGAGTCCGATCGCGCCCATCCACAACGTGACGAATATCGCGATGAGCAGATATGGATGACTGAGACTGAATCGCCCCCACAGCACCACGGAGATGAGCGCGCTGTTGAGGATGATCAGTCCACCCATGGTCGGGGTCTTCCCCTTCCCGGCGTGCGAGTCCGGCGTTCCGTCGCGGACGCCTTGAAGCACGGACTGGCGGTTGAGCGCTCGCAGGATGATTGGTCCGACGATGAACGACAGGAGCAACGCCGTCACCGCCGCGCCGACCGCTCGCAGCGAGATGTACGTGAGGACGTTGAGAACTCGCAGTTGTTTGGCGAACGGAAGCAGGAAATGGTAGAGCACGAAGGAGCCGAACCTGGAGTCGAAGAAGGAAGCTGACGGGTGATCGGTCGTCGATGCCGCATCGCTGCTACATGACCGCTAGACAGCAACCTGACGCCGCGCCCACTCCACGATCGGTTGTTCCAATCGCTCGAGTCGCATACCGCGCGAGCCCTTGAGCAGAATAACGGCGTTGGGTTCGAGGCGCGACGCAAGCTCCGCCCAGAGCGAGTCGACGTCGGTCGCCGTTATGACGCGCGAATCGCCCGGAGCGATACGGCCGAGCGCGCTGGCGAACTCGCCGACGGCGGCGATGACTTCGATTCCCGCCGCGAGCGCCGCCTGCGCAACATCGTCGTGCAGGCTCGGACCCGGCGGCCCGAGCTCGAGCATCGTCGCCAAAACAGCCACGCGTTGACGACCGGCGCCCGCATGTTCGAGCAGCTCGATCGCCGCCCGCGCCGAGCCCGGATTGGAGTTGTACGCGTCGTTGATCAACGTCGCGTCGCCGATCTGCTGCCAATTCACACGCATCGGCGGCGCGGGCATCGTCGCAATTCCGCGGGCGGCGTCTTCAACGCCAACACCGAGCTCGCGACCAACAGCGAGCGCGAGCATGGTGTTCCGAAGGTTGTGAACGCCCCGCAGCGGAACGCTCACCGGAACGCCATCCACCGTCATTGTCCCGCGTCCATCCCGCTCCACGGTCCACTCGCTCGCTTGAACGTCGCCCGACTCGAGTCCCGCCGACACGACTCTCCCCGCGCGACCCGCTGCTCCCTGTCCTATTTCGGGTTGCGACGACGGAACTACCGCGACCGCGACGCCATCCACCGATGCGAGCTCCTCCCGCAAAACCCCGGCAAGATCGCCCAACCCCTCCAGGTGCTCCTCGGCGATCGACGTGATCACCGTGACCGTCGGCTCGACGATCGCGCGCAGGCGAGCCACTTCACCAGGCTGGTTCGTCCCCATCTCTACGACGGCGACGTCGGCATGATCGGGGATCGCGAGGAGCGTGAGCGGAACGCCGATCAAGTTGTTGAAGTTTCCCGCCGTCGCATGCACTTCGAGGCGGCTGCCCAGTGCGGCGCGGAGCAGTTCCTTCGTGCTCGTCTTGCCGTTGGTGCCGGCCACTGCAACCACGGGCTTGCCCCACGCGCGTCGGCGAACATTGCCCAACGCCCCGAGCGCCACGAGCGTGTCCGACACCTCGAACACCGGCACGCCAAGACCGCGCGCGGCGTCGACTCGCGAGACTACCACGCCTGTCGCGCCACTCTTTACCGCGCCCGCCAGAAAGTCATGCGCATCGAACCGCTCGCCCACGAGCGCGACAAACAGGTCGCCGGGCATGATCGTGCGTGTGTCGGTCCACACTCGGCCAAACACGCCGCTACCGCGCGGCAGGTTGACCGGCGACATCAGTGCGAGCGCGTCGGCGACGCGGTCGCGCGTCCAAAACGTGGTGACCGCGACGACTGGAGGAGCGGTGCTCATTCGGCCGCCGCCCTTCCGCCGCGCGATGATAGTTCCTGAACGATCATTCGCTCATCGAACGGCCATTTCGTCGTTCCGCGCACCTGATACGTCTCGTGACCCTTGCCGGCGAGCACCACCACGTCGCGCGGCGTCGCCATCTCGAGCGCGCGCGCGATCGCCGCGCGCCGGTCCTCGATGCGCTCGTGGTTCTGTTTCGTCATCCCACGCTCGATGTCGTCGATGATCGCCTCGGGATCCTCGGTTCGCGGATTGTCACTCGTGACGATGGCAAAGTCCGCCTTCGTCTCGGCAATGCCGCCCATCTCCGGCCGCTTTCCGCGATCGCGATCTCCGCCACAACCGAAAACAACGATGAGCCGGTCCGGGCGTAACGGCCGCACGGCGTCGAGCGCGCGATCGAGCGCGTCCGGCGTATGTGCGTAGTCGCGAAGCACGGTCGGTCCGTCGCGCAGCACCTCGAGACGCCCAGGCACCTGCGGCATGGTCGACAGCCGCTCAGCGATCATCGGCGTCGCGACACCAAGCGCATGCGCACTCGCCGCGGCCCCAAGCGCATTGATGACGTTGAAGTCGCCGATCAACGGCAAGCGGACCGACGCGCGCTCTTTCGCGACGCACAACGTCCACTCACTCCCACGCGCGGAGTATCGAACGTTCTCGGCGCGCACGTCGGCGGTCGCGTCTCGCTCGCTGAATCCGAGGCGGCGACCCTCCGAGCGAAGATCCGCCCACGCCGGATCGTCGAGATTGTACACGACCGACCCGCTCGGCAGGAGATGTTCGAGAAGCATCGCCTTCGCGGCGAAATACTTCTCCATCGATCCATGATAGTCGAGATGATCGCGTGTGAGATTTGTGAACGTCACGACGTCGAAGAACACACCTTCAACTCGCCGCTGGTCCAACGAGTGCGACGACACTTCCATCGCAATGCGACGCACGCCTCGCTCGAGCAACGCTCGAAAGAGCCGCTGAAGTTCGACCGGGCCCGGAGTTGTCAGCCCGCCGCCGCCTTCGAACGGCGCGCCGTCGCTGCCGACGAGAACGCCCAGTGTGCCGATCGATGCACTGACAGCGGCGCCGACAGCGGCGCCGTCGCTGAGCAAGTGCCGAAGCATGTTGACGGTGGTCGTCTTGCCATTCGTGCCGGTGACGCCCACCAACTCCAACTCGCGCGCGGGCCATCCATACGCCGCAGCGCCGGCCACTGCGGCTGCGCGCCGTCCGTCGTTGACCACGAGCGACGGCAGCGTCGTCCGCGCAGCATCCTGAACGATCGCGGCCGTCGCGCCGGCCTGCGCCGCGGCGTTAAGATAGTCGTGGCCGTCGCGCTCCGTGCCGCGAACCGCAACGAACAGTGATCCCGGACGCACCTCACGGCTGTCGTCGGTGATCCCGGAGAATTCTCCGGAAAAGGTGCCGGACACGGCACCGGCCAACGCACCACGGCGCTCGACGAGCAGTCCTGCCTCATCGAGCGCCCAGGCGATCGAAGCGAAGTCGGCGTGCATCTATTGGTTGTAGATCAATCGAATCAGCGCTCCAGTGGGAGCCATCTCGCCGGCACCAGGAGTCGTGGACGCAGCGCCACGGTTCCCGTTTCCAGCGAGTTGCACCCGGAACCCGGCGTTGTGCAACGAACGCACCGCTTCACGAAGGTCGAGGCCGCGCACGTCGGGGATCGGCTTGATCGTCCGCGGAGGCGCTGGATCGCGGCGCAGCGGAAGCGTCACCACGAACGGAACGGTCGCGTTGCGATCGGCGCCGGAGTCGGACGGACCGGTCCGCGTGACGCCCGCCTGCGCGACGACGGGCACGCCCGCCGGCGGAGCCTTTTGCGAAGGAACGACACTCGAGGCCAACTTTCCGCGATCGAGTGCGGCATCGCGCGCCGCGATCGCCGCCTGAAGAATTGCTTTGGTCACGGGAGCCGCCGTCTTCGCCGCAAAGATCGAGCTCTGCGGCGCCGTGAGCTTCACAACAATCACATACTGCGGCGCGTCGCCGGGGAAGAGACCCACGAAGTTCGGGTTGTACCGTCCGCGCACGTAATGCCCCTTCAACGTCCCGCGCGGCGATCCCGTTTTGCCGGCGACCAGATAGTTGTCGAGCGCCGCCTCGAGTGCGGTGCCTTCGTCGACGATGTCGAGCAGCATGTGCCGAATCTTGTCGGCCACGGCCTGGGACATCACGCGACGGACGATGCGCCTGGAGTGACGATATCGCACCGAGCCGTCCGGCGCTCTGATCTCCTTGACCAACGTAGGCTCCACGAGATTTCCGCCGTTCGCGAACGCCGCGTACGCCGTGGCCAGTTGCAGCGGTGTCACCGCAATCTCATAGCCCATCGCCATCGAGTTCGCCGACTGATTCGACCAACTCTTCGGCGAGCGGAGTGTTCCAGGAGACTCGATCGGATACGGCACGCCGGTCGCGGTTCCAAAACCAAAATCTCTCAACGTCTCGAACGTCTCGCGCGCCGACAACCGTTCGCTGAACTTCACAATTCCAATATTGCTTGACCACCGCAGCACTTCCGAGAGCGGCGCGCGACCCACGTGATGCTCATCATGGACCCAACGCCCGTTGAACTCGGCGGAATCAGCCTCGCTATTACCAGTATCTACCGAGTCACTGTCCTTCACTCGCCCGCGCTCGAGCAGGCCGGCCGCCATGAATGGCTTGGCCGTGGACCCTGGCTCGAATGGCTCGGTCACCGCAGTGGCCGACGTCAGCAGTGGATCGAGACGCTGGCTCGCCATCGCCAACACTTCCCCATCGTGCGGATCGAGAATCACAATGTCGCCGCCCTCCGCACCCATGCGCGCGACGGCGTCGGCAAGTGCTTTTTCAGCGATCTCCTGGAGGTCGGCATTGATCGTGAGCATGACGTTATTGCCCTTGATCGGCGGCGTGCCCGGAGCCGTCGGCGATTCCCGGCTCTGACCTTTGGAATCTCTAAAAACGGTCGCCGCACCTGGAATTCCCGAGAGAATGGAATCAAGTGACTGCTCGAGGCCGTCGACGGCGTTGTTGTTCACGTCCACGTGACCGAGGATTCCGCGCGCACTCCGCGATGTGGCGTACGACCGCATGATCGTGGCGTACGAGTGAACACCGTGCAGCACGATCGCCGGCGCGGCGTCCACCGCGAGAAATTGACCTGGCACCGTCAGATATTTCGTGGACGTGTCGAGCGCGCGCGCGATCACCGAGCGGTCGACTGCGAGCTTCGCGAGGGCACGACGGAGCTTCACGGGCTCGTTCACTTCACGCGGCGCGATCTCGAGCCGCACCATCTCGCGGCTTTCGGCGAGTACACGTTGCGTGGCGTCGAGAATATCACCGCGCGGAGCCGGCACCTTGCGCTCGGCACTCTGCTGTCGCTCGGCGAGCGCGCGCCAGCTGCGGCCGTGCACGAGCTGCACGCGTCCCGCCTGGAAGAGAATCGCCAGAGCGAAAAGCGCGAGCGTCGAGTGCGCCAAACCGATGCGTCTAGAGCGAATCATGTTGGCTGCGAGGGACCGACGGCGTGGATTGCGGTGCGCGCGGCAAAAGCATCTGCTGCTCCGCCTTGGGAATGTGCATGTTCAATCGTTGTTCCGCGATCGGCTGCAACCGCGCGCGGCTCGACCCATCGCGAATCGCGCCTTCCAATTTGATTCGATCGGCGATGAGCGCGTCGCGTTTTCGTTGCAGCTCGCGAATGGCCTGCTGCTGCTGCACGCCAACGACTCTCCGTGCAATGACGCCCGTCGCCACCAAGACGAAACCAACGAGCACCATGGCGACGAGCGACCGCCGGTTCGGCGCTACTCGGCGTTTCGCCATGCACGGAGCCTCGCGCTTCGAGCGCGCGGGTTCTCGAGGATCTCAGCTTCTGACGCGACAACTGCGCGACGGGTGAGCGTTGTTCCAAGAGGACGCCCGCGACAGGTGCAAATGGGATGCTTGGGAGGACAGATGCAGGACGCGCTCCAATCACGAAATGCGTTCTTGACGATCCGGTCCTCGCCGGAGTGATACGCGATGACCGCGAGCGTCCCGCCAGGCGAGAGACGGTCGCGGAGCGCCGGCAGCGCGCGCTCCAATCCCGGCAGCTCATCGTTGACTGCGATGCGCACGGCTTGAAAGAGCCGCGCAAATTCCGCCGAGCCGCTGCGCGCGCCGAGCACCGCGCGGATCGCTCCGACGAGGTCGTCGCTCGTCGCGAAGCGCTTGTTGTCTCGGCGGCGAACGATCTCGCGCGCGAGGCGCGCGGCGCGCGGTTCATCTCCATACGACTTGAACACCATAGTCAGCGTCGACTCGTCTTCTCCGTTCAGCAACCCAGCGGCATCAATAGATATGTCCGTACCCATGCGCATGTCGAGACGCGCACCGGGACGGAAAGTAAATCCGCGATCGGTGTCGTCTACCTGGTGAGACGAGATGCCGAGATCGAGCAGGACACCATCGAAGATGATTCCGTCGAGCGCGGGAAAGTCACCGAGCTCGGCGAAATTCGATTGAATGGCCGAGAAGCGTCCAGCGACGGCAAAATCGTGGAGTCGCGCGCCTGCGGACGCGAGCGCTTCGGCATCGCGGTCCACGCCGATGACGTTTTCCACACCGGCTTGAAGCAAAGCAAGTGTGTGACCTCCGCCACCGAGGGTGCCATCGAGCACAGTGCGGTGATGCCGCAAGAACTCCGTCACCTCGGCGGCGAGCACGGGCGCGTGATATGCGCTACCGTGGGGCATGTCTTCCAAGCACATCGCCCTGATCGTCCATGGTGCGCGAGCCGATCGCCCGGACGTTCGACATATGGTGAGCTGGGTCCGTGAGAAGGGACATTTCGTCGAGGTTCACTCGACCTTCGAGCTTGGAGTGGCGACGGCGATTGCATCCGACGCCGCCAAGCGCGGCGTGGACGTGGTCGTCGCCGCCGGCGGCGACGGAACAGTGAACGAAACAGTAAACGGGCTCGATGGTTTCGACGTGCCGCTCGGCATCATTCCGCTGGGAACAGCCAATGATTTCGCGCGACAGGTGGGAATCCCGGCGGACGCCGACCATGCCATGGATGTTATCCTCCAACGCACGGCTCGG
>Ga0193753_10003226_pt1 | contig 12219 bp, 9 predicted proteins | sample H1c2metaG_FD_144925 | JGI IMG/M metagenome (GOLD analysis project Ga0193753, IMG submission 144925) | Soil microbial communities from a riparian zone of the East river system, Colorado, United States - H1c2 | ecosystem: Environmental > Terrestrial > Soil > Riparian zone | place: USA: East River... | reverse complement strand
CACTCGATTCTCGGTTACACGGAGCTCGTCCTCGAAGACGGCCCGCAACTCGAATCACCCGCACGCCGCAACGTCGAGAGCATCGCAGTCGGTGCGCGGCGCTTGCTCGCGCTCATCAACGACATCCTCGATTTCTCGAAGCTCAAAGCCGGCCGCATGCAAATGCGCCGCGAGCAGTTCGACCCAGTGCAGCTTGCAGAGGAAGCCGTCAACGATGCGCGTGCGTTTGCACTCGCGCGTTCCGCCCAAGTGAAAGTCGAGCTCGAAGCCGAAGCGCGCACACTCGAGCTCGTCTCGGATCCGACGAAGGTCCGCCAAATCCTCACGAACCTGCTCAGCAATGCCGTGAAGTTTTGCGATCGCGGCCAAGTCACACTCTCGGTCCAGCCCGAAGGAACCGACCGCGTGTTGTTTCGCGTGCGCGACACCGGGATCGGCATCGCTGCCGACCAGCTCGAGCACATCTTCGAGCCGTTTCGCCAAGCCCACAGTGCGGATGGTCGCGCCGAGGGCGGCACCGGTCTCGGTCTCGCGATCGTGTCCCGCTTGAGCGAGCTCCTCGGCGGCGAAGTCTCCGTCGCGAGCCGCGTCGGCGAGGGCAGCGAGTTCGCGGTCTTGCTGCCCATTCAACCGCGTCCCACGAGGAGTGAGGAGTGAGGAGTGACCATGCCAAAAGTCCTGATCATCGATGACGACCCGGTCTATGCAGACATGACGCGCCAACGGATGGAACGCGCCGGCTACCGCGTCGACGTCCACGTCGGTCCGTTCGGCGCGACTGCAGCCGTCAGCGACAACGCCTACGACCTGGTGATCCTCGACGTGTTCATGCCTGGGCTCGCCGGCCCGGATCTGTTGGGCATCATCCGCAAGAGCGGCCCCGGCTCTGCCACGCGCGTGCTCTTGTGCAGCAGTATGGATCCCGGGCCACTCGCACGCGTGGCCGAAGAGCGCGGCGCGAACGGTTCGATCTCGAAAGCGGCAGGACGCGCGGAGTTTCTGCGCGCGGTGGAGCAAGCGTTAGCGAGCTGAGTCGGAAGGATGGGGTGGGGGAGATGGCGACTGCAGTTCGAAACCTAGGGCTAGCAATCGTATACAGTGTTCTTGGAGCGTGCAGCGGCGGAGCCAAACCGCCGCCAGGAGCAAGTCCATCCGCGGCCGAACCGCAGGCAGCACCCGCAGTTGCAGCCGCCCAGCCGCCAATAGCTGCAGCTCCGGCTGGCCCGCGCGCGCTGCGCATGGCGTACAGCGACTGGCCGGGCTGGGTCGCGTGGGAGATCGCAGCCGCGAAGGGCTGGTTCAAAGAGGCTGGTGTGGACCTTCAGCTCGTATGGCTCGAGTACGTGCCGTCGATGGAAGCGTTCTCCCAGAACAAAGTCGACGCAGTCTGCATGACGAACGGCGATGCGCTCGTGCTCGCGGGAAGCGGCGCGCAAAGCGTCGGGATCTTGATCAACGACTACAGCAACGGCAACGACATGCTCGTCGCCGCACCGCAGATCGAAGCTATCGCGCAGCTACGCGGCAAGAAGATCGGTGTCGAGATCGGCTTCGTCGATCACTTGTTGCTGCTGCAAGCGCTCAAATCGGCGGGCCTGGCGGAGTCGGACGTCGAGATCGTCAACGAGCGCACCCACAAGACTCCGGCGTTGCTCGCATCCGGCAAGGTCTCCGCCATTGCGGCGTGGCAACCGAATAGCGGGCAAGCGCTCGAGCAGGTTCGCGGCTCGAAGGCGCTGTTCACGAGCGCAGACGTGCCCGGCTTGATCTACGACCTGTTGTTCGTCCAGCCGAAGAGCCTGCGCGAGCGACGCGCCGAGTGGACGAAAGTCGTGGAAGTGTGGGACCGCGTCGCGCGCTACATCGGCGATCCGGCGACCCGCGCAGATGCGATCAAGATCATGAGCGCGCGCGTGAGAGTCGAGCCGGCCGCGTATGCGCGCTTCGTCGACGGTACGTTCATTCTGGATTTGAAGGCCAATCGCCAGCGCTTTGCCAAAGCCGAGGGCTTTGCGTCGGTCTACGGATCGAGCCTGGCCGTCGACAAGTTCAACATCGAAAACCACATCTACAAAGAACCTCAGGTCATCGACGCTGCGCTCGATCCGTCGCTCGTCGAAGCCATCCTCGCCAAAGCCAGCGCACGCGAGCTCACGGCACGACCGTAAAATAGGTCACGAAGCCGAGCAGCGTGAGGAACAGCAAGGTCGCGATGCGTTGCTGGCGTTGGCGCATCGTTTCGCGCGGCTTTTCGCTCCGTCGCAACGCGCTGCCCAGGTGTATCACGATCACCGACACCGCGATTGCGGCAGCCGCGAGCGCACTCAGCACCGCGCCAGCTTCCGCTGCGTCGCCCCAAGCGTCCGCGACTTCCGCGCGTTCGGGGATGAGCGGCGCAATCACCGCGATCGCAAACGCGCCGCACAAGCACACGCCGATCACGAAGCGTCGCAATCGTGCAGGCGCAGGAATCGACTCGCGACCGTTCAACGGGTGCGACTGAGTCTCGAGTGGTCGCTCTACCTGCCGGCAGGCGACGACTGCGGCTGCAACGTAAGCGAGGAGCGATGCCGCACACAGCGGCATCGAGAGGGCGGTGTAGGCGGTTTCTCGAATCTGCTCGCTTCCGAGTGAGAGCGACAAACCGATCAGGCCCGGATACACGCACAGCAGCATCCAGCGCACCGCGCGCCGCCAGCGCTCACCTTCCCGCGTCATTCGCGCGGCGACGCCGAGCAAGAGGCACAACAAACTGCACGCGCCTACAACGTGTTGCAGTGGTGACGCGCCGTAGGACACGAGCGCGAGCAGCACGTGTGTCACCCAAACGTTCACGCCGAGACCCAACACGAGTGCTGGATGAAGCTCACCACTCGAGAGTGCTTTAGACCCGGAAAGGTCTGCGCTATCCTGGAATCCGTGACGCTGTGCCATCAGTGCGGCACTCCACACGGCGAAGGTGACCGCTTTTGCCCGTCGTGTGGTGCTGCCGCCCAGAGCGGCAACCCCGCGACCAAGGATCCGCTCGTCGGGCGGACGATCGGCGGCTCGTACTGCATCCAGGAGCTGGTCGGTGTGGGCGGCATGGGGCGAGTGTACCGAGCCGAGCAGAGGATGCTGGGTCGCACGGTCGCGATCAAGGTCATCCACCCGCACCTGCTCTCGGACGAGCAGTCGGTGGCCCGGTTCTACACCGAAGCGCGCGCCGCAAGCCGGCTGAATCACCCGAACAGCGTCAGCATCATCGACTTCGGCCGGACCGACGACGGCATTTTGTACCTGGTGATGGAGTACCTCCAGGGCAAAGATCTCGCACGGTTGATGCGCGAAGACGGGCCGCTGCCGACTGCGCGCATCTGCGACATCGTGAGCGCGGTGCTCGAAGCGCTCGGTGAAGCGCACGCGCTCGGCGTGGTGCACCGCGACCTCAAGCCCGAAAACGTAATCATCGAGCGGCTCAAGGCCGGCCGTGATCTCGTGAAGGTGGTGGATTTCGGTCTCGCAAAGCTCTTGAGCGGGGCCCAAGCGCAGCACTCGATCACGCTGCCGGGCCTGGTCTGCGGCACGCCCGACTACATGTCGCCCGAGCAAGGTCGGGGCGAAGAAGTCGATGCACGCGGCGATATCTACTCGGTCGGCGTGATGCTCTTCGAGCTCCTGACCGAACGCTTGCCGTTCATCGCGGATACGCCGACGAACGTCGTGCTCAAGCACATCCAGGATCCAATTCCTGATCCGCGCGAGCTCGCGCCCAAGCGCCAGCTGCCGGACTCGCTCGTGCAGGCATTGCTGCGCGCGCTCGCGAAGAACCCGCGGGTTCGGTTTCAGCGCGCCGATGAGATGGCTTCGGCGCTTCGGCGCATCTCTGCCGAGCTCTCGCCGAGCACGGCCGAGATCACCTGCTCCGCATGCGGTTGCAGGTCGCCGATGAACAAGCGCTTCTGCGCGGAGTGCGGCGCTCCATTGCAGATCAATCCGACTCCGACGCCGCGTGCGTCGCTGCCTCCTCGCATGACGATCGCGCGCACGCAGCACCCGCTGTTGATCGGCCGGAACAAAGAGCTGCAGACGCTCGAGGCGATGCGCGCCGCTGCCAACGGCACCTTCGTGTCGGCGAACTTGGTCGGTGAGCCCGGCGTGGGTTGCACGCGGCTCCTCGCCGAAATCGCGGATCGCGCAGCGCAGGATGGCGATCTCGTCGTCGGCGCAGGTCCGCACGACAGCGGATCGCCGGTCGCGTACCACCCGGTCCGAATGCTGCTGCACGCGCTGCTCGACGGCCAGGATCAAGCGATCATCGCGATGGCGGACCGTGAGGCGCGCGAGCAGCCGCTCGTAGCTGCGGGTCTACGCGAGCTCGTGAACCCGCAAGGCGTGCTCGGTGCTTGGGCAGAGTCGAAGGTCGGCGCAGTTGCGTGCGCGCTGTCGTTTTGCTTGCGAAAAGCGCAAGCCCACGCGGGTGGCAAGCGCATCGTGCTCGTGGTCGACGACCTGCACCGCTGTGATGGCTTGTCGCCGCGCGTGTTCGCGCAGCTGCCGCGCTTTTGCGCCGGTACTTCGGTGTTGCTCGTGACTGCGACCGGCAAGGAAAAGCCGATTCCGTTGCCTCCGAACACTGCCGTGCTCGCGCTGCGCGGATTCACGCTGCACGAAGCAAAGGCGTTTCTGTCCGGCCAAGCGCTGTCGTTCGACAGCGAGCCGCATCCGGAAGAGCGGTTGCTCGTTCCGCTCTACCTCGAGCAGCTGCAAGCCTTGGGGCTCAGCATCGATCATCCGCGGCCGAGCCTTCCGTCGCGGCTCGCCGACGCGGTTTCGCAGCGCACGCAACGGCTCAACGTCACTGCGCGCAAGCTCCTGCAGATGATCGCGGTGCTCGGCCGCAGCGCCAATCGCGCCCAGCTCGAGCGGATGGCCGAGCCTGAATACATGGCGAGCTTGCCGCAGCTGCTCGCGCGCGGGTTCGTCGTCGAGACCGGCGACGCGATCGAGATCGTGCACCCGTTCATCCGCGACTTGGTCGAAGCGGCGACCCCGGCCGAAGCGCGCAAAGCGTTCCACACGCGCGCGCTAGAAATCGCTGCTACGAGCGACGCCCCGCTCGAGGTTCGCGCGCATCACGCGAGCGGTTCGGGCGAAGCGCTCGGCGCGATCATGCTGCTCGAACGGCTCGGCGACGTGTCGACCGCGCGCGGTGATCTCGACACAGCGGTCTACGGTTTTCAGCGCGGCATCGAGCTCGCGCGGCGTGAGCTGCTCGAGTCTGGTGACACCTCGCTCGACATCGTGATCGCGAGCTTGGGCCGGCGCCTCGGTGTCGTCCTGTCACGGCGCGGGGATGCGTCCGGTGCCGAGGGCGTGCTGCGCGAAGCACTCGAGCACGCGGGCCAGGCGGGTTCGCAGCGGGCGCCGATCTTGATCGCGCTCGCACGCGTCGTGTCGCTGCGGAAGCGCGAGCGCGAAGCCTATCGATTGCTCGGGCAAGCGCTCGAGCTCGCGTACCGCGAGGATACGGCGAGTGTGCAGGCCGACGTACAGATCGCGCTCGCGGAGCTGCGCGGCAAGGAAAACAACACGAAGAGCGCGATCTCCGCGTTGAAGGCAGTCGTGGATCTGCTGACCGAGGACGGCGCCGACGCGATACGCCGCGCGAGCACGAGTCTCGATCTCGCGGAAGCCATGCTCGAGGACAACGACAATGGCGCGGCCGAGGCCGGGCTCGAGCGCGCGACGCAACACGTGGACGACGCTGGAGTGCCGTACTTTCAAGCGCGGGCGAAGGCGCTTTGGGCGCGGCTGCGCAGTGCCCAGGGCGAGCACGAGCAAGCGCTCCGCTTGTACGACGAAGGCGTCGAGCTGGCGTCGGTCGCGGGTGCGGCGGATCTCGCCAATCATCTCGCGGAGCGGGCGCGCACGGTGCTCGGAGATACGATCGGCGGGATGCGTTCCGAGACGGCTCGGAGCGCGGTTCGGTAGTCGAGAAACCCTCGCCGTGCTAGGACCGGTCCGTGCCGCTTCGGAACGTCCGGTCGCTCGCGCTGTTTTCGCTGTTCTCGCTCGCGGGTCTCGCCGCCTTTGGCTGCGACGACCTGCACGAGTTCGAGACCACGCGCGGCACGGTGTTCCGCGGCGAGGTCGTCGGAAGCGACAGCGCTCCGGAGCAGTCGTCGTTCATCCGCACGGGCTTTTCGTCGCACACGCGGATGGAGCTCGAGTTCGATCCGGAAGCGACCGGCGTCGACGCCGAGTCGGACGAAAACCGGGAGGAGGGCGCGCCCGGTCGCGTGCACACGTTCACCTGCCCGAGCAACCAGAGCGATTGCAAGGCGGACGACGGCACGACCGGACCGTTCGACCACGCGCGGCTCGAGCCGATCGAAAACCTCACACACGACGCGCTCAGTGAGTACACGTTTCCCGGGTTTGGGCGTCTGAAGAACTACATTTTCAACGTGCGTTTCGAGACGGCGCCGGAGGACGGCGCCGCGATTGCGCGCAACGCGACGTTGTTCTTGTCACTGATGGACACCGGTAAGGTGGAAGTTCGTGCGATCTCACCGAGCGTGCTCACAGCCGACGGTCAGGCGGTTCGCTTTCCAGCGCTGTTCGGAGTGTTCATCTTGGGCCGGCAGTCGCGGTGATAGTTCTCGGGATCGAATCCTCGTGTGACGAAACAGCTGCCGCAGTCGTGCGGTCCGATGGGCTGGTGCTGTCCGACGTCGTCGCGAGCCAGATCGAGTTGCACGCGCCCTACGGCGGCGTCGTGCCGGAGCTCGCTGCGCGCGCACACATGGAAAACATCGTTCCGGTCGTGGAGCGCGCGCTCGAGGCGGTTCCGGGCGGGCTCTCCGGCTTGAACGGGATCGCGGTCACGAATGGACCGGGCCTCATCGGTGCACTTCTGATCGGTGTTCAAGTCGGGAAGTCGCTCGCCGTCGCACAGTCGCTACCGCTCGTGGGCGTCAATCATTTGATCGGTCACTTGCTCGCGGTGTTCTTGCGCCGGGAGGCCGATCCCGCGTCGGCCGCTCCCGAGTTTCCGTTCATCGCACTGCTGGTCAGTGGTGGCCACACTGCGCTCTACGAAGTGCGATCGTCCTCCGACATCGAACAGCTCGGTCAAACGCGAGACGACGCGGCTGGCGAAGCCTTCGACAAAGTCGCAAAGCTGCTCGGCCTCGGCTATCCGGGCGGACCGCGCGTCGACAAGCTCGCTGCGGTCGGTCGCGCGGAACGGTTTCAGTTGCCGAAGCCGATGGCGCACCGGAAGAACCTCGAGTTCAGCTTTTCCGGGCTGAAGACCGCGGTCGCGCAACGCGTTGCGGCGCTCGAAAAACCGCTCAGCGACGAGGTCGTGCAAGACGTGTGTGCGTCGTTCCAAAAGAACGCCGTCGCGGTCCTCGTCGAAAAGTCGTTACAAGCGTGCGCCGAGCGCAACGTGCCGCGGCTCGTGATCACGGGCGGCGTCGCGGCAAACCGCGGCTTGCGCCAGCTCGCCCACGAGGCAGCGACGGCCGCGGGTGTGAGCCTTTACGTCCCTCCCTTCGCGTCCTGCACGGATAATGCTGCGATGATCGCCTACGCCGGCGCGCAGCGGCTCTCGCGTGGCGAGGATGACGGGGCAGGCCTAGCAGTGTTTTCGCGCAGCCCGATCTTGGGCGCTGTGCCCGGTTCTGCGGCTACGCGCCGGTACAAGTCCTCGCGGCTACCGCGGATCTGAGTCATTTGCGGCCGTCCTTGCCTGGTCGCTAGTCGAACAACCATACTGAGAACGAGGACGCGCGCTAATCGACTGGTGCGTGACGCCCAACCCCGAGGTTCTCGAACATGTTGCCCCGCGCCCGTAACAATATTCTCGAGGCGATCGGTCAGACCCCGCTGGTGAAGCTTCAGCGGCTCGCCCACGACGTCGCGGCCGACGTGTACGTCAAGTGCGAGTACATGAATCCCGGCGGCTCGATGAAGGACCGCATGACGCTGCACTTGGTCACGCAGGCCGAGGTGCGCGGCGACCTGAAGCCAGGCGGTACGATCGTCGAAGCTACGAGCGGAAACACAGGCTCTGGCTTGGCCATGATCTCGGCCGTGCGCGGCTATCAATGTGTATTCGTGATGCCCGACAAAATGTCGCAGGAGAAGATCGCGTCACTTCGCGCTTGGGGTGCGCGCGTCGTGGTGTGCCCAGCTGCAGTCGAGCCGGACGATCCGCGCAGCTACTATTCGGTCGCGAAGCGGATCGCGACCCAAACACCCAACTGCTTTTACGCCAACCAGTATCACAACCAGGACAACCCGGGCGGCCACTACCGATCGACTGGACCTGAGATCTGGGAAGACACCGGCGGTCAAATCGACGTGTTCGTCGCCGGCATGGGAACCGGCGGCACGATGGCGGGCGTCGGGCGTTATCTGAAAGAGCGCAAGCCTGAGGTCAAGCTCATCGGCGTCGATCCGGTCGGCTCGCTCTACTACGACTACGTGAAGAGCGCGCGGCTCACTAAGCCTTTCACTTACAAGGTCGAAGGCATCGGTGAGGATTTCTTACCCTCGACGTTCGATCCCAAGCTGCTCGACGACATCGTTCGCGTGGACGACAAAGAGTGCTTCCTTACGGCGCGCGACCTCGTGCGGCTCGAAGGTTTGTACGCGGGTGGCTCGTCCGGCGCTGCCGTCGCCGGCGCGCTCAAGTACGCGCGCGAGCACGGCAAGAAGGAAAACATCGTAGTCCTCTTGCCGGATGGTGCTTCGAAATACTTGTCCAAGGTGTTCAACGACGAGTGGCTGCGCGAAAACGGGTTTCTGGAAGGCCGGCCGGGGCTCGGCGTGGTCGCGGACTTGATCGGGCGTCAGAAGCGCATCTTGATCAGTGCTAACGCGAACGACCGTGTGCGCGACGTGATCGCGGCGATGAAAGACCACGGCATCTCCCAGATGCCGGTCATGGAAGACGGGGAGCTCATCGGGATCGTGACCGAGGTCGCGCTGCTCCGGTACCTCGCCAGCGGCGAATACTCGCTATCCACTGCAGTCGGGCCGCTCGCAGAGGGCGACTACGCGACGGTTACGCCGCAGACACGCATCGAGCTCGTACAGAGCTCGCTCGTGGATGCGCGGATGGCGATCGTGCTCGACGGCCAGACGCTGCTCGGGGTGATCACGAAGATCGACCTCATCGAATACCTGGCGAAGAGGCACGGCTCGGGCAGTATCCCCCCCCCGCCCGCCGCTTGAAGCTGCCAGCCGTTTGAAGCCGTCAGCTGCCCCGCGGAGGCCAGGGTGTTCCTTGCTCCGACTAGTCCGGGGTGTTAAGTCACTAGAGCACTTGCTTCAGGAGGCTCAGCGTGACTGAACCCCAGAGTTACGGCTTATTTTCCGTTTTGACTCCGCGCCAGCTGCCGTATTCCTGGCTTTTCGGAGCGCTTTTCACCGTCAGCCTAACATGGGCGGCACCGCCGCTCGTAGCTGCACAGGAAATCACGCTCTACGAAAACGACTTCGAGGACCCGAACCAACCGGTCGAGGTGAGTTGCGGCAACTCGCTCGATCAGGCGGGCATCAACGAGACCTTCGGGAAAGTCGGTTACAACTTCATCGAGCAATACTCGGTCGAGACCGTCGTGTTGCACGACCCGATGGGTAAGTACTCCGAGCAAGGCAGTCGCAATGGCGACTACGCGCTCGGCATGCTCGGCAGCGTTCAGGACGACAAGCTGGCGTTCCGGTTCGACATGCAAGGCCAGCAGTATCTGAACGTCGCGATGGACGTCTCGTCGATCGACGTCGAGGGTTGTGGTGGCCCCTTCGGCGTAGAGACGCCCAAGTTCAAAGTCATGCTTCTCGAGGACGCGGACGGCGAGTTCAATTGGAGCAACAAGAAGCTCGACGAGAAAACCCTCGAGGGCGAGGCCTCGTCCGACGCTTGGAAGTTTCACTGGACCCGCGGGACTGTCGCGCTCGACGCCGGTGAGGCTAAGACTGGAAACGTCATCGTAGTATTCGATCTCGTCACTGCCGGGTACGCCGCGTTCGATAACCTCAAGATCACAGCGGCGAAGCTCGCTGCGGTCGGCGATCGCGATGAGGACGGCATCGAAGACTCAGCGGACAACTGCCCCGGCGCCAAGAACGCCTCGCAAACGAACGAGGACGAGGATGCCGCGGGCGACGCCTGCGATCCGGCGCCGAAAAACCCAAACAAGTGTGGCGATCGCAGCGGCGATGGCGAGGACGACTGCCTAGACTGGTGCGAGACGCACGATTCACAGGCTTGTTCGGGTGCTACGGGTACATCCGGCGCAGGCGGGCGGTCGGGTTCCGGCGGTATGGGCGGTACTGACGCTGGCGAACCTGACGGGAATGACAGTGATGAGGACGATGACTCCCCGAGCCACGGTCCAAGCGGGTCGAAGTCCAATACGAGTTCGAAGGCGAAGAGTGAGGGCTGCGCGGTCCATCTAGTGAGGTCTGAGGCGAAATCTGGTGCTGAGATCGCACTAGTGCTTGCCCTCGGGGCAATTTGGATTCGCCGATCGCGCCGTCGTCGCTCGAGCTAGTGCAGGACTAGTGCACACTACCGGGCCTCACCGGTCGGTCCCCTTTCGAGGAGCAACGCTAAGGTTAGGTTTTAACAATCCAGGCCAGCTAGTTGTGGCTGAGACGAATTCCTAAGCATCGAAGTAGACTCCCGAGCGTTCGCTCGGGAGCACAGTCGACGCTAAGTCCGCATACCATGGTGCTTGACCGCAAGTTTCAATGCGTGCTGGTATGCGCCCGTGCCTAAGACTAAAAAGAAAACAGCCTCGAAGTCCGGTCCGCGTTTGAACAAGTCGGAATGGATTCGTAGTCAACCTCCGTCCGCGCCGGCGAAAGACGTCGTCTCCAAGGCGAAAGCGGAGGGCATCAAGCTCTCGCTCGCGCAGGTCTACACCGCGCGTTCCGCCGCAAAGAAGAAAGCGGGTCGCATCGGTAAGCCTGGCCGTCCGAAAGGCTCGGGCGCAAGTGCGACAGTGAGCGTCAAAGCACTCGGACTCAAGGCCCGCGCGAACGACGACGTGCGTACGGAGTTCGTGAAGATCGCGATGCGCATCGGCACGGACGAGGCGCAGCGGTTGCTGGATCGCATCATCGACGTGCAGACGCCGTCGTCACGCTGAACGCGTTGCACGTGTTGAACACGTTGAACACGTTGAACACGTAACTAGATTCGCTCAGGTCAGTTAGGTCGGCGTGGCTTTCAGCTCTCCAGCTGAACACGCCGGACCAAACGCTGGACGCCTTCTTCGAACGTCGCTTCGTCCGTGAGTAGGCTCAGGACCACGTAAGCCTCGCTCGGGAAGTCGAAGAAGTAGCCGGGTTGAACGTGGACCGAGTCGTGCTCGAGAAGCTCGAGCACCCAGGCTTCCTCCGAGCGCGTATTCGGAAGCCTCAGCGTCGCGTAGAACCCGCCTTCGACGTCGAGCAGGGTCAAGGCCGCACAGTGCGAGAGCGCGCGGCGCAACGCAGCCAGATTGCGCTCGAGCCGCGCCTGAATCGCCTGGGTCACGCCTCGAGTGACTCGTAAGAGCTCGGGCAGTGCTTGCTGCGTCGGCGTCGCGACCGATAGGTACGTGTCAGCGATCAGCTCGAGCCGCGCGCTCGCGTCCGCGACGGCCCGCTCGGGGCCGTTCGAGCACATCCACGCGACCTTCCACTGCGGAAGGCCGGCCTGCTTGCTCAAGCCGCCCAGCGAGAACGTCAGCGCGCTGCTCTCGCGCGCCGTCCACACGCGGGATGTGTCGTCGCGCAGTGCGTAGTCAGCAAACACCTCGTCCGAGATGATCGGTAAGTGCAAGGCTTCGAGCGCGCGCAGCTCCGTGTGTTTTAGATATGACCCAGTCGGGTTGTTAGGGCTCACGACGAGGATCGCGCGCGTCTTGTCGGTCACTGCGGCGCGAAGCTCAGCGAGGCCGATATGCCACTCACCGTCGTAGTGCAGTGGATAGGTTTTCGTCTGCACGTTCTCGAGCCGGCACAAGTCATCGAACAACGGATAGCTCGGTGCCGGAATCAAGACTTCGTCGCCCGGGTCGCACAGTAGTTTGAACAAGAACCCGTAGCCCTCACTCGTGCCCGAACACAGCAGGATGTGACTGGGATCGATCGCTGGGCCGCGGCGTGAGAGGAGGGCTGCGACTGCCTCGCGCGCTGCGAAGAGGCCGCGCGGATCGGGGTTGTAAGGAGCGG
>Ga0193753_10003225_pt1 | contig 12220 bp, 9 predicted proteins | sample H1c2metaG_FD_144925 | JGI IMG/M metagenome (GOLD analysis project Ga0193753, IMG submission 144925) | Soil microbial communities from a riparian zone of the East river system, Colorado, United States - H1c2 | ecosystem: Environmental > Terrestrial > Soil > Riparian zone | place: USA: East River... | reverse complement strand
GCGGTGCAATCGGCGGCCAATGGCGGCGGCGTCGCGATCGCCGATCCGAAACTGTTCCAGGAGGAGATCGCCCAGAAGCGCCTGGCGCCGGTCTTCGACGTCACCGTCAATTCCGGCCGGCACTATTATCTCGTGAGCCGCGCGGAAGAGATCGAGATCCCGCGCATCGCCGCCTTCCGTGCCTGGGTCACCCGCCACTTCGCGGGCGCCTGAGCTGGGGTTTGACCGGCACCGCCGCCGCTACCAGCGGCTTTGCTTGCCGCCGCCGACCAGAACGAAATAACCGAGGACACCCAATCCGAGGGCGGCAAGGCCGCAGCCGATGATCGCCATCGGTCGAAAGTCCAGCACCTTTTCGGCAAAGACCGCCAGGCCCAGGCCGAAGATGATGTCGGCCAGCAGCAGGATGACGACGATGAAGTGCAGCGGCTCCCGTTGCAGCGCCTCCGGCGTCGTATCGACCGGTTCTGCCTCGGGTTGCAGAGAATGCGTAGCGTCGCGGGCACTGTCGTCCGGGAGGGTCATGCTGTCGCGGCTTCCGGGAAGTTCCCGGGGCGGTTTCCGGCCCGTTCCGGTACCCAGCACTGCTCGCGCCTTGAGATCATGATCGAATTTCCGCCGAATTTCCCCAGGCCGCCGATTCCGGCGGTTCCACCAAGCATGATCGGCCTTCGAAACAGCGCCTTCAATCGTTAATTTTGCCGCCGCCGATCGCTTGCAATAGAGGCCCGAGGCCCTATATATCCCTGCGGATCAAGCGGTTTACCCGTCGGGATGGGCGATTGGAAAGCCGGTCCGGGCGGGACCATTCAAACATCGAAATAGGGATCCCCTGGCGGTGCCTTAGAGAAGGGCCGCGTGACGGGATCTGCTGAGGAAAGGACTGTTTCATGAGTAAAGTCATCGGCATCGATCTCGGCACCACCAACTCCTGCGTCGCCGTTATGGAGGGCAAGGATGTCAAGGTGATCGAGAACTCAGAGGGCGCGCGCACCACCCCCTCGATGGTTGCCTTCACCGATTCCGGCGAGCGCTTGGTTGGCCAGGCTTCGAAGCGCCAGGCGGTGACCAATCCGGAAAACACCCTCTTCGCCATCAAGCGCCTCATCGGCCGTCGCATCGACGACCCGATGACGAAGAAGGACAGGGATCTCGTCCCCTACAAGATCATCAACGGCGATAACGGCGACGCCTGGGTCGAATCTCACGGCAAGAAGTACAGCCCGTCGCAGGTCTCCGCCTTCATCCTGCAGAAGATGAAGGAAACCGCCGAGAGCTATCTCGGCGAGAAGGTGACCCAGGCGGTCATCACCGTCCCCGCCTATTTCAACGACAGCCAGCGCCAGGCCACCAAGGATGCCGGCAAGATCGCCGGCCTCGAAGTGCTGCGCATCATCAACGAGCCGACCGCGGCCGCCTTGGCCTACGGCATGGACAAGAAGGGCAGCGGCACGATCGCGGTCTATGACCTCGGCGGCGGCACCTTCGACGTCTCGGTGCTGGAAATCGGCGACGGCGTGTTCGAGGTGAAGTCCACCAACGGCGACACCTTCCTCGGCGGCGAAGACTTCGACGCGCGGATCATCGACTACCTGGCCGACGAGTTCAAAAAGGATCAGGGCATCGACCTGCGCAAGGACAAGCTCGCGCTGCAGCGTCTGAAAGAGGCGGCCGAGAAGGCGAAGATCGAGCTTTCGAGCGCGGTGCAGACCGAGGTTAACCTGCCGTTCATCACGGCCGACCAGACCGGTCCGAAGCATCTCAACGTGAAGCTGACCCGCGCCAAGCTGGAAGCCCTGGTCGATGATCTCATCGAACGCACCATGGAGCCCTGCAAGAAGGCGCTGAAAGATGCGGGCCTCAAAGCCTCCGACATCAACGAAGTGATCTTGGTCGGCGGCATGACCCGCATGCCGAAGGTCGGCGAGAAGGTGAAGGAGTTCTTCGGGCGCGAGCCGCATCGCGGCGTGAACCCGGATGAAGTCGTGGCGATCGGCGCCGCGATCCAGGGCGGCGTCCTCAAGGGCGACGTCAAGGACGTGCTGCTGCTCGACGTGACTCCGCTCTCGCTCGGCATCGAGACGCTGGGCGGCGTGTTCACCCGCTTGATCGACCGCAACACCACGATCCCGACCAAGAAGAGCCAGGTCTTCTCGACCGCCGAGGATGGCCAGACCGCGGTCACCATCCGCGTATTCCAAGGCGAGCGTGAGCTCGCGGCCGACAACAAGATCCTCGGCCAGTTCGACCTGGTCGGCATTCCCGCGGCACCCCGCGGCGTGCCGCAGATCGAGGTCACCTTCGACATCGACGCCAACGGCATCGTGAATGTCTCGGCCAAGGACAAGGCCACGGCCAAGGAGCAGCAGATCCGCATCCAGGCCTCGGGCGGCTTGAGCGACGCCGACATCGAGAAGATGGTGAAGGACGCCGAGAGCCATGCGGCGGACGACAAGAAGCGCCGCGCGGCGATCGAAGCCAAGAACCAGGCCGAAGCCCTGATCCACAGCGCCGAGAAGCAGCTGAAGGACAATGAGGGCAAGGTTGCCCCGGCCGACAAGGCGGCGGTCGAAGCCGCCATCGTCGAGCTGAAGGGCGTGAAGGACGGCGAAGATTCGGCGGCGATCGAGGCCAAGACCAACGACCTCACCCAGGCGCTGATGAAGGTCGGCGAGGCGCTCTATCGCGCCGCCCAGGACAGCAGCGGTGCGGCCGGACCGGAAGCGGCTTCGGGCGGTGCGGATTCCGGCACCGACCAGGGTTCCGGCGGTGCCGGCGGCGAAGCCAGCGGCAGCGACGAGAAGGTGGTCGACGCCGACTTCGAGGAAGTCGACGATCGGAAGGGCAAGACCGCCTAAGCGCCCCGGCGAACTTCGGAGGTCTAATTCAATGAGAGGCCAGGGATCGGAAATTCTAACTTCGTTCCCTGGCCTTTTTTCTTGTCTGATCGCTGAGAGATGAGTACTGACACCCCCACCATGAAGCGCGACTATTACGAAACGCTGGGCGTCCAGAAAGGCGCCGATCCCGACGCCGTTAAAAAGGCGTTTCGCAAGCTCGCCATGGAATGCCATCCCGACCGGCATCCCGGGGACAAGACAGCCGAGCAGCGATTCAAGGAACTGAACGAGGCCTATGACGTCCTGAAGGACGATCAAAAGCGCGCGGCCTACGATCGGTTCGGCCATGCCGCTTTCGAGAATGGCGGTCGCGGCGGCGGCGCCCAGGGCTTCGCCGCCGGCGGCTTCGACTTCACCGACATTTTCGACGAGATGTTCGGCGAGTTCATGGGCGGCGGAAGGCGTGGCCAGGCGGCCCGCGGCCGCGGCGCCGATCTCCGCTACAACATGGAAATCAGCCTGGAAGAAGCCTTCCACGGCAAGCAGGCCACGATCCGGGTCCCGACCTCGGTCGCTTGCGAATCCTGCAACGGCAGCGGCGGCGAGAAGGGTGCGCAGCCGATCACCTGCCCGGCCTGTCACGGCTATGGCAAGGTCCGGGCGACCCAGGGCTTCTTCACCATCGAGCGCACCTGTGCGGCCTGCCACGGCGCCGGCAAGGTGATCGAGAAGGCCTGCAAGACCTGCAAGGGCGCCGGCCGCACCGCGCGGGAAAAGATGCTGCAAGTGGCGATCCCCGCCGGCGTCGAGGACGGCACCCGCATCCGCCTTGCGAGCGAAGGCGAGGCCGGGATGAATGGCGGCCCGGCGGGCGACCTTTACATCTTCATCTCGCTCTCGGCCCATCGCCTGTTCCTGCGCGAGGGCGCCGCCGTCCATTGCCGCGTGCCGATCACCATGGCCGTCGCGGCCTTGGGCGGCCAGATCGAGATCCCGACCATCGACGGCGGCAAGGCCAAGGTTTCGGTTCCAGCCGGCACCCAGAGCGGCCAGCAGATCCGCCTGAAGGGCAAGGGCATGTCGGTGCTCCGCTCGCCGGCCCGCGGCGACATGTTCGTCGAGATCGCGGTCGAAACCCCCGCCAACCTCACGAAGAAGCAGCGCGAATTGCTCGAGCAGTTCGACGCCGAGTCGCAGGCCAACGCCAAAACCTCGCCGGAATCAGAGGGCTTTTTCGCCCGGGTCAAAGAGTTCTTCGACAGCGGCCGCGGTTAGCCGCACCCCGTTCATTGTAGGCATTCAGGCTTATTTAACGACCTATCGCCGATAAGGTCGGGGAAGCCCCTTGACCGGAGGACGCACCGCCGGGCTTACCAACCGGGCACGGCGGCTCGAAGCCCACTTTGTCGCATCGGACGTCGGAAACCAGTTCCTTCCCAGCACAGGGTGCCGGGGCCAGAGCTTGGCTTTGGGTCGCGCATGCGCCCCTGGCTTGGCTGGGCTGGACCTGCGTCCTCAGCGTCGCGATCGCGGCGTCTTACCTTCTCGATCTCACGCCCTATCAGCGGGTGCTGGCGTGGGACGGCGTCTACAGCTTCGCCTCAACCGTTGCCGGTCTGCAGTGGCTCGGCATCGCCCACTCCAACCGGGACGGCGTGCGACCCGCGGCCGCGTGGATCACGGCGGGCATTGCCGTCTGGTGGATGAGCGAGGTCGCCTGGTTCTATTGCGAGATAGTCGGCGACGACTGGGCGCTATTCCCCTCGCCGGTCAGCCTCGGCTTCATCCTGCTCGTGCCGCTGGTCGGCGCAGGTCTCGTGCTCTACATCCAGCGCGCCGTGAAGCGGTGGTTCAGCATTCCCCTGCTCTGCGATCTCGGCGTCATCACGGCGATGCTGATGGTCGTCATCGGCTTCCCGGTCAACGACGCATTGCCGCCGGTCGAGCCTGCGATGCGCATCGGCGCCGTCGTCTATCCGGTGCTTTGCGCACTGCTCGTTGTCTTCAGCGCCTATTGTCTCCTCGCCTTCGGCTGGGGCGCCCGCCGCTGGATCCTGGTGCTGCTGCTGCTCGGCGTCAGTTGCATCGTCGGCGCGGATTTCCTCTACACTTTCGCCACGCTGAATCCGGCCTTCGACCTCGGGAATGCGCTCGACCCGGCTTGGGCGGCCGGTTTCGTGCTGATCTCGCTGGCCGCCTTCGAACACCTCCGCATCGTCGAGCGCCGCGCGCCGCCGACCATGGACGCCATCGTCCTCAGGGTGCGCCGGTTGCGGCAGGTGCTGCCGGCCGTCGCCCTGATCGCCATGGCCGTCACCGTGATCGACGACATCGGCCATATCAGTCCCGAGAAGGCGGTGTGGATGCTGCTGCCGGCGGTGCTGCTGCTGGCGATCAGCTCCGCCGGGACGGCGCTCTGGAATCGCAGCCAGTTCCTGGCGCTGCAGAACCGCAATGAGGCCGCGGAGCAGGCTTTGCGTCACTCCGAGGCACGCTTTGGCGCCGTGCTGGAGTTCTCGCCGGACCCGATGCTGGTGATCGACGGCATGCGCCGGATCTGCGCCGCCGGCAAGGGCGTCGAGAGCGTTTTTGGACACCGCCGCGCCGACCTGCTCGGCCGGAGCATCGATATCCTGTCGCGGGATCTCGAAGCGGTGCTGCCGGCCGAAAGAATCACGCAGCTGATTGCGACCCACGATGTCGGGACGCTCGCCAGCCACCGCTTCAATGCAACGGCTCTGCGCAAATCCGGGGAATTGCTGCCGATCGAAGGCTTGATCTTCCCCCTGAATGGCGGGCTGAATGGCGGGGCGGAGCGTCTGTTCGCCATCGTCTTGCGCGACATCAGCGAGCGCCTCACCGTCGAGCACGAGCTCCGAACCGCCAGGGACACGGCAGAGCGCGCCGATCGCGCCAAGTCCAAGTTCCTGGCCAATATGAGCCACGAGCTCAGGACGCCGCTGAACGCCATCATCGGCTTTGCCGAGATTATCGAGGCCGAGATCCTCGGCCCCGGCGATTCGCGCTATCCGGAATATGCCCGGGACATCCGGCAGAGCGGCCAGCACCTGCTCGGCATCCTGAAGGACATTCTCGATTTCTCGCGCATCGACACCCAGAACGTGACGCTCCGCGAGAGCGAAATCGTCATTCCGAGGATGATCGACGACTGCGTGAGCATGATCCGTCTCGGGGCGCGCGAAAACGGCGTCGCGATTGCGATCGACCTGCCCCCTGCACCGCCCCGCATTTTCGCCGACGAACTGAAGGTCAAGCAGGTGTTGCTCAATCTGCTGTCCAATGCGGTGAAGTTCACACCGCACGGCGGCAGCGTCACGGTGGGCGTTCGTCACGAGCCCGGCCAAGAACTAATCCTCTTCGTCGCCGACACCGGCATCGGCATGCGTGCGGAGGACATCCCGCTCGCTTTGTCGCCCTTCGGCCAGGTCGCCGGCGCATTCGCCCGCAACCACGACGGCGTCGGCCTTGGCCTGCCGCTCGCCCGGCATCTGACCGAACTTCACCAGGGCCGCCTCGAGATCGAGAGCCGATCGGGCGTGGGAACGACGGTCAGAGTGCACCTGCCCGCGGCGCGCGTGGTCACGCCGGAGCCGTACGGGATCGCCGCGGCAGCGCCACTTTCGATAGCGGGACGCGAGGGACAAAAAATCCTTTGATTTGAAGGATTAAGACTTTCTTCACCGCGTTCAGGCAGGATGATTTCCGGAAGCCGCATAATTCCGTGCGGTGCAAATGGGCGCCCATGTCGATTGCTAGTCTTGCGACCTCCGACCAGGATTCGACCGCGCGGCGGCGCCTCCGGCTTCTGATCGGCTGGATCGGCGCGCTGGTGCTCTTTGTCGTCCTGCAGTTCGGGATGACCGATCGCGGATCGTTCCGCGCCGCTTTTCTGATCGACTCGGCCTGGACTCTCGCCTCTCTGGCCGCCGCCTATCAATGCTACGCGACCGCCACCCGGCTGCAGGGCCGCGAGCGCCTGGCCTGGCTGAGCTTCGCCGGAGCCAGCCTGCTCTGGTTCATGGGGCAGGTTTATTGGGACTACATGGAGCTCGTACTCGGCCGGCAGACGCCGTTTCCGACCGGGAGCGACCTCGGCTATCTCGGCTTTCCGCTGCTGGCCATCGCGGGCCTGCTGATTTCGATCCGTCGGGTCGAGTTCAGGAGCGGCTTCCTCCGCCCCTTGTCCAATCTCGGCATGATCGCGGTCGCGCTCTACACGACCCTCGGCATGCTGCTGCATGATTCGCTGGCCACGACCTCACAGTCCTTTCTCTTCGCGGTCGCGGCAGCCGCCTATCCCTTTCTCTACGGCACGGCCTTCCTGTTCGCGCTGACCGCGCTCGCGGTCTATTCCGAGCCCAGAAAGCGCGCCATCGCGCTGCTGCAAGCGGGCGCGCTCGGGGTGCTCGCCATCGCCGCGGTCAACTGGGGCGTCGGCATGCTCGGCACCAACTATCTGTCGGGCGCCATGGCCGAGCCGATCTGGCTGTGCGGCTTCGCACTGCTCCATTGGGCCGCCTGGGAGCGCAAGAACCAACCGGTCCAGACCGAAGTGGTGCGCGCACCGGACGCCCAGACGCTCTGGCTCGAGCCCGCTCTGCCGATGGTGGCGCTGATCGCGATCTTCGCCGCGATCGCCAGCGACTCCGATGGCCTGCAGCTCGGCGAGCTCCGGGGCATCCTGCTGCCCGGCGGCATCCTGTTCGCGATCCTGCTCGCGGCCGCCGAATGGGTCAGCCGCGGCGCCGAAGCCAAGCTGCGCCGGCGCGCCGAGACCGCGCTGCGTGCCCTGCAGGTCTCCGAAGAACGCCTGGCCTCGATCCTGGAGATCGCCCCCGAAGCCATCGTCGCCGCCGATCGCGACAGCCGCATCGAGCTCTTCAACCGCGGCGCCGAGCATGTGTTCGGCTATTCCGCCGCCGAGGTGATCGGCCGCCCGATCGAGATCCTGCTGCCCGAGCGCATGCGCACCCGCCTGCTGCCGAAGGACAGCCGCCGCACCGCGGGCCGGCTCTGGGCCGCGGAGTTCGATGCGCAGCAGGATGTGTTCGGCTTGCGCCGCGACGGCAACGAGTTCCCGGCGGAAGCCTCGGTGTTCCAGCTCGCCACCGATGACGAGCTCGCCTTCGCGCTGATCCTGCGCGACATCACCGACCGCAAGCGCCAGGAGCGCGATCTCCGTCACGCGAAGGAGACCGCCGAGCTTGCCAACCGCGCGAAGTCCGAGTTCCTCGCCAATATGAGCCACGAGCTCAGGACGCCGCTGAATGCGATCATCGGCTTCTCGCAGATCATCAATTCGCGGATGTTCGGCGCCGATATCGACCGTTATGTCGATTACGCCCATGACATCCACAACAGCGGCAAGGACCTGCTGAAGATCATCAACGACATTCTCGATCTCTCGAAGATCGAGGCCGGTCAGATGAATCTCTCCGATCAGGCGGTCGATCTCGACCGCGTCGTCGGCGGCTGCATCAAGGTGGTGGCCGAACGCGCCCAGCGCGGCCGCATCACCATCGAGCGCAATCTGCCCGAACAACTGCCGCGGCTCTGGGCCGACGAATTGCGCGTGAAGCAGATGGTCAACAACCTGCTCACCAATGCCGTGAAGTTCACCGAGCCCGGCGGCCGCGTCGTCATCTCGGTGCGCCCGAGCTACACGCCGAACGGGGTGCAGGACGGCGTCGACATCGTGGTGCGCGACACTGGCATCGGCATGGACGCCTCGGAGATACCGATCGCGCTCTCGCCGTTCGGCCAGGTCGATCAAGGCCTCGCCCGCCGCCATGAAGGAACTGGTTTGGGCCTGCCGCTGGTCCGGCGGATGATCGAGCTGCACCAGGGCCAGCTCAACCTCTCCAGCGCGCGCGGCAAGGGCACCACCGCGACGCTGCATTTTCCCGCCGATCGCGTGGTCGCGACCGAGCTCGCAAGCTAGAGCCTCGGCTCTGGGTTTCCCCTGGGATACCCACAGGATATCCACAGAGACTGTTGCTGACTCGCCGCAGACCGGATTAGATACCGCCCCGGGTACCAGGGGGTTGTATGGCAACAAAATCACTGCGCCGCAGCACCGCGCCGAAGGCTTCGAAAGTCGCAGCCGCCAAGCCGGGCAAGCCGAGCGCCGCCAAGCCGACACCATCTAAGGTGTTGGCAAAAAACAAGAAACAGGGGAAACCCGTGGCCGCTCCGGGAAAGGTCGCGCCGACTCCGGTGAAGCCGACGCCCGTCCTCGCCTTGAAGCGCGGCAGCAGCGGGGCGATTCGCGTCGGCATCGCCGGCTGTGCCGGCCGCATGGGCCAGATGCTCCTGAAACTGCTGGTCACGGCCCCCGGCGTGCTGGTGGTCGGCGGCACCGAACGCAAGGGCTCGCATGTGCTGGGACGCGACCTGGGCGCGCTGACCGGCGGCGAGCCGCTCGGCATCATCATCGGCGAAAATCCGGAGCCGCTCTTCGAGCAGGCGGATGTGGTGGTCGATTTCACCAGCCCCGCCGCCACGGCACAGCACGCGGCCCTCGCGGCCAAGGCCGGCACCGCGCATGTGATCGGCACGACCGGGCTCGACAGCGACCAGATGGGTGCGATCAGCCGCGCAGCGCAGCGGGTGCCGATCGTCCTCGCCGCGAACATGTCGCTCGGCGTCAACCTGCTGGAGCAGGTAGTCGAAGAGGTCTCGCGCATCCTCGACACCGACTGGGACATCGAGGTCATCGAGATGCATCACCGGCACAAGGTCGATGCGCCCTCCGGCACCGCGCTCTCGCTCGGCGAGTCTGCGGCGCGCGGACGTGGGGTCCAACTGCGACGGGTCGCGCGACGCGGCCGCGACGGCCAGGTGGGTCCACGGGTCAAAGGCGAGATCGGCTTCTCCGCGATCCGCGGCGGCGACGTGGTCGGCGATCACACGGTGATCTTCGCGGCAGACGGCGAGCGCATCGAAGTCACGCACAAAGCCTCCAGCCGCGAAATCTTCGGCCGCGGCGCGGTCAAGGCCGTGCTCTGGGCGGCCGGCAAGCGCGCCGGCCTTTACAGCATGAAGGACGTGCTCGGCTTCAACCTGGGTTCTTCCTCACCCACTGGCGTTTAAGAGGGCTGGCGGCGCCTGGCACCGACCAGCCGCGGCAGTGCCAATCCCAGCAGGATCAGCACCAGCGCCACCAAGGCGTTCAAGTGCGGCTGCTCGCCCAAGAGGAAGTAGCCCCAGCCGAGCGCCAGCACCGGCACCAGGTAGTTGTTGAGCGACGCAAAGCCGACCGCAACACGGCGCATCAGCACGTAGTAGAGCAGGTTGCCGCCGCCCGTCGCGGCGATGCCGAGCCACAGCGCCGCGAGCACGGCGTGCCAGTCCCAATCCAGGGTCCAGGGCCGGTCCATGATCAGCCAGAAGGGCAGCATCGCGACGAAGCCCGCGGCGAGGATGACGCCGATCAGCATCTGCGGCGGCAGCTTCGGCAGGCGCTTGGCGTTCACGCCGTAGAGCGAATAGCTGATGCAGCCGCCGATGATCAGCAGCTGGCCCATCACCTGCGCGCCGAGTCCGCGCAAGGCATCGACGCCGACCAGCACGACCATGCCCGCGAAACCGAGCGCCACGCCCGCGAAGCGCACCAAGGTCAGGCGCTCATCCTGGGTGAAGAAATGCGCGAGGATGAAGACCATGATCGGGATGGTCGCCATCAGGATGCCGGCGAGTTGCGAGGTCGTGGTCTGTTCGCCCGAGGCGATCAGAAAAAACGGCAGCGAATTGCCGATGACGCCGAGAATGAGGATGCGCAGCCAGAGGCGCTTGCCCTGATGCCCGCGAACGGTCGGCGGGCGCTGTCCCAGCAGGCGCGCGAAACTGAGCAGAACGACGGCGCCGATCCCGACCCGGAGCGAGGCCAGGGTCATCGGCGGCATGCCGTGCTCGACCGCCACCTTGATCGCGTAGAAGGACGAACCCCAGAGCAGCGAGAGGCCGAAGAGCAGGCCGTAATCGGCGAGACCGGGATGCCGGGTCTCACCGGCGGTGATGGGCACATTCATGATGGGTTCAGGTGAATGCGAATCAGATGGGGGCCGGGCTGTTTCGTTGGCGCTGCAGCACGGCGCGGAGCTCGGTCGCGAGATCGCGGCGCTCCTGCGGTGCGAGGAAGGCGCCGACCGCGATCGACTTGCCGTGCGAGCGCAGATAGAGCGCGTTGTCCGGCGCCTCGGCGCGTTCGAGAATGACGTTCAGCCAATAGGGCTGCAGGCGTTCCGTGGTGTGACCGCCGCGGCGATCGAAGCGTTCGAACAGCAGATAATCGGCATAGAGCCGGATCCGCTCGGCGCGATCATCGCCGCGATGGTGCTTCCGGAACAGGAACCAGAACAGCAGCCACTCGCCGCCGAGAAAGCCGAAGATCGGCCAGGCGCCGAGGATCAGAAACACCATTCCATAGAGGAACACGATCGCCGCCGTGCCGGCGAGCAGGATCGCATAGCCCTTCGGCCCGAGCGAACGATGCGGGTAGAGCAGCGCTTCGAAGATCGGGCGCTCCGGTGTCGGGGAGTCTTGGTGCTCCATGGGTGCGGAGTATAGACTGCGGCCTTAGGGGAGCAAGGCACCGCACAGCACATCTGCCATGTTGAAGAAGCCACAGATCGAAGAATTCTTCGCACGCCTGCAAAAGGCGAATCCGAATCCGCGCGGCGAGCTCCAATACATCAACCCCTATACGCTGCTGGTTGCGGTGGTGCTCTCGGCCCAGGCCACGGATGTTTCGGTCAACAAGGCAACCGAGCCTCTGTTCAAGATCGCCGACACGCCGGAGAAAATGGTGAAGCTCGGCGAAGCGAAGCTGAAAGGCTTCATCAAGACGATCGGCCTCTTCAACACCAAGGCAAAGAACGTCATCAAACTCTCGGAGATCCTGATCAAGGAGCATGGCAGCACGGTGCCGGGCGATCGCGCGGTGCTGCAGACCCTGCCGGGCGTCGGGCGCAAGACCGCGAACGTGGTGCTCAACATCGCCTTCGGCCAGCCGACCATGGCGGTGGACACCCACATCTTCCGCGTCGGCAACCGCACCGGCCTTGCACCCGGCAAGGACCCCCTGGCCGTGGAGCTCCAGCTGGAGAAGCGCGTGCCGGAGCCCTACCGTCTCCATGCCCATCACTGGCTGATTCTCCACGGCCGCTATGTCTGCAAGGCTCGGAAGCCCGACTGCCCGGTCTGCGTGGTCAACGATATCTGCCAATACAAGGCCAAGACGGTGCTGGGGTAATAATCTTGCGTCTTGGGGTGGCAAGTTTGGGCGCAGGGTGGAATGGTTTTTGCGTGCCCAATTGCGTTGCAATGGGAAGGACGCACCATGCCCGCCATATCTGCCA
>Ga0193753_10003224_pt1 | contig 12222 bp, 13 predicted proteins | sample H1c2metaG_FD_144925 | JGI IMG/M metagenome (GOLD analysis project Ga0193753, IMG submission 144925) | Soil microbial communities from a riparian zone of the East river system, Colorado, United States - H1c2 | ecosystem: Environmental > Terrestrial > Soil > Riparian zone | place: USA: East... | reverse complement strand
ACATTGCTGAACCCACCCCTCTCCCCTTGCCCCGATAATACCTGTTGCATGCGCTTCGTCCACGATCAGGAAGGCACCGTGATGATTACAGATGGTCGCCAGCTCATTCAATGGTGCAAGGTCTCCATCCATCGAGAACAGGGATTCTGTGACAACAAACACCTTACCGCTGGCCTGCTTTAGTTTACTCTTCAGGTCATCCGGACTATTGTGTTCAAATGAAAAAGACCGCGCGGGGCTCAGGCGGATCCCATCCCTTATCGAGGCATGACTCAATTTATCATAAACAATGGTGTCCGTCCTGGTTGCTATACAACTGATCAGTCCGAGGTTGGCATCATAACCAGAATTGAATATCAGGGCTGCTTCGGATTGATGAAATTCCGCGATCTGTTTTTCGGTGTCTTCGAAGAGCCGGGAATTTCCGCTGATCAGCCGGGAACCGGTTGAGCCAAAAAGACTTGCTGCTGACTGATTAATTCTGTCGGGCCGGATGAGTCCGTTGGTGACAATGCCCAGATAGTCATTGGAACAGAAATCAATGCCTTTATTGGTGGTGAGCGAGCGGTACACTCCCTCCTTTTTACGAAGGTCAAGCCTGTCTTTGAGGAAGTCTTCGTCCATATCTTTGCGGGATCAATTATTAAATATACAGCTACATGGTCAGGGAGGATACTAAAAATATACTTGGACTTCAGTTGCCTACGGACCCCAGATGGGTGAACCTTGCCGCTATTTCACTGGAGGAGATCTTAACAGACCACGCCTATTGCGAACAGAAGGCGGCCACCAGCTGCATCTCCCTGATACAGCGCTATCCCGACAAGCACAAACTGGTTGAAGAACTCTCTCCCATAGTCACCGAAGAATGGGGCCATTTCCGGCTGGTTTATTCCGAACTGATAAAACGAAACCTTAGACTGGGCAGGCAGCGCAAAGATCTTTATGTAAATAAATTGATGGAATTCCAGGTTAAGGGCGCGGGCGAAGAGGACATCCTGCTCGACAGGCTGCTCATCTTCGCGCTGATCGAAGCAAGAAGTTGCGAAAGGTTTAAACGACTTAGCGAAGGCCTGGAGGACAAATATTTACAACAGTTTTATCGTCGCTTTATGGAAAGCGAGGCCGGACATTATCACCTCTTTATTGAGCTGGCAGAAACCTATGTCGACAAACAAAAAGTTCGGCAACGCTGGAAGGAGTGGCTCGCCTTCGAAAGCGAGATGATCGGGACCCTTGAAGTACGTGGGGACCGGATGCACTGAATTGATCTCAAACATAGAGCCGAAAAGTTTCGCGAAAGACGCGATGAAAGGGACTGCTCTAGCGCTTTTAGATGAATTTGTACTTTATTCTTTATCTGTGAAATACACCAGCTCCTCATTCAGTTCCAGAAAGGGATAGTCTCTCAGCAGGCCTCTGGTTTTCTCCGCATTCATCATCATAAACTTTTTATGTGCTTCGGTAGTAGAATGAAAAGGCTTATGTTTTCTTGCGTTCACAACCTGGCGTATCTCTTTCATTAGTTCGCGGGATGCCTCATCAACGAATGATTCAATAAAATGTTCAAGAACGAAATTGGTTGCCTGGTAATTCGGATGAACAAGGTCCAAATCATAAAAACGGTAATCGCGCAGCACATCGATCACCAGTTCATAGGCAGGAAAATAATACAACCCCGGGAATTTATTCACGAGGTGATGAACCGCCTCTATCAACCTGGCCTTACTCCGGTTGTTGTTGATCACACCATCGCGAATATGTCGAACAGGACTGATGGTAAAGATGACTTTGAGATGGGAATTGAATTGAAAAAGCCGGTACAACATCAGGTCCATTGATACGATCACCTCCTCAACCGACAGCAGGTGTTTGTTGAACCAGTTGCCGGGGGCGCGGTGACAGTTGGCAACAGGTCGCATCTGCTCATCAGTTAACCGGTACGAATAAGCGGAGCCCAGGGTGATCACAAGCCAGCCGGCAGTTTTCAGAAATTCATGAGCCCGCTGTATGGATTCATTGATCTGCAACAATACCTGTCGCTGATCTGTACCCGAATAACGACTGTGATGATCCCAGCTTTGCCAGAGCTCATTTAGAATAAAAAGATCCTCCACTTTATATTCCTTCTTTCCTATATAACTGATCACTGAAGCCGCTACACTTGAGGGGTCGAATAAAATCCCGTTCGGATTCTGAAGCACATTGAATTTCAGCTCCGCGAGATTGTCGCCAATGTGTTCAGTGAAACAGGAGCCGGTAACGAGTATTTTATCTTTGTAATTGATCCGGATATCTGGGGCCGCGATGGGTATGTCCAGCATCAGTTTCATAGCAGGAAGATTTCATTGGCAAGGGCTGAGGCCTCAGACAGGGCTTCCTTGTTGATGTGGGCAAGCAGATGCTGATCTTCGAAGTAAGGTATGAGCAATTCAGTATTCATGTTTCCTACCAGGTCATCATTTGCCATTGGGCAGCCCCCGATACCCTTCATGGCGCCGTCGAACCTTCTGCATTTGGCTTCAAGGGCAGCATCAATTTTTTCCTTCCAGTTGAACCGGTGAGAATGCAGGTGAACCCCGATGTCGGTACTGGGTAGCACGCTCACCAGGCTATTCGTCATATCAAAAACCTGTTGCGGTGTGGCAAGTCCCACTGTGTCGGCCAGTGATATGATATCAATGCCTAAACGAATCATCTGCTCTACCCATTTAAAGACGATCTCTTCTGAATAAGGATCGCCGTAGGGATTTCCGAAGGCCATGGAAATATAAATTACCAGCTTCTTGTTATTCTGGTCACAGATTTCCTGGATCTCGGCCACACGTTGCATGGATTCTTCGATGGTGGAATTCGTATTTCTGAGCTGGAAGGTGTCAGAGATGGAAAATGGGAAACCCAGATAGTCAATGTTGGCATGGGCTGCGGCTTCTTCAGCTCCCCTGGTGTTGGCGATGATGGCCAGTAGCTTGGTTTTTGTTTCTTCGGTATTCAGGCCATACAACACTTCATCCGTATCGGCCATCTGAGGTACTGCTTTTGCGGAAACAAAACTGCCAAAATCGAGTGTATGAAATCCAACCTTGAGCAGTGTATTGAGGTACTTTATAATCAGGTCGTTCGGTACGTCGGTTTTCCAACCCTGAAGTGCGTCTCTGGGACACTCGATCAGGTCAATTGTGGTCTTTCTCGCCATACTTTGTAAATGTAAGCATTAACGCAAACGCTGCATCATCGCCTCATAAAGAATAATGCCGGTAGCGACAGACACATTGAAGGAGTCAAATTCTCCCGTCATTGGTATCGAAAATCTTTCGTCAGCGGCCTTGCTGATATAGGGTTGGACGCCTTTTCCTTCACTGCCCAATACGATACAGGTTGGCATACTGAAATCTATGGATTGCAGTTTTACCGCTTCTTTCATACCGGAAACTACTACCCGTATTCCTTTCAGGTGCAGGTCGTCAATGGTTTTCAACAGACTGCCCACCCGGCAGATCCGGATCTTTTCCAGCGCCCCTGCCGAAGCTTTCAGGGCCTCTTCATTCAGGGCTCCCACTCCTTTGTCCGGTACAATGATCGCCTGCGCGCCGCAACAGACGGCTGTCCTGGAGATACCACCGATATTTCTCACGTCGGTAATGCCGTCCAGCATCACAAAGAGCGGAATGGTTCCTCTGGCCGTCACTTCTCCGATAACCTGGGAAAGATCCGCATACTCCACAACCGCAGCCTGCGCGATACAACCCTGGTGCAATGATCGCGTCATGGAGTTGAGTTTCTCCGAAGGGACAGTTTGAACAGGGATGTTCAACTGCCTGGCCATATGCCTGATCTTGCCGATGATCTCTCCACTGACATTTGCCTGCAAGAGTATCTTATCAATGGCCCTGCCGGATTCCATTGCTTCAACGACCGGCTGTCTTCCAACAATAAGCGCGGCCTTCACACTGTTTATTTTTTCAGAGTCTTCCATCTGCCATCATCAATTTAATTTTTAATATTGCCGCCACACTCAGTGAATCGGTGATCTCACCATTCATCACCATCAGGTACACCGTTTCAAAGGGAAGCTTTCTTACAACAAGCAATTCCGTTTCTTCCGGAGTGGCTTCACCTTCTTCAATATCCCTGGCAATGTAAATTATACCATGTTCATCCGTAACAGAATTGCTGGTGTGGATGTCCATGAGCTTGTCCCAGCGCCGGGCCAAAAGGCCGGTTTCTTCCGCCAGCTCCCGCTTTGCGGACTCCAGCGGGTCTGTTCCCAGCGGGCAACCTCCTTCCGGAATTTCCCAGGAATACTGCTCAACCGGAAAACGATATTGTCCTACCAGGTAAGTGTTGAAGGCATCATCGAGTGGAACAACTCCTATGGCCAGGTTCCTGAAATGGACCTTACCATAAATCCCATTTTTTCCGGAAGGATTCAGTACTGCATATTCGGTCACCCGGATCCACGGATTCTCATAGATCTCCGAAGCAGATAATACAGTCCATGGATTCTTATCAATGTTCATAAAGAAGAAAGGCTAGGTAAAACCCAGCCTTTGATTTTAGATGTTAAATGCTTTTTTTACCCTGGGCACATAATCCAGTTTCTCCCAGGTAAACAGCTCTACTCTCTTCTTCACCACCTTCCCATCAGGGGATACAAAGGTTTTATCAACGAATTCGCTTTTTCGACCCATGTGGCCATAGGCAGCAGTTTCACTATAGATCGGATTGCGGAGTTTTAGTCTTTGTTCAATGAAATAAGGACGCATGTCGAAAATGCCTGCAACAATTTTTCCGATCTCACCATCAGTCAGTTCAACCTTTGCGGTTCCGAATGTATTCACGTTTATGCTGGTCGGTTGAGCGACGCCGATAGCATAGGAAACCTGCACAAGGATTTCTTCACACAAACCCGCAGCCACAAGATTTTTAGCGATATGCCGGGTGGCATAAGCCGCAGAACGGTCGACCTTCGAAGGATCCTTGCCGCTGAAAGCGCCGCCCCCATGAGCACCCTTGCCTCCATAGGTGTCAACAATGATCTTTCTCCCGGTGAGACCGGTGTCACCATGAGGACCACCAATCACGAATTTTCCGGTTGGATTGATATGATACTTTATTTTGTCGTTGAACAGCTTGCCATACTTCTTGTACTTTGTTTTGATCCGCGGAATGAGGATATTCCTGATGTCGTCAGAGATCTTTTTCTGCATCTTTGTTTCCGTATCAAAATCATCATGCTGTGTCGATACAACGATTGCATCGATTCGCACTGGTTTGTTGTTGTCGTCGTATTCGAGGGTCACCTGGCTTTTTGCATCAGGCCTCAGGTATTTGATCTGTTTGCCCTCTCTCCTGAGAATTGCCAGTTCAAACAGGAGCTTATGTGCGAGATCCAGGGCAAGGGGCATAAAGTCTTCTGTTTCGTTGGTGGCATAGCCAAACATCATTCCCTGATCGCCCGCGCCCTGTTCTTCTTTTTTAGTTTTGTCCACACCCTGATTGATGTCGGCAGATTGTTCATGGATCGCCGAAAGCACGCCACATGAACTTGCCTCGAACATGTACTCACTTTTCGTGTAACCGATCTTGCGGATCACCCCACGCGCTATCTCCTGTACATCCAGATAGGCCTTAGATTTAACCTCGCCCGCAAGGACCACCTGTCCCGTTGTTACCAGTGTTTCACAGGCAACCTTCGACTGCGGATCGAATGCGAGAAAATTGTCGATAAGCGCATCGGAGATCTGGTCAGCAATTTTATCGGGATGGCCTTCAGAAACACTTTCCGAGGTAAATAAATAAGGCATGGTAAATGGTTGTTTTAATTCGGGTGCAAAGATAAGTGCCTCCCTTAAATCCTTGAATAAATTATTCGCAGTCTGGCCTTTTTTGCAGAAGCCGCGGCGCCTCCGAAAAGCACCACGCGTCCCGCGGCTACAGGAACATTCAGCAATACAGCCACTTTGTTCTTCAGCGTCACACCCGAAGTACCCAGGTTGTCGGTGCCGGGGTTGGTGTAGTAAATATTATGCATATAAGGCGCCTGTACGCGTAAAAGATAATTCGGGTAACCACCGGTTACAATGGTCTGCACATACCGGGCGATGTTGAAAGTATAATTGTCATTCTTGAAATTTCCGCCGAGCGTGCTGATATCGTAGTAGGGATAAGAATTTGATTCAACATAAGAATTCCTGAGAGTAAATGAGGAGTCGCCGGCGGCGGATTGTTTAACCGCTTCAACAAACAGTGCCAGTGGAGGTTTATAGAATTCTTCAGATGAGGGAACCTTGTCAAAAATGAGCTCTGCCCGGTGGATTACGACGTTTGGAAAATTATCAAGTCCGGGGATCTTCACATCGATGTATGAGCCAGGGGTCGACTGAACATAAAGTTTTTCCTCGTTGGCGGCCCCGTCGTTCAGATTGGCCAGGTAGTTATTTGAAGGTGTCCGTTTTACCAGGTTAGCCTGGGCGTTGGTGGTCACATAAGTAAACTTGGGTGCGATCGTGTCGGTTGCGCCATTATTCTGAATGCGACAGTAAAAAGTGATCTTGGTGCGTTCAGCATCGGCGAGGTCAAAATAGGCAAGACCCATTTTTTTTGTGGATTCGTTCTCATTAACCTTTACCTGTAAACCCTTAAAGAAGGTCTTGAATATTGAATCTCCGCTATACGCGTTCAGGGTGTCATACCCAATGAAACGACGGGCAAAGGAAGTATCAATTGGAATACGGAGTTCGCGCTTGTTTGAAGTATCTCCATCGTCGGCATACTGTGTGGAATCCTGGAGGCGTCTGAATTCAACAAGTTTGCTGCCCAGAAGTTTAGACTGAACCGCAAACTCTGGCGAGGAGAATGGATAAGCTTTATAAGTAAAATCTGCTGAAGGATCTATTTCTCTTACTTCCACCTTCTGAATGGAATTACTGTCGCCATATGCGCTTGAATAACCCAGCGAGAGTATCACTGAATCCACAATAACTGATTCCTTGTTAACGAATGGGTAGGTTTTATAACTGGCAGGAGTAAACGAGGCAAATATGGATGCGGTGGTTTTGCCGAATTCAGCGTCGTTGTCGATTACCCCAAGTGCCTGCGGTTCTCCATAAATACTGAGGGCTGTGTCCGGAGAAAGTTTCAGATCCGTGATCACATCAAGAACCGTGTCGACCGTATTTACGGTATCGCCCGCGGGAATGAGCTCTGCGCCCACTTCGGTAATATCAATTTTTGTGCAGGAAAAATGAACCAGGGTAGCAGTAAGGATAAGGATAACCCAGGCGATAAAAGTCCTCTTCACTGATCAGTTATTGTGTTGTGGATTAGTAGTGTAATGCTTATCGGGCAAGGTCGGCATATAACTGCAAATAGTCTGTTAAATCAGATTCTGCATTGTAGTTGAGTATTTTTTTGGCGCGCGCCTTACTAAATTCTTCGACAAGCTTTTTGTCGATATTTTCTGCACCGAAAGTGATGGCATCTGCATACGTTGCGCCACCTCTCATCATTCCGGTATTGTTTGCTTCCTTGAAGGGTTCAAGGTCCTTGTCCTTAAGACCTCCATTGATGTTGATGAGCTTAAGAAAATCGGCTCCGAATTTTTCCTTAAAGCTTGGGCTGCCGATTGAAAAAACCACTTTGCTGTGCGCGAACACAGGCTCTTTCTTATAGTACGTCTTCAGGTAAAGCGGAATAAGACCGGTCATCCATCCACTGCAATGAATAATGTCGGGGGGCCATCCGAATTTCTTCACAGTTTCCAGTGCACCCTTGCAGAAGAACGCCGTTCTTAGATCATTGTCATCATACCATTTTTCATGTTCGTCGTGAAAAATGAATTTTCTTTTGAACAGGTCTTCATTGTCCAGGAAGTAGACCTGGAGTCGTGCATTAGGCAAGGATGCAACTTTGATCTGGAGGGGATAGTCATCATTGTCAATAGAGACATTGATGCCCGACAAGCGGACCACTTCATGGAGACGGTGGCGCCGTTCATTGATGATGCCAAAGCGGGGCATGATACATCTTACCTCGAAGCCCCCTTCATTTGATTTTATCGCCAGCCTGTTGATGATCTCCGAGAACTCTGTGACTTCCAGATATGGAGACATTTCGCTGGCAATAAATAAAATTCTTTTCTTTGTCACCATTATAATAAAATTGCTGAATAGAACTATTTGAAAATTAGTTTGCAAAGTTAAGGTATTTAATCAAAAAATTTGGCTTGACAGCCTTTCAGAGGCACCCAAAACACCATAATGGTTATTGTTAAAAAAGCTTCTGATCTATCAGAATTCATTGATTTTCAGAAAAAGAAAGGAAATGTCATCGGATTTACCCCAACCATGGGAGCCCTGCACAGCGGCCATCTTGAGCTCATTAGCAGGTCCACGCAGCTATCGGGAACTACTGTCTGCAGCATCTTCGTCAACCCTACCCAATTCAATGATTCCAGCGACTATTCCAGGTACCCAAAAAAAATAGAATCGGATGTCAAAATTCTGGTTTCAGCGGGTGCCGACCTCCTGTTTTTACCCGAACCAGACGAGATTTACCCCAAAGGGACCGACAATTTGGAGCTCTACGACCTGGGCTACCTCAACACCGTTCTTGAAGGAAAATACAGGCCCGGGCATTTCCAGGGCGTAGCCCAGGTGATGAGTCGCCTGTTGAAGCTGGTCAACGCCAACCTGCTGTTTATGGGTCAGAAGGACTACCAGCAGTGCATGGTGGTACAGCGCCTGATCGACCAGATGGGCATCAGTACCAGGCTGGTTACCTGCCCTACCGTCCGCGAAGTCGATGGTCTTGCCAAAAGCAGCAGAAATCTAAGGCTCAGCCCGGAAGAACGGACTCTCGCCCCATTGATTTACCAGTCTATGCAGGAAATCAGCAGAAGGAGAGATACTGATTCTCCCACCTTTCTTAAGGAGGAAACTGTGAGAACGCTCACGGAGGCTGGTTTCCGGGTCGATTATGTGGAAATCGCAACGGCAGATACACTCCAGCCCCTGGAACATTGGAGCAGTCAAACCCCGTCGGTTGTTCTTGTGGCCGCCTTCCTCGGCGAAACAAGGCTGATCGATAATATGTTGCTGCAATTGTAAAGCTCTGGTACAGTCCATTGTTTTTTTAATAGTTTTGCGCCTGCTATGGAAATTGAAATACTCAAGTCTAAGGTGCACCGGGCAGTGATCACCGAAGCCAACCTTAACTATGTTGGCAGCCTGACCCTGGATGAAGACCTCATGGATGCGGCGAATATGATCGAAAATGAAAAAATACAGGTGGTTAATGTGAACAATGGTAAACGACTTGAAACATATCTCATCAAGGGCAAAAGAGGTTCCGGTGTCTGTTGCCTCAATGGACCGGCTGCGCGCCAGGGGGCCGTTGGTGACATAGTGATCGTCATTTCCTACGCAAGGATGGATTTCGAAGCCGCAAAGTCGTTTAAACCATGGGTCGTTTTTCCCAAAGAGGGTAATAAACTCTGAACATTCATTGCCTAACTGAACCGGATGACAAAAAAGATTCTCGGCCTTCTTCAATACATATTCTTCCTGGGGCTCGGACTCTTCCTGCTTTGGCTCACGCTTAGAAAATCAGACTGGAACAGTATCCTCAACGACCTCTCGGGTGCCAATTATATCTACCTCCTGCCCGCCACCATTACGCTCATGCTCAGTCATTACATCAGGGCGCTGAGATGGCAGATCCTTATTCACCCATTGGGTTACCGACCAGGAATCAGGAATACTTTTATGGCGGTTATGGTAGGATACTGGGCCAACCTTGCGGTTCCGAGGCTGGGTGAAGTGTTGAAATGCACGATACTTTCCAGGTACGAAAAAGTGCCTGCGGAAAAGTTGGTGGGCACCATCGTAGCAGAACGCGCAATCGATGTGTGCAGCCTGATCGTGGTGATGCTGATCGCCATCGTCACGCAATACGATCTCATCGGCAACTTCGCGTCGAAAAGTTTTGAAAGTTTTTTTGATACCCAGACAGGCCGTTTCTCGGTAGAAAAACTATTGCTCCTGATTCTGATCATCGCCCTGATCATATTTGGTGTGATCCTCTTATTCAACAGGCTTGGCCATCTTGGATTTGTGGTGAAAACAAAGGCAATATTATCGGGCATCTGGCAGGGGCTGATCAGTATTAGATACATTCAGAATAAAGGCCTCTTCCTGCTGCATTCGGCGTTGATATGGAGCATGTACCTCGTGAGTACCTACATGGGTTTTTTTGCCATGCACGACATGCGGCAATATGGTTTGCCCGGTGCCCTATCGGCCCTCACCTTCGGCAGTTTCGGCATGATCATACCTTCCCCCGGAGGTATTGGTTCCTTCCAGTACGCTATCCAGCAGGTCATGATTCTTTATGGTGCAAGTCCTGAGAAAGGTCTTTCACTGGGTATGCTTATCTGGTTTGCGCAGACCGGTATCATCATTATTTTTGGTACCATCGCCTTCCTCTTATTGCCAATATTAAATAAGAACAAACCAACCTTAGAAGAATCAAAACCACAAATGAACCGATGAAAAAATCTGATGTCATTCCGGGCAAGATATACGAACGTAAGGCCCTCGTGCGTAAACTCGCGCAGGAAAGAATGCTTGGCAAAAAGGTCGCCTTCACCAATGGCTGCTTCGACATACTACATCCCGGCCATATCGCTTCGCTGTCGGAGGCTGCGGCAACCGCTGACTTCCTGGTGGTGGGTATTAACTCCGATGCCTCCACGAAGAAACTTAAAGGAGAAGGAAGACCAATAAATAGTGAGCAGTCGAGGGCGCTGATCATGGCGGCCCTGCTTGTAGTGGACGCAGTCACCATTTTTGATGAAGACACGCCACTGGATCTCATAGTAGCCGTCGAGCCGGATGTACTGGTTAAAGGCGGCGATTATAAACAGGAGCAAATCGTGGGCGCAAAGGAGGTAATAGCCTACGGAGGTAAGGTAGTCATCAACCCGATCGTGGCGGGATATTCGACCACGCGCATACTTGAGAAAATAAAATCTTTGTAAATCAGATCAGCGGAGACCGTACATTCTTTCGAGGTCTCTTACAATGGACTCGATGTCGCGGTCGTCTTCGGAAGGATCGTAAGATTGTTTCAGATTGCTGCCGAAAACAAAAGCCACCGTCTGAAATACCCTGGCGTTGAATCCGCCCTTGTATTCTTTCAGAATGTCGTAACAGTTGTTGCCGGTCTGCCTGTTAATCAGTTTCATCAATACTTTTCCCTGGTACACACTCAGGTTCGTCAGTGGGTCAGCGAACTCCTTCTTGAGTTCTTTTTCCCGGGTCCTGATGTACTTCCTGCGATCCGACCGGGATTCCAGGCCAGTCATCTTGTTATTGATGTCGTTGATAATGTAGCCAGCCTTACGGGCGTATGGATAGGTGACATAAACGGCATTACGGAGTCGGTTGTATGCCTGTCTTCTTCTTAATAATTCAGGGGGATAGGGAACCGAAACATAGATCCATTCCAGGTTGCCACCAGGAATCAGCTCATTGTCCATCACGAGCGCCGGAACAGGAATGGTGTCGTTCGGGCCGAGTTTTGGTTGGGGTATTTTAGTCTGGGAAGGATCATGTTGCTGCGCATCCACGCTGATTGCAGAGAGTACACAGAAACTGAGGATCAGTGCTCTAAATATGGATGTTTTAGTCAAAAGGCGCATACGGTATTTCAAAATTACTACAAGTTTTCTCCCCTTCATAGAGCGCCGCCTTTTTTTTGAAGAATTACGGGTAATTCCTTAGTGTTCAGGCCTTTTGCGTCTTAAGCATTTTCGTCCTGCGGACGATGCTCATGGCAAATCCAAGAATCATCAGCACCGTGCCCAACCAAACGAGATTGATGAATGGAAACTGAATGATCTTCAGCGCAATGAAAGGAGTCATTCTTGTTGATTCCTTAACGATGATGCCGATGTGCTTATTGTCTACAACATTGGCGAGACCTATTGCCAGACCCTGAGAGAAAACCGTGTCGAGTTCACGACGTACCTCGTTGTTGCGGACATAGAACAGCGGATTGGCTTTTTCAGTGCGTCCGTCGGCACTTACAATCTTAAGCTGCGCCATGATCGCCGTATCCCCCGCGCCGAATTTGTACCGGTCTGTTACCGGGTTGGGAACAACTTTTTCCAGAAGAATATAACCATTAGAATAAAATATGGTGTCGCCTGGCATTACC
>Ga0193753_10003223_pt1 | contig 12228 bp, 9 predicted proteins | sample H1c2metaG_FD_144925 | JGI IMG/M metagenome (GOLD analysis project Ga0193753, IMG submission 144925) | Soil microbial communities from a riparian zone of the East river system, Colorado, United States - H1c2 | ecosystem: Environmental > Terrestrial > Soil > Riparian zone | place: USA: East River... | reverse complement strand
AATCGAGAAGATCGTCCCCACGTTCACGTTGACATCAATATTCGACGAGCCGTCGAGAGGATCGAAAACAATGGCATACTCGCCGCCCTCGGACGCACGGTCGAAAGTAACCGGCTGCTCGTTCTCCTCCGAGACCAACACCGCGACGCTATCGCGAAGGCCCAGACAATGCATCAGCGCCTCGTTCGCATAGACGTCCAGCTTTTGTTGGACTTCGCCTTGCACGTTGGTGCCCCCGGCAGCGCCAAGCACATCCATCAGACCGGCCCGGCGAATCCGCGCTTCCGTCATTTTCGTGGCGAGAGTAATGCCCGAAAGCAGCCACGAAAAAGCCCCGCGAGCGCCCGATATTCGCTGCTGCTCTCTGAGGATGTGGTGTTGAATAGTGGTAATCATCCAAAAATCTCAAATGCCCCTACGTCTACTTGGCTTCTCTCTTGCAATCGCCGCCGGCTCCCTCATATATGCCGCCGAATATAGCTTACCCGCATCGCCCGCAACAGTTGTGTGGGGCTATTACTCGGCCGAGGCCAAACCCGTGCTGACCATTCAATCGGGCGACACCGTTCGGATTCAAACCGAATCCGCCTGTCCCCCGCCCGAGCGGTTGGAGGCGGCCGGCGTAGCGCACGACGCTATTCCGCAACGTAATCGGGACATTCGCGAGCAGGTGAAGGACAAAGGTCCGGGCGGCCACATCCTCACGGGCCCCATCGCCATTGCGGAAGCCGAACCGGGAGATGTGCTCGAAATTCAGATTCAGAAGATCGATTTCGATGCTCCGTTCGCCTGCAACAGCTTTGGTCCGGGTCGCGGCTTCTTGCCAAACGATTTTCCGTATGCACGGACTAAGATTGTTCCGCTAGACCGTGAGCGCATGCTCGCACGCTTCGCGCCCGGCGTCGATATCCCCTTGCATCCGTTCTTCGGCAGCATGGGAGTCGCCCCACCATCAACCGGGCGCATCAGCAGCGGGCCGCCATGGATGCACGCCGGCAACATGGATAACAAAGAGCTGGTCGCGGGAACAAAACTATTCATTCCGGTATTTGTCAGGGGAGCGCTGTTCGAAGTCGGCGACGGCCACGCGGCGCAGGGCAACGGTGAGGTCGATATCACCGCACTCGAAACCTGGCTCACTGGAACGTTTCAGTTTGTGGTGCACAAGAATCAACACCTGCTCTGGCCGCGTGCCGAGACGCCTTCGAGTTACATTGCGATGGGCTTCGATGAAGATCTCAAAACCGCGACCGAAATGGCCGTGCGCAACATGATCGACTTTCTCGTGACTGAAAAGCATCTCAGCCGGGACGACGCCTACGCATTGACTAGCGTTGCGGTAGACGTCGATATTACGCAGCTCGTGGACGGGAAAGTAGGCGTCCACGCCATTTGCCCCAAAGGTCTCTTCCACTAGACCCGCAGGAACCATTTCTTCCGGTACATCACGTAGGCCGCGGCATACATCAACAGCGTAAAAGAAACCGCCCAAAGCAGCGAAGCGTTCCGCGGCGACGCGAGAACCACGAAAAAGTGCTCATAAATCCAATCCTGCAGCCGCGGCGCGCTCAGAGAAATCGCCAGCAATTCCGAGAGCATGTAGATCGCGATCGCGTTCATTCCCATAATCACGAACGGCCGGAACACGCGCCGGTATCCCAGATGATCGACTAGATACAGAAACATTGCGAGCAAGATGGAAGCCAGGCCCGCCATGAACAGCGCAAACGAACTCGTCCACAACTTCTTGTTAATGGGCAGCCAGATGTCGCAGATCAGTCCGATAGCGAGCAAAATATTGCCCATGAAAAACAGCGCCGTGGTCCTGTCCATCAGGCTCTTCTTCAGCCGCAGTACTTGCCCGGCCAATATCCCGAATAGCGTTGTCGCGATGGCGGGCAGCGTACTGATTATTCCCTCCGGGTCCCACCATTATGTCGATCGGTAATTGTGCTGTCCGAGAACAACCTGGTCGACATAATGCGCCAGATTGCCTTCGACATCCAACCGGCCCGATCCGAACCCTGGCACGGGAACCAGCTTCATGAGCAGCCAATAGCCCGCCAGTAGCGAGACGATCCATACCACGCGAGCGCGAACGGTGGTCGTCGCGAGGTAAATCGCCGAAGCGATGAGGTAGCAGATAGCGATTCTCTGCAGCACGCCGAGAACCCGCATCGTCGAGAAATCGAAACGCGGATAAAGATAGACAAGCAGACCGAGCGCGTAAAGCAGCAGCGCCCGCCGCAGCACCTGCCGCATCAGCGCCGATCGCGCAACGCCGCGCTCCAGGCGGCTTCCGATCGCGAGCGTAATCGCCACGCCAACGATCCAGAGGAACGTCGGAAAAACCACGTCCGTGATCGTCCAGCCGTTCCACTCCGAGTGCCGCAGCGGGCCGTACACATTGTGCCCGTCGCCCGCGTTATTGACGAGAACCATCAGCGCCATCGTCGCGCCGCGCAGCGCGTCCAGAGCGACCAGCCTGGACGTACCGGAGTCTCGCTCGCTCACCGCCGCGCTCACTTTAGTGTGTGGTTCGCTCGAGCCACGTCCACGAGTGTTGGGTAGAACTGAACAAACGTCGTATCGACCGCGCCGTTGTCGCGATGGCACGAGTAACATGAAGCCGACATCGGAATCTGCTTGGCGGTCTCCTTGCCTTCCCCGAATCCAAAGAAAGCCCACTCGCCCTTAAACCGCTTTTCATCTTTCACGTGTACTTCGACCGCGGCCGTGCTCGTCTGGAAATGTCCGCCCTTATTGATCGATCCCTCGGATTGCGATTTCCGAATTTCGAGCACGAAGATCGTTTTGTCCGGCCAACGCCCCGACGCGAGAAACGATTTGTAAGCGGACCGGTTCACGAACACATTGTCAAAACGAGGGTCGCCCTCGACCGCCGCCGGCCCATAGGTCATCCCTAGCCCCGAACTCAAGAATGTCCACTCCCGATAATCCTTCGGAAAACGCATCTGTCCATCCGCCGTAAATTTCGCGCCGTCGCCCGCCGCTTCTCCCGTGGCACGGCGCGTCGTCAGTGCCGCCGCCAAAACCAAACAGCCGGCCACGCAAAAAATCGCCTTGATCATGTCATTTCCCCAAGCTCTTTCGAATGCTTCATACTAAACTGCCAGCATGCGACATCTCTCGGCAAGTTTGATTCTTGCATGCGCGCTCCTGACCCCGGCCTTCTCGCAGAATGGCGGCAACCCGTTCATCGGCCGCTGGGACTTCGAGGTCCATCCTTCGGCCGGCGTCGGCGCCAATTGGCTAGGCGTAACAGAAGACGGCGGAAAACTGGACGTCTGGTTTCAGCCCACCGGAGGGCACGTCATTGAAGTGAAGGACGCTCATGTGGAAGGTACGACTCTTACCTTCACGGCGGCCGCGGCCACCGCAAACCACCCGGCCACGACATGGGAACTACATGCCGCCGGCGAAAAATTGACCGGCGTTCAAAAGCGCGGCAATGACACCGCACAATTGGCAGGCGTCCGCGCGCCCGAATTGAAACGCAGCGCCCAGCCCACATGGTCGAAACCCGAAGCTCTCTTTAATGGAAAGAACCTCGATGGATGGGAGCCGATCGGCGACGCCTCGAAGAGTCATTGGATAGTGAAGGACGGCGAGCTTTTGAACGAAGCCCACGGCGCAAACATCAAATCCGTCCGTAAATTTGAGGATTTCAAAGTGCACTTCGAAGTAAACTGCCCCGACGACGCCAATAGCGGCTTCTATCTGCGCGGCCGCTACGAAACCCAACTCGAATATACGCCCGCCGGCAGCGAACCGCCCGAGCGTTCTATGGGAGCCATCTACGGACGCCTTGGGCCGAGTTCGCAATTGCCGCGCACTCCGGGTAAATGGGAAACGTTCGACATCACCTTGGTCGGGCGCACCGTCACCATCCTCCGCAACGGTGTCAAGATAATCGATGCGAAGGAGATCGCAGGCATCACCGGCGGCGCCTTGGACGCCAATGAGGGAAAGCCCGGGCCGTTCTACATTCAGGGCGACCACACCGGCGGCCTGAAGTTCCGTAACATCACCGTCTCGGTGCCGAAATCGTAGCGCCGCCCGCAACTCGAATGCAACCGGCATTCACAGTCAGACAGCTAGGGCACGACGACGCCTTTCTCCCCGGCTATCGCTCCTTGCGGATTCAACTCTGGCCGGATTGCCGGGAGGATTGCGACCGCGAAATCGCGGGGATCCTCGCCAGCTCCGGCCGCTGGGCTGTCTTCGTCTTGCTTGAGGACAACCATACGGCGATCGGATTTATTGAAGTTCATCTGCGCGAGTTCGCCGAAGGATCCAGCAACTCGCCGGTCCCATTTATCGAGGGCTGGTTCGTCCTCGAAGAGCGGCGATGGCAAGGGTTAGGCGGCATGCTGATGAGCGCGGCCGAGGATTGGGCCATATCGCGCGGTTACAACGAACTGGGCTCGGACACCGAAGCGAGCAATGGCCCGAGCATCCAAGCCCACGAGCAGCTCGGCTTCCAAGAGGTGGAGCGGCTAGTCTGCTTTCTGAAGCAAATTTAAAGCTCAGCGTGTCGCCGTCCACGGCCCGTCCGCCCGGCCTTCCACCTTCATCCGCCCTTTCGCGGAATCGCCATCGATCCACCCTGCAAGCGTCGCTATGACATCACCCGGCGCGCCGAGTCCCATCTCCTTCGACCAGTTGCCGCCGAAACTCATTTCCACATAGCCATCGCGCCACGTCCCCATAACAGCACGATCATCGCCCAAAGCGCCCGACCACGTCCCCGTCAATTTGCCGCCGTCGCGAGTCACTTTGAGAACGCCGTCCAAAACTCCGGCATCACTTCCAAATCTCACCTTCCACGTGCCCGCTACGTCCGCTCCATTTTTAGTCGGCGCGGCCGCCGCATTGGTAATGCGCAGATTGGAAAAATAAGTCTCCTCGCCGGGAGAGCCCCACAGGGCGATACCGCCGCGCAGATCCTCGCCTTTCAATCCGTCGACTATCAAGCTCGGATTTGCCGATCCGTTCACATACAGCTTGGCGCTACGCCCGCTCACGTCGATCTTCACTTTGGTCCAAGTCTCCAGTTGTAGGCCCGCATACGATTCATAAATCCAAGGCCACTCTCGACGCAGCTTGTACCAACTGAAATCCGGCGCTTCGCTGTACTGCACCGCATGGTTCCGCATCGCCTGGTCGCCTGCCCCTGAATTTCCCGGCCGTAGGTAAAAGAGCTCGTAGTGCGATGAATCCGCCCGCGTGCGGAACGCGATCCCTGCAAAGCCAGGATTCCTCGTGCCCGGTGGCGTTGTCACCTTAACGGCCATGTCCACTTCGATCGTTCCATCTTGAAAATCCACGCCCTTCACGATCGCAAAAGCGTCGCCGAAAGCATCCTTCGTCAGTCGTACTGCCTTGCGGCCCAGGTATTCCGCCGCTTCTGCTTTGACTCCCTTTTCAACCAGATCCTTTGTGTCGCTCAGAGCAAAATTCTGGCTCTGTGGCGCCGCTTGGCCAAAGACTGCGAAAGTGGCGAGTGTAATACCGGCTAGAAGGCGCACCATGTAGTGTCCTCTCCAGTGCAATTACTGAGCCGCAAGAATGCGCCCAAAAAATGCAGTTGCGCACACATAAAACTGTTCGCTCCTGGAATCGCGATGGCCGTTGGTGAACGTCCGTTCGCGAACGCTTGACTCCGGGGCCGTTCTGTTATCTGATTGTGAAGGCGAATCGGCCTTGGAGGTCTCATGAACCGAATCAACCGTCGCTCTCTGCTCACTTCCGGCGCGGCTCTTGCCGGAACCGGCCTGCTGCTTCACAAACAAAGTCACGCCGCTCCAACCCACGTCCCGGCGAGTTCGCTCATGTTCGAGACCGCGAACCGCTTCCTCGCCGCACTCGATTCCGAACAGCGTGCCAAGGCCACGTTTCCATTCGATAACGACGAGCGCATGAACTGGCACTTCATCCCGAAAGTACGCAAGGGCCTGCCGCTTCGTGAAATGACTTCCTATCAGAAGCATCTCGCCAGCGCGCTGTTAAGCGCCGGCTTGAGTCAGACCGGCTACATCAAAGCAGTCACCATCATGAGCCTCGAAGACGTCCTAAAAATCATCGAGAAGGCGACTGACGAGTACAGAAATCCCGAGAAATACTACTTCTCCATTTTCGGCGAGCCCTCGCAAACGGATCCCTGGGGATATCGCGTCGAAGGCCATCATCTCAGCCAGAACTACACCGTCGTGAATGGAAAAGTGACCGATGGCCCGAGCTTCTTCGGCGCGAATCCGGCTGAGGTGCGGCTGGGGCCGCGCAAAGGCCTGCGAACATTGGCGGCGGAAGACGACTTGGGATTCGACGTGATTCAATCGCTCGACCTGCCCCAGCAAAAAATCGCGGTCGTGGATCCCACCGCCTACAAGGACATCCTGACTGCGGCCAGCCGCAAGGCCGCGCTCGAAGGGCAGCCCTCCGGCTTCTCGGCGGCAAACATGAACGCCAAACAGTTCGACGCTCTTATGGCGCTTCTCGATGAGTACGCACGCAACGTGCCAGGGAGCCTCGCGGAACGCCGCACCAGCCAAATCGCCCAGGCCGGCAAGGAAATCCACTTCGCCTGGTCGGGCGGAATCGATCGCGGCGGCGCGCACTACTACCGCGTGCATGCGCCATCATTCCTCATCGAACTGGACGACACCCAGGATCACGCTAACCACATCCATTCCGTGTGGCGCGACTTCAACGGCGACTTCGGCGCCGACCTCCTGAAGCTCCACTACGACGCGCACCATTAGCGTCCTGAGTTAGAAATTCACAGCATAAATTCACCCCACATCGAGCGCCGGTTTTTCAATGTGGGGCGGGCTGGCAGCCTGCACGGGACTGGCAGTCCCGCCTTGGATTTGTTCGATGAATCTCAGGCAAATCTTTCTTCTCGCCGCCGACTGAAGAGCCCGAGCCGTCCACTATTCAAACGTAAGCTTGTACTCGACGCCGGCCGCGCTCTGAAATTGGACGCAGCCATCCGCTTCCCGCGTGAAGTTCACGGGCTTGCCTTTCGCAGCGATCCCCGCGATGCGCTGATTCTTCGGCGGCCGCAAGCGTTGCATCTCACTTTGGCTTGCGCGCAACGCCGCTTCCGTCGCCTTCCCTTGCTCCCAGCTCAAATCCACTTGCCATCCGCCCCGCGCACGCAATCCCGTAAAGCTGCCCCGTGGCCAGGCGTGCGGAAGCGCCGGCAAGAAATAGAGCTCGCGATTCTGACTCTGCAGCAGCATCTCCGTCATGCCCGCCGGCCCGCCGAAATTTCCGTCGATCTGAAATACCGGCGCGGGCTTGGCCGGGTGCGAATCCATTAAATTCGGCAATGTCGACTGCCGCAGTAGCACCTGCAAGCTCTCGTACGCCTGATCGCCTTCCCCGAAACGAGCCCAGTAGTTTACTACCCAGGCCCGGCTCCAGCCCGTCTGCCCTCCGCCGTTCTCGAGCCGCCGCTCCAACGTCACGCGCGCCGCCTTGGCCAGATCCGGTGTCTTAAAAATATCAATCTCGTCTCCGGGAAACAGCGCCCATAAATGCGAAATGTGCCGATGTCCCGGCGCCGCTTCTTCGTAGTCTTTCTGCCATTCCTGCAATTGTCCGAGCTTCCCCACCTGGAACGGCGGCAAGCGTTTTAGAGCCGCCTGCAGCTTCCCGCGAAACTCTGCATCGCGTTTGAGAATCGTACTCGCCTCAATCAATTTCTCGAACACCGCGCGTGTAATCTCAATGTCCATCGTCGGACCCATGACTAACGAATGCGACGACCCATCCGCTAATTTGTACTTATTCTCCGGCGAAAGAGAAGGTCCTGTGACTAAGTGGCCATCCGCGTCCGGCGTCAAGTAATCCAACAAGAACTCGCCCGCCGCGCGCAAGATCGGGTAAGTGTGCGACGCCAGATACTGCCTGTCGCCGGTAAACGCGAAGTGCTCCCAAAGCTCGAGTGAAAGCCAGGCCGCGCCCATCTGCCAAATGCCCGATCCGATCCCGTCCACCGGCACGGCATCGCCCCACACGTCCGTGTTGTGGTGCAAAACAAATCCGCGCGCCCCGTAGTAAGTCTTCGCCACGTCCCCGCCGCGCTCCCGCGCCAGTTCCAGCAGCTTGTACAACGGCTCATCCATCTCCGCCAGCGCGCCCACCTGCGCGAGCCAGTAATTCATCTCCGTGTTTATGTTGATCGTGAACTTACTTCCCCACGGCGGCTGCATACTTTCATTCCAGATGCCCTGTAAGTTCCCTGGCAGGGGCGCGTCCGGCCTGCTGCTCGCAATCAGCAGGTAGCGCCCGTACTGGAAGTAGAGCATGAGTAAGTGCTCATCGTCGCTCCCCGCCGCGGCACGCCGCAAACGCTCATCGGTCGGCACGTTTGCCAACGGATCCGCCGCACTCCCAAGCTGCAGCCAGGCGCGGTCGAAATACTGCGCATGGTCCGCAATCGCCCGTTGCCGCAGCTCCGCGTAAGATCTGGAGCCGGCCCGCAGGTCGTCGTGAATATTCGGCCGATCAATGCTGGTGCCGGCCGCCAAGATCAAAGTCACCGCATCCGCTTTGTCTACATCGAGCGTGTCTTTCGTAGTGGAAACATGTCCGCCTTCCGCCATTGCCCGAAGCTCGGCGCGAAACCGGATCGATCCTTGACGCCCCGGCGTGCTCTGAAGCGCCAGCGTACTTTTGTCCAAAGCTTCGGTAGTCGCGTCCTGTGGCCGCGTCATCGTCGCGGCAAAGGAAATACTGCCAGGCTTGTCCGCCGAAAAGCGCACCACGATCACTTGATCCGGATCCGAGGCAAACACCTCGCGCGTGTACTCGACTCCATTGGCTGTGTAGCGCACCCGCGCCACACCGGTCGCAAGATCCAACTCACGCCGGTAATCCGTCGTCGCCGCCGCGTTCGGAAACGTCAATGACAAATCGCCCAGCGGCTCATACACAGGCAGCCGCCGCGGCACCGCCAGCATGTTTTCCTCCGCGAGCTTTTCCGCCTCCGCCACCCGCCCTGCAAACAGCATCCGACGAATCTCCGGCACCGTCTTACCGGCCCCGGTATTTTTACGGTCTTTCGGTTCACCCGCCCAGAGGGTGCTCTCGTTTAACTGAATTCGTTCTTTATCCGTTCCGCCGAACACCATCGCGCCCAAGCGCCCGTTTCCCACCGGCAACGCTTCCGTCCAGTGGTCGAGCGGCGCGGCTTCCTGGTACCAAAGCACTACCGGCATTTCATGCCCGGCCGCTGTCCTGGCGAGCAGAATTGCGAAAAGAGTGATCGCTCTCACAGCGCAAGTGTATCCAAACGTCCAGAACCCGTGTTTGGCCTCGTTGGGCCTTGACAGCCACGTCCGGAATGCTTTATCCTCAACTCGCTGTGATGAATTGAAACGTATCAATTCTCTCCCAGGGGGAACCATGTCTCGCTTCCGTTTTCTACCTCTTCTCTGTCTCCTCGCCAGTCTGGCGCCTCGGCTCCACTCTCAGGTCAACACTTCTTCCATCGCCGGTCTTCTAATCGACGAAACCGGTGCCGTCGTCCAACACGCCGCCATCACCGTAACGCAAGATGGCACCGGCATGGTCCGCACCGTCACCAGCTCCGAAAGCGGCGACTATGTCGTCCAGCAGCTTTCGCCGGGACGCTACAGCATCAAGATCGAGGCCAAGGGCTTCCAGTCCGCCATTGCCAACAACGTCAGTTTGGACATCGCCCAGCGCGCGCGCGTCGACTTCAGTCTCCATGTCGGCGCTGTCTCGCAGCAGGTCGAAGTCACCGGCCGCGCCGAGGTCATGGACACCGACACCGCCTCGCTCGGCCAAACTATCGAACGCCGCACCGTGCAGGATCTGCCGCTGAACGGCCGCAATTATCTGACGCTCGGCTCTCTCTCTCCCGGCGTCATTCCGCAAATTCCCCAGGCGCAGGGCCCGGCCAGCTTCGTCGCCTCCACCACTGGACGTTCGGACCGCAGTATCCTGGTCGGCGGCCAGCGCGAAAGCTCCACTAGCTACCTGCTCGATGGCGTCGAATTGCGCAACCCGCGCGTCGGCGACACCTCCATCAACCCCTCCGTCGACGCCATTCAGGAATTCAAGATCCAGCGCAATTTCTTCGAACCCGAATTCGGCAATTCGCCCGGCATCATCAACGTCGCCACCAAATCCGGCTCCAACCAATGGCACGGCAGCGTGTATGAGCTGCTGCGTAACGACAAATTCGACGCGCGCAATTTCTTTTCCACCAAAACCGAGCCATTCAAACGCAACCAATTCGGTTTCAGCCTCGGCGCGCCCATCATCAAGGACAAACTATTCGTCTTCGGCAACTACGAAGGCATGCGCCAACGCCTCGGGGTGATCCAACGCGGTCTGTACCCGACCCAAACGTTACTGGGCGGCAACTTTGCAGGGCAGAACACGATCTACGACCCGCTCACTCTCAATGCCGCTGGTACCGCGCGCCAAGCCTTCCCGGGTAACATGATTCCCGCCAACCGGATCAATGGCGTCGCTAAAAACTTCTTCCCGTACATTCCCGTAGTCAACGGTCCTACGATTCAAGGCAATAATTTTACCGGCACTCCGGTCCAGGCCATTAACGACAATCAGGACACCGTCCGCGTCGATTGGATCATCTCTCCCAAAAACTCATTGTTCGGCCGTCAAACCTGGGAAAATGCTCCGCTGACGCCCGCCTCCCTCGTGCCGAATGGAGGCACGCTAGTCACCTCCGGCGGCACGAATGAAGTAGCTCAGTTAACCACCATGGTCACCTCGACTACCGTCAACGTCTTTCGCGCCTATCACAGCTACGCCGAACTATTTGGCAAGCAGACCCCGGTCAGTTCGAACCTCGCCGCCTCGCTCGGCATCACCGGCGTATCCACCGATCCCGCCAATTGGGGCGTTCCCAACATCGGCTGGACCGGCCTCTCCGGCATCGGCAGCAACGGTCTCACACAAGGCAACCGCATCAATAACTACGAGCTGGCTGACAGCTTTTCATGGGTCCACGGCGCGCACTCCCTGAAATTCGGCGCCGAAGTCCGCCAATCGCGCGTGTTTATCGATTCCGACAACGGCCCGCGCGGATCGTTCACCTTCGGTCCCAATTGGACCTCTCAGGTGAGCGCTACCACCGGCCTCCCGACGACTGGGTCCGGCAATTCGATTGCCGATTATTTGCTCGGCTATCCCACGAACATGAGCGGCGCGGTCGGCACTTCGCAGACTCATTTCCAGTACTACACGAATAACTTCTACGCGCAGGACGATTGGAAAGTCACTCGTTCGCTCAGCATCAACTACGGTTTGCGCTACGAATATGTAAGCCCGCCCGTCGCCCAGGAGCTGAATCACGTATTCGGCTTCAATACAACCACCGGCCAGCAGCTCTTCCCGATCTTAGGGCAAATCCGCAACTCCATCGTTCAGCCCGATAAGAAGAACTTCGCGCCGCGCCTCGGTCTCGCCTACAACCCGGCTTGGGCCCCTTCCTGGACAGTCCGCGCTGGAGTCGGAATCTATTACGACCAAACGCAGATGAACGAGACGCAGTTCACCACGAATTCGCCGCCTACGTTTTTCCAGCAGAACTTTAACCTCACCGGCGCAGGCGTGCCTTTCTACCAATTGGGCGTAAATGCTCTGCCGGTCACGGCCGTTCCTCCCATCACAAGCGCGTACGTAACCCCCAAGGGCACTAATCTCTTCGCAGTTGAGACCGACGGCAAAAAGCCCCGCGAGTACATGTGGAACTTCTCGCTGCAGAAATCCTTCGGTGCCAACTGGCTCACTGAAGCAGCTTACGTAGGTTCACAATCCAGGCGCCTGTCCAAGCGCTACAATCTGGACGCGCCCGTCAGCCCCGGCAATCTCTATCAAGTTATCCCGTCGATCGATCCTTATCCGAACCTGAACGGCATCCTTTATTCCTCGCAGGCCGGTAAAGGCTCGTTCCATGCCCTGAATCTGAAATTGGAGCGCCGTTTTGCCTCCGGTTTTTCGTTCCTGGCCTCATATAGCTGGTCGCACGCGATCGACACCGATTCCGGCGGCTCCTACGGCAGCCCCAATCTGAACCCCGCCAACTTCCAACTCGACAAAGGCTCCTCGGATTTCGACATCCGCCATCGCTTCGTCGGCAGCATCCTCTACGAGCTGCCCTTCGGCAAAGGTAAACCGCTGCTCGCCTCCGTTTCGCCC
>Ga0193753_10003222_pt1 | contig 12229 bp, 6 predicted proteins | sample H1c2metaG_FD_144925 | JGI IMG/M metagenome (GOLD analysis project Ga0193753, IMG submission 144925) | Soil microbial communities from a riparian zone of the East river system, Colorado, United States - H1c2 | ecosystem: Environmental > Terrestrial > Soil > Riparian zone | place: USA: East River... | reverse complement strand
GTTCGCTTTCGGGCTGCCTCTCGAGTGTCTCCTCCACCGTACGGGCTATCTCGGGAAAAGGAATCCGGCCCGCGAGAAACGCCTCGACCGCCACTTCGTCCGCCGCGTTCAATGTGCAGGTGGCCGAACCGCCTCGCTCCTGCGCCAAATACGCCACTCTTAGTAGACGAAATTTCTCCACATCCGGTGCGGCGAAAGTCCAAGTCCGCGGCTCGGTCCAATCCATCCGGGCCACCGGGGCCCGCTCGCGGCGCGGGTAAGTCATGGCGTACTGGATTGGCATCTTCATGTCGGTCGCCGATGCCTGCGCCAAAATGCTGCCGTCGTTGTACTCGACCATCGCATGTATAGAGGATTGCGGGTGCACGACAACGTCGACTTGCGAGGGCGGCAGGTCAAACAACCAGCAGGCCTCAATCACCTCGAATCCTTTGTTCATCAAAGTGGCCGAATCGATGGTGATGCGGCGGCCCATTTTCCAGGTGGGGTGGTTCAAGGCCTGCTCCGGCGTAACGCGGGCCAGTTCTTCGGCCGGAGTGTCGCGGAACGGCCCTCCGGAAGCTGTGAGCAAAAGGCGAGTCACTTCGTCTCTGCGGCCGGCGCGAAAGCACTGGTGCGCCCCATTGTGCTCGCTATCCACGGGGATGAGTTCGGCTCCCGCCTCGCGCACCGCCTGCATCACAAGCTTGCCGCCAGCGACCAGAACTTCCTTGTTGGCCAGGCCAATGCGCTTCTTTGCCCGTATGGCAGCATACGTAGCCTCGAGGCCGGCCACGCCGACGATGGCCGACATGATGAACCCGACGCTTGGCTCGATCGCCGCAGCTACGCGCGCCTCCGGGCCGGAAGCCAGTTCCGGCCAGTGGCGGCGCGGCAGGCTGGATTCCGAGAGACGGCTTTTCAACGCTTCAAGGGTCGCCTCATCCGCCACAACTACTACTTTGGGGGTAAATTCCCGAATTTGGGAGCAGAGTACATCCAGATTCTTACCCGCCACAAGCGCAAAAACTCTAAAACGGTCGCCCATCTGGCGCACCACGTCCAGTGTACTAGACCCAATTGATCCTGTTGATCCTAAAATAGTTATCTGCAATCCTGGACCTTTATATCAGGGTATATTCCACCCTGCAAGAGAGGGGTACGAAAAAAATTTTGATTTTCGTAGAGAAAAGGCTTGCGTTCCACAAAATCATATCCTAATATTGGAAGTACAGCCAGGGAGGCAACTCCCACCAAAGCGAGACTAACCTCATAGAAAGACCCCTGAAGCAACACCTCCCTGGCGCCCGAAAGGGCTTCTCTCGCCGCTTCAGACCAACCCGACACCTAATTCGTTTCGCAAAATGCGCTTTTCTTTCGCCTGGAGCTACACTCTAGACGGAGGTGCCCTGCGTGCCCGATTCCAAGCACACGGCTCCGCTCCGGCCAGAGACCGAGGTGTTGACGCGCGGTTTCGATCCCAGCCTGTCGGTTGGTTCGGCCCGTCCTGCGGTCTTCCGTAGCTCCACTTACGTTTTCTCCAGTCCAGAAGCGGCCGAGCGAGCTTTCGACATCATGGGCGGCCGTGCCCAGCGGACAGCGGGTGAAAACGTCGATCTTGTCTATTCGCGCTTCAATCATCCCAACGCTCAAATTCTCGAAGACCAGATCCTGCCGCTAGAGCCCGGCGCCACGGCGGCAGCGGTTTTCAATTCCGGCATGGCGGCGATCATGACCGCATTGCTCGCGGTTCTCCAGCCTGGCGATAGCGTCGTATACACGGTTCCCATCTATGGTGGCACGCAGACCCTGATTCAGAAGTTCCTCGAGCCTTTCGGCGTGCACGGGGTGGCGGTCGCGGGCGGCCAGGGCGAGACGCTCGACGCGGCCGTGCGCGCGGCTCGAAACCTGCGGGTCGTGCTGATTGAAACGCCCGCGAATCCGACGATGGTGATGACCGATATCAAGCGCGTTTCGGAAACCTGCGCGGCTAGCCCCAACCGGCCGCTCGTGATGATCGACAATACTTTCCTCGGTCCGGCTTTCCAACATCCGCTGGCATTGGGCGCGGACGTATCGCTCTATTCAGCGACCAAGTACCTGGGCGGCTTCAGCGACATTATCGGAGGCGTGGCGCTCAGCAGGGATGCCGGCTTGATGAACAAGATTCGCAGCAAGCGCAGCCTGTTCGGCAATATTCTCCAACCGGACGAGTGCTGGATTCTCAATACGCGGCTACCCACGGTGTATCTGCGCATGAATCGGCAAAGCAAGAATGCGCAGCGGATTGCGGAGGCGCTGGTGGGTCATCCGAAGATTCGGCGCGTGTATTATCCGACGCTTTTTGACGACGCCGAGCAAATGCGCATCTATCGCGAACAATGTACTTATCCGGGCGGCTTGGTTTCGCTTGATCTCGCGGGCGGTAAGCGCGCGGCATTCGATTTGCTGCGGCATCTCCAGCTTGCGCGCAATGCTGTTTCGCTCGGCGGCGTGGAAACGCTCGCCTGTCATCCGCGCAGCACCACGCATTCCGCTTGGAGCGCGAAAGATCTGGATGAGGCTGGAATCGGCGAGGGTCTGGTGCGCGTGTCGTTCGGGATTGAAAATTGGCGGGACTTACTGAACGATTTTGAGCGCGCGCTCGAGACGGTTTAAGTAACCTTAGAAACGGACTTATCCCGTTTGAGTCTATAGAGTGTGCTCATCTTACTGATCGTTCTGCTTTTGCTGTTGGGTGGAGGCGGAGGTTACTACGGCTATGGCCGCTGGGGTTACGGCGGGGGAGCCGGTATCGGTCTTGGAACGATTCTTCTGATTGTGCTGCTTTTCTACTTACTCGGCGGCCTACGGTGATCCGCTAACGGTTCGGCGATCTGAGTCGCGGCATTCGCCGATCTCCAGCGGGCGTTCGCCGAATCGCGTTTGGGCGCGCTCCGAAAGCTGGCTACGATCGCTCCAGTAAGGAGATTTCGTGCCGGCTTACGTATCGAGTGCAAAGCCATATAGAGGGTTAGGAATGGAGGGCGCTATCGCAAGATAGCGTTCTCGAAGTCGCGCCCGGGCCTGGATATTTCGCTGTCGAGCTTGCGCGGCTGGGCGATTATCAAATCACGGGACTGGACATAAGCGAAACGTTTGTGGAGATCGCGCGCGCGAATGCAAGAAGAGCCGGTATTCAGGTTGGCTTTCTCCGTGGCAACGCGTCCGCTATGCCGTTCAGTGACGGAATGTTCGACTTTCTTGTTTGCCGGGCGGCCTTCAAGAATTTCGGCGAACCGGCTCGTGCGCTCGAAGAGATGCAACGTGTTTTGAAACCGGGTGGACAAGCGTTGATCATCGATCTTGCGAAGAGACGCGTCGATGGTATCCATCAAGCAAGCCGTGAACGCCATGAACCTGGGCGCTGTGAACCGGGTCATGACCACACTCGGGTTTCGCTGCACGCTGCTCAAGCGCGCTTACACCAAGAAAGAATTCGAAGGATTGATTTCAACGACGAAGTTTCGCCGAGTGGAGATTCAAGAGAATCCGATCGGCCTTGAGATTTCGCTCGCCGCTTGAAAACTTTTATTTCACGCCATAGCGGCGCGCTTCGGTTCTTACTCGTTCGGCGTCGCTGCGCACGTCGCTCGCCTCGAGGTGCCCCTCGCGATCGAGCTCGTCGTAGACGGCTATGGCGCTCTGCCAATTCTGCATCGCCTCATGCTTTTGTCCTGTGGCCGCATACAGCGCCGCGAGCCGTCCTTCGTAATCGGCGAGCGCCATGCGCACCGGCACGCCGTGCGAATCCAAGGCAAGTAACTCGCGCTGAAGCAATACCGCGTGCAGGAGGCTCGCGAGCGCCGCGCTCTTCTGTCCCGATTTCAGCAGAACGGTTGCCTGTTCGGCATAGTTGCCGGCCAAGAACGAGCGGGTTCGCGCATCCCGCCCATCCGCGGCGAGCGTTTTTTCGCGAATCGCTATCGCTTCGCGGAACTGCGCCAGGGCTTGCGGTAAATCGCCGGTCGCGCCTAGCGCCATCCCTAAGAAATGCCGCGTGCTTGCCATGTCGGAACGAAGCTGCTCATCCTCCTTATCCATTTTCGAAATGCGGGTCTGGGCTGTAAGTGCGCCCGATAAGTCGGGGAGCGCGGCAGCCGGCCGGCCCGACTGCGTCTCAATTACGCCCATTCTGTAGTAAACGTTCGCGAGGTCGCGCTGTGCGGCCGTGTCGCTTGGCGAGTCGGCCGCAAGCCGTTCCCTAATTGGCAGGGCCTTCCGATAATAGGCTGTGGCGTCCGACCAGCGGGCCGACATACCCAACCCGTAAGCCATGCTCGTGTAGGCTTTGGCCAGTAGAGCTTGATCGTCGCGGCCCGAAGACGGAGCGCTCGTCAATTTCTCGCTAAGCGCCAGGGCTTTTCTGTCGTACGCAGTGCGCTCTTCCAACGTGCTCGCGCGTCCCGTGATGTAGCTTCCTAGCAGGTAATTCGACGCGAGCTCGCGCTGCGCGGCGAGATCCTGCGGGCCTTCTTGCGCCAGGGCCTCGCGTAGGCGCTTGGCCGTTTCATATATCGGCAAAGCCCGCGCCGACTTGCCAAAGCCCGCCGCATCCACGCCTACTTGCAGATCCGCGAAACGTTCATAGGCAAGCGCCAGCGATCGTCGCGTCTCACGATCACGCCCCGTGTCGCGGGCCAATCCGTTCAAATACTCGAGTGACTTCGTCAGCAGCGCTTCGCGCACTGGCGTCGCGCCAGGAAGTTTTGCAATGGCCTCGTGCACGTTGACCAGAAACGAAGTAGCGAGTTTTCGATCCTCGTCCACGCGCAAGGCCAATCGATGCGCCTGCCACGCCGCCGCTGCACTCGCCGCAATAAGCATGACGCTGAACGCCGCGACCAAGGCGAATCCGAGCTTGTGCCGCCCAATCAGCTTGCCTGTTTTATATGCGATCGAATCGCCTCGCGCCTTGACTGGCCGGCCTTCCAGGTGATTTTGTATTTCTTCGCTTAGCTGGTCGACGGAGCGGTAGCGCCGCGCCGGTTCCTTCCGCAGGGCCAGGCTGACGATGTTATCCAGGTCGCCCGCCAAGCGTTTGCGCAGGCCGTCAACAGTCGTCCTCCGCGCAAAGCTGATCTGTGCGGTTTCGTCGGCGTTGTTCGCTTTCAACGACACGACGGAACTGGGCCGCGTGGCATCGCGCTCACAAACGACACGCGCCGACTCTTCCCATCCGAGCGAATCCAAACGGTAGGGGCGCCTGCCGGTCAAGAGCTCGTAGAGAACTACGCCGAGCGAATAGACATCGGTCGCAATGCCCACAGGCTCGCCGAGAATCTGCTCGGGGCTCGAATACGCCGGCGTGCCCATCCGCACCATCGTCATCGTGGGGTCACTGCCGTCGGAAGTAACTTCGAGTATCTTCGCGAGTCCGAAATCGAGCAGCTTGGGCGTTCCCTCGGCCGTTACCAGGATGTTGTCGGGTTTCAGGTCACGATGCACGATCAGGTTTTGATGCGCGTAGGAGACCGCGTCGCAGATCTTTCGAAAAAGCCGCAGCCGGTCGGTAATGGAGAGCTGGCGCGAATCGCAATATTTTGTGAGCGGATGACCCTGGATAAACTCCATCACGAAATACGTGAGGCCGTCGTCCGTGGTCCCGCCATCCAGCAGGCGAGTAATGTTGGGATGTCCCAACCTCGCTTGAATTTGCCTTTCGGTACGAAAGCGCTCCAGCACCAGGTCGGAGTTCATTCCATGCCGGATGACCTTGATCGCGACCGCGACTTCGAACTCGCCATCGACACGTACTGCCCGATACACGGTGCCCATCCCGCCGCGTCCGATCTCCGCAATGATCTGATAGGGTCCGACACTACGGCCGATGAGGCGATCGTTCGCGGCGGGACTGTCAACCCGCTCCGCGAGGGTAGGCGCTGGCGGGACTGGCGGGACTCGCGGGGCATCGGGATCTGATTTCCGCAACATACGGCTGGAAGCTCATTTTAACGCCGCCGTTAGTAAGCGATAGCAGTGCGAGAACCTACTGCCTTGAGACTTGGACCGGAACCTGAGTTATTCTACGCAGCATCACGGGGCCCAACAGGCCGGACAGCCGCAGCGGGGATTCCCGTGTGAACTTCGTAATATTGGTCCGCGCGATTCGTTCGCTTTCCGGTAGAAAGGCATCACCAATCAGCCGGTTGGGCCAGAAGTTCGTCACGCGTACCTGAAATGTGTTGCGGCCGGGACGGGCCGCCCCCGTGATGTCAGCCACGCGAGGGAGCTTCCAGACAACTCCGAGGTTTTGTCCGTTTACGATCACTTCGGCAATTTCACGCGCATCACCGAGATCCAGTTCCAGCCGCCCATGCTGTGCGCGGTACTCCTCGGGAATCGTGATTTCTTTCTCATAGACAGCCGTTCCGGAAAAATATTGGATGCCGGGATTTTGATTTTTCGTCCAGCTCTCGAGCGTGCTGAAGACGGCGCTGTCCGGGGCCCCGGATGCGGACGGGAACCGCACGTTCCACGCGCCCGTTACGGGGAGCGGTGGAAGAGTGCGGCCGGCGTCAACAGAAATCGTCTGGCGGTCATCCGTGACGACTTGATATGTTCCGGGATTCCGGGTGTTCAATAAGAATGTGCCGTCTACTTGGTACACTTCGGCTCCCGTACTTACCGAGAGCAGATGTTTCGCCGCCGGTTTCCGGAACACGACGAGGGCCGATCCGTATGCCGCAAGATCGAGCGGAACCGTGGTGCGGCTGTCCGCTGTGGATTCATACACGGCGAACTCACGTATCGCACCGGTCTCGGGCAACCACAATTCGGGGGCCTTGCCGGCAACGCGGAAGGTTGCTTTCAGTGATTCAGGCCGGCCATTCTGGTTGCTGATGAAATACACGTCGGCCGGGCCCGCCTGCCGGTGCATGTAGTCGATGTGGGCGCCGGCCTGGGCCGTCACAAATTCGAAATCCGGTTGGACGCGATCGGCGGCAAGGACCTCTCGCGCGGTGCGCCCGGAAATGACGCGGCCTTTGAATGAACGGTGTCCACCCCAGAGTTCCGTGCCGATCCGGACGATCTCTTCGTCGCCGTGCATTCCCGTGCTTCTTGCCGGCTTTTCGCCGACCACGGTTGCTCCGGCGAGCACCAGCTCACGGATCTTGTGTAGTGCGGCGGGAGACATCGTATCTACCGCCGGCAAAACGAGTAGCCGGTAGCTCATGCCGTCGGGTAGCACGAGCCGTCCATTCTTGACGGAAAGCCGATTCAGCAGTACATCCTCATTGCACACGTCATAGTCGTAGCCGGGAAGGACATGCGCCGGATCGGAGGATTTCAGCCGGACGAAATTCGGTGCATGATCGCCGTAATAGTGCAGGACGTCGGCCACGAACAGTCCCTGTTGCATCAGGAACTGGATGCGGCTGATGTAGGAAACAAGCGCACCGGACTGATTCCACCAGGTCTGCTTCGGATTGAAGTGTGTGCCGGTACGATACTCCTGCCCCGGCATCCCGGTTTCATCCGGAGACGAGGTAAAGGTGTAGAAGAATACGCGGTTCACACCTTCGGAGACCGCGCGATCGAACGCCGGTTTCAAATTGTCCCAGATAGATTCTTCCCAATGTGGGCCGATGGTAGTAAAGCCTTCGGCGCCGACGAACTTTCTGCCGTATATATGGGCCGCGCTGGCCGCTTCTTTGACGAAGAACCGCTGTTCATCGGCTGTCCGGAAGGTCTCGGAACGGGCCCAGAACTCGGTTTGCGGGAAGGTGCTGATACCGAGAGTCTCGAGTGCGTCGATGGCAGCGCCGTGTGGCCCGCCCGATTCCGGGTGGATGCCCAGTCCATATTTCGCCGCGTTGGAGGCGAACACCGCATAGTGCTCGTCGGCCACCAGGTCCGCAAACGTGCGGCGCAGATCGTTCAGGAAACGATTACTGGTCTCGCGGCTGCCCACCAGCCGTCCGGCGAGCACGGGAAGCCACGGGAAGGGATCGTAGCCGCGGCGCTGGCGGAACTCCTGACGGAGATTCTCTGTCCAGTTCATGCCGCCGAGCTCCCAGCTATCCGTGAACAGATATTTCAGGCTCTTTGTCGAACGGATTGCCGGATCATCCAGAATGGGCGCGACTGCCTGACGCCAATACGATTCGAAGGCCCTGCGGTCGAGGTAATCGAGCGCAAGCCCTTTCCACGTTGGACTACAGGTCGAAACGATCGCGCCGGACAACTTGTAGCCGAAGCGAAGAATCTCCCAGTCGCCCGCGGGCACGTCCCAAGTGAGCTTACCGTTGCGGTCCAGCTTCGCGGTCAGATCGATAACCTGGTCAGCACGCGTGTCCTCTTCGCCCGCCTCCGCGGGCAGGTCGGACAACAACACCTCCGCGGCCGGCATCGAATTGCCCAGTACCTTCGAGACCGACTTATATTCCAGTTGCCGCACCGGACGCGGCAGCCGCGCTCCGTTCCTCAGGGGATATGCAAGGACGGCGGCATCGCGATAGAAATCGGAGTAGGGAATCTTCTCGGCATCGGGCCAGTCTTTCCGCGATTGCACAGGCGCGGTGCCAACGTAGAATTTCTCCGCCTCGTGGGGTGGCATGTCCAGTACTCGCTCTACATGAGCGGGTCCCTTTAGCTGTGTCCGCGACCAGGTTGCATGCTTGGCCGCTTCCTCCGGCTTCACCATCGGCCCGCCGAGATTCCAGCCGCTTTGGATGTTGAGACTCCACTCGAGTCCAAGGCGGTCCGATTCACGGAGAGCATGGGCGAACAGTGCGCGCCAGCGAGGACTTCCAAATGGCGGTCCGACTGGAATGGGCTTTGTCGTCAGCTGCTCTTTGCCCATTCCCTCATCCATGAGGATGCCGCCGGCCAGTCCCTTGGCCTTCAGCGCTTCCAGGTCGCGTGTGATCGTCTTTTCGTTTGTGTTGCCATTGAGCCAGATCCAGTAGCAGCGCAGGCGGGCATTGAAAGGCGGATTCGCGAAGCCTTGTGCGAGCGTGTCCCGTTCCGGCGCGGCCGCAATCATCGCCGCGAGAGCTACCGCCGCCAAGATTCCGTATCCCCGCTTGCTTACGCGCGCGGCTCCGTTAGGATGCGCTTTCATGATCTTTGGGCTGCGCCGCTGACCACTTGCGTATGGAAGCTCAGTCCCTGCTCAAGGTGATCGCGCAGCGCGCCTCTCGCTCCGGCGGCATCTTGTGTTTCCATGCAATCCACTACGCGCTCGAGGGCCCGGACATGAATCGCCATTTCCTGCTCATAGCGGCCGGGCTCGGATTCCAAATGCTCCCGAAATTCACCGATAGTCCTCCCGGGCACGTTTTCTTCCTCGTGTCCCGTTCTGCAGTAGAGATCGTGTACCGCATCCAGCAGCGAGACGATCAGCGGGTTTCGGCTGGTCTGGGCGAGACGCCGATGAAATTCGGCGTCCTTGCGCGCGAAGTAATCCGGGTCATCGATGGCTGTCCAAAGTCCGGTCGACAACTGACGAAGATCACGAATGTCCTCCGCGGTTGCTGATTCGGCCGCAGCCCCTGCATTTTCGACTTCGAGGATGGAACGCAGGTTGTGCAGATGCTCGATCGTCACTGGCTCATCGCAGATCCGCAGCAGCAGCCCCAGGCGCTTGACGATCTCTCCCCGGCTAACAGCGCTTACCGCGGTTCCGATGCCGTGGCGTGTCTCAAGCAGCCCTTTTGTCACCAGAATTCGCACGGCTTCCCGCACTACTGTACGGCTCACGCCGAGCTTTTCGGCGAACTCCCGTTCCGGGGGCAGTTTTGTGCCAACGGTCAGGCGCCCTCCGAGGATTTGGCCCTCGATCGCCCGAACGACCCGATCGACGAGGCCGTCTTTGTGGCCCAGGACTCGGAACCGGGGCGGCGCGCGTTTCTTGATCAAAGTTTCCAAACACACATATAGTAACGGCGCGGAGCTCGGCAGTCAAGTTTTAATTGGTAAGAGGTATGAGGTATGACCTTATACTAAGTTACTACTAATAAAGCGTTTATAAGAATTTTATTGACTGAGTGGTAGACCTGACATAGAATCGACCCTGGGAAATCGGGAGGGGAGATCCATGCGTATCCAGCTACTCCGCGCTTTAGGCAGGAGGTTCGGTGTCTTTCTGCCGGGACTACTTTTCCTGCTTGGCTTTGGCACGTTTTCTTCGCATGCCCAGTTTGTGCGCGGCACGATCCTGGGCGCGGTCAGCGATGAAGCGGGCGCGGCGGTGCCTGAAACGGAGTTGACGCTCCGAAACCAGGAAACGAACGAACTGCGGACAACCGCCACGGATGCCAGCGGGAACTTCACGTTTCCCGCGTTGCTTCCCGGTCTGTACCGGCTGGAAGCAAAACGTGCCGGGTTCCGTAGCCAAGTTGTGAGCGACATCCGGCTGGAGGTCAACCAGACCGCGCGCTTCGATCTGAAACTGACCGTCGGTCAGGTGAACGAAAGGATCGACGTGCTCGCCACACCAGCGCTGCTGAATACCGACACATCGGAAATCGGGCACGTGATCAACAACAAAGCCATCGTGGACCTGCCGCTCAACGGACGTGACTACTTGCAACTGGCGCGTCTCATTCCCGGCGTGGCTCCGTCACGCTCCGGGGCTACACTGGCCACACGGGGCGTCAACCGCAGCATCAACTCCATTGGAGCGCGGGACACCTCAGTCGCTTACCTGCTCGACGGTGTCGACACCAACGATGTTGGGTTCCAGACGCCGACAGTGACGCCGTCTATCGACGCAATCCTCGAATTCAAGGTCCTGCAGAATGCGTATTCCGCGGAGTTTGGGCGGGGGGCAACACAAGTGCTCGCGGCCATGCGCTCGGGAACTAATAAATTCCATGGCACGCTCTTTGAGTTTCTCCGTAATGACAAGCTGTCGGCCCGTAGTTTCTTTCAGCCGGGCAAGCCCGCGGGCTTGAAGCAGAACCAGTTCGGCCTCACACTGGGTGGGCCGATCATAAAGAATCGCACGTTCTTTTTCGGCGATTACAGTGGCCAACGCATCCGTACCGGGGACACCAGCTTTACTTTGGTGCCTACTCAGGCGGAACTGCAGGGCGATTTCAGCGCCGCTGGTGAGCCACGCGTTTACGACCCCGGCACTTTCGCCGCCGCCAGCCGCACGCGCCAACAATTTCCGGGCAATCGCATTCCGGTGAACCGCATTTCGGAACGCGCCAAGAAGGTGGCAGGGCTTTATCCGGAGCCGAATTACACTGGCTTGGCCGGCCGCAACTATGCCCGCGATATTTCCCAGTTGGATGACAACAATCAGGGCAGTATGCGGGTGGACCACCGGTTTACGGACAATGACAATTTCTTTGTGCGTTATTCGGTGATGGACGGGCAGCGGACGTCGCACGGCATCCTGCCATATTCCGGAAGCGCCAACGACATGCGCGGGCAGAATGGTGCGCTCAACTGGGTCCACACCTTCAATCCGGCATTGCTGAACGAGGTTCGTATTGGGTTTAACCGCGGCCGGTTCTATACACAGCCGGACGGCACAATAGCCCCGAACGCTTCGGGCGATTACTTCGGATTCACGAACACGACGTCGAATCCATTGACGTCCTTCGGGCTTCCGTCATTTAACATGAGCGGTGGATTCTCGAGCCTCGGCCCGGCAAGCTCATTGCCTACGGACACTGTCACGCAGACCTGGCAGCTGGTGAACAATCTGACGTGGGTGAGTGGCTCCCATACGCTCCACGCCGGCATCGATTTCCGCCGCGTATCGTTCATGGAAGTGGCGGCCAACAACGACCGCGGGATATTTAGCTTCACCGGACAATACAGCAATCAACCGAACGTCACGGGCACGGGGAGCGCGGTAGCGGACCTTCTCCTCGGAGTTCCGCTCAGCGCCGCGGCCGCCGTCGGAGACCAGACCGGCCACAACTACAACGAGCTTTATTCCGCCTTCCTGCAAGACGACTGGAAGATTTCGAAGCGGCTTACGCTGAATCTCGGTGTTCGCTACGAATACGTCACGCCGTGGCGCGAGAAGCTCAATCATTACGCGATTCTTGATTTCGAGGATCCTCGGGGACGCATGCTGCTCTGCGGAACATCCCAGGCCTTCGTGCCCGGGTCGGGCATCGTCGATACCGGTAAGCCCGCGATGCCGCGCTCGTGCTTCACGCCGGACAAGAACAACTGGGCGCCACGAGTAGGTCTGGCTTTCCGGCCGATGGCCCGCACGTCGATTCGCGCGGGCTATGGCGTC
>Ga0193753_10003221_pt1 | contig 12230 bp, 6 predicted proteins | sample H1c2metaG_FD_144925 | JGI IMG/M metagenome (GOLD analysis project Ga0193753, IMG submission 144925) | Soil microbial communities from a riparian zone of the East river system, Colorado, United States - H1c2 | ecosystem: Environmental > Terrestrial > Soil > Riparian zone | place: USA: East River... | reverse complement strand
CTTTAGAACGAGCAAGGGAATCGCCCCTTGAAACGAATCTTGGCGAGCCATATAATACTAAGATTGCTAAGTAAGAACGCTTCTTATTAAAGTATGCTTTCTTGATCCGGCTCTGTCAAGTCGGATCCGATTACCGCTTTACGGAGCGAATAGCTTTCTTCGAAAGAAATCCGCGCTGGCTTCGTAGGCCTTCATCCAATCCGCATGCTTAAGAAAGTCATGAATCTCGTTGGGGAAAATTAGCTCTTCCAACTCGACGTGACGTTTGCGCAGCGCTTCCGCGAGCATCACGGTCTGGGAGAACGACACATTGCGATCGTCGTCGCCGTGGATGAGAAGCACGGGCGATTTCCAGCCGTCGATAGACGCCATGGGCGACGAGTCGAACGCCAACCGCAGCGCCTCGGTCCGCTCCTCGCGTTGTTTCGGATCGCCTTCCGAAATAGCGGGATAGCCGCGCCAAGCGCTCCAATCGTGCACCCCGTGGAAATCGACGCCGGCCTTAAACAGATCGGAGGCCCGCGACAACCCCATGGCCGTGAGATAGCCGCCGTAAGATCCGCCCCAAATTCCGATCCGCCCGGGGTCCACATCGGGCCGCGCCTTCAAATACAGACCCGCGCCAATCACATCGTTGAACTCGCTGCCGCCGCGCGCGCCGTAGTTTAGCGCTTCACGAAAATTCAAGCCGTAGCCGATGCCGCTGCGGTAATTCACCGAAAGCACCACATAGCCTTGACTCGCCAAATATTCATTCAGCGAATAGGCGTTCGAATAGTAATACATGTAGTGAAATCCCAGCAGCATCTGGCGGCGCGATCCGCCGTGAAAGAAAACCAGTGCCGGGTGGCGCGTCCGGCCATCCGCCGGTGGCAGAAAAAGCTGGCCATGAATTTCGAGACCGTCGGCGGCGGTGATGCGCACCGCTTGCGGCTTGACGAGCGAATCCGCCGGGAAACCGGCAGGCGCCGCGGGCGAGAGACTCTTGATTTTTCCGCCGGCCGCGAGCGCGGCATGTGCGCGTTGGTTATAGCTGGAGGTCAGAAAGGCGATCGCGGAACCGTCAGCAAGAGGCTCCGGTTTCCACTCAATGTCTTCGCCTCTTGTCAGCTCTTTGGGCGTTTCGCCGCCGCGCGCGGCCACGCTCCACAAATGCCGGCGGTCGATGTCGCTAAAATTCGCCGAAAAGTAGATGGTCTTGGCATCGCGCGACATCGCGACATGCTCGACTTCTCCTCCGCCCGGCGTCAGCTCGACCGCCGCTCCGCCCGCAAGCGGCACGCTGTAGAGATGACACCAACCGCTGCGTTCCCAGGGAAATACCAGGCGATCGTTCGCCGCCCAAAAAAGTTGCCGGTCCGCTACGATGCCATGAAACACGCTGCCTACGCCGTTTTCCGCGCGGAATACCTGCCGGGCTTTGCCGTCTTTTGCATCCGCAACGCGAATAGACCAAGGTTCGCCTTCCCGGTCCGGCCCAGGTCCGAAAATCGGACCGCCAATCGGAATCCGTACGTACGCAATTTGGCTGCCGTCGGGCGACCAGACCGGGCCTGTGTCTTGATCCACGCTGGCATCTAAAAATCGCAGCTTATTATCGGCGCGAGAGTAGACGCCAACAAAGCTGTGACCGCCGCGCGCGCTCACGAACGCGAGCATGCTTCCATCGGGCGACCACGCCAAAGCCGATTGGGTTCCTTTTTGCGTGACGATGTTTTTCGCCTCTTCGCCCGTTGGCTTCATGAAGAAAATCTGGCCGCCTCGCAGGAAAGCTACCGTGTCGCCGCGCGGTGAAATCGTAGGCGCGTGTCCTTCCGTCAGGCGCTTGGCCGGCGCGTGATCGAAAGCGACCGACCAAATTTCCTGCTCTGGTTTCGTAGGGCTCCAGTCCGGATTGGGATTGTCTCCGCCATTCTCAAAATCGCCGCCGCGCGTAAAAAGCAGATAACTTCCATCGGGAGCCCAGGCGAGTTCATCGATCTCCTGCCCGTCGTCGCGATCGAAGCTGGTGATCTTGCGTCCCGTCCAATCCGGCGCTTCCGCGACCCAGATATTGCGCTTCCCTTCGTCGTTTTCAAGCCACGCCACTTTAGCTCCCGTGGGCGCCGCGACGGGAGAAGTCGCGAACGGCGCGCTCATCACCTGGCGAATGGTAAGAGCAGAATTCGCAGTGAGAAGGGAGGACCCTAAGAGAGCGCAAAGGGCACGGATTCCAAGCCGCCAAACACGAGAGAAACTCGCAAACTCTTTGGGCGGCGTGGTTAGCCCGTGCCCGTTTTGCGCGGGTTCGTTAAGAGCCAGAGTAGTTTTCATCGGGTGTCTAGCGATTATCGCCTAGGCGCGGCGCCGGTCCCAGGCGCGCTAGAGCCGGCGAAGCGCCGCCCGCTTGCTCAGCGCGTAACGGAGCAGCGCGTTCGGACCGCTCAGGTTCAGCTTGGCGCAAATGGCGGTCCGGTAGTTCTCAACGGTTCTGGCGCTGAGATCGAGCGAGGCCGCAATCTCACGCGACGTTTTGCCGCTCGCGATCTGTTGTACCAGGCGCAACTCGACCGGGGTTAACGAGGCGAGCTCGGGCGGTATGGGTTGTTTGGCGGCTCCCTGTTGCAGCATCTGCCGCACTTCTTCGCTGAAAAAGCTGTCTCCTCCCGCTACGCGGCGCACCCCCTCGGCAATTTCATTCGCCGCGGAACTCTTCAAGATATAGCCCTGGACGCCAATCTCCAGAGCTTCGTGCAACAGATCCATTCCGGTGTGCAGAGTCAGAATGATGATTCCGACCGGAGAACGCAGGCGATTCAGCTCACGCGCGATCGCAAAACCGTCGCGCCCGGGCATGTCGATATCGAGAATGGCGACATCGGGCGACAACGAAAGAATCTGCCGCAGCGTTTCTTCGCCATCAGCCGTTTCGGCGATGACCTGTAGACCCGGCTCCGCCGTCAGAGCCATGCGCAGGCCCTGCCGAAGCAGCGGATGGTCATCCGCCACCAATACCGTGATCGGCGCTTCGTGTTGAATCGGTTGCGTTCCCGCGGTTTCCAGATGGTGTCCTTTATAGCTCTTCTGTGTCGCGGACACGGCGGGCGCGAGTCACTTCGACCAAAATTCGCGTGCCGGCCTGTTCGCCCGACTCGATGGTGGCGCGCCCGCCCAGCGCTTCGGCACGCTCGGCAATGCCGGGTAAGCCGAGGCTCTCGCCGGCCGTTTCGCCCGCGGTCATGGAAAAGCCGCGCCCATTGTCCTCAATCCTCAATTGCAGCTTGCTGCCATTGCAGGCCACCACGATCTCTGCCTCCGTTGCCTCCGCGTGCTTCAAGATATTGCTGATTCCCTCCTGCAGAATGCGATAGAAAGTGATCTCCTGCTCGCGTGGGAAGAAACCGTCGATCTCATCGACCGAGCCGCGAAGCACAAGCGTATTCCCCTCCTCCAGTTTGCGAAGGAGCGAGCGCACCGCTTTGGTTAGGCCGAGCCGGTCTAGCTGGTAGGGCCGCAGGCCATAACAGATGGCTTCGACTTCGTGGATCGCAACCGCCGCCTGGTCCGCAATAGAAGCGAGGGAATCCGAATCTGCTGTTCCGTTGCTGGTCCGCAGTTTCGCAGGCAGGAGCGCCAGCGTTCGAATGAGTGCCAGATGCTGCCCAAGCCCGTCGTGCAGTTCATGTGCAATGCGCTTGCGCTCACTTTCCTGAGAAGAGAGGAGCCGGTGAGTAAACGCCCGGTGTACGCGTTGCGCTTCGAGCATGCGGCGCCGGCGCATTTCAATGGCGGCCGCGGCCGCTGTTAGCAGAGCAAGCAGGACCAGCGACTTCATCCACCAGCTTCGGTAGAACGGTGTGAGCACTGTCACGCCGATGCGGGCCTCGGGCTGGTTCCACTCGCCTTCATCTCCGTCAGCAGCCTGCACGCGAAACACGTAGTCGCCCGGTGGAAGATGCGTGTAAAAAGCCGCCCGGCGATTCTGAACCGGAACCCATGTCTCGTCCAGACCAGCTAGCCGGTAACGGAACTTCACCTGTTCCGGCCGGAACGAGCCAAGCGCCGTATACCGGATTTCCAAACTTGTCTCATTTGGCTTCATCACGATGCCGCTTGGCTCGGAGAAACCCGGGCTCGACGCGTCCGTGACGTGCTCTTCGATCACGGCGCGCGGGCGTGAGACGGCGCGATCCAACATGGCAGAAGGAACCGATGCGATTCCTCCTAAAGAGGAGAACCAAGCGGTTCCATCGGGGAGGTGAAACACACCTTGGTTGCCTTGCGGGCTCATTTGCTTCGATGGCAGGCCGTCTCCTTCGTCGAACTGTGCGATCCTCAGTTCCCGCTTCGGTTCGGTTGGTCCCCGCAAAAGAGATTCCTTGCTGATTCGAAGCAATCCGGCGTCGGTACGCAGCCATAGGTAGCTTGAGTCGAAGGCGTCGAGGCTGAAGATCATATCCGTCGGCAGTCCGTCGCTCTGATCGAATTTGCGGAATGTTCCGTTCGCATACTGAACGATCCCGCTGTTTAAGGTACTGATCCAGACGTTGCCTTGCTGGTCGCCGGCCAAAGAGGACACGGCTCCGAACTTCCAAACGGCGTTCGATGGGAACGGCTTTACCAGACCGCCGGATAGGAGTGCGGGTCCCTTATCGGTTCCGATCCAAAGATCTCCGGGAGCAGTTTCGAGGAGACACCTCACTTTCGTTCCCGGCAAATTATCCCTCACGCACTGGACCTTTCCTGCGTGCGCGTGAAACAACCCGGTTGTGGTTCCGAACCACTCGTCGCCGGCCGAGTCCAACAAAATGGCTTGGACGATTCCCAACACGGCTCCATACAGAGGAGAAGCAACGATCCGGCGCCCCTCGAGTGTACGCACGCCGGCACGGAACCGGTCACCGAGCAGAAGGTTGCCGTAACCATCCTCGCCGAGAGCCGTGGCGATCCCCCATTCCTTCGAATCGCTCAACGATGCTACCGTTATCACCTTGTTTCCTTCGAGTCGCACCAGTGCGGTACCCGCTGCCCACACGGTTCCGTCCCGTTGGCGAAACACGACGGGGCCAACCTCCGGCACTCCGGGCGTTTCGATGGGTGTGATCAACCGGGGCTTAAAGAGGAACAGTTTTGTGGAGAAGGTTCCGGCCCAAAGCCCTCCATCGGCACGCTGAATGATGTGCGCCAGATTGGGTGTCTGCAGGGACGGCACCGGAAAGAGCTTTCCATCCTTCCAACGCGCGGTGCGTGACTGGTGATCGGAGATCCAGAGAAAGCCGTCGCGGTCGCGAAAGAAGGTGAAGCTCTCTGCCGGCAGGCCGCTGTATTTCACAAGATGGTTGTCGGACGTGACTTCGTACGACGTGCCGGGTTCGTCGTGGAGCGAGTACCAAACCCGGTGCAAGGAATCTTCATAAATCGACCTGACGAGCGGATATTCCCGGCGCCTGCCCTGATTTGGAAGAGGGAACTCTCTCCAATGGCCATACGCAAAGCGATCGAGACCTGAAGCGCCGCGCCGCCGCCACAGTCCCATGTGAGACATGTCTTCCGGGTCGGTGGCGAAATCGGTGATGAGAGGTTCGGCGGATCCGTTGTCCCGCTCGGGGTGAACAGTTTGGAGCGCCCCGTCTTTCCACCGGCACACGCCGCCCTTGCGCGTAAAAATCCAGACCGCTCCGGTTTCGTCGCCGTCGACCCGTACGACCGGGTCGTTCGGCAGACCATCCCGCGTCGTCAGCGCGGAAAAACGTCCACCGTCGTAGTGTGTGACGCCGGCGAGCGTACCAGCCCACACGCCGCCCCGGCTGTCCTCCCACATGCCGGCGAAAGCGGTTTCGCCCTGGCTCATACCGGGCGTCTTTCCGTAAAGAAAATCCGTGAAACGCACGCCATCGAAGCGAACCAGCCCTTTATTCGTTCCAATCCACAAATACCCTTGCCGCGTTTGCAGCATGGCGCAGATGCGCTGCCAACGATTGTCACTGCCCGCCACCCAGGACTGTTCGAGAAGTTGCGAGCTCTGGGAAGGTATCTCGGCTCCGGTCATTGCCAGACAACAGCTCAACCACACGGGCACACACGCTGCCGCGCAAAAGCCGAATGCTGATTTGCGCCGGCGAGTCATCATGAGAGCGTGCGCGAAGGTTATCAAATCGCTCGCCCCTTTGACCATATCCGGAACGGCCGTCAACGACAAGAGTAGGGGTACACACATTAGCGCGATTTGATTAGAAAAACAAAAGGGGCCAGGCGTTGGATCGCCTGGCCCCTTCGTTTATAGGTGCTACTGGTCTATTTCGGGCAGCCGAGAGCCTTCACTTCACTCTCGGGCAGTGGCTTCGGATTCTTCACGGCCGGAGGCAGGCTGGTGCTGTTGTGAGGCACCAGGTAGACTTCGACGCGCCGATTCTTATCGGCTTCGCTGGTCTCCGAACCCTTGCGCTCCTTGGTGTTGGAAGTTCCGCACTGACCGGGCCTCGTTTCCGAAGTTTGGTCGGTGCCGACCCAATCGACCTTGATGCGCGAAGGATCGACCTTGCCGCAGGTGCCGGTGCCGCCGCTCAATACTGCCGCGGCGTTCAGCACACGCTCTTCGTCGAGCGCTCGCGCTGCCGCAGCCGCTTTACGCGTTCTGCGACCACGCGCTCCGGGAGCATTCTCCGCTTCGTCGGTATCGCGATGGCCAACGAGTACGATGTCGTAATCGCCGCTTGCCATACGCGAGGCCGCGTCGTCAATCAGTACGCGCTTGCCGCAATTATTGACGCGCGAATTGTTCTTCGCGAAGATCACGTCGTCGAGCCGCACAAAGGTCGGCTGGCAGTTCACCGTGATGTTGGTGGTCTGCGTCGCCGTCTTGCCGGCCTCGTCGGTGACCGTCAGAGTTGCCGTCACGCTCTTGCTCTGTCCTTGCGCGCCGCCTTCAAAGTTCAAGGAAGAAGCGTCGAAGGTCGCGTTCGGGCTGCTCTCGTTGCTGACGCTGCCCTCGCTCACGGTCCACTTGTAGGTCAAGTTGCCGCCGCAAGCCGAGCCCTGAGCCGTACCCGCGAGATTCGACGAGTGCGTACCCGTGGTATTCGCGGCGCAAGCCAATTCGTTCGGTGTCGCCGTCACGCTGCTGATGGTTGGAGCGGCATCGCCGACCGTGACCGTGGCAGACGCCGTAACGGGCGCTGGCGGTTGCGGAGCGGCGGGCTGTACCCAGCAACGTACCGGGAATTTCTTCGGGCGTTCCACCGGGGGAGGCATCGGCGTGGTGTCGGTGACCGTCAATTGCACGTTGAAGCTGCCCACATTGTTGGGCGTGAACGTCAGGTCCGGACCCGTGCTCTCCTGCGCCTGGCCATTCAATGTCCAGGCATAGGTCAATTTATGATCGGCCGGTGCGCCGCTCATGGTCGAATGCAACGTAACCGGTTTGCCCTGGCAGATCGTTCCTTCCCCGCCCGACAGCGTCGGCGTGGGTAGCGGAGCCGGCGCCGGTGGGGGGGGAGGCATCTCCGGGCACTTGCTCTGGCCCAGATAGAACACCAAGCCAGCCGTCAACTGCATGCCGTTCAGCTTCGCGCGAGCGGGAATATATACACCCGTTCCCTGCGGGAAGCTCGGCAGATTATAGGTAGGATTACGCGTCCACAAACCACGCGCGTCCAAACGGAAGCCCCAGTGATCGGTGAAATGCCACTTCACACCGCCGCCGTAGTTCAGACCCACCTGCAAATTGTCGTTGATACCACGTGCGCCGTACAGGGTGTTGTTGGTGGGTTGCCCTGCCAATCGCTCCGCCGTGTTACTCGGCGTGTATTGCACGCCAATCACACCCGCGGTCAAATACGGCTGCACCCTCGAGCCGCGCGGCGTAAGATTGAACACCGGGTTCAATCCGAATATGTAGTTATGAGCGCCGAAGCTGTACGGCGGAATCGGCCCACTGCCGAGCCCAGCCGGATAATTCCCCGCCGACGAAACGAAGCGGACCGGCGCGTTCGCATAGTCGCCCCAAAGCTCAATGCCGAAATGTGCGGCTGGATTGTAGGCGATGCGGATACCACCCACGCCTCCATTCGCGATTTTGGTCGACAACCCGCGGTTGACCTGACCGTAAATACTGACTCCTCCGAAGGGATCAATTTCCACTAAATCTGGATATTGGTCCTCTCCGCTTGCCCCGTGCAAAGCGTTCACGGCCTTTTTGGCCGGGTTCGCGGTGTTCGTGTCCTGGGCGAAAGCGGCCGTGCTAAAACACAGCGCCGCACCCAGAATCGCCGAACCGATCGGCTTAACCTTTAGCCGAGTGATCATTCTACTCCTCCAAAACGAGATATAAAACCCATACACATAGAGAATGTTTCAGCGCATTTCATTACGCGCATATGCATTTAGTCTACATTCAGCAACAGTTAGCGACAACACGGAGGAATAAATTCTATTCACCCCTAAAATTCCAGGGCATAATTGAGATCAATTACTACCCTTGCCTTCGCAACGGCCTAGTCGAACGATCTAACCATCGTCCACTCTTGATCTTAGCGGAAATTGGTCTAGTTGCGGAAGAGCACGCCCAGATCGCTGGTGATGCCGTAAAGCCGGTTACTGGAGAGATCCGGCATCCAAAGCTGACGGATACGCGTCGCCGGAAGGGCGCTCGGCGCCAGCGTCCAGGAAGCTCCGGCATCCTTCGTTTCATATAACCGGCCGTATTCCACGGCGTAGGCCGTTTTCTCCGCGCCATAGAGCACGGAGGTCACCGTCGACGCCGGAATGCCGCCCAAATTCGCAAACCATTTCGCGCCGCCGTCCGGCGATGAATAGAGTCCGACCCGCGTGGCCACCAAAATAGGCAAGTCGGCGATCGCGGGAAGTGCGACTCCGTTCACCTCGCTCGCGGGCAGCGGAAAAGCCAGCGGCGTCCAGTGATCGCCAAAATCTTTCGATTCGAACAGACCGGCGGAAGCGCGCGCCACCAATCGCCCATCGCCGTTCGGCGCCACATACAAAGCGGTCACCGCCATCGACATCGGTATATCGGACTGCAGCCAGCGCTCGCCGGCATCGCCGCTGATAAGCAGCCCAAGATCGGTCGCCGCGAACAACACGTCTTTCCCGCCGCGCTTGATGGCGTAGAGGCCGCTGAACTCGGAAGGCGTAATCATGCGAATTTTTTCTACCGGCTTACGCGGCGCCACGGCTCGCTTCACAGGCGGCTTTCCCGGCCGCTTCACTACCACCGTTTTCTTCTCTTCCGTAACCGGCGGCGGAGGCGTTACTAAGCGCACCGGAACCGGTTTCCAAGTGCTACCCGCATCGATCGATTTATACATCTGATGCGGACTCGCCGCGAGCAATATCCGGTCTTCGCTCGGCATGCCGGCAATGGTCGTCAAATGCACCCCGCCCAAGCCGCGCACGTTGCCGAGTTGCGACCAGCTTTCGCCGCGATCCGCGCTCACAAAAATTCCGCTGCTTTCGCCAAGCTGCGTCTCGAGCGCAAGCAGCTTGTTGCCGGACTGCGCCACGGAGCTGATGGTGCGATCGACGAATCCATGGTTCATCGTCTGGAAAGTCTCGCCGCTATTGCCGCTCTTGCCGATGCCTTCATTTTCAATAGCCAGATACAGACCGCCCGAATGCATCGGATCGAAAGCCATCCAATTCACCTGTGCGTTGGTCATGGTCTTCCAGTTCGTTCCCTGGCTCCCGGACTTGAACAGGCCCATCGTGGTTCCGGCGTAGATCGCGCCCGCGGGATCTTTCCGGATCACGTGCGTACGGCGCGAGGTATTCGGTATACCGAGAAGCTTGCGCCACTGGTCGCCCCGATTGTTGGTGCTGTAAATACCACTGCAAGCGCTCGCGAAAACATCGCTCGGATTGGAGGGATCGACGTAGATCGAGAACACATCGGAATCGTCGACCATGCCAGTGTGAATCGATTGCCAGGTCTTGCCGCCGTCGGTGGTCTTCCAGGGAAGATGCGACGTGCCGGCGTAAATAATGTCCGGATTCGCGGGATCGACCGCCACCGCCGTCACGCTCTGCATCTCCAGATTTTGCGGATCGGAAATACGCGTCCAACTCTTGCCCGAATCGTCGCTCACCAGCACGCCGTGAGCCGTACCGGCAACAAAGCGCTCGGACTTACTCGGCGCAACCGCCAAAGCGCGCACGCCGAAATCGTGAATGTCGCTCACCACCGCCCAGGTCTTACCGGCATCGCGGCTGTCAAAAAGGCCGCCGCCGCTCGCCGAAATCATTCCAGCCTGGTAATGTTGCGAGTCCGCCGGGTCCACCAGGATCGCGGTCACTTCGCTCAAATGCCGCTTCGGGAAATCGAGCAGATCCCACTTTTCGCCGGCGTTCTGGCTGCGGAATAACAGCGAATTTCTACCGCCCGCGAGCACTACGCCGTCGTTCTTCGGATCGAGCGCCACGGTAGTGGCCGTTCCTCCAAAGGGTCCCGCGATCACCCAGTCGGGAGAGGGAGCGGTAATTGCCCAGGCGCCTATGCCTACCGTGACTAGGGCGAGCGAGGCGCGGAGCAGAAAAGCGGTGCGAGCCATTTTCATAGGAAACGTATCGTGCGGGTCTCTTTGGTACATGAGAGATTACAAATTCGCGCTGTCGCGCGCGGAAAACGGTTAAGGTATCCTGAAATAGTTACTTTACAAGATTGGGTTAGTAGGTTAATGGCAAACACAGTATCCTCGTTGAAACGCGTCCGGGTAGCGGAGCGCCGGACCGTGGTCAATCGCAAGAGGAAATCGCAATTGCGGCATCAGATCCGCGACATGCGCCGTCTTCTTGACCAAAAAGACGCAACCGGCGCGAGCAAGCTGGTTCCGGCTACGTTCTCCCTCGTCGACCGCGCCGCCAAGTGGGGCATTATCAAGAAGAATACCGCCGCGCGTTACAAGAGCCGCCTGTCGCTGCGCTTGCGCCGTATCACCGCCGCGTAATTCCTGGCATTTTCCGACTGATAGACTGGCTTGCATATGCAGCGCCGGCAGAGCCGCCCATTAGCAGTGTGTCTGCTCCTGCTGGGAACTCTCACCGCCGTCGCGCGCGCTAAAGATCCGGTACGAGCCCAGCATGCCATGGTTGTGGCCCAGGAACCTCTGGCCGCGGACGTGGGCCGCCGTGTCCTCATGGATGGCGGGAACGCAGTCGATGCCGCGGTCGCTATCGGTCTCACGCTCGCCGTGACGTTTCCTTCGGCCGGTAATCTTGGCGGCGGCGGATTCATGCTGGTGCGTCTGGCTGACGGCAAAACTGCCTTTCTCGATTTTCGCGAGGCCGCGCCGGCCAAATCCGATCGCGACATGTATCTCGGCCCCGACGGCAATCCGACCAAGGACAGCATCTTCGGCTGGCGCTCTTCGGGCACGCCCGGATCGGTCGCCGGTTTCGATTTTGCACACAAGAAATTCGGCAGTAAACCTTGGGCTGAGCTGGTTGCACCTGCCGTGAAACTTGCCCGCGACGGCTTCCCCGTCAGCCCGGTGTTAGCGGCGTCGTTGACGCAATTTGAGAAAACGCTTGCCACCGATCCGGAATCGAAGCGCATCTTCCTGCACGGCGGGACACTCTACAAGGCCGGCGAGACGTTCAAGCAACCCGAACTCGCCGATACGCTCGAGCGCATCGCCAAAGGCGGCGCGAAAGAGTTTTATCAAGGCGAAACGGCCAAGCGCCTGGCCGCCGTCATGGCCGCCCACGGCGGCCTCGTCACGTCTGCCGATCTCACCGCATATAAAGTGATGGAGCGCGCGCCCCTCGAAGGCAATTACAAGCAATTCCACATCGTCACCGCTCCTCCGCCCAGCGCCGGCGGCGTCGGCATCTTGCAAATGCTCGGCATTTTGGACGGCACAAATTATCAGAGCGACGGGCCGAATTCCACCAAAGCCGTTCACTACGAAGCCGAGGCCATGCGGCGCTTCCACGCCGATCGAAGCGAGTATCTCGGCGACCCCCAGTTTTACAACGTGCCAGTGAAATCGCTGCTCGCCGCGCCTTATCTTGCCTGGCGGCGCAGCACCATCGATCCCGATCATGCCACGCCCAGCGAGTTAATCGAGCCCGGATTGCAAAAGGCCCAAGCCGCGCACGTTTCCTGGTTCGAAAGCGGCGACACGACCCACTTCAACGTAGTCGACGCCAAGGGTAACGCGGTCGCCGTGACATACACTCTCAACAATTTGTACGGCAATGGCATCACGGCGCCCGGCCTTGGATTTCTGCTGAACGAC
>Ga0193753_10003219_pt1 | contig 12235 bp, 6 predicted proteins | sample H1c2metaG_FD_144925 | JGI IMG/M metagenome (GOLD analysis project Ga0193753, IMG submission 144925) | Soil microbial communities from a riparian zone of the East river system, Colorado, United States - H1c2 | ecosystem: Environmental > Terrestrial > Soil > Riparian zone | place: USA: East River... | reverse complement strand
CCTGGGAGCCGGCGCGCGGCGACCTGCTCGCGACGGGCAGCGTCTTCACCGGCGGCCTCGTCGTGGGCCGCGTCTCCGCGCTGGACGGCGACGGCATCGTCGCGCAGCGCCTGTCCGCCGACCCGCGCCGGCCCGTCGCCGTGATCGGACCGTGAGCGCATGATCGGCCTGCTGCTCGTCACGCTCGCGCTGGGACAGGTGCACGCCTTCGCGGCGGCGTGGGCCGGCCCCTGGCTCCCCGATCCGTTCATCGTCGTGACGGCGTACGCGGCGCTGTACTGGCCCTCCGCGTCGCTGCCGCTCGCGGCGCTCGCGCTCGGCTGGTCGCGCGGCGTGCTGCACACGGAGAGCGCCGGCGCGCACGTGCTGTGCGCATGGCTCGCGCTCGCGCTCGTGGCCAGCCAGCGCGAGGCCTTCGAGCGCGACCGGCCGTCGGGGCAGCTCCTCGCGGCGCTGCTCGCGGCGCTCGCGCTGTGCGGGAGCGCGTGGGTGCTGCACGCGAGCTTCGGCACCTCCGTCACGGCGGGGCTGCCGCTGCTGTCGGGCGCGCTGCTCGTGCTGCCGTGCGCCGCGCTGCTGCGCCGCGCGGGCCGCAGCGCGCGGAGGCGCGCATGAGGCGCCAGCGCGTGCTCGTCGTGCTCACGGTGCTGCTCGCCGGCTTCGCGGTGCTGGAGTGGAGGCTCTTCAAGCTCCAGCTCCTGCAGGGCGGGCTGTGGGCCAAGGAGAGCCAGCGCACGACGATGACCTTCGAGGCGCTGCCCTTCGAGCGCGGCTGGATCCTCGACCGCAACGGCGAGCCCTTCGCGCGCACCGAGGAGGTGCGCGACCTCTCGTTCCGCTTCCGGGAGTGGCGGCACTGGAAGCACGGCACCGTGGCGGGGCAGCTCGGCGCGCTGCTGTGGCTGCTCGACGGCGAACGCCGCCCGACGCGCGCGCTGCTCGACGAGGCGCGCAGCAACCTCGCGGACCTCGCGACGCTGCCGGTCGCCGGGCTCGCGCAGGTGCAGCCGCGCCAGCGCCAGCTCGACGCGCGCACCTTCCTCAAGGGCCTGCTCGGCGAGACCTTCGCCGCGTCCCTGTCCGCCGCGCTCTCCGCGCTGCCCTCGGGCGCGTCGGCCGCGGGCTCGACCGGGTCGGCCAGCGCGGGCGGCGCAGGTGGCGCAGGTGGCGCAGCTGGCACGGGTGGCACGGGTGGACTGGCGAGCGGTGCGCGCGGCGCCGGCGCGCCGGCGCGCGCGGCGGGCAGCATGCGTGGCGCCGCGTCGCTGACGCTCGGCGAGCTTGCGGGCTTCGCGGCCGGCAGCGCGCGCGCGGCCGAGCGCGCGGACGGGCAGCGCCGCGCGCTGGGCGATCTCGCGGATGCCGCGGGCTGCGGGCTGTCCCGCCTGTGCGACGCGGTGGATGCGCTCGTCGCCGCCAACGACGCGCGCGTGCTCGCGGACCTCCAGCACGGCCCGCGCGAGGGCGACCCGTTCGCGCGCAGCCGCGCGCTGCACGCCGAGCAGGACAACGTCGCGACGCTGCTCGTGCCGCGCGTCTCGTACGAGTGCCAGACGCTCGTCGCGATCCGCGGCGCGGAGCTGCCCGGCTTCGGCGTGGGCAGCGAGCGCCGCCGCGTGTATCCGCCCGACGCCGCCGACGTCGCGCCGCTGCTCATCGGGCGGCTGGGGTCCGCCGGCGAGCACGACGTGGACGGCGCGGCGGCGGACCGCGCGCGGCTCACGGACCTCGCGAGCCTGGAGGATCCCACCGAGGCGGAGCTGGAGGAGTACGAGACGCTGCGCATCCGCGTGCGCGAGATCGACTACCGCCACGAGGACGAGCGCGGCGTGCTGGGCCTGGAGTCCGCGCTCGAGCCGGTGCTGCGCGGCAAGCGCGGCTGGATCGCGAGCACGCCGCTGGCCGACGGCGAGGACGGCGGCCGCGTGGAATCCGTGCCGCCGCAGCGCGGCCTGAACGTCACGCTCACGCTGGACCTGGCGATGCAGCGCGCCTGCGAGCGCGCGCTGGACCACTTCCAGGCCGGCGCCGGCGCGGCCGACGCCTCCGGGCGCGCCAGCGCGTGGCCGGGCTCGATCGTGCTGCTGGATCCGCAGACCGGCAGCGTGCTCGCCCTGGCCAGCTCCCCGCGCCCGACGCGCGAGCAGCTCACGGAGCAGTACGGCACGCTGCTCGCGGACACCCGCCACCTCGGGCTGCTCCGCGACCGCAGCATCGGCCCGGGCACCAGCGGCAACCTCGCCCCGCCGGGCTCCACCTTCAAGCCGCTCGCGGCGCTGGCCGCGCTGTCGCTCGGCGTGGTGTCGCCGTCCACGACCTTCGACTGCGAGAGCAAGCTGACCGTCGGCGGCACGCAGCTCGGCTGCACGGGCCTGCACCACGACATCGACCTGGTGCACGCGCTCGCGGCCTCGTGCAACATCTACTTCTACAACCTCGCGGAGGCCGTCGGCGGCGACGTGCTGCGCGACGTGGCGCGCACCTTCGGGCTGGACCGGCCGACCGGGCTGCTCGACGGCAACGAGGTGCTGGCCGCGTACGGCATCCCGACCGGCCCGGGCCTGCGCGAGAGCGCCGTGGCTCTGAAGGACGGCCACCTCTCGCGGATCGAGACGATGCGCCTGGGGATCGGCCAGGCCACGCTGGACGACGTGACGCCGCTGCAGATCGCGGTGGCGATCGCCGCCGTGGGCACGGGGCAGCTGCGCCCGCCGTCGCTCATCGCGTCGGTGGAGGGCTACGGCGCGCTGCCGCCGCGCGCGGCGCGGCCGCTGCCCTTCGATGCGGCATCCTTCGCGGCGGTGCGCGCGGGGCTCGCCGCCTGCGTCGAGACCACGCACGGCACGGCGCGCAATCTCGCGCTGCCCGCGGACCTCGCGGGCCTCACCGTCGCGGCCAAGACCGGGACGCCGCAGGTGCAGGGGCGCGAGGACCACTCGTGGGCCGCGGGCTACATGCCGCGCGAGAAGCCGCGCCTGGCCTTCGCGATCCTGCTCGAGCACACCGGCCGCCACGGCGGCGACGCCTGCATCCCCGTGCTCAACGAGCTGCTCGCCTCGGGCGCCGTGCACGACCACCTGCTGCGCGAGACGCGGCCATGAGCGCGCGCGACCGGCCGCTCCACGCGCAGATCGCCTGGAGCGTGGCGCTGCCGGCGCTGCTGCTCATGGGCGTCGGCGTCGCCTTCGTGTGGAGCACCACGCGCGACAACGCCGCGCCGCTCGCGGGCCGCCAGGCGCTCTCGGTGCTGGCGGGCCTCGTGGCGGCGGCCGTCGTCATGCGCATGGGCGTGCGGCGGCTCGCGACGCTCGCATGGCCCGGCTACGTCGCGATGCTCGCGCTGCTCATGGCCATGCCGCTGCTGTCGGACGGCAGCAACGGCACGGACAGCTGGATCTCGCTGGGCGGCGGCTTCAAGCTCCAGCCCAGCGAGTTCATGAAGCTGGCGCTCATCCTCGTGCTCGCGCGGCACCTGCAGCACCGCGGCGTGACGGACACGTGGACCAGCTACGCGGGGCCCTTCCTCATCACGGCGGTGCCGTGGTTCTTCGTGTTCCGCCAGCCGGACCTCGGCAGCGCGATGGTCATGCTGCCGATCTTCGTCGCGCTGGTCACCGTGAGCGGCGCGCGGCTCGCGCACATCGCGCTGCTCGCCGGCGCGGCCGCGGTGCTGCTGCCGGCCGCGTACTTCGTGCCGGGCGTCATGCGCGACTACCAGCGCGAGCGCATCGACTCCTTCCTGCGCCCGATCCCGGCGCTCATGGACGAGGCGCGCGAGCTGCGCCAGGAGCGCAACCACGAGGCCGCGCAGGAGGTGGAGGCGGACATCGCGCGGCTGCGCCTCGGGATCGGCCGGCAGCAGTTCTATTCGGTGATGGCGCTCGGGAGCGGCGGCCTGGCGGGCGAGGGCCTCGGCGAGGGCCTGCAGAACCGCTCGTACGGCGTGTCCGTGCGGCACGCGGACTTCATCTTCGCGATCATCGGCGAGGAGTGGGGGCTGGCAGGCACGACGGCCGTGGTCGCGCTGTACGCCTGGCTGCTCGCGGCGATCCTCGCGGTGGCCTACCGCACGCGCGAGCCCTTCGGACGGTTGTTGTGCGTGGGCGTCGCGGCGCTGCTCGGCGGGCAGGCGCTCGTGAACCTCGGCATCGCCACGGGCCTGCTGCCGGTGACGGGGCTCACGCTGCCCTTCGTGTCGTACGGCGGCTCGTCCCTGGTGGCCAGCCTGCTCGCGGTCGGCTGCGTGCTCGACGTGGCGCGCCAGCGCGTCGACGTGTTCTTCGAGTCGTGAAGGAGCCAGCCGCCATGCGCGAGGGGAGCCACAGGCCGCGCCGCGAGCGGCGGCGGCGGCGCGAGACGATCGGCGTGCCGCCCGGGACCGTGGTCGCGGACCCGGCCGCGCCGCGGCCCGTGATCCAGGCCATCGCGTACGGCCCGGACGGCGTGGCCGAGCCGCCGATCGGCCGCGTGGACGACCTGTCGCCGCTGCTCGGCAGGTGGCCGGTGCTCTGGGTCAACGTGGACGGGCTGGGGGACGCGGCCGTGCTCGAGCAGCTCGGCGCGCTGTTCGGCCTGCACCGGCTCGCGCTCGAGGACGTCATCAACGTGAGCCAGCGCGCGAAGCTGGAGCGCTACGCGGAGCACGTCTTCTTCGTCGCGCGCATGCCGGACGTGCTGGGCGGCCGCTTCTGCACGGAGCAGCTGTCGGTATTCTTCGGCGCGCGCTTCGTGCTGACCTTCCAGGAGCGCGCGGGCGACTGCTTCGATTCCATCCGGCGCCGGCTGCGGCAGGGCAAGGGCCGCCTGCGCACCTCGGGGCCCGACTACCTCGCCTACGCGCTGCTCGACGGCGTCGTGGACGCGTACTACCCGGTGGCCGAGGAGTGCAGCGAGCGCCTCGATGCGCTGGAGGACGAGATCCTCGCGGGCAGCCGGGCCGACACGGTGACGCCCATCCACACCGTGCGGCGCGACCTGCTCACGGTGCGCCGCGCGCTGTGGCCGCTGCGCGAGGTCGTCGGCTCCATGGGGCGCGACACGGACGTGCTCGTCGGCGCGGAGACGCGCATCTACCTGCGCGACTGCTACGACCACGTCGTGGAGCTCATCGACCTGGTCGAGAACTACCGCGACATCGGGGCCGGCCTCATGGAGGTCTACCTGTCCGTCGTCAGCAACCGCATGAACGAGATCATGAAGGTGCTCACGATCATCGCGACGATCTTCATCCCGCTGACCTTCATCTCCAGCATCTACGGCATGAACTTCGACCGCAGCGCCTCGCCGTGGAACATGCCCGAGCTCGGCTGGGCCTGGGGCTACCCGTTCGCGATGGGACTCATGCTCGTCACGGCCATCGCGCTCCTGCTGTACTTCAGGCGCCGCGGCTGGCTGAGCCGCTCCGTGCTGCTGCCGCCGAAGCTCGTCGCGTTCGCTCAGGCCGGTGCGCCGCCGCCCGCCGCGGCCGGTGCGCCGCCGCCCGCGGCGACGCGCGCGCCGCCGAGCGTCGCCACCGCGCCGGGACCGGCCGCGACGCCGGGACCGACGCCGGACGGCGCCGGCACGAACGGCGGCCCGTGAACGCCGCGCGGCGCGCAGGCCTGCTCGCCGTCGCGCTGCTCGCCCTCGCGTCGCTGGCGCCGCGCGCGCCGGCCGCGCCGATGCCGATCGCGCAGGCGCCGCAGTCCGCGCCGCGGGCCGCGCCGGTCGTGCCGCGGGGCGACTCGGTCGTGGCGGAGATCCTCGCGCCGCTCGAGGATGCCAATGCGCGGCTCGCGCGGCAGCTCGTGGGCCCGGACGATCTCGGCGCGCGGCTGGCGGCGGCGCGCGCGCAGATCGCGGCGCTGGACGACAGGCTCGCGGACCTGCGCGCCGACCGCGCGCGCAGCGAGGCGCACGTCGCCGCGGCGGGCGGCACGGAGTCCGTCGGCCTGCTGCTGTGGCGCCAGCGCGCGGAGCTGCCGCCCGAGGCGGCGCTCGCCGAATCGCTGCGCCGCCGCCAGTCCGAGCTCAACGAGCTCCAGGTGCGCCTGCTCGACTCCGACGAGCAGGCCGAGGCGCTCGCGGATCCCGAGGCGCGCGTCACGGAGCAGACCGAGCTCCTGCCGTCGGGGCTCACGCCGCGCCAGCAGCAGGACGCGGTGGCGGGCATCCGCGCGCTGCTCGCGGAGCGCCGGGCGCTGCTCGCGGAGATCCACGCGACGGGCCGGCAGACCTTCGACGCGCTGCTGGACGTGGAGGCCCGCGAGCGCGCGCTGGCCGCTGAGACCTCGGCCTTCCGCGAGTACGTCACGGAGCACGTGCTCTGGCTGCGCAGCGCGACGCCGCTGGACGAGGTCTCGCTCCCCGGCGCGCTGGCCGACGGCTGGGACGCGCTGCGCTGGCTGTGCCACCCGCGCCACTGGACCGGCCTGCTCGCGGCGCTGGTGGAGGACGCGCGCAGCCGGCCGTGGATCGCCGCGTCGTGCCTGCTGCTCGTGGGGCTGCTCGTGCGGCTGCGCTGGCCCGCGCGCGACCGCATCCGCCGCGCGGCGGAGCGCGTCTCGCGCAACGCGACGGACTCGTTCGGCGCCACGCTCGACGCGCTGCTCTCCAGCGCGCTGCTCGCGCTCGCGTGGCCCACGGTGTGGTGGCTGCTCTCGTGGCGCCTGTCGGCCTCCGCGCAGGGCGGGGACTTCGAGCACGCCGTGGGCGCGGGGCTGCGGCTCGTCGCGAGGCAGGCGCTGGGGCTCGCCTTCGTGCACAAGCTCTGCCGGCCCGCGGGCCTCGGCGAGGCGCACTTCCGCTGGCCGCCCGAGGTGGCGCGCGCGCTGCGCTGGACGGTGCGCCTGCTCGCGCTGGTCTGGCTGCCGGCGATCTTCATCACCGCGGTCATGGGCTCGCACCGCAACGACGGCTGGGAGGAGTCGCTCGGGCGCGCGGCCTTCGTGCTCTCGGGCGTGGCGATGGCGCTCATCGTGCAGCGCGCGCTGCGCTCCGAGGGGCGCATCATGCGCTCCGTCGGCGAGGGCGAGCGCGAGGGGCTCGCGTGGAAGCTGCGCGGCCTGTGGCGCACGGCGCTCGTGCTGCTGCCGCTCGCCTTCGCGGCGCTCGCGCTGGCGGGGTACTACTACACCGCGCTCGTGCTGCAGGGGCGGCTGCAGTCCACGCTGTGGCTGTGCGTCGCGCTGTCGGTGCTCTACGCGCTGCTGCTGCGCTGGATGACCGTCGCGCGGCGCCAGCTCCTGCTCGCGGCGAAGCGCGCGCGGCGCCAGGCCTCCGACCTCGCCGCGGAGGCGGAGGGGGCGGGCCGGGAGGCGCCGACCGTCGCCGCGCTGGCGGCCGAGGCCGCGGAGGACGGCCGGCTGGACCTCGCGCTCGTGGACGACCAGACGCGCCGGCTGCTGCGCGCGGTGCTCGGCCTGCTGCTGCTCGTCGGCGCCTGGTCCGTGTGGGCCGACGTCCTGCCGGCCTTCGAGGTGCTGAACCGCGTCACGCTGTGGCGCCACGCGACCGGCGGCAGCGAGTCCATGCCGATGGTGGACGCGTCGGGCCGCGCGCTGCTCGATGCGGCCGGGGCGCCGCAGCTCGGCGTGGCGCCGGTGCAGCAGTCCGTGACGCTCGTCAACCTGCTCGCGGCGCTGCTCGCGCTGGCGATGGGCGCGATCGCGGCGCGCAACGTGCCGGGGCTGCTGGAGCTGGCGCTGCTGCGGCGGCTGCCCATCGGCCCGGCCGGACGCTACGCGACCAAGTCGCTCGCGCGCTACGTCATCGTCGTCGCCGGCATCATCGCGGTCTTCGGCGCGCTGGGCGTCGCGTGGAACGACGTGCAGTGGCTCGCGGCGGCGGTGACCGTGGGCCTCGGCTTCGGGCTGCAGGAGATCTTCGCCAACTTCGTGGCGGGCGTGATCCTGCTGCTCGAGCGGCCCATCCGCATCGGCGACACGGTCACGGTGGGCGGCGTCACCGGCGACGTCTCGCGCATCCGCATGCGCGCCACGACGATCACGGACTGGAACCGCCGCGAGCTGCTCGTGCCCAACAAGGAGTTCATCACCGGGCAGGTCGTGAACTGGACGCTCTCCGACTCCGTGCTGCGCGACTCGATCAAGGTGGGGGTCGCGTACGGCAGCGACACGCGCCGCGTCGTCGAGCTGCTCGGCCAGATCGCGCGGCGCGAGAGCCTCGTGCTGGATGACCCGGGGCCGTCGGTGCTCTTCGCGGAGCTGGGCGAGAGCACGCTGAATTTCGAGCTGCGCGTCTTCGTCGCCTCGCCCGCGGACTTCCGCGCCGTGCGCCACCACCTCAACCTCGCCATCGAGGCCGCCTTCCGCGCCGAGGGCATCGACATCGCCTTCCCGCAGCGCGACATCCACATCCGCTCCGTGCCGCCGGAGTGGGGCCCGATGGGCGGCGGAGCGGCTGCGGCGCGGCAGGCCGGGCCGGACGCGCCGCCGGAGCCCCCCCGCGCGGCCCCGTGAATCCGGGGCGCGGATTGACGGTCCGCCGCCGAGGCCCGAGCATGACCCCCGCGGCCGTTGTTGTCGCCGCACGCGACGGTGCCGCGCCCGGGCGCCTCCCCCCGATCCCCGAGCAGGAAGACACCATGCAGTCCGGCCGCCCCAGGATGTCCCTCGCCGTCGCTGGCGTCGTCGGTGCTCTCGCCGGCTTGGCCGGTGAGGGCGCGGCGCAGGTGTTTCCCGGCGCGCTCTGGTCGAGCCCGACCGAGGCGGCCATGGCCGCCGGTGATCTCGACGGGGACGGACGGATGGACACGGTGGTCGCGTTCCCGAACCTGCTGCGCGTCCACCTCGGCGATGCGTCGGGCGGCCCCGGCCCCTTCACCGCGTACGCCGCTCCGTCGAGCAACGAGCTCGCGCTGGGGGACGTCGATGGCGATGGCGACGCGGACGTCGTCCTGAGCACGGGCGAGGGCGGATTCGCGCTCGTGGTCTTCCGCAACGACGGCGCCGGCGCGCTGGCTGCGCCCACCTTCGTCCCCGTGAGCGGGCCGATGCCCGACTTCGTGTTGGGCGATTTCAACGAGGACGGCTTCGCGGACGTCGCCGCCGGCTCGATCGCGTGCACGTGCCTGCGCCTGCTGGCGGGCGACGGCTCGGGCGGATTCCTCCCGCAGGTGGAGGTGCCGGCCGCGATCGCCGTCAACCGGCTCGCGGTCGCCGACCTCGATCGCGACCGGCACCTGGACCTCGTCGTCGGCTCGTCCGGCTCGGCGAGCCACGTGCTGCAGGTCCTGCTCGGCGACGGCGCCGGCGGGTTCACGGGCGATCCGCTCGTGCCGGTGGACAGCCCGGGCCCGAACGATCTCGCCATCGGAGACCTGGACGGCGACGGCGATGTCGACGTCGCGAGCGCGAACGGTCTGGACACCAGCCCGCCCGCCACCGTCTCGATCCGCTTCGGCGACGGCGCGGGCGGCCTCCTGCCCGGTCCCGACCTGCCCGTCGGCACCTACGCATGGCGCGTGCAGCTGGGCGACATGGGCCGCGACGGCGATCTCGATGTCTTCGTCCTCGATGCCCTCAAGGACGTCGTCCACGTCCTGGTCAACGACGGCAGCGGCGGCTTCACCGAGGCGGCGCTCGTCCAGACGCCGCACCATCCGGAGGATTTCGTCGTCGGCCGCTTCGATGCGGACGATCGGCCCGACCTGCTCGTGGGGAACAAGGGCTTCGGCGGGCTGTGCGTGGAGCGCGGTCTGCCGGACGACGCCTTCGAGGCGCCGGGTCGCTACGCCACCGGCCTGTTCTCCGCCGGGATCGCGGTCGCCGACTTCGATGACGATGGCCACCAGGACGTCGTCACGGGCTGCACGATCGTCGCGGGCCAGCTCTCGGTGCTGCTCGGCGACGGCGCGGGAGCGCTGGGCGCGCCGCAGCTGCTGCCCGCCGGCGACAGCTGCCTGCGCGTCGCGACCGGCGACCTCGACGAGGATGGCGCGGCGGACATCGTCACCTTCGACCGCAGCGCGAAGACCGTGCTGCTGTACCGCGGCGACGGCGGGGGGGCTTTCGGCGCGCCGGCGTCCACGCCGACCGGCATCGTCGCCTCCGACCTCGGCGTCGCGGATGTCGACGGCGACGGGCACCTCGACGTGGTGGTGTCACCGGCGATCGGCGCGCTGCTGGCAGTCGTCGTGCTGCGGGGCGACGGGGCCGGCGGCTTCTCCGGCAGCCTGACGACGAGCGTCGGCGTCGACGTCTCCGACATCGAGCTCGCCGACGTGAACGCGGATGGCCGGCCCGACGTGGCGGCGGCGTGGGCGGGAGGCGTCAAGCTGCTGCTGGGCAACGGCGCGGGGCTCTTCGCCGTGACGGACCACGCGACGGGCGCGGTGCCGCTCTCCCTGGCGATCGCGGACGTGGACCTCGACGGGCACCGCGACCTGCTGACCGGCGACGCCTCCGGGACGCTGACGGTCCTGCTCGGGGACGGCGCCGGCGGCTTCGGCGATGCGGCGTCCTTCACCGTCGGGAACAACTCGAGCGCCTGGGCGCTGGCCGTGGCGGACGTCACCGGCGACGGGCTGCCCGACGCGATCGTGGCGCGCTCGCAGCAGGACCGGCTCTTCGTCATGCCCGGCGACGGCACGGGCGCCTTCGCCACCGACAGCGCCTGCTTCGCCGCGACACAGCCGCGCGCGATCGCCGTCGCCGACCTCGACGAGGACGGCCGGCCGGACGTGCTGAGCATGGGCTTCGGGAATGCGGTGAACGTGCTGCCCGGCCGCGCGCTGCCCTTCGCGTGGAAGGGCCTCGGCCACGGCCTGGCCGGCAGCCTCGGCATCCCGTCCTTCGCCGGCACGGGCACGCTGGCCGCGGGCGAGCCGGTGAAGCTCGTGCTCGCCGGCGCGCGTCCCTCCGCGCCGGCCTGGCTCGTGATCGGCAGCCAGCAGCTCGGCCTGCCCTTCAAGGGCGGCACGCTCGTGCCGTATCCCGCGATCGTCCTGGCCGGCGCCGTGGGCAGCGCAGGCACGCTGTCCCTGCAGGGCCCCATGCCGCCGGGAACGCCGCCCGGCTTCACGCGCTTGTTCCAGTGGTGGGTGGCGGACCCGGCCGGGCCCGCGAACGCCGCGGCGAGCAACGCGCTCTCCGCGACGACGGCGCCGTAACGCTCGTCTCGCGCTTCGTCCCGACGCTAAGCTGCGCGCGCCACGAGGAGCGAGCATCGACATGGCGGCGCTGACGATCGATGTCCTCCTCGGTGCGCCCGTGGCCGCCCGCGCGGCCGCCTCGCTCGGCGAGCGGGCGCTCACGCTGTTCGCGCACCTGCACCCGCTCGTGCTGCACCTGCCGATCGGCCTCGCGGTCTCGCTCGCCGTGCTCGAGCTGGTGCGCCGGCACGACGACCTCGCGCGCGTGCGCACGACCCTCGCCGCGCTGCTCGCGCTGTCGGCGGCGTTCGCGGCGTCGAGCGGACTCGCGCTGGGATCCAGCGAGGATCCGAGCGACACGCTGTTCTGGCACAAGTGGTCCGCGCTGACCTTCGCCTCCGCGACGCTGCTGCTCGCCTTCGCGGCGTGGCGGGCGCCGCGCGCCTACCGCGCGCTGCTCGCGCTCTGCCTCGCGCTGCTGATCCCCGCCGGCCACCTTGGCGCCTCCGTGACGCACGGCGAGAACTGGCTCACCGGCCCGCTGCGTGCGCTGCTGCACGGCGAGCCGCCCGCCGCCGAGGGCGAGCCGGCCGATGCCGCCGGCGCCCTCGGCGACGTCCCCGCGGAAGTGGCCGCCGCCGCAGGCGACGTGGCAGGCACGGCGAGCGAAGTGGCCGCCGCGGCCGGCGAAGTCGGCGCCGCCGCGGGCGAAGTCGGCACCACGGCCGGCGAAGCGGCCGGCGCAGGACATGGCTCAGGGAACGGCACGCCGGCTGCTGCGAGAGCTCCCGCAGCACCGACTGCGCCGGGCACACCGCTCGCCGACGATGGTGGAGCGCCGGGTGCGCCTCCACCGGTCGCGCCGGTCGCCGCGGACTACGAGCACGTCATCGCGCCGATCTTCGCGGCACGCTGCGGCGCCTGCCACGGCGTGACCCGGCAGCGCAGCGGGCTGGATCTGCACACGCCGACGGGGATCGCGGCGGGCGGCAAGCACGGCAAGGCGCTGATCGCGGGGAAGCCGGACGACAGCGAGCTGCTGCGCCGCATGCGCCTGCCGCTCGCCGACGACGACCACATGCCGCCGCCCGCGAAGCCGCAGCCGGGGGAGCGCGAGATCGAGGCGATGGCTGCCTGGATCGG
>Ga0193753_10003218_pt1 | contig 12239 bp, 18 predicted proteins | sample H1c2metaG_FD_144925 | JGI IMG/M metagenome (GOLD analysis project Ga0193753, IMG submission 144925) | Soil microbial communities from a riparian zone of the East river system, Colorado, United States - H1c2 | ecosystem: Environmental > Terrestrial > Soil > Riparian zone | place: USA: East... | reverse complement strand
GGCATCGGCGCCAACGGCAATAGCCGCGTCGGCCGCGTCGGTGATGATGGGCGCCGTCAGGGATTTGTTGGTGAGGGTCTGCACCGATGACGCGTCAATCAACTCCACCTGGGTCGAGCCCGACCCGGCCGGAATCATCTTGAGCTTGTTGTCATCGCTGTCGACGTAGACGGGAGCGTTTGTCGGCGTTGCAACGCCTTTGGGGGTCGCGTACCGAGCAATACCACGAACTGACATGAGGAGGTCCTTTTCTCGCAGAGTCCCCGGCGTTTCAGACCGGGGGTTTTCCGAGATGGGGTTGAGGTCTGCTGAACCAGAAATGAGGGGAGAGCTGTCTTACGCGCCGATGAGCACGAAGCCGTCGCACGCGTCAGCCGCGCTCGATTCCGTATCACCCGCAACGGTCGTATCCGCTGCGATGGTCAGCTCCGTCTCGCACGCGAGTCCCGTGGGGAACACGGATGCGAACTGCTGGCCCGTCGCCTTGAAGCGCGTTCCAAAGATGATAAGCGAGGTCGACGCCGTGTTATCGGCCTGCGCGAACAATTGGAAAAACGAGCTGGTCGTTCCGGTCGTCCGACGACCCTTACCGTACACGCCGTAGATGGTGCAGGCATCGACGTCCGGGGAGTAGCCCGCGGCCGTGGTAATCAGTTCCGCCGAATACGGCACAATCTGAAGCTGCGGATTTCCGCCCTGCGTCGCGAGGTATTCCCGAAGAACGCGGAAGGCATTCTGCGAGCCGGGGTTCGCCCCAACAAGCGCCTGCTTGACCTTCTGCCACACGAGTCCGCCGTCCTGAAGTGCAATCGCCATAGTGAATTTAGCCTTCGCCGCCGATAGTCACGGGGGTACTGTCCCCGTCCAATCCTGCTGTGCTTCTAGAAGTGGCCGCTGTTGAATCAGCCGCAGCCGTTCGCTGGAGAGTGATACGCTTCTCGACGCTCTTGGAGGGAAAATTGTCCTTGCCCAAGATGCTGGATGCGCCGGTCCGATGCTGATATGAGCGCCACGCATCGCCGGAGCGCGTCCACTGGTCATCATAGATAGCGGCTTTGGTGCGCGCGACCTCAGCGGCTTCTTGCTCCTCCAGCATATCTGACACTTTATCGGCGCCGCCCTCTGCGCGGATGTCCCGTGCGGTGAGCTTGGCGATGATTTGACTCGGGTCCCAGGAAATGCCCGTCTGGTACATCAAGCACACCGGAATCCACCCCATCGCTACGCACGTTTTCGTGTCCGGCTGCGTCAGGTAGTCCGCGAGCGCGCCACCCGTGAGGCCCGCGGAATTTTCCCGTCTCCGCGCAATGACGTAGGCGCCGGGGACCCGTTGACTCGGAAACATCACGAGGAGCGCATCATAGTCGTACATGCGCTGGAGGAAATACTCGGGGGGTACGGCCATCTGGCCGTCACCCTCAAAGTACACCCGACCTACGAGCGAGTTCGGTTCACTCATGGCCTAGTCCTTGGTCGAGAAGTTGGCGTTACCGGGAGCCGTGCCGCCTGCCTCGTAGCGGCTGTTGGCAGTGGACTTGCGGCCCTTGCCCTGCACGACAAGTCGCGCCTTGGGGTCGTTGCCGTAACGCTCGTTGAACGCTTCCTGTTCGTCGGTGCGGCAGGGACGGCCCAGATGCTCAGCCCACTCCTCCGCGGTCAGGGGCTCAATCTCATCCCCATAGAAGGGGGTGCCGTCCGCGACCTTGACGCCAACGAGATAGCGGCTCCCGCTGATATGCGGATTGTTCGGGTCCTGTGTCCCCATGATGGGGTTCTGGTTCTTGGCGAAGCCGACAATCATTTCCGGGACGCTGTTGTCGCCGGGGGCCAACGTCTTCTCCTGCCCATCGAACATGACCGTAAGACTGACGGGGGCGCGGTTCACCAACGTGACGTGCTCGTAGAAAATTCCCATGACTATTCCCCTCCAGGAATGATGGTACCGAGTGGCGGTTCTGGCTCGACGATGTCGACGGCTTCGATGTTGTCCTTGTGCAAGTTCCACGCAGTCAACATCTCCGTCACGGCGATGTCCGCGTACTTGGTGAACAGGGCTTCGATGTTTCCCGACGCCAGCGCCTCCTCCACAGGAACATGAATTAGGCCTTGCACGACGCTGAAGACGCCAAAGATGGGCAACTTGCCCTTCTGTTTGTAGTGTTTCATTTGTGACTCCCTCACAAAATTGCCCGGACGCGGTGTCCGGGACTTGGTGCTACTTGGTTTTGTCGAAAATCGTCTGCGCGATGGCCGGGCTCACCGTGGTCACGATGGCGACGGCGAGGCGGTCGAGAGCTTCGTTGGCCTTCGCCGCGGAAAGCTGCTTCCGATTCAACGGGGTATGTTTCTTAGCCATTAGTTTGGGTACGAGCACAGCGAGCAAACGGGGACAAGCTGCAAATCCACTGCGTAGTGAATCGCCGCATGCATGATGCCGGTGAGGTCCATACAAAAACTCCAATGCGAAATTGCCGGGTGTTCACCGCGTATGAACACCCGGACTTGTTGACTACAGGTCCCGAACGACGACGAGCGTCTGACCCGTGATGCCGTCCCAACGCGCGTTCACGCCGGGGTTCTTGCAGAAGTTCTGCACGCGGCGGAAGTAGGTCGCCTCATACTTGTGACGCGCAGTCGCGCCCGTGCCCGAGCGAACCCACATCGACCCATCACGGTCCATGAACTTGCCCGGCTCCGCAACGTAGCGCTTGAAGCCCGACTTCTTGGTGTCGAGGAAGTACGCCTGCGCGAGCCCGATGGTTCGCAGCGCCTTAATCTTGACATCGTCCACGGTGATATCGCCCTGAGTAAACGCCTTGGTCGAAGGGTCCGGGTTGCGCAGGTCGGCGCCGCTGTAGCGTCGGTCCGCATCCGTAATCTTCAGCCATTCGCGCCGGGTGCTGGTGTGCATCGCAATTGCATCGATGATGCCGCCCAGCTTGTTGTAAACCACGTCGGCCGTCCGCTGCGCCACGTCCATCGACATCGCGCCCAACGAGGCCACGACATACGACGCGAGCGACGGAACCTGCGAGCGCAGGATGCCGAAGTAGTTGTCCCGATACGTGCCGTCGTCCACGAGCGCCGGGAGACCCCAGAACGCCGCTTCGAACGAAGTGTCGAGGATGTCCGTCACGCTGCCGTTGGCCGCGGCCACGAGGTAGTCGTTATCGGCCCACGTGGTGAACGTGCCGTTGTCGAACGTGAGCGAGGTGCCCGCAGCCGACGCCGCAACAACCTTACGGATGCTGGTGCGCAGAATGCCGGTCGTCGGGCTCACCGCCGCGACGTACTGCCCCACGTTGAAGAAGCGGTTGCCGAAGTCGGCGCCCGCGATGCCGCCCGGCGCGTCGACCGGGTACACGGCGCCCGTTGCGGTCGTGTTGAGAAGCGCAAGCACGCCACGGCCGTCCATGCCGAGTGCCTGGTTTTCGAGCCGCGAGATGTCGTCGATAAGACGCGTCTTCTCGTCGGTCATGCCGTTGCGGTAGGAGGCTTCGCTGGAGACCAAGTCTTCCATCGCTTCTTCGGTCAGCTCGATACGACCCATGACTTTCTTGACATGGATACGCCCCTTCGAACTGTTCTGGTTCCCAGCCACGGCATAGGCCGAACCTTCGTTCGCGAAGAACGGCGAGGTATTCCGCCCGTGGTGATGGTTCCACACGGTACCCGCGCCACCTTCATAATCGGCTTCCGTGAGCTTGAACCACTCTTTCATGTCGAATGAGTTGTTCACGCCCTCGGAAATCGAGTTTTCGTACACGTCCTTCTCCAGGCCGGAGAGGGCTACTGTATCTGCACCCATTGGGAGTCTGTCCTTTTGTTGTTACGAGCGACGGCCGAACTGCCCGCCCTTGCTGCGGAATCCCGCAACAAGCGCGTCCTCGACTGCCGCATCATTCGTGACATCGATTGGTTTCGCGTTGTGACCGACAACGCTGCGGTCTTTTCCACCGGGGACACGAGGACGCCGCGCAACTTCCTGCGCGAGGGCCGAACGCTTGCCCGGTTCGACGAAGTCTTCCACCCACTCCTTGACGAACTCCGCGGCCAGCGTGGTGTCGCCGGATTCATGCCGCGCGAGGAAGGCGGGGTTCGCTTCCGCTTCTGCGATGTAGGCGCGCTTCAGACGTTCGGTTTGCCGGTCGCTGAGCTTGCCACCGAGTTCCTTGGTCGCTGCGGTGGTGACTGAATCCAGCATCTTGACCGCGTGGGTCTTCCACTGTTGTTCGGTCGCCTGCTTCATGCCCGCCATTTCGGCGCGCATCGCTTTGAGTTCCGCAATGTCCTCGGAGGTCAGCGAGCCCAACTCGGGGTACAGCTTTTTGAGCTGCGCCTTGACGAGGTCGGACTGTACTTCATCATCGGACTGGGGGTTGTCGGAGGTCAGGAGACGGAAGCGCTTGCGCTCTCGCTCCAAGTCCTCATTGGCTTTCTTGTGGTTGGCTTCCAGAGTCTGGCGAGCCAGCCGCTCTTTCTGCAAATCAGCGATGAACCCTTTGATACGGGGGTCTTCGACAGGCTTGCCCGCTGCCGCTTCGGGTTTGACCACGCCGTCGTTGGGTTTCGCGATTCCGTCTCCCGGCTTTGCGGCTCCGTTGTTGTCGGCTCCGGGGGTCACGCCCTCTGCACCGCCTCCGTCGTCGCCCGCGGCGTCGTACAGAAGACCGTTCAGAACGCGTTCAACAAAATTCTTCACCATCTTAGCTACTCCAGTTTAACCTGCGCGAGCACAGGGCTAAGAGGTACCGGGCACGCGGTGTGCATGCCCGCCACTCCTTTTCCTATCATAGCATATATGTACCACTGTGGTACACTATTTGCTTACGGCTTCTGTGGCTGATTTCCCACAGGCGCCGAGTTCTGATTCGAGTTTTGCATGCCGACGCCTGAGCCGCCCGGTTCGGCCGGCGCATTCGGGTCGACCGGCTGCGGCATCGCCATTGCGATTTCCTGCATGTGGAGCATGAGGAATTGTTCCACAACCGGATTGGTCTTCAGCAGTTCCCGGATATGGTCATCGTTCGCCCACTTCAGGAATTCCTGCATGTGGATTTGCGGGTTGTACCAGGGCAACCACTTTAGCGGCGTTCCCGCCAAGATAGACGGGGGCGGCTGGGGCATTGGTTGCGCGTGCGGCTGCGCTTCCGTGGGGTCGCCCGGTGCCTTCGGAATCGCCGACTCATGCGTAGCGAGCTGATTCTCATACCCCAGTTGTTGCTGCTGCGCGGTCATCATCGCCTGTTCGACCGCCTGCTTATTCGCGACCCACTCTTCGAAGGCTTCTTGCTTCTGGAGCGCGGCCTGCGTATGGATGTCGAGCGACGGGACCATCTTGGTTAGCCCGAACAACTTCAACACCGCGTACTTCTGGTCCGGGTCCGTCATGTCAAGCGCCTTGAGCTGATTCGCATGTTCGACCGCGGCCCGCATACCCAAACTGGTCTTCGGCGTAGTCGAGCCATCCTCGACGACCACGGTGACGGAGCCGTCAAGCTGTGCCCGCTGAAACGTCTTGAACGTCCAACCGCGCGCTGGCGTGTTCACGGCCTTGGTGCGCTCCTCGGGGCCGAACTTGCGTTCCAGCTCCAGAGCGAATCGGCACCAATCCTTATAGGACTGACCGCGCGACTTGAAGACCGAGGCGAACCGGGCTTGCGAGCGCTCCACCAAAAGCTGGAGTGCGGAGAACGCCTCGACGCCCGCGGGCTTCATGCCCTTGAGAATGTCGAAGGTGCCGGCCAACTCCTCAATGTCCTTGAGGTACTGTTCCCGCAACGCCATCACCGACGCGTCAATCGGAATGCCTGCGATGCGTTCCGGCTTCACATTCGGTCCCAGGGTCAGCGAATTGTACTTGACCACAAGGCCGGGCATTCCCGTGAGCTTCTGAATCTCCGCGCCCTTGGGCTCCAACCATACGGGGTTAGCTGTCCGCGAGAGACACAGCAGCGTATGCGAGTCCAACTGATTAAGTTGGTCCTGCTTCTGGATGATGACGTCCAAGGGGCCGCTCCCAAGGATACGCCCGCCCACATGCTCAAAGCATGAATGCGTAAAGGTGAATAGCGGCTTGTCGTCGGCGTCTCGGTACGGGAGAGGTCCGGGTAAACCCTCAGTTTCCTCCGCGTGGACGATAATCGGCGTCTGGTCTTGAATGACCCGGAACACCAGGCCATCCGGATACTTCGCGCACGGCTTCATCCAGACTTCGTATTCAGCCACGCCATCCTGGTCGCCGCCGCCAATGCCTGAACCCTCAAGCCCTGTGCCCGAGGACATGCCCAAGTCGTTCATCTGAGCCAAGCCCGTGAACAAGGCGAGGGACGCATCCGTCGTCGACTTCTGCCATGCAATCTGTTCCACCAACGCTTCGTTGTTTGGTTGGTTCTGGTAGTAGCGTTTTGTGCGCCACCGACCCCGGACCGCGTAGGGGATTTCCTCAAAGCGCGTATACGAGTTCGGGAAACACAGCTCCAGCGGCGATAAGCAGATGGTCGTTGGAACGCCCTTGGGCTCTGACGTTTGTATTGGGGCGCCTGTGAGCGGGTTCACCGCTTGCGCGAAGACCGTCCCCTGGCAATCCGGGCAGACCGGCTGCGCGCCCGTCAGCTCCGTCTCCGGGTACACCGCATGACACTGCTGACATTCCAACGCCTTGATGGTGAGCATCCCGTGCCGGATGTCATAGTCAAGGAACGTATGGAGAAACGCGTTGCCGGTCGCGCACAACCAAAAGTCATGCTCCGACATGCACTGGTCCATCGAATGAACCTCGTGCAGAAGGACCGCGAGTTCATCCGCGGTCGCGGCGGCAGCGACATTCTTGGGGTCACTCCCGTTCGGCCGGATGTTCACTGACAACGCAATCGACGCAAACATGGCGCGAATCGCCTGCACGGTCTCCTTGCACTTGTTCGTGACAGGCCGCGGTATCCATGCGGCCATGCGCTTATCGCGCCAGCCGCCGAACTTCGCGTAAAACTCAATCCACTGCCGTCCGAGGATGTACCAGATGTTGCGTTGCCACTGGCGATGAAAGATGTACTGCTGGTCCACGGTTTCGCGCTTGATTTGCGCCCACAGCTCCAGCAACTCCTCATCGTCATAGAGGAGGGGTTCGCCCACATCCTGAGCAACCGGCGCCTCGGGTGGCGCCTGTCGTGCGCGCTCGTCTGATGCGATATCAAACGGCGCTGAAAGTCCAAGTGCCATGTTACTGAATCACCTTTCCGTGCTGGGTGAGGCGCCCTTGCGCGTCCCAATCGATACCTTGCTCCGCGGCCTTGTCATCGCCCATATCTTCGAAGGAGGGGATGTCGCTCAGGGCTTCAGCGCCCGTGGACGCAGCGGGGGCATCCTGACTAATCTCCGGGACGACCATCTTGACGTCCATGTAGCGGTAGATGAGGGCGGCGCGCTCGTGCTCCAGTTGTGTCAGACGAATGCGCATCCAGTCCGCACCAGTATTGAGCGCGGCCACCTGTTGCTCCAAGAGCCCCGCCTTCGCCTGCGCGGCCGTCCGTTCTGTCAAGAGCGCTTCAAACGTCGTGCGTGAAATCCACATACTGTATCCCTCAGTAAGAGTTGTAGAAGCCCCCCGTGGGGTAGCCGTCCTCGTGCTCGTCCATCTCCGCGGCCTTGGCGCGCTCGTCGTACTCTTTGATGCGCTCGACATCCGCGCGCACGTTATCCGGCATCGCGTCGAAGCGCGCCTGTTGCGCGGGCGTCCGCACCTCTGTCGCGGGTTCCGGCAACTCCGGCCACGCCATCAGGGCGTACCGAAGCGCGTCAGGCAGTTCATCCTTCAGCTTGAAGACGTCTTCCTTAACCTTCTTCGTGCCATCGGGCTTGATATTGTTTGCGTAACGATAGGCGCGCATCTGTTCGATAGTGCTGGGCACCGTATACGCGAAGAACAGCTTCTTCGTATAGAGCCAGGATTGCGTGCGCTGAATCCCGACTTCGTGTTTGTTCTCCGCTTGGATAACGCCCACGCCCTTGAGTGCGAACTCTAACCGGAGCTGCACTTCATTCTTGTTCGCGGCCCACTTAATGTTGGCGAACTGCGACAACCGAAACTTCAGCGAGATATTGGGGAGATGTTGCGAGAGGGCTTTCTGCCGCTCCAGATACTCATCGACCACGATGAGTCCGAACTCCGTCGACACAATCTTGATAGCGCCAAACGGATGGTCCGCGCCAGAGTCCAGCCCAATGATGACAGAGCGCGAGGGGTCAATCGCTGGCCATTCAGGTATGTACTTTTTGACCGCCTCTATGTTGAGGAGGCACTGTTCTTCGACTAGCGAGTAGTCGTACACCAACCCGGTTGCGTTGCGCCGTTCCGCCTTGTACTCCTGCGCGAAGAACGCCGGGTCCATCTTCTTGCGGTCCTGTTCAATCTGCGCCATCATGACGGGCTCAGAGCGAAACAGGGGGTTCTCTTCGGTCCACCAGCGCGTGGCCCAGTAGCCGGGGTCCTTGTAGACCAGGGCGCGCTTCTCTATCTCGTCGTAGGTCCAGTCGTAGCCGAGGACCGTGGTCGACGCGATGACGATGCCGCCTGCCTTGATGAGGGTAGGCTGGAAGACCTCATAGGCGCGTTTGGGGGATTGCGCTGCCTCATCGAACCAGCCGCCGCTAATGCCGTGGGGGCCGCGTGCGCGTTCGGGGTCCTCCAGGGAACGGAATGCGACCTTGGAGTTGTTGAGGAGCGTTATCTCCTCGTGCTCCGCGTCCCAGGTCTTAATCCAGTCCGGGCTGAGCAACCCCACCAACGTCTTGAACGTGGAGTCCCACAGAATCTTGTAGGTCGGCCCCATTGCCCACCATGTCGAGTTGGGAATCATCAGCTCTTGGCGAACCGCGTGCGCGCCTGCGAGCGTTTTGCCGCCGCCGCGTCCCGCGAGCAAGAGGAACTTGTTGAAGGCGCGGGGGGCGGTCAGGTTGTTAACGTGTGTGGTGCCGCACTTGAGACAATGGAAGGTGCCGTCCTCTTCCATGACGCCCATCGTGCGGCACTTCAGACACACCCGCTTGCGGAGCGCTGCGAAGAACCCTTCAGGGCCGTGTATGTACGGGTTATAAAGGTAGGGTTCAGTCAGCAGCGCTCCACAGCCGGGAGGCAAGCGCTTTGTTTTCACATACGCCGCCATTACGTGACCTCTGCGTCTATGTAGGCGGGCACGCCGCCTGTGGTCTCTTGGCGAATCTGTTGAAGCGGACCCTCGGGCATAATGACCTTGACCGCGACAATCGTCGTATGAGGGGTTTCCGCCACTTGCTGGTCGAACTGTTTGAACAGTGTGCCTTCCGCGACCTTAAGGGCCACGGTCGTCTTGACCTTCATGCCCGTCTTCTCGTTGCGGTATTCGTCGTTCAGCCCTTCCTCCAGGTTCCGCACCACGTTGTGCATCATCTGGTACTGCACGCGCTGCTTCGGGTCGTAGTCGATGTCGAGCCAGCCATTGCGGGTCGCGCGGTACACGTATGGGCTGATGGAGTTTTTGGAGATGCCCATCAACTTGGCAATCTCCTCGTCCTCATGCCCGTTGATGCGCATGGCGATAATCTGGAGTGCTTGGGTCCGCACCGAGGAATTGTCCGGGAGCCACCAGGAGCGGTCTGGGTGGCCTACCGGGGGTCGCTCCAACCACTTGGTTGGAGAGTCGGGGATGGCTTGCGGCGTCTCAGCGAGGAGCGCCGGAGGGAGGGACGGCGCCACAGCGGGGGCCGTAGGCGGAAGCGATGCGGGCTTTGGACCCATCGTCCGAGGACGACCATTGCGCTTCCGACGACCCTTTGCCTTTCGCGAAACAGCCACAAGCCACCCCCATCTCCTATTATGGCATGGTTCTTGCCGAGCCGTCCAGTCCTTGGTACAATCTTTGCAGGTATGTAGGTATGCCCTCACTCGCTAAACGCATCGTGCTGGAGCACACCACTGGCCGGTTGGCCGGAGTGTCCCAAATTCTAGGCATGACTCCGTCCACCGAGGTCAAGGTGGAAGCCAACGAATACCCGACCGCGCTAGGGTACATGTCGCCGCCCGACCCTAAGCAGCGGCAAGCTAACCACTGGAAAACGAAGCCGCGGTACCTTGTCTATCGTGAATGGGCGCAAGCCTACATCCCCGAAACGAAACACAAGTCACAGAGGTAGCGCACATGGTCTACAAATACGAGATTGTTGCAGGCGGGCAGCAACGCCGGGAGGTGTTCGTCTGTCGCGACCTGATGGAACTCCTCCGCGCTATTGAAGACATGACCGTGCGTTACGGCGTAGTCGATTTGGTCTACAACCTGGGGAGAGCCTAAGCCATGATGTTCTGGTGGAAATGTACGTGCATGAAGTGGAACTGGTATCGGGCTGGAGCGCCGAAGGGCGCGTGTGCGAAGTGCGGTAGGGTCGGTGCTGTCCAAGTTGCCTAACCCGGAGGACGACCGCATGTACGCGCTGCACCCGGAACTTTCGCTCCCACCACAGAAGATGAACGGGCCGCGGGAACGGTTTACCGCGAAACAGCTCGCGGCCTATTACAAGTTGGAATCGTGGGAATATATCGTTTGGCCCGCGGACCCGGATGCCGAAGGCTTATCGCACCAGGACTTCATCCACCTGTACCCCATGTACTACGGCCGGTACATGCTGAAGAATCGTCACCCGGAAATGGACGTCCCATGCAACTACGTATCCGAATTCTCTGGCGCACAGCGGGGTGGAAAGGCTTCGCGCCAGTCCGGTGCGGCCACATGCACGCCCGCAAAACGGAAACCTCGCTAGCCGGATTCCACTGCTATTGTGAACAGCCGATGTTCGATGCCACACACGAGTACGGCGTGTCCCGCGCGCTCACCCTGCGGTGTGTCGAAGAGTTCATCCAGTCGGAGAATGAGTGGAGAGCCTATGAAGATTAAGTCGTTCGTACTAGGCGTCGTGCTCGTGTGGCTGTGGAGCGTGATGCCCTTCCGCTTGATAGCGTTGTCGGGGGAAATGTTTCTAGTACGGCCGGGCGGTCCGCATCTGGTGCAGGGCAGCACCCACTATTGGGACGCCATCAACCTGGAGGCGCGACTGGAGGGCAACGGCTGGTCCGTCACCTATGCGCCCAACCTGTCCTACCACGGGCAGCGCGCCTATGGGCTGACCATTCCCTCGGAGCATGCCGTCATCGTGGATGCGGACCTCTCCTGGGACGGCCGCTATGCCATCCTCGCGCACGAGGGCGGGCACACCCTTCAGCCCATCTGGGCGGGTACCCAGGAAGGCGACTGCTTCGCAGAGGGCGTCGCGACGGTCTTGCTTGGGGACGGTATCCGCGACCATGCGCGGTTCCTCGGGGGCGTGCGGTGGACGTGCCTGGGGGTATTCCTGGTGGAGCATCGGGCCATCTATCGGGCTGCGGCGGTGTTGAATGATTAGGGGCGCCGCGCGAAGCGCAAGCCCCCAATTCCTCTCAGGAGTCCGCCATGCCAAGGGATAGGAAATCCGACGCGCACATGAAAGTCCTACACGTGGGGCCGGGCGAGGTCCGCGACCACGTGGATGGGGACAAGACGAATAACGCCAAGAGCAACTTGCGCCCGATGGCGCGAGGCGCCCATACCGCGATGCACAACAGAACGCGCGGGCTAGGTAAGCTGCGCAAGGCGCTCGCGATGGTCAAGAACAAGGAGCGGCTATACTAATGGACTTCCGCACATGGCTCACCGCGCATCTGGCGCGCACGCCCTACACGTTAAGCTTCTGCCTGCGGCTGTGCGACAAGTGGGAACGCACGGTCAAGGAACAGAAGTTCCTCAACGAGTATCGGGATGCCTATCTGCTGGAGCACCCCTAGTCCTTAAGAGTCTCAGGGCTCTTAAGACTTATATACCCCCTCCCCATCCTACCCACCCCACCTGATAGCGGGGGCGACTGCAAGCCCCTTTTTCCATTTGATAAAAAATTGCGCAGGGACCTTTCTCAGTTTAGAAAAAATTGCGCACCTACACTTCGTCCCCACCCACCCTCGACCGGGCAGAGGGGGTCCCCTGGGGTAGGGCAGTGTGCTTTGTGGTGTAGAGTGCTTGGGTCAAGCGCTTTATAGTACAAAGTAAATCCACGCATCTCCATATGCGCATATACCTGTGCGCATGCGTTACGCACAAGGCCGCGTACTTGGTTAGCTAGGCTAAGGATTAGGTACGAGGAAGGGAGCGCACACCGATGCGCGCGCTCATGCGGGCGGGTAC
>Ga0193753_10003217_pt1 | contig 12240 bp, 11 predicted proteins | sample H1c2metaG_FD_144925 | JGI IMG/M metagenome (GOLD analysis project Ga0193753, IMG submission 144925) | Soil microbial communities from a riparian zone of the East river system, Colorado, United States - H1c2 | ecosystem: Environmental > Terrestrial > Soil > Riparian zone | place: USA: East... | reverse complement strand
CTATGTCCAGGGTTAATTTAGACATGTCTAGACTAGGTTTCTAGTGTGAATGTAACGGGTGTCTAGTGGTGTCTAGAGTCAATTGGACTTTCTTCTGCAGTACTTGGCTACTGTGTGGCTAGTCTTAACTGGTGTCTAATGGTGTCTAGAGTTCAATTAGCCTTTGTGTGGGTCAATGCTAACTGGTGTCTAATGATGTCTAGAGTCCGATTGTGCTTTTCTTCTGTAATATTTGGCTACTGTGTGGCTAGTCTTAACTGGTGTCTAATGGTGTCTGGAGTTCAATTAGGCTGTCTTCTGCAGTACTTTGGCTATTGTGTGGCCAATGTTGACTGGTGTCAAATGATGTCTAGAGTCCAATTGGGCTTTCTTCTGTAGGTCTTACCTGGTGTCTAATGGTGTCTAGACTTCAATTAGGCTATCTTCGGCAGTACCTTGGCTATTGTGTGGTCAGTGTTAACTGGTGTCTAATGGTGTCTAGATTCAATTAGCCTTGCTTCTGCAGTACTTGGCTATTGTGTGGCTGGTGTTAACTGGTGTCCAATGGTGTCTAGAGTCCAATTGTGCCAGGCTTTCAATGTATTGTTCTGGGGATGCCCCATTCAGCCACCAAGTATAGGGTAGAGAAAGCAGAGGACATCTTTTATATATTTTGATTGTGATTTTAAATCAAATAGATGATCCCAGCAATTTTCTACTAGGGATGGTACTAACAATAGTATCAATGATAGAGGCAATAAACCAAATGAGATGATATGTGAATAAAGAATAAGTTGACAGATTCTATGTGCCTCCCACTGTTTGATTTGAGGTGCAAGGTGTCAGTGCCCCCATGATACAACACACATAGATGTACCTATTGACATAGATACACTGATAGGCTTGTCAACATGGCCTATATGTGTACCAGTAGACATGTCTAGATACACACTTAGACATGCCTAAGTACGCACTTAGACATGTCTAGACATGCCTAGATACACACTTAGACATGTCTAGATACACACTTAGACATGCCTAAATACGCACTTAGACATGTCTAGACATGCCTAGATATGCACTTAGACATGCCTAAATACGCACTTAGACATGCCTAAATACGCACTTAGACATGCCTAGATGCGCCATCCTGTATACATACTTCCAAGTTGAGTTTTAAACTACTAAAAATCTCCCAATATTCTGCTATCTATCCCATCATGAAACATCTCATCTCCCTCATCATCCGGTTCTATATCATCAAGTGAATACCGCTCTTCAGGCTCAGCAAGTGGGAGATGAAGTACACTTGATGGTGGCACAACAGTTGACTGGTCATAGACATTGAGCATCTGTTGGCGGACTTCTGCAGCAATCAGAGTAGAGGCATTATGCCTGACTGCAAACTTCATACTTGCCGGCCATTCTGGTTTGGGAATATCAATAGCATCCAGGTTGGTGCGCCAAGTACCTCCCATTTTAAGATGTGCATCAAGGCGTGCCGTGATGTGGTATGCTGTGGCCAGATTTTCTGTGTAGTTACAAGTAAGTGGGATGCTAAACATAAAGATGGGTCATCAACCCACCAGCCCCCAAAAGCGCCAGTTGAATCTCTTCCTCTTCTTCAACAAACCAATTCACGGCAGCTCTTACCTCCCGACTGAGCCGCCGCTTTTCCTCTTTACAGCGCCGTCTGTCCAGCATTGCGGCTATTCCTCTCCGAGTATCCTCATCACATAACCATGCAGGAACAGCATCCTCACCCATTGTCATATCCCAATCTTCATACAGCGCACCATCCGCCATGTCCCATATATTTGCCACATCAACAGGGCTTGGTATTGCAGCAAGGCCAGGGGCGGCATGACTATCCTTTAGGATGGTCATCTCATTGATTAGGATGTTGATCTTATTTGCCAGGCTCTTGAATACCCCACCGCGGCGCTTTGTGGCATCGGTGATCTGGCCTTGTACCCTTTGATCTGAAAATCCGAATCATAAGGTACAGGTATAGCAAAGGTTACCATACACTTACCAGTGGTGAAAGGACGGTAGTCAGCTCGCAGCCGGCCTTCTTCAAACTTACGGGCACGAAGCTTGTCACGAAGGCGGCGCTTAAGAGCGCATACATTCATTCGCATCTCAAAGAAGCGGTTTCCTTTGATTTTTTTCAGGGCATCAAGCCCAATCCCCCCTACGCGACCAAGCATGGCTTCATGCCTCTCCAGGTTCCGATCTGCAATTTTAAGTTCGGCCTTGACTGTGTCAAGTGAGAGAAGGAGTGTCGATTGGTGCTGAGTGTCTGGGGTACATTCCCGCAGTGCCAACTTTGCAACATTGCGCCGAGTGTTGATCTCTGCCCGGGCCACCCTCAGATCCAGGATCTTCTGGACCATGCGAACTCCGTGGAGTTTTGATTGTCCTAAGTTCAAAAACAATTGATAGGCTCAGATAAAGTCATCATAAAAAAAATATAACAGCGGGAATGCGACTAACGGGGATGTGGGAGGCGCTGCTGCATTTGCTGCAACTTCCACTGACTTTTCAACATTGCATGATCTACAGGGCACTCCCGCAGAACTGCTTTTGCGCCTTCAAGTCGATTGGAGGCTACCACCCATTTATTAACGAGCCATCCACCCAAGTTGGTCAGGGATTTTACATCCTTTGCCCGAATATCGGTGTCAAGGACAAAAAGGCGCCGATGATACTTAACGGTTAGAGAAAATTAGCGTTCGCTCTAGTCGATGAAAACATGCACATACCCCAGATACACGAAGCCCTGGAATAAGTTTGCGGATTGAACTCCAAAAACGTTCGCAACCTTCACCGTCAGCAAGTCCGAAACCATCCCGCAAGCGTGGATTGTATGTGATTTGGCAGGACCATTGATGGCCGAACGCATGGAATATGGATATGCCAAATATCATGCGGTCGGACCAGTTAGGGAGGAAGTCCCACTATAGGTAAGGCCCATCAGAAACAAGCTTTGACAGAGCTATATGAACATACTTTAACGATGCTTCGGTGAAGCTGACAACCAATATCGTACAGCACTCCGACCGTGGCATGGGGTGGAAGACCTCCGAAGAGCTCATCTAGGAGCGCCAGTGCGTAATACTGAGCCTCGCCCGATGTCTGCATATTACAGAGGTAGATAGCTCGGTCATGCTCGCAGAGAAGGGCCATAAGGCCGGTATCCGAAAAAATGGCTGTGGACGCTTTCTGGCGTGATTCATCCGCTGCTGTGAAACTTTCATGACAAGCATCTAGAGCAGACACAGGCACTTGCATGCCATGCTCAACAAAATCATCCTCTGCAGCAGGGTCATCTACCCAGTCCCCATACTCTGCGATGCCTGGTTCACCCGACTCTTCACTCTCAACTCCAGACATTGTTGGCGTACGACCCGACGCTGATTTCTTGGACGACCGCACCAGTTCAACACGCTTCTTCATGGTTTCCAGCACATGGGGTGAAAGAAAGAGTGTATATGGTCGATCCAGAGGTCGGTCGCACTCCCCTTTCGTTCTTCGTTTTTGGGTAAAACAACCATCAATGCACACAATTATGTTTGGCCTAGAAGAGGGATCACAAGATCAGATCAGGAAAGAACAAATGATCAGAAAGAACCTACTCATGCTTCCTCTGTTGCCGTTCATACGGCGTCCCAAAACAAACTGGGCATCGACTGCGGAGATACGCACTAGGGCGTCTGTTGTGGGAATCGATTTGCTGTCCAGGGCTAGAGCCAGGAGTTTCAAGTGAACCCGGTGTGGGCAGTTGGTTAAGACGAAATGAGGACGGAACAAATGTCTGATGAACGAGTAGAGGTGGCCCACGGCCAGTGCCTGTTATATTGGGCAGCATTGATGACGGGGTGCGTGGCCCAGAAACGACAGGAAATGGCCCTTCTCTCGTTTTTCCTCGATATGTGTCTTGTGGGAAGGGGGATGTGCGTCCGTTCTCTGGGTCAACCGAATCAGCTGAACGTCGTGGACTGGTTCCGATCGCGTTGGAAACGCGCTCATTGGTAAACTGGACCAGAAGCTGGTACGCTTGTAATGCATCGCTGTAGCGCTTGGTCAAAGAGTCCTACACACGAGAGGTTTCAGGAGGCATTAAATAGAATCATCATATTTTTTTAATCTCACCTCGGTGTCAAAAAAATACCCTAAATGACCCAAATGTTCTTGCAGGGACGCGCACCATGCAGACAGGTTCGGCGCAGTGTTTCCATGCAATATCGAGAGGAAATCCAGCTGTTTGATATCGACCGCAACTCCAGGCCGGTATGGTGAACAACCGAATAGACCTCGGGACAGAAGTTGCACCGAAGCTGGCTGGCATTGACATATCATTAGAGGAAGCGAAGCTATTTCTATAACAGTAAAGCATTCATTATTCAGTGGTACCAGGGAGTGATGAGGCTAGCTGTCTAATACATACTGTTGGAATATACACATGTAACATGCAAGCACCCTCGGTTACAAGCACAATTTGCCAGCGGGAGCACAACTGGATCCTCGAATCCATGACAGGTGCTTGCCTGATAGTTCAAGAATACGTTGGCGAGCGGCGGCATCAGCTCGTTCCACATGTCCGAATACCGTTGTCGTCTCTGGGAGTAATCACTTGGTCCAGGGGGGGGAGATTGGGGGGCCAAGCAGTTGTCATTCGAGTCGAGAGGTGTAATCAGGTGAGCATCGTCGGGGGGTCTGATATGATCCAACTCATCGTTTACGATGGGAGCACGGTGTCCAGCACCAAGGAATGCGGACGTCCAGTCGAATGGAGTAGGATCAGGTGGAACAAACCGAAGGCAATACCGTTTCTCCCCAGCGGGACCTCTAATTGCACGATATTTAGTGCGGAGAAGTCTTCGCCCAGCAATAACAGAGAGCCCGCTTGTGATCTCCGCAGACGAGAAATCAGTCAATCTTGATCTTGCAGTAGCGGTGGCAACAACGCGCGCTGGGGGATCACTGACAGGATGGAGAGGAGGGAGCGGTCGGCTGATGAGTTCGGGAGTTTTACGGGTGGGGGGATGGTGATGCCCTGAGGGACCGGCGGCATTGATAGGGGCACTGTACTGTTTCGAGGGCCCTATGTATATGATGGATGGGTCTAAGAATCGTTTCGGTGGTCTTCTTTTCCTCTTCGGGCGAACGCAATACACAACACCCATTGCTTCTACGTCGAACAATAAGTCAAAAAGTAGGCGATTAGGAAGATCTGCGATGACACGTACCAACCGACAGGGAGAAAGTGCTTTCCCAAGTTGGCGTGAACCGAGGACAAGAAAATCACCTCTACGCAAGCGTCGAAGTGTTTCTCGAGTCCTGCTGCTCCGAGGCCAAAGAAAGTGGTGAAGGAGGACCACTACCTTCTACCAGCAACAGCGGTTTTGGGACCTTGGGGATAGGCAGACCTGTGAGTGACAGGAGAATCTCCCCTATACCAAAAAGACTGAAGTGATGTTGAGTTCTAGTCGGCACTTTCCGCATATTTTCTAACCACGAGGAAAAAACGACCAATCTTTCTTCGACTCCGTTGATTGATGTGTGGACTCGTGTCATTCGTGCATGTTTTTTTGCGTGAGTGCTACTTTGCGGGTATATGAGGAAGAAACAGAGACGATGGCAGACTGATTGATCCAAATTTGCATGCATGATCACTTGTTGGTTCGCTTCCACTATTACAATTCATGTTTATGCACCCACAATACTCATCAACTTCGTAACCCATGCTTCTGCGACCATTCTGTAAGTCTTTTAGAAACGAACATTCACAGGCAAATTAAACGATGAATTCGGCCAACTCCGCCAGCTACCTTTCAAATGCCGATCAACAAAACAAAACAAAACAAACAACTCCCTCGTGAGCACTGGCTGGTACTCCTAAGCCCCTTCCCCCTTGGTTATTCCGAGCCTCTAGCTACTCGAAAAAAATTACCAGAGTTCCGTGATATCAACAGTGCTGTTGGTGGATGGCTTCAACACATGGGTCTGACGATCACGTACGTATTGTCGAGTAGCGGAGTGCGTCAATTTTTTCTCACCTCATTTCGTCTCTCACTAATTCATACCAGCATTCTGTCTGCTTTGCTCAATGTGATGACAGCCTGGACATGATCCGACGGGTCGTTGGCACATACGATTACAGCACCATCGCCGAGTGGTCTCACCATCCGACGTGTATGGCATACATATTCTTATCTAAATATCATCAATTTGACGACCTTCCACCAAGTAAGTTGTTTTCTAGTACAACATAACGAGACTAACCATCTACATCGGAACAGACATGGTGGATTTGACGTCACTGGACTCGACATATGATGCTGAAAAATATGGCAAACTCATCAACCCACCCCCAGCACCCCGAGCCGTAACATCCTTGGACGCCCTGGATCGTGAACTGCGTAGCCATATTGATGTCGAATTTTTCTATTCTCCTCCTACATCTGGTCCAGCGTCAATTCCACAGCCTGCACCGAGGGAGGTCCAAGATACTACATCGGAAGGTTTACTGAACCGCGATTGGGTGTTCCGGAAGCCACGTCTCGCCGATGACCTCCCACGCCGTAAATGGCACCCACAAATCACAACATTGACTGTCGAAAGTCATTGGGAGATGCGATTATTAGACTGATGGCTGGAGGTGGACTGTTGGCTGGAGGCGGCCTTACGTTGTTTTCCACATAGTCAAATATAACACTACATTTTATGCTCTTACACAGCTAGATACCAAAAGTAATCTATGGTGGTCCTGCTCCTGTGTCATACCTAGCCGCACCACCACGTCCGGTAGAGGGAGTCCACGGGTCACAACGAGAGAGCGAACAAATGAATGAACGAGTGGTTGACCTCACGACACAACCGGTAACACTGAGAGAAAGAGTGTAGGAGAGAGCTGTAGACGCCAAATTAATTGTTCAGAAGACCAGCTGCCTCCTCTGGGGAATCAACTGGACACTCGTCACAATCAAAGTGGGAGGACGCGAGAGGACATCACTAAGTTGAAAAACAATTGAAACGACTCAACATCGGAGACATCCGGAGACTCAAGCGCCCAACTCATCGCATTGGCGAACAGCATATAGAGGGTCTACGGTGCACGTTTTGGGCTATTAGGCTATATATCAACTATATAAGCCTAGTGTAAAATTTTGAGGACCCCAGGACCTCCTAGGAGGGGGTAAAAGAACGATCTTGTGAAATTCTGAGTTTCGCAGGAAGCCCAAATTTTATTGATGTATTGCATTACGGACATTCAGCGCAGTGTAATTATGAAAGGACATATTTATTGCATATTTCTGTGGGCCACAAAGTTCAAAATCAATTATTCATGTCTCCACAATCCCTAGACACATATTACAGATTCGCTATGCACCATTATGTCGGCCCCAATCATAGCTTTCCATCGAGTATTTAATATCTTTATTAGACTAATTTCCCACTCCTCTAGACCCAAATTAGTGTTCTGGAACGCATTTTTAAGAACTAGTGTACAACGGTACTAACCGACAGTCGCTTCAGGTGCGAACGGTTACACTAATTTGGGTCTAGAGTAATGGGAAATTAGTCTAATAATGATATTAAATACTCGATGTAAAGCTATGATTGGGGCCGACATAATGGTGCATAGCGAATCTGCAATATGTGTCTGAGGATTGTAGAAACATGAATAATTGATTTTGAACTTTGTGGCCCACAGAAATATGCAATATATATGTCCTTTCGTAATTACACTGCGCTACATGTCCGTAATTCAATGCATCAATAAAATTTGGGCTTCCTGCGAAACTCAGAATTTCACAAGATCGTTCTTTTACCCCCTCCTAGGAGGTCCTGGGGTCCTCAAAATTTTACACTAGGCTTATATAGTTGATATATAGCCTAATAGCCCAAAACGTGCACCGTAGACCCTCTATATGCTGTTCGCCAATGCGATGAGTTGGGCGCTTGAGTCTCCGGATGTCTCCGATGTTGAGTCGTTTCAATTGTTTTTCAACTTAGTGATGTCCTCTCGCGTCCTCCCACTTTGATTGTGACGAGTGTCCAGTTGATTCCCCAGAGGAGGCAGCTGGTCTTCTGAACAATTAATTTGGCGTCTACAGTTCTACTCTTTCTCTGTCAGCGATGTCAGTTGTTTCGCCAGGTCAGCTGAATCATGTTATCATGGGTTGTCCTGTTTCTAATTGCTTTACGTTTTGTAGACGAACTTGCGTGGGCCCGATTGCGTTACCCCCATATCTATGAGCGCGTTGAATGGCGATTTGCACGCCCTATGCCTCGGGCATTCACTCCAGACGGCCACATGATTGATGTTCAGTTAGCTGAATATCACGGGCCATTGCCCCCCTTCGTCCCTGACCGAAGTTCGTCTAGTCCTGCCTCGTATCGGTTCCAGCCTGCCGACTTCACCATTGTCCCTCAACCATGTCAATCCTCCCTCGTCCATTATGCTTTTATCCCGATCTCATACGACGGTCCTCTCCCTACCGATTCCACTGATCAGCTCGGTTCGTTATTGGCCAAATGGATTAAACCTCTCTGGACTGAAACCAAGACATGGCTCGATCTCCTTAGCCCATATCACACTGTCCCTCCACCATTCCATCCCTGTGACATCGAAATGTTCTTGAGCCAGTATAGTTCATGGAATGCGAGCACTTGGGCGGAGGTCCGGCGTCTTGGCCTCGAACTTCAGGCATTGAGCACCATGCTGATGAAACGGGCCATCGTTCTCCTGTCTTTATACAACCGTGTCTTGCCCCCTAAATGGCCGACGGAGGTTTGGTTGGTGGGAACGTTCATGGAGATGCATCGTCGATCGGAATTTGCAGACGCTGAGGCGGAATTACATGGTGCTGGGCCACCGTGTTGGTACATTCATATCACAGACCGGTACTTCACCAACGATCCCCAACGGTTCTCCAATGACGATGAAAAGTGCCGCACCAATCGTAGGCGGTCTGCAGCACTTCGAGCTGCTGTTACAGAACGATCCACCCCTTGGAAGGTCATATACACTATGGAGGCTAGAGTTTATCCCCGGAGCCTCTCTTCATTTTCGTTCTCAAACCCATTTTATGGGATGCGAGACGTTCGCGATGAGGTTGGATCGCCCCAGTGGTGTTATCGTCTCCGGAACATGATCTTTGATGTCGTGCGTCCTGGGTTTGCTGGCCAGTCAGCATGGCATGAGATCCATATTCGCCTCGCCAACCTTCTTCGACTTCCCTTGGAATATGACAGACCATCAGTTCTCAGCCTCGAGCGAGTTGGTGATGATCGAATCATGAAAGTGCCACCGTGGTGCATGACAGTTCCTCGATTGTTGCAAAAGGCTTGTGTGTGGCATCTCCCAGAAGACGAAGCAGTTGTTTATTTCAACCATTTTTATCAATGTGAGCCTCCAGCTCGCCCTGTTTCTCCATCGGCTCCTCCAGGCTATCAGCCCCCTGCAGTAGTCGTTCAGAAACCCCCATCTCAGCTCCCTCAACCAAATCCACCTGCCTCCAATGTCATCGATCTCAGTGACGATACCCCCCAATCTACATTGGATCCAAGTCCGTCTCCAGTCGTTATCGATCTCAACTCGAATGTAATACAGAAGGACGATCCCAAAGATATGGATATCGAATCATCGCCGGTCTCGCCCACTGCCTCCCCTAGTGTGGCTAATCCCACTATTCACACATCATCCCTCACCCCTGCAACAACCTCTGCAACGATCGCCAGCGCCTCACCCACCACTGCGGACCCAGACATTGGGGTGGTGCTCCCCACTAGTAACGCACGACAACCTATCCCTGCCTCGACATGGTATTTTGTTGGTGTGGGGCCTATTCGACCCAAAGAATCTGGGGTGGCTGAGTTTCTCGCTTCCTATTGTCATGTTGGGGCGCTTGGTGCGCGCATCGCAGTTGAAGCTGGAACCAAAGAGCGTTCCATGCGTTTGTTATTCAAGAGCTACAATCAGGCAGAAGCGCTAGTCCGAGCATACGAAGAAACGTCCTTCGAGGGCGGCGTCCCTGGTGTCACATCTGCATGGATGACTCGTCCCGAATCCATTGGAAAGTACCATGCCTCTGCCGACTTGGAATATCTGGCACAGGTGCTCGCACGGAACTGGACTCCCCCAGAGGCGGAATTTCTTCTCAAGCACTGCCCACCACCTTACACCACTCCGGCACCTGAGTCTGTCGATCTTTCGAAGCGTGAGAAGAACCTGGCCAAAAAGCGACGACTCTTCGATCACTTTATCGAGCTGTCACTGTACCCTGCTGTTTTGCAAAACGATCCCTGGGCTGCTGCCATGGACGTTCGCTGGGAGCCTGACAGATCCAAGCGCATGCGAAGGATGGACCTGGTATGCTTTTCGACGCCTGCTGCACTCTACGTTATCGAACAGCAGCAGCGTGCCCCTGGTGGTGGATCCCTCGAATTAATCCGCTTCGGTCTCACATTGCAGCGTTTTGGAATGGGATCTCCCCTACGCCTGGTTCTCCCTTTAACTGCAGGGCCATATTCTAGTGTTGTCCGCTTTCTTGGACGATCACTTCACACACTGGCTGGTGATGTGAAAGTGCCCCCTTCCACAGCCAGTCCCGATCAGGTTTGGGCGTCCTCAAACTTGTTAGAAAATGATTCTCGTCACGCTGAAGAGTCCTTGTCTTTGGGGAGTACCTTTTGGACATTATGTATAGAACTCAATCGTGATGTACCATACTATTATTTCCCACTTGAGTAATGAATTATTTCGGCATGTTCCGGCGTTGAGTCAAACACTTTGAACATTGTTTGGTCACTGCGCACGCTTGTTGGACGAGTTCACCCTAGGCTTCTAGCAAGACTAGGCGTGTCTCTGACGGCACCCAGCCTCTACTCCACCCTTTCCATAAGCATCAACGAAGAACAATGGTTGGCAGGAGCAAGAAACACATGGCAGTGGAAAGACCGTCCACAAACATAGAGGTACTCTTTTACTCACTCCCAATACTGACGAGATGCTCTGGGCTAGTAAAATAGACCAGGCGCATCTCTGATGTGGGCATTTATATCTTGCTTACTTTTCACTCCATTTGTTTCGTTTTTAGCTTGGAAACCAACGGCCATCCAAGCGCCTCCTTGGGGTAGCCCCACCCCCTATTCCTGATGTATGCAAAGTTTACTTTGTATCTCTTGTATCTTGTGTGTCTAATGAATGTTTAGGATCCTGAGCAACGCCGCCCCCGCCGTGCCAAAAACTCAAATGCCGCACCCCCTCCCCAGCCCACCCAATCTGCGGATGCGCGTCCTAGTGACGCCATTACGCATGTTCCCCTGCTCAAAGCCTCCGAGGGAGTTCCCCGCAGTGATCCCGAAAACTCGAATCCCATGCCCCCTCCCCCACTCTCTCCCCAGCCCACCCAATCTGTGGACACACATTCCCATGACACCGTCACACACGACCCACCCCTCGAGGCCTCTGAGGGAATTCCCCGTAGCGATTCCAGAAACTCAAATCCCATGCCCCCTCCTCCACTCCCTCCCCAGCCCGCCCAGTCTGCAGACGCTCTGGATAGTGATGGGCGGTTAGATGTGGAAGAAGCACAACGACTCGAAACAGCCGCTCGTCGTCAACCATATTTGGAGTATTACGAATCCCTTATCGACTTAATTAACCCAGGTATTCAGGAGTCCCCGACCACGATATACGAATTTTTTGACGTGCAGGGGACGATGTCTTTCAGCGAGGAGGACCAGCACATCCATTCAGTGTGTCTTACGCTGTTTGGAGACGGTTTTGATGTATGGGAGGTGCATGGGGTACACCGAACCGAAATGCTCTACGTTTTCGAGGACTTTATCCTAAATCGTGCTCGCGAGTCTGATAGTTTGGCGATGGCATGGCTTGGGCTTTTTATTCAACGAACGCTGGATGGCTTGGAGGTACATGGGGCTTGGGACATGGTATGTTTATCAAGTGTAAAACTTCATTTTAAACTTGTGTCTAATGTGGATCACTGCAGATACCCCCCCACCATCATATACCATTGGATTTCGTTCCCGACATGGTTGGGGATAATGGCGAGTTCGTCTCGAGGCGGCGACCTATCAGTCATACTGATCATGTGAATACGTGCCTGCCATCTGGCACTAATTTACCCCGCCAACATGATCCAACAAACCCAGCCACCGAGTTGAATACAGTTATTCCTGGTGCAAATGCCCTTGCGTACGGGTCTTTACCCAAACGCAGACGTCGAA
>Ga0193753_10003216_pt1 | contig 12242 bp, 9 predicted proteins | sample H1c2metaG_FD_144925 | JGI IMG/M metagenome (GOLD analysis project Ga0193753, IMG submission 144925) | Soil microbial communities from a riparian zone of the East river system, Colorado, United States - H1c2 | ecosystem: Environmental > Terrestrial > Soil > Riparian zone | place: USA: East River... | reverse complement strand
GGGGGTATACATGTCACGAAGTGACCGCCCCACGCGTAGTGGGACCGGCCGTCGGCCATGCCCCCTCCCCCCCCATTTTTTGTAAAGTATCTGGAATCAATAGTTTGCACTATAAGGCCAACGTAAAGTCTTGATTCTAGATACTTTAGATATCAAAGTCTTCATTACAAAGGACTTGCCTGCTTGAAATCCTAATCTTAAAAGAGGAAGGCCCCGGTTGGTTTGCCGGGGCCTTTCCTGTGCATCTTTTATCTCTCTACCCCAGTATAACAAGCTGGAATGGGAGAATCGGCAACCGTAAGTCGTTGTCTGGAAATGGGTTTTGGCAGGTTGGGGGTTGACACGGTTTGGCGGAATGGCTGAATCAGTCGGGGTTGGGGGGGTGGCTGAGACTGACCCGGATTCTGTCGATGCGGCGGTCGGTGCTGGCCAGCACTTCAAGCCGAAGCCCATCTTCTTCCACGACCTCGCCGGGTAGCGGGATGTGTCCGGCGATCTCTGAGACCAGGCCGCCGAGGGTGGTCGATTCGTAGTGCTCGGGCAGGCGGAGAGCGGTGGGGTCGTCGCGCGTGTCGCGGGGGTCGAGCTCTTCCCTGCTCTCGTCCTCACTGTCTTCAAACTCATGAGGCTCGCCATCCTCTGCCGGACGCATAGCACGATTGCCGTTCTCGAACTGATCGGCGAAGAGGTCGCGCAGCCGGGAGAGCTCGAATGAGCCGGAGACGGTGTAGGCTCCGTTCGGCTCGCGGATGGGGGTGTCGTCGGCTTCGGTCTCTTCGTGCTCGTCGGCGATGTTTCCGACGATGGCCTCGAGCAGATCCTCGATGGTGACGAGGCCGGCGACGCCGCCGTACTCGTCGATGACCATGCGCATGTGCTGCTTCTCGCGCTGCATCTCGCGGAGCAGCTCCGCGACCTTCTTGGTCTCGGGCACGAAGGCACCGGGCCGCTGAATCTCGGCGACGGTTCGAGTGGCGGCCTCGCTGTCGGGGACCTGCAGGAGGTCGTGGGCGAAGGCGATTCCGGTGACCTGATCGAGCGAGCTGGAGTAGACGGGGACGCGGGAGAAGGCATGTTCGACGATCTGGGCGGTGAAGTCGCGGAGGCTGAGGGTTCCCGGCACGGCGAAGATTTCGGGTCGCGGGGTCATGACTTCGCGGACGACCTTGTCGCCAAACTCGACGACGGAGCGGACGAGCTCGCGGTCGGACTGCTCGAGAATGCCCTCTTCTTCTCCGGCCTCGAGGAGCGCGTCCATGGCCTCCGAGGGGTGGTCATCTTCCGCGGTATCCTCGGGCTCCGCCAGGGCGGCGATGGAGAGGAGAAGTTGAAGCAGCATGGTGACCGGCAGGATGAGATAAAGGAGGCCCTGCAGGAGAAACAGGATGCGGGTGATCCATAGACCGCGGGTGCGGGTGAAGAGGAGCTGGGGCAGGAGGCGGTCGAAGATGAGGATGAGCAGGATGAGCTCGAAGACGGCGCGAACGATCTCCGACGGGTTGGGCGTGCGGGCGAGCGACGGGACCAGCGTGGTGTGGGTGTAGAGCCGGAGGCCGGCGAGCAGAGCGATTGCAGCCAGGGCGAGCTGGCGGAGGACCGAGGCGGAGAGGGCGATGGACTCGCGGCCTAAGCGAAGGCGGGGTTCGACGACCTCTTCCCATGAGTCGATGTTGTCCTGATACTCGCGGGCGAGGAACTTGCCCATCTCGAAGTAGATGCGATCGACGTAGGCCGCGAGCGCGAGGACGGCCAGCAGAATGACGAGCGCGACGCCATAGGCAAAGGGCGGGGTCATACGGTCCGCCTTCGTCTGGGCCGGGTGACGCGTTCGATGAGGGTGTTGGGGAGGCGAAGCTGGCGGCGAAGCTCGGCCTCGCGCGCGGCCATCTCGCCGGTGTCGGTCTCGTGGTCGAGACCGGAGAGGTGGAGGAGGCCGTGCAGGAGGAGGATGCGGACCTCGTCGCGCAGGGAGTGGCCGTAGGCGGAGGCCTGGCGGGCGGCGGTTTCGAGGGAGATGGCGAGGTCGCCGGCGATCTCCTGATCGCTATGGGAGGGCATCTCGGGGTCGCTGCCGGCGGCGGGAAAGCTGAGGACGTCGGTGGCCTTGTTCTTGCCGCGGAAGGTCTTGTTGAGGCGGCGGAGGGTGGCGTCATCGGCCAGGAGGACGTCGACCTCTCCGCTGAGGCCTACGGCGGCGCGGGCGCGATTAAGGAAGCGCGACAGGCCGGAGGGCGAGAGCGGAGAGGGCTCGGTGAGGCTGGATGGAGGGTCGATGGTGATCATTGGCTTCTCCGGCGCGATTCGTCTTTGGCCGGGGGCACTTGCGGACTGCCGGTGTAGACGCGGACGTAGTTGACCTGCATGCGCTGGGGGAAGACGGTGGTTTCGTCGGGGTTGCCGGGCCAGTTGCCCCCTGTCGCCAGATTCAAAATGATGAAGAAGGGATGATCGTAGACCCAGGTGGTACCGGGGGGGAGGCTGGCCGGGGTGCGCTCGGCGATGAGGTGGTCGTCGAAGAAGAACTTGATGTCGTTGGGGGTCCACTCGACTGCGTAGAGGTGGAAGGCGTTATCGACGACCTGGCCGGGGGGAAGGGGGAATTTGGCGGAGATGCCGTTGGCTCCGCTGTAGCCGGGACCGTGGAGGGTGCTGTACGTGGTGGAGGGCGCGCCGATGGTTTCGAGGATGTCGATCTCGCCGCTACGGGGCCAGCCGGTGGAGCCGATGTCGTCTCCGAGGAGCCAGAAGGCGGGCCAGATGCCTTTGCCCACGGGGAGCTGGATGCTGGCCTCGAAGCGTCCGTAGGCCTGCGAGAAGTGGCCCTGGGTGCGGATGCGGGCGGAGGTGTAGTGGCGGAGGCCGTCGGGGCCGGTGTAGTCCTCTTTTTGGGCGGTGATGACGAGGTTGCCGCTCTTCTGCTGGATGTTGGCGGGACGGCTGGTGTAGCTTTCGAGCTCGTTGTTGCCGTAGCCGCTGCCCCCTATGTCGAAGGCCCATTTGGCGGGGTCGGGCGCGGAGCCGTCGGGGCCGTTGAACTCGTCGCTCCAGGCGAGGTGCCATTGGGACGTGGTCTGGGGCTGCTGCGCGCTGGCGGTGAAGCTGCACAGGAGGAGCAGGCCGAGGGAGACGAGCTTCAGAGAGCGCTGGCCGTGCTCGGGAGTGGGGAGAGTAGATGGGGGTTCGATGGTGGTCATCGGTAGAGAGCTTGCAGTTACGGTGCAAACATCAACAGAGGGCTGACTTCGCCCTCTGTTGATGATGGTATCGCATTCGGCTGAATTTATTGCGGTTTAGGGACGGCTTGAGGGAGAACGGGGAGGTTGGAGCCGGGGAGCGTCGTCTCGCCGAGGGAGAGAGGAAGCTGCTGCTGGGACCGTCCGTAGCTGTCGTAGGCCCGGACGATGCGCTGGACGAGATGGTGGCGGACGACGTCCACGTCTTCGAAGTGACAGAAGCGGATGCCTTCGACACCATCGAGGACGTGGAGGGCTTCGAGGAGGCCGGATTTCTTGGGGTTGGGCAGGTCGGTCTGGGTGAGGTCGCCGGTGATGACGGCCTTGGAGTTGTTGCCGCTCTCCGACGCCTTCATCTTCATCTGCTCGGTGGTGGTGTTCTGGGCCTCGTCCATGATGATGAAGGCGTCGGAGAGGGTGCGGCCACGCATGAAGGCTAACGGTGCGACCTCGATGACGTTGGACTCGAGCATCTTGTCGACCTTCTGGGGGTCGAGGAGGTCGTAGAGAGCGTCGTAGAGGGGGCGCAGGTAGGGATCGACTTTTTCCTGCAGGGAGCCGGGGAGGAAGCCGAGGCGCTCTCCGGCTTCGACCGCGGGGCGGACGAGGATGATGCGGCTGACTTTTTTGGAGACCAGGGCAGAGACGGCCATGGCCACGGCGAGGTAGGTTTTGCCTGTACCGGCGGGGCCGAGGCCGAAGGTCATGTCGCATTGCTCGATGGCTTCGACGTATTTGCGCTGGTTGGGGGAGCGGGGCTGGACCATGCGCTTGACTCCGGCGGAGCGCTGCTTGCCGGACTCGACGAGGGAGCGAAGGGTGACGGTGGGGTCGGCGACGACGAGCTTGAGCATGCCGTTGAGCTCGCCGTTGTGGAGATTGACTCCGGACTTGCGAAGGTAGTCGAAGTCGGTGAAGATGCGTTCGACGCAGTCTACGCGCTCGGCATCGCCGGTAACGTGGATCGCGTCGGAGCGGAGATCGATCGTGACGTTGAGTTTGTCCTCGAGGAGCCGGAGGTTTTCGTCGTGGGTCCCGTACAGGGGCTCAATGCCAGGGGTGATTTCCAGGGATCGTTTTATCAAGTGGTGTACTGACCTCCGTCAGGCAAAGCTGGGTTAGCTACAGCATTAGACACGGGAGATGTAGAAAAGGATTGCTGGGGCCGGGAATAGCGGGCAGCGCATGAGGTGCGCCTGTGGACTGCGACCGGGATGGCTGAAGTTGCCAATCTTGTGTCGAAGATGGGCACAGACTAGAACGTGGAGCGGGTCGCGTCAAGGGGCAAATGATGAATTGAGGGTTGCGGGGAATCTCGGTGGGGTCGCGATTGCCCTTGAACGGTTTTGCGGAGACTATGGTTGACCGAAGGGCAGGAGTTTCGTAGACTTAGATATTGCAGGGAGTGCGGCAGGCTGTGATTTGGCTGGCCTGTGGCCTGCATCCCATTTCCCCCGACAAATGTACGGGTTTAGAGAAGAGAGTTTATGGCAAATCATGTTTCTTCGTTGAAGCGCGCACGTCAGACAGTGGTAAAGACCGCGGTGAACCGCGCCAACAAGAGCAAGCTGCGCGGGACGCTGCGTTCGCTGCGCGAGGCCATTGCCAAGGGCGACCACGCCGTGGCGACGACTCACTACCGCGAGACCGCGTCGATCCTGGACAAGAGCGTGCAGAAGGGCGTTCTGCATAAGAACACCGCGAGCCGCTACAAGAGCCGCCTGAATGCGCGCGTGAAGGCTGTCGCGACGAAGAAGGCTGCTTAAGCATTACCCCTGTTACTCGCTCCACTTGAATGCTGAAGAGTGTCGTTTTTCCTGAGAAAAAACGAACTTGAACACTCGCGGACGGGGTATACCTACAGGAAGAATGGTTTGGTTTCGCCTGATCGCGTTGCGGTTGGAATAATTGATTGGAAGAGGGCTGACCCGGGTGACCGGGTCCAGCCCTTTTTCTATTTGGGGCGGTCTGTTCTATTTAGGGCGGTCTGCCGGAGGCGGGTCGCCGGGAAGGGTGTAGAGGGTGGGGCGTGTGCGGGGCTGCCCGGGTGGGGCGTCGCCGGAGGAGTTCTCGGATGAGGTGGGGGGTGGGGCCAGGTTCCCAGGCTGTGGGGTTTGGGAGGCGGCGGCAGGAGGGGCGGCGGGTGAGTTCGCGGCTGTTGGCCGGTCGGCGGCGGGAGAGCTGGAGACGGGACTGGGGGGCGCGGCTGGGTCTGTGGCTCGGTCCGTGGCTGGGTCCGTGGCGTCGGAGGGCGGGGTCCACTGGTTGGAGAGGAGGATTGGAGCTTCATTCGCTTCGGGCGCGGAGGCCTGTGCCAGCTTCACCGCCTCCTGCTCCTTGTGGGAGAGGGAGGGCAGGCGGTGTATCTCGATGGCATCGTTGTGGATGACGGCCAGGCTGAGGCCGTTGGGGGAGAGGCTGAAGTTCTGGCCGGCAAGCGCGATCGGCGAGCACTCTGCGCGGAACACCTGTTTGCCGCTGTCGGTCTGGTAGACGACGACGCTCTGGGAGTTGAGCTGGTCCGCCGATAGCGTGTCGAGTGAGACGAGCGACGAACGGGTGAGGATGCGGCTGAGGGCGAAGCGTCCGCTGGCAGGGGCGAAGACCAGCGACGGGGCGGTGTAGTCCCCGTAGAGGTTCTGCTCCCACATCTCCTCGCCGCGCATGTTGAAGCCGCCGATGGCCTGTCTCGACTGTCCGCCGTGGCAGCCGAAGGCGATGAACTCGCTGCTGCTGACGAAGAAGGGGGCGGGGCGGCAGGAGGAGTCGAAGGGAGAGAGTTGTTTGTTCTTTCCGGTGTAGGAGTTGAAATCGAAGGCCCAGTGCTGCTGCCCCTGATCGACGATGGCGAGGTAGCCAGCCGTCGTTGCGGCAATATTGCCCGTGGTCTGAGAGCGGGCTACGCCGCCGACGCGCGGCCTTATCTCATCGCCGGGGGTGGCAGGCCGGGAGAGACGGTAGATATTGATCTGAACGGGAAGGCGATTTTTGGGTACGGCGGGTGGGGATGGGGGCGGGGTGGGGCCGAAGAGAGGGGTCTTCGGCCTGGGAACCGGTGGAGTGCGCTCCAGTGACTGAACGATCAGCAGGTCGGCGTCGGGCGAGAGCAGGAGAGCGCCCAGGCGGCGCGACTGAGAGTTGAGAAATGGGGTCTCGCGAAAGGGCTGGTCGGTGGCGAGATTGGCAAGCGGGGCGAAGGTCGTCAGGGTATCGCGGATACGGAGAAGGAAGCGGCCGTGGTTGAGGCTCCAGAGATATTGGCCGCGGTCGTGGACGCGCCATGCGGTACGGGCGAGGACGTGGCCTGAGGGCAGCTCCAGGAGGATGGCCTCGATGTTGCGGTCTTCGTCGTCTTCGGGATCGTCGGGGAGGCGCTTCAGCAGGCGTCGGACGCTAAAGGTGACGAGGAGATGCTGGTCGTCGACGAAGTGCAGGGTGAGCATGGAGAAGCCGGCGAGGAGGAACTGGGTCGTGAGGGGCTCGAATCCGATGGAATCCAGAGGAATGCGGTGCGGGGGCTCGGGGTCGCGGGCAAAGAGCGGGGCGGCGGCCAGGGAAAAGAGCAGGGCGAGGCTGATGAGCGGTCGCAGTCGGCGAGTCAGGACGCTTTGGATGGGAACCGGCATGGCAGTATTCGCGTATCAGTACTCTTTTGGCAGCGTGCAGGTCTAATGTTTCACAGACGCAGGACACTCGCCAATGGATTCGACGATGGTGAAGGTTTCGTGGTGATTTCCGCTGGCTGGTGGTACAAAGACTGGAACAAGATGCGTACAGGAGATAGGCATGCTAAGTGGACGGGTAGGGATCGTGACGGTCAAGGTTGGATGTCGGGCCGGGCTGGGCGCGGCGATTGCGCTGGTGGCGGCAGGAGCGTGGAGCACAGGCCTGGCGCAACAAGCGACGGCGGCTCCCGAGACGGGCAAACCGCAGCAGGTCTATCTGCCGATTCCCGGGTTCGATACGACTTCGCTCGACACTGCGGCGGACCCCTGCAACGACTTCTATAAGTTCGCCTGCGGCAAGTTCGCGGCAAATCATCCAATCCCGGCGGACCAGACCGGGGTGGATGGATTTTATGCGCTGTTCAACGTCAATACGCAGTCGCTGAACGGAATTTTGAACAAGGCGGCGACGGGTGGGACGGAGCGATCCGCGGATGAGCAGAAGATTGGCGACTACTACAAGGCCTGCATGGACACTGGCGCAATAGAAACGAAGGGGCTGGCGCCGGTGCAGCCGCTGCTTGACGAGATTGACGGGGTGAAGAGCAAGGCGCAGCTGCCGGCGCTGATCGGAAAGCTGCAGCGGATGGGCATTGATGTCTTCTTCGGGTACGGGGAGCAGCAGGACCTGAAGGATGCGACCAAACAGATTGCCAGTGCCAGCCAGGGCGGCCTGGGGATGCCGGAGAAGGACTACTACCTGCGGACAGGGGCCAAGGACGTGACGTTGCGTGAACAGTATCTCGCCCATATGGCGAAGATGCTGACGCTTGGCGGGAGCACGCCCGAGCGGGCGCAGAAGGATGCCCAGGCCGTGATGACGATGGAGACGGCGCTGGCTAAGGCTTCGATGGGCGTCACCGAGATGCGGGACCCGGAGAAAACCTACCATTTGCAGACTATTTCTACGTTTGAGGCGAGTCTGCCGGGGGTGAACTTTGGCGAATTTCAGGACGCCTTGCATTCACCCCGCGTGAGCGAGCTGAACAATGCGACTCCGGAGTTCTTCCCTGCGATGCTGACGGAGATCAAGACAAACGACCTTGAAACCTTGAAGGCGTATATGCGCTATAAGGTGCTGACGGCTGCGGCGGGGCGGTTGCCAAAGCGGTTCGACGAAGAGAACTTCGACTTCTACGGGCGCAAGCTCTATGGTCAGCCAGAGCAGCCCGCCCGCTGGAAGCGCTGCTCCAACTCGGTGAATGGCGCGCTGGGGGAGGCGCTGGGCAAGGTCTACGTGGAACAGTACTTTGCCGGGGACAGCAAGAAGAAGATGCTGGAGATGGTGCATGACATCGAAGCGGCGATGGGAAGCGATATCGACCAGTTGGACTGGATGTCGGCCGAGACCAAGCTGCGGGCGAAGGAGAAGCTGCACGCGGTGGCCAACAAGATCGGCTATCCGGAGAAGTGGCGCGACTACTCGAAGCTGGAGGTAAAGCCGGAAGACGCGCTCGGCAATACGCTGCGAGCGAATGCGTTCGAGAACGACCGCCAGTTGGCGAAGATCGGCAAGCCGGTGGACCACAACGAATGGGGGATGACGCCGCCCACGGTGAATGCCTACTACGACCCGAGCATGAACGACATCAACTTCCCGGCCGGGATTCTGCAGCCTGCGTTCTACGACCCCAAGCTGGACGATGCGGTGAACTATGGCCATATCGGCGCCGTGATTGGGCATGAGCTGACGCACGGCTTCGATGATGAGGGCAAGAAGTTCGACGCGAAGGGCAACCTGAGCGACTGGTGGACGACGGAGGATACGAAGAAGTTCGAAGGGCGCACCGACTGCCTGGTGAAGGAATATGGCGGATTTACCGCGGTGGACGATGTGAAGGTGAACGGCAAGCTGACGCTTGGGGAGAATACGGCAGACAATGGCGGCCTGCTGCTCGCATACATGGCTTACCTGGAGCGGGCGAAGATCGACAAGGTTGATCTGTCGGCGAAGATCGATGGGTATACCTCGCCGCAACGTTTCTACATCGGGTATGCGCAGAACTACTGTGAGAACTCGCGGCCAGAGAGCGTGCGGGCACAGGTGCTGACCGATCCGCACTCTCCAGACCACTTCCGCGCGAATGGCGCGATTGTGAATCAACCGGGGTTTGCGGCGGCGTTCGGGTGCAAGAAGGGCTCGCCAATGGTGCCGGTGGATAGCTGCCGCGTCTGGTAGTGCCGAGGATGTAAGGCTAGCGGGTGCGGCTTCGGCTGCACCCGCTTCGTTTTGTGCGAGAGTGGAAGTATGGCTATTTTGGAGAAGAGGCGGGCGGTGGGGTTCGGCGCATGCGCGCTGGCGAGTTCGCTGTGGGGGTGCGGCTTCTTCTTCGGCAAGATCGCGCTGGCGGAGATGGGCTTTGCGCATATGGTGCTCTACCGTTTTCTTTTTGCCATGGTGCCACTGGTTCCGCTGCTGGTGACGCATCGGCCGGGGCTGAATCGCAGGGAGTGGGGGGTGCTTCTGGCGGCCTCGTTTCTGGGGGGACCGCTGCAGTTTCTGATCCAGTTCCATGGGCTGTCGCTGACCACGGTGAGCCACGCCGCGCTGATGGTGGGGACGATGCCAGTGATCCTCGCGGTCGGAGCCACGATCTTCGCGCATGAGCGGATGGATGCTGTGGGCTGGGTGGCGCTGGCGGGGTCGACGACGGGAGCTTGCCTGATTGCACTGGGCGGGTCGCATCGGGTGGGCGCGGGCGAGGCTACGGTGACGGGAGATCTGCTGGTGGTGGTGTCGTTGATGATTGCGCTGTTCTGGATTTTGATTAACAAGCAGTTGATGGAGAGGCACTCTCCGATTGTGGTGACGGCGTATGGGTTGCTGCTGGGGATGCTGATGCTGATGGTGTGGGTGCCGGTGCGGTATGGGCTGCCGCCGGTGGCGGGGGTGTCGCTGAAGGCGTGGCTGGCGCTGGCGGCGAGTGGAATGCTGTGTACGGCCACGACGACGCTGCTCTGGAACTGGGGGATGACGCAGGTTCCGGCTTCGCAGGCGGGGGTGCTGCTGAATATGGAGCCGCTGATCGGCAGCCTGCTGGGGGTGCTGGTGCTGGGCGAGCGGCTGGGGCCAAGCGCGTGGGTTGGCGGCGGGCTGATTCTGACGGCGGCCGTGACGCTGACGACTCGGTCGAAGACGCGGGTGAGGGAGCAGCTTCCGGTTACTTAGCTTCGGGGCGTTTGCGGCGGGGGAGAGAAGGCCCGGGGCTGAAGCCCCTCATTTACGGATGGCAAGTTTTTTTGTGGTGTGGTGCCAGATGAGCGTAAGGGCGATGCCGGCGACGATGAGGCCGGCGCAGAGGCCCAGCCAGAGGCCGACGGCTCCATAGTGAAGGCGGAAGGCGAAGAGGTAGCCGATGGGAAGGCCGATGATCCAGTAGCCGATAATCTGGACGATGAGGCCGGCGTGGGTGTTGCCTGCTCCGCGGAGCGCGCCGGTGGCGGTGATCTGGAGGCCGTCGAAGAACTGGAAGAGGGCGGCGACGAAGAGCAGGGGGATGGTGGCGGCGATGACGGCGCGGTCGTGGGTGAAGGAGCCGGCGATGGCATGGGGGAAGAGGAGGAGCACGGCGGAGAAGGCGGCCATGCAGCCTGCGCCGAGGAGGATCGCGGTCCAGCCGGCGGAGGCGGCCTCGGTGGGGGCTTTGCGTCCGATGGCCTGTCCGACGCGGACGGCGGCAGCGGCGGAGATGGCGAAGGGCACCATGAAGGTGAAGCTGGCGCAGTTGAGGGCGATCTCGTGGCCGGCAAGCGGGAGCGGACCCATGGTTCCGATGAGAAAGGTGACCATGCCGAAGATGGAGATTTCGACGAAGATCTGACCGCCGGCGGGGGCTCCGAGGAGGGCGAGGCGGCGGAGCCGGGAGGCCTCGATGTGGCGGAGCATGGAGCGGAGGCCGTAGCTGTGTTTGCGCTCGACGTGCCAGATGGCGAAGGCGAGGAAGAGGGCGAGGTAGGCGCGGGAGACGGAGGTAGCGAGGCCGGCTCCGGTGACGCCGAGGGCGGGGATGTGGAGGGGCCCCCAGGAGTGGCCATAGATCAGGAGCCAGTTGCCGGCGACGTTGATGAGGTTCGCGGTGATGAGAGCGAAGGCGATGGGGCGGACGTGGTTGAAGGCCTGGAGGTAGCGGCGGAGGGTGAAGTAGAGGAAGAGGGTGGGGGTGCCCCAGTTGAGGGCGCGGAGGAAGGCGACGGCTCCGACCAGGATCTGGTGGTCGATGGGGAGGCGGAGCAGGACGAAGGGCGCGGCGGCGATGATGCCGTAGAGGAGGAGGGCGAGGGCGGCGGCGAGGACGAGGCCGTGGAGGAGCCAGCGGTTGGCCTCGTCGAAGCGGCCTGCCCCGTGGGACTGGGAGAGGAAGGTGTCGAGGCCGAGGAGGATGCCGGCGATGCCGAAGGCGAGGGTGTTGTAGAGGACCTGGCCGAGGGCGGCGGCGGAGATGGCGAGCGCGGGGTTGGCCATGTGGCCGACCATCATGGTGTCGACGATGCCCATGAACATCCAGCCCAGCTCGGCCGCGATGAGCGGGAGGGCGAGGGTGAGGACGGGCCGAATTTGTTGGCGTATGGGCATTTGGCCGGTGGTACCCCCTCCTCTCCCTAAAAGGTCCTAAAGTCTTGATATATAAAGGATTGATCGCGTACTTCGCGTGCAAACTATTGATTACAGATAGTTTACCGGCAAAGTGTTCATTCTAAATGATATAGCCCCGGTAATTGGCCGGGGCTCATTCTGTCGGTATGAATAAGTATAGCTTGTGGAGCGGAGCGAATCGGCAACGCGATCTCTTTGATCAGCAAGAGTTTACACGTTCAATGACTTGACAGGAATTTCCACAGATGCCTTTACCTGACCGGAACACTGGGTGGAAGGGCGCGACTGCGGTTTCTGAGCCAGTCGAGGGTGATGGCCTCACTGGATTTGACCTGTCGCTGACCGTCGAGATCGGGCATGAAGATCTCCAGACCGGACTCAGGCGTGATTCGACTGAAGCCTTTGACGAGTTGGGCCTGGTAGTTGACCAGATCCAGGTTGAACCAGGGATCGTCGGAGGCGTCGATGAGGGTGAGATCGGCGTTGTGCATGGTGATTTTGCCGAAGTCGACTGAGCCGCCGGTGAGGCGAAGGAAGTTGTGCCACTGAGCCAGCTTGGACTCATCGTTGTTCGAATTGCCGTAGATAACGACGAGGTCGGGTTTGGCGAGGGTGACGCTGGTGGGTTGGCCACGAATGTGGGGCGGCGGGAGGAGTTTCGTGGTGTCGAAGAAGAGGTCGTTGCCCGAG
>Ga0193753_10003215_pt1 | contig 12243 bp, 9 predicted proteins | sample H1c2metaG_FD_144925 | JGI IMG/M metagenome (GOLD analysis project Ga0193753, IMG submission 144925) | Soil microbial communities from a riparian zone of the East river system, Colorado, United States - H1c2 | ecosystem: Environmental > Terrestrial > Soil > Riparian zone | place: USA: East River... | reverse complement strand
AAGCCCTCGCCGATGCCTACGGGCGCCTCAACGTCCGCGCCGGCCGTCCGGCCGCTTCACCGTTCCTGACGCTCGGCGCCATTCAGGACAACCTGTCGCGCACCCCGGTCGTCGGCGACGTGGCGACCGCCGAGGGCTTCGCCCTTCTCGCGGCTGGCCGGTACAGCGAGGCAGTCGCCACGCTCACACGAACCAACCACGCGACCCCCCAGGACGTTCAGACAGCTCCCGCCGCGGAGCTCACGCGCGGGCAGCTGGCAGAAGCGCAGGGCCATGTCGCCGAGGCCCGAGCGGCCTATCAAGCCGCACTGGGAAGCACGCTCGTTGGCCGCAGCGTGTTGTATGTCGGCATCGCGCGGCTCGCGCAGGTCGACGGCGATCTGGCGGGCGCCGTCGAGGCGTTCGCGCGGGCCGTACAGCTCAACCCGAACGACGCGGGCATCCACAAGGAATTTGCCGGCGCCTACGCCGAGCAGGGCGGCTGGGATGCGGCGTCCTGGGAACTGTTGGCCGCGCTCCTGATCGACCCGCGCGACGCGCAGGCTCACGCCGCCATTGGACAGCTACACCTGGACGCCGGCCACAACGAGCAGGCCGTGATCGCCCTCGGTCAGGCATTGGCGTTGGCGCCCGCGCGCTACGAGACGCGGTATGCCCTCGCCACAGCGCTGAAACGCCTCGGCAAGACCGCCGACGCTACCCGCCAGTTCGAGATCTTCGAGCTGGCCCGCCAGGAGCAGTTGCAGGCGCGGCGGCGCCAGATCGCACGCGACGTCGAGCAGGAAGAGGAGGTTCGCCGCGGCAATGTCCCCCAGAGCGGCGCCTCTCAGGGCGGTGTCCCTCGGGGCGGCGCCTCTGAGAGCGGCGTTCGATGAAGCCCTCGGTGGTGGCGGCGCTGGCCGCGCTCGCCGCAGCCGCCACGGCCTCCGCGCTGGTGTCCGCGGCGGACCCTCCCCAGCCACAGTTCACCGACATCACGCGCGACGCCGGCGTCGCGTTTCACCACACCAACGGTGCGAGCGCGGAGAAACATCTCGTCGAGACCATGGGCTCGGGTGGGCTGTTCTTCGACTACGACGGCGATGGCTGGACCGACCTCTTTCTTGTGGATGGCGGGTCGCTGGCCGCTGCGGTTGTTGCGCGGCAAGCGCGCCATCGGCTGTATCACAACCGCGGCAACGGCACCTTCGAGGACGTCACCGGCCGTTCCGGGATTCCGCATCGCGACTACGGCATGGGGGCGTGTGCGGGCGACTACGATGGCGACGCCCTTCCGGATCTCTACATCACCAACGACGGGCCGAACACGCTCTACCGGAATCGCGGCGACGGCACGTTCACCGATGTCACGGCCACGGCGCGCGTCGGCGATCCTCGCTTTGGCGCCAGCTGCGCCTTCGCCGATCTGGACCGTGACGGGGATCTCGATCTCTGGGTCGTGAATTACGTCGACGCGGATCGCATCCACAGCCCGTTCTGCGGCACCGCGCGCCTTGGCCTGCGGTTCTATTGCCATCCGCTCAAATACGACCCGTTGCCGAGCACCGTCTACCGCAACGACGGCCATGGCGTCTTCACCGACGTGAGCGCGGCCTCCGGCGTCGCGGCTCTCCGCAGCAACGGCCTCGGCGTCGTGGTCATCGACTACGACGACGATGGCTGGCCGGACGTGTTCGTCGCCAACGACACGATGCCGAACTTCCTCTTTCACAACACCGGTCAGGCCGGCCAGCTGCGCTTCGTGGACACAGGGCTCGCCTCCGGAGTCGCCCTCGGCGCCGAGGGCAAGGCGCGCGCCGGGATGGGCATCGACGCTGGGGACTATGACGGCGACGGACGGCTGGATCTGATCATCACCAACCTCGATTTCGAAATGCACACGCTGCATCGCGGGCTCGGGCAGGGCCTCTTCACGTATGCCACGACCGAGAGCGGCATCGGCTATCCCACGCTGCCGTTCGTCGGCTTCGGCGTCGCGTTTCTCGACTACGACAACGACACGCGGCTCGACATCGCCATCGCGAACGGGCACATCCTCGACAACGCTCCCCAGTTCCGGACCGGGTCGACCTACGCCCAACGCAAACTCCTGTTCCGCAATACCGCTTCGCGCCGCTTCGTCGAGGTCGGTCGCACGGCGGGCGCGGCATTCGCCGCCGAGACCGTGGGACGCGGGCTGGCGGTGGCAGACCTCGACAACGACGGCGATCTCGACCTGCTGGTGACCAACAACGGCCAGGACGCCAGTCTCCTGCGCAACGACGGTGGGAATCGCGGGCATGCGCTCGTCGTCCGGCTGCGCGGCGCCACGGGCAATACGCAAGCGATTGGCGCGCGGCTGCAGCTCACGTCCGGTGCGCAGACGCAGAGGCGCGACGTCAAGACGGGCTCGAGCTACCTGAGTCAGAGCGACCTGCGCGCCCATTTCGGGCTGGGCGCTGCCACCCGTGCCGATCGGATCGTGGTGCGGTGGCCATCGGGCACAGAAGAGACCGTCTCGAACGTGGCGGCGGATCAGATTCTCACCATCGAGGAGGGCAAGGGTGTGGTCGCGCGCTCCCCATTCTCGCGTTGAGCGAGGCATACTGTCACCCGGTTGGAGATGACATGTCAGAGTCCCGTGCCACAGATATGACCCGTCGTGAGGCGTTGAAGTTTCTCGGCATCAGCGCCGCGGCCGCCACGTTCCCGGTGCGGGCATCGGCCCAGGCGCCCACGTTTCCGAAGGGTGCGGTCATCAGAACGCTCTTCAAGGACTACGCGCCTGAAGAGCTTGCCGGCGGGGCCACGCTCTTCCACGAGCACATGTCGTTGGGGCCGGACTTCAACGACCGGTTCCGCGAGGCCGCGGCCGCGGCACGCGCCGCGAATGGCTTGCCGCCGCTGCCAGGCCGGGCGGGCGGACCACCGGCTGCGCCAGGCCCGGACCCGATGCGCGACGTCAACCTCATGACCGACGAGCTCACCGCTGCCAAGCGTGACGGCGCGGCGTGCATCGTCGACGCCGGACATCCGGACATGGGGCGCGACCTGGCCTTCGTGCGCCAGGCATCGATGAAATCCGGCGTGCCGATCGTCGCTGGCGCCGGCTTCTACGCGCAGCCGTTCTACCCGAAAGAGATCGCCACGATGAGCGAGGAACAGATCGCCCAGGCTCTCGTGAAGCAGGCGGACGACGACCCGGCCGGCGTGTTCGGCGAGATCGGGTCGTGGGATGAAATCACGGCGACCGAGCGCAAGGTCTTCCGCGCGGTGGGCAGGGCGCACGTCGCGACGAACCTGCCGATCATCACGCACACAGGAATCCCCGGCAAGTCGGCACTCGAACAACTCGACATCCTCGAAGACGCCGGCGTGAAACCAGATCGCGTCGTGATCGGGCACCTCGGCAATCTCGTCGACGCCAACGTCTACGTGCACAAGGCGCTCTGCCGGCGGGGCGCGTTCGTGGGCTTCGACCGCCAGGGCGGAAACGGCGACGCGCAGCAAGTGCCTCTGGTGATGGCGCTCCTCGAAGCGGGCTTTGCCGACCACCTGCTCTTCTCGGCCGATGCCTCGAGGGGCTACGGCCGGACGCTGACCGCATTCGTGCCGAAGCTGAAGGCAGCCGGAGCCAACGACGAGGTCCTGCGCCACATCATGGTGGACAATCCGCGCCGGTTCCTGGCCTTCATCCCCAAGCGAGCACGCAAGCGATAGACAGACACGCCGCCACCAGCTACTGAATTGGGCATCTTCGAGGGGAGTGCGATGAAACGAATCAGGCAAGTCGCGATGTGCGCGCTATGCGCAAGCGCCGCGCTGATGATGGCGGGTGTGGCGCAAGCCGACGTGACGATGAACTCGGTGCGAGTGGCCGCGGCCGACACCGTGGCGCTGGCGAAGTTCTACCAGTCTGCGTTTGGGATGCAGGAAGTCAATCGGATCAACGTGCCAGGAGGACCGGAGATCTTCGTGAACTTCGGGGCCACCGTGGAGGCGGCCAAGGCCAACAAGGGCCTGCCGATCGTCCTCATGCACCGCGACGCGGACGGCGTGAAAGACCCGATCGCACACATAATCCTGAACGTGACCGACATGACGGCGACGGTCGCCGCCATCAAGGCCGCCGGCGGCACGATGCAGGGCGAGCCGCGCCCATTTGGCAACACTGGCATCGTGATCGGGATCGCGATCGACCCCGTCGGCAATCAGGTGGAGTTGATTCAACGGCGGTAATGGCCCGGGTTTCCCACGAGGGGTTCATGCAACGTCTCGCTTTCGTTCTCTGCCTGTCGGCCTGCGGTCTGACAGTTGTCACTCTCCCGGCGGCGGCACAGAGCTCACTCAACGGCGATTGGGTGGGCACGTTCCACGAAGATCAGCCCGAGCGCGGCCCCGGCCCCGAGCTTGGCGACTATCTCGGCATCCCCCTAAACGCGGCCGCGCGTCAATACGCCGACAGCTGGGACGCGTCGCGGCTTACGCTGCCGGAGCACCAGTGCCGCGCGCATGTGTCTCCCTATATCTACCGGGGCCCTATTCGCGTGCGTGTCACGGAGGAGCGCGATCCGGGCACTCAGGACGTCGTCGCCATCAAGCACTTCTTGAGCACCTACGCCCAGGAACGGACGATCTGGCTCGATGGCCGGGCGCATCCACCGGAAGAAGCGCCGCACACGTGGATGGGATTCTCGACAGGAGAATGGCAAGGCACGGTTCTCAAGGTGCGGACGACGCATCTCAAACAGGGATGGCACCGGCGCAACGGCGTGCCGATGAGCGCGAAGGCCACGATGACGGAGTACTTCTTCCGGCACGGCAACGTGCTCACGCAGCTCTCCATCACCGAGGATCCGGTGTTTCTGGAGGAGCCATTCGTCAAGACGACCAACTTGCAACTGGACGTCGATACTCAGCCAAACCAGTACCAGGCGTGGCTCTTCTGTCAGGCCGACGACGAGGTGCCCGGCCGCGATCCGGCCTATGTTCCGCACTTCCTGCCGGGCAAGAATCCCTATCTCCGAGAGTTTGCCGATCGACACGGACTACCGGTCGAGCCGACGCGCGGTGGCGCCGAAACGGCGTATCCCGAGTACGCGCGGAAGATCACCAAGCCTGCGCCGGCGCCGGCCCGTCAGTGAGGTCCATGGACATGGCAGAGCGAACGATGGGATCGCACGTGAGGTGGGGGCTACTGACTGGCGTGGCGGCCGTCGGGGTCGCGTCTCTGTCGGCCTTCTCGGCGCGGGCCGCCAGCCCTGCGCAAAACAGCGCGCTGGCGCCTCGCAGCGACGCTGGCCTGTATTCCATGCGCGTTCAGGGCAACGTCCATGTCATCGTGGGCGCCGGGGCGAATGTCACTGTCCAACTGGGCGATCTCGGCTCGATCGTCGTCGACACCGGAACGGCTGCCAGGGCCGACGCCACGCTGGCTTCGCTGCGGACGCTGACGACGAGGCCGGTTCGCTACATCATCAACACGCACTCACATGCCGATCACGTCGGCGGCAACGAACGGATCGGGGCGGCAGGGCTGCCGACGTCTGGCCGCGGCGTCTCGCAGGTCGGCGCAGGACTGGGGGCGCGGGCCGAGATCATCGCGCACGAGGAGACGCTGAACCGCATGAGCGCGCCAGCCGGAGCGCAGGCGCCGACGCCCGTCGTGGCCTGGCCGACGGCGACGTTTTCGAGCAAGAAAAAGGAGTTCTTCTACAACGGCGAAGCGGTGCAGATCGTCCACCTCCCCGCCGCGCACACAGACGGCGACAGCGTCGTGTTCTTCCGGCGCTCGGATGTCATCGCCGCCGGTGATGCGTATTCCACCGTCAGCTATCCAATCATCGACCTCTCGCGCGGTGGCAGCATCGCCGGAGTGCTCGATGGGCTCAATCAGCTTCTCGATCTCGTCGTGTCCGGAGAAAAGACGGAAGGCGGAACGATGATCGTCCCCGGCCATGGCCGGATCTCGGATGAAGCGGACCTGGTGGAATACCGCGACATGGTGACGATCATTCGCGACCGGGTGCAGGACATGGTGAATCGCGGCCTGACGCTCGCGCAGGTGCAGACCGCAAAGCCGACGATGGAATACGACGGCTTGTACGCCGGCGCACCCGGCTGGTCGTCCGCCCAGTTCGTGGAGGCTGTGTATCGCGGCCTGAAGCCGTCTACTCGATGAGTCGCTAGATGCCCAGCACGGCCTTGGCTCTGCCGAGGTAGTCGAGCCGATCGTCGAGGCCGTTATAGCCGCCGTTGATCGTCTTGGTCACGGCCTTGGCGTCGTCCTTGTCGGCCAGCTTGCTGATCTTGTGCGTATTCCAGAACCAGCAGGCGACGTCAACGGCCACCAGCGGGTCCGAGGCCACGAGCTGCGGCTTCGCGACGTAGTCCACACCCGTGGCTTCGCTATAGGCGGTGTAGTTGGCGCGCCCGGTCAACTGGATCAGCCCGCGTCCCTTGAAGCGCTTGCCGTCACCCGGCTTCGTATTTCCGAGGTCGCGCCGGCCTTCATACGCTGATCCGTCGGCAATCTCCTCGGCGTAGCGGAACGACGCGGTTTCGTGCCCGATCTGCGCGATGAAGTGCGCCATGCGGCGGCTGCTGGTGATGTCGTACTTCTTCAGCCCGACGACCAGCGCCTCGTAATACAGGTCGACCTTGGGCGGCAGCGCACGAGGCATCACCACGGCCAGCTTCTCTTTGGAGGGCCCCGGTGGCAGGCCGTTGAGGAGGGCCGCCATCGTCGCGTCTCCGGGCGCCAGCATCCGGTCCGAGCTGGCAAGCTTCATCACGGTCGTCTCGAACCGTTCAATGGCCTTGAGCGTGCCGGGGCCGATTCGCCCATCGACCTTCAGCTTCGCCGGTTTGGGATCGGGAAAGCGGCTGATATTCAGGTTGAACAGGGTCTGGAAGACCATGACGTCCGGCAGGTCGTTGCGGCCGCTCTCGCCGACACTTCTCGCGATGCACATCGTTTCAGGTCCTCCTGGCAAGCACCGGCGGCCCTGACGGGCTGCCAGCAGCGGACATTCTGCCAGACGGCTGATACCGATAGCCAGGATTGTGCTCAACGGCGTGTTCTTGACCGCTTTGCGGTGCCGCGTTCTATTCCAGCGTCTTCGCCACGCGAATCGTCAGGTAGTTGCGGCCGCGCGTCTGCGGCGGGTACGGCGCCGTGCGCTTGGCCGAACGGTGCATATACGGATTGCTCACAAAAGACCCGGAGCGGAACATCCGAGTCCGGCAGCTGCCCTGCCGATTGGCCGATCCGTCCGGAGGCTGGTGCGCGCGGTCCGGCTCGCTGCAGTCTTCAACCCATTCGAACGCGTTGCCGTGCATGTCGTACAGCCCGAAGGCATTTGGCGGAAACGACGCCACCGGCGCCGTCTGGTCCAGCCACACATCGCGTCCCTCGGCCTTGCCGCCAAGGCCCGGCTCTTCCTTGCCGAAGTTGCCGTAGTTGTGATCCAGCGTGTTGCCCCAGGGATAGGCGGTGGTCGTGCCGGCACGCGCGGCGTACTCCCACTCCGCATCCGAGAGCAGCCGGTACACGTCATCAAGGCCCGTCTTCTGGTTCAACCACCCGACATAGGCCTGGGCGTCGTACCAGCTCACGCCCACTACGGGCCTGGTGCCACGTCCCCAATCCACGAAATCCGGGTTGGGCGTGCCATCATTCTTCAGCCGCAACGCGTTCTCGATCGCCAGGCCGTCGCACCCGCGGTCGCGGACGCACGCCTCCCACTGGTCCCACGTCACCTCAGTCTTGCTGACCGCAAAGGCGCGCGCGATCGTCACCCGGCTTTGCGGCTCGTTTTCCCGGTGACCCACTTCCGTCGCCGGCGAGCCCATCATGAAGGAGCCTGCTGGTATGACGACCATCTCCGGACAGTTGCGGCAGTCCTTGAACGCGTCGCCGGCCTTGATCGGCGTCTTTCCCAGCGCCGGCGCGGGCGCCTTGGCAGACGGGTGCGACTGGGCGCTCAGGTGCCCGGACGCCAATCCCAACGCTGACACCATCACCGCCGCGATCACGAGCCCGTCTCTGGTCATACTCGTCATGCTCCTTGTCGTCGTCAGGAGACGACCGCGGGAATTATCGTCGTGAGAGCCTCAACCCCCAGCGCAAGAAGTCGTCAAAAGCGAGGCCCGATCCCGCTTGGCGCAGCCCTCTTGGCGCTGACGAGCGTTCAGCGCGAGACCGTTCTGAAGCGGTAGCGCTCCGGGCGTTGCGAGTCGCCGCCTGGGCTCACCTCCAGAACGCACTCGCCGCCGGTCAACACGCGTGAGGGGAGATCGATGGTCACGGCGGCGCGCATGCCGAGGCGAACGGGCGTGACGCCACTCTTCCGCCAACGCTCGGCTCCGGCGCTGGACAGCAGACGGACGGTGTACTGCGGCGCACCGGGCGCCCCGAGCACGAGGGTGACGCGGGCGAGCAAGGTGTTCTTCGACAGCACGACGACAGGAATATTCGCGGCGCGAAGCAACCCGGGCGTCAGCGTCAGCGCCACAATCGAGGGCGCCGGCGCCGGTCGGAGCAGGCCTGCAGCCGTCTCGCGATCAGAAGCGGCAGGCACGGCGCTTGGCGTCGAGACGCGGGCCTGCGACGGCGAGGATGCGTGTGCCGTGCTCACGGCGCACCACATGGTCACCACCGCACCCATGGGAGTCACACGTCGTTCCACGAACGGATATGCATCGACGGGTCCGCCTTGACGCCCGCCACGGCGCCAATCTATCACGGGGGCTGCTGAGCGAAGACCGGGTCGTTCGGCCGGCCGACGGCTCCGTGGAGCCGCTGACCAGCGAAGCGAACGGGTGCTCGGGCTCTCTTGCTACGCGCGCTTGGTGAAACGCGCCACCATGGCCGCGAGTCCGGTGCCGAGCAGGAGCAGCGATGCCGGCTCCGGAACGGACGGGCCTCCTGGGCCCTGGTCCACCAACGAGAGCTCGAAGCCGTTGAGCGCCACGAGATCGTAGCCGCCGGTGATGAAGTCGTCCGCGACGAACGAGATATCGAGATTGAGCGTAGTGCTGCTCGATTTCCAGATGCCGGTGAAGCTGGCCTGGTCGTTGGCCGTGAGGGTCGCGTTGGGGTTGTAGGTGACCTGCCCTGCGGATCCAGATGTCTGCGAGCCGGGCGTTGCCCCAAACGCATTCGTCACGGACGTGGCGAAGTTTGTCCCGATGAAGCCTTCGTAGTCATACAACTTGAGTTGATAGTCGGTGTTGGCCAAAATGCCATCGATGGTGAGATGGATCGTCCCACCAGAGTTGTTGAACACGAAGTCCCTGTAGAGATCGGCAAAAGTGAAGGCCCCGCTGTTGGTCGGCGCGAAGCCGAACTGATCAGCAAATCCGCCAGCAAACGTGCCCAGGCCGGTGAGGGTGACCGTGATGCCCCCATAGGTATGCGTGGCCGGTCCCACGCCGCCGGGCTTCTCGAAGGTCGTGAAGCCTGGTTGCGTCGCGACCACCGCGCCGTCGAAATCCACCAGCAGAAACGCGGCCGCCCGCGCCGTGCTCGGCATGGCAATGGCCAGCGTCATCACCATCGGAACCAAGATCGCCCATCGCTTCATCGTGCACTCCCATCCGTGTCCAGCGCGCTCGACGCGAGTGAGCTAGACCTCGCGAATTGCACAGCGAGTGCCACGCTCGAGAAGAACGGGTCATCTCAATCAAATTTTGGATACGTCGCGCGTCGGTCGGGAGATGTTCGCGCTGTAGAAGACTTAAGGCCGAAGTGAAGGCGCTGGTCGGGCTCGGCCCTCGCGAGGTGGGTCAGATTCCAACGTCTCTACTCGCAACGACGGAGCGACAAATGAGTACGCGGCAAAGTGATCGCGTATTTCCTGACGCCGCCGCCCTTCTTCACTTCGTCTCGGGCACCACGGTGACCTTCACGTAGCGCTCCGTATCGAGATAGGTCTGTGCCGCGCGCTGAACCGCCTCACCGGTCAGCGCCGCGATCTGGTCCTGCAGGTTGAGCGCTCCGGCCACAGTGGCGGCATCGCCGTGCTCGTAGCGGCGCGAAATCTGATTGAGGAGATAGCCGTTCTCCTGGCTGCTCTGCTCGAAGTCTCGTGACAGCGCGGAGCGGATCCGCGCCACTTGATCCGGCGAAAACGACGTGTTCTTGACGAAGCGAATCTCGTCGAAGACGCGCTGAACGAGACTGCTCGTCCGCGCAGGGTCGCTCGTCCAGTCGATGCGCACACTGTATTCCGGCCGTGGAAACTTCTGCGTGTCCTGCTCCGTGGAGATGCTGTACGTGCCGCCGAGCTCCTGGCGGATCGTGTCGAACAGCCGCGACTGCAGCACCATGGTCATCGCCCGGATCGCCAGCAGGTGTGAGTCGTCGTAGACAAATGGGCCAGAGAAGACGATGCCCACTTCGCTCTTCGGCGCGATGCCCTTTTCGACCGTCTTCTCGACGATCCCGGCGGGCGGCACCACGCCGACGTCCCGCCACGTCTCCCCGGCGTGCGTCGCCGGCAGGCTGGCCACATAGGTCTCGACCAGCGGCTTGATCGTCTCCGGCGTGAAGCTGCCGACGAAGACGAAGGTGAACTGGCTGGCATCGGCGAATCGCGCTTTGTAGAAGGCCATCGACTTCGCCAGGTCCCACTGGCCCACCGTGGCCGGCGTCTCGGGTTGCCGCCGCAGGCTGCCCTGGCCCAGCGCGGAATCGAGCGCCTGGCTGAAGGCGACATCCGGGCTCGCGGCGCGATTCGCCAGCAGTCCCCTGGTCTGGGCCACCAGGGCGGCAAAGGCCGTGGCATCGGCACGCGGCTGGGTGAATCGCAGATAGAGCAGCTGAAACATCGCCTCCAGGTCCTGCGGCGTGCTGCCTCCTGACATCCCCTCATCGATTTCGCCGATGAAGGGCGCGACCGCAATGGCCTTGCCCACCAGGATCTTGTCGAGCGTGCCCGCGTTGAACTGCCCGACGCCACCGGCGGGAATCACGTAGTCGGCCGCACGCGCGGCAATGAACTCGGCGTCGCTCGCCAGCGATGTGCCGCCTGGCGCGGCGGCGCGAAACAGGATCTGATCTTCCTTGAGCCTGGTCGGCTTGAGCACGACCGTGGCGCCGTTCGACAGCGTCCACTCGGTAATCCCGGTCTCGGGGCGCGAGGTGACCTTGACGATCGTGCCGCGTGCCGGTGGGGACGGCATCAGCACTTGATCCGGCGCGACGTCTACGTAGCGGTCGAGAGCTCGTGCCGATGCGGTCTTCACCACGGCGGCGAGCTGCGCCTGATCGGGAACGGCGGCGCCGGCGATCTCCGGCGCCGACACGACCACGAGGCGGTTCTGGTCGGGAAACCATTGCGCGCTGAGCGCGTTGATCTCCGCCAGCGTGATGCCTGGGATGAACCGCCGATGGAACGCCAGCTCCTGCCAGATCGTCGGCAGCGCTTCGCCCTGCAGGAAGTTGCGGGTGTACTCGTCGGCGCGGCTGGAGGACTCGCGGTCCGGGCTTTCCGTCACCCCCCGCTCGTAGCCCTGCATCATCGCCTGCTTGGCACGCGCAAGCTCGGTGGCCTGGAAGCCGAACCGCGCGACCCGCTGCAGCTCGGTGACCAGCGCGTCGAGGCCGCGGGACACGCCGTCGTTGGGCACCAGCGCCTGCAGCAGCGCCTCGTCCTTCGTTCGCGGCGTGTCGAACAGCCGGCGGCCCGCATCCGCCCTGAAGAACGGCGGGTTCTCGCGCTTGTCGAGCTCGTCGAGCCTGGCGTCGAGCATGTCGCCGAACAGCTGGTCGAGCATGATCTCGCGATAGCCGCCCACCGAATCCTGCCGTCGCGCCGGCCGGAGGTTGCTGAGGGCGACCACGGTCGACGTCGACTCCTTGTCGGTGACGACGGTGTAGCGGGTACCGGGACGCTCCGGCACGTCGAACGCCGGCCGCGGGCGTTTTGGCGACGGAGCGGTCAGGGACGAAAAATGCGCCTTGATCATCGCCACGACGGCGTCGCGGTCGACGTCACCGACCACGATCACCGCCATCAGATCCGGGCGATACCAGTCGCGGTAGAAGCGCGTGAGCTGTTCGCGCTGCGCGCGCTCGATGATGCCCGGATCGCCGATGGGCGGCCGATCGGCGTAGCGCGACCCGTCCAGCTGAACACGGCGGATCTTGTCCTGCGTGCGCTCCTCCGCGCCAAGGTGCAGCCGCCATTCCGACAGGACGATGCCGCGCTGGCGCTCGATGGCACTCTGGTCGAAGGTGGCGCCGTGCGCCCAGTCTTC
>Ga0193753_10003214_pt1 | contig 12249 bp, 10 predicted proteins | sample H1c2metaG_FD_144925 | JGI IMG/M metagenome (GOLD analysis project Ga0193753, IMG submission 144925) | Soil microbial communities from a riparian zone of the East river system, Colorado, United States - H1c2 | ecosystem: Environmental > Terrestrial > Soil > Riparian zone | place: USA: East... | reverse complement strand
CTGCACAATGGCACGCCGATGCTCATCGAGGTGTTGCGCGCCATGTTTGTTGGCTGCGGTGTCCTGTTCGTGTTCGGCGCGTTCGAGACCCGGCCGCGGCGCTTGCCGAAATGGCTGCCACGCACGGTGGTCAGGCTCATCGGCATCGTGCTGGTCATTCCTGTTTGCGCGGCCATCATCGCCATGCTCGATCCGGACAGCCGCGAAAACCTCGGCCGGTTGGTGGGTGCCGCGCTGCTGTTTGCGCCCTGGGTCGCGGTGGCGACGATCCTGCGGCAGCGGGACCTGCTGGTACGCGAACAGGCGTTTGCATTCGAGCTCGAGCGCAGCGAGTTCGAGCGCCGCGTCTCGGACGCGCGCCTGAGTCTCATGCAGGCGCAGGTGGAGCCGCACTTCCTCTTCAATACGCTCGCGAACATCCAGGCGTTGGTGGACTCTGGCTCGCCCCAGGCGTCGAAAGTGCTCACGAGCCTGATCGCCTATCTACGTGCGGCCGTGCCGCGCATGCAGTCGCAGGCGACGACGCTCGACGACGAAGTGCAGCTGGTGCGCGCCTATCTCGAGCTCATGCAGATGCGCATGCCCGATCGGCTGCAGTACGCGCTGCATCTCGAGCCGGCGTCCGCGCGCCTGTACTGTCCGCCGATGACGCTGCTCACCCTGGTGGAGAACGCGGTCCGCCATGGGATCGATCCGAGCGAGACCGGGGGACGCATCGATGCCGACGTGTGGATGCGCGACAATCGCTGCGTGATCAGGGTCAAGGACACGGGGGTGGGATTGAAGACCGTCAGTCGCGGGCTGGGTACGGGCCTCTCGACGCTGCGTGAGCGCCTGAAGCTGGCGTTCGGTGGCGATGCGCAGTTGACGTTGACCGAAGTGGTGCCGCACGGCGTTTGCGCCGAGATCGGTTTTCCCGCGCGCGAGGTACCGGCGTGAGCATGCCAGCCACCGCGCTGATCGCCGACGACGAGCCGCTGCTGCGCGAGGCGCTGGTCAGAATGCTGTCGAGCGCCTGGCCGGAGCTGCAAATCGTCGCGCAGGCGCGCAATGGGCGCGAGGCGATCGATCTGTTCGACCGGCATCGGCCGAACATCTGTTTTCTCGACGTGCGGATGCCGGGCAAGTCGGGAGTGGACGCCGCGCAGCACATCGGCGGCCAGGCGCATCTCGTCTTCGTCACGGCCTTCGACCAGTACGCCGTGCAGGCTTTTGCGCAGGGGGCGCTCGACTATCTGGTCAAGCCCGTGGAGCCGGCGCGTCTCGCGGAAACCGTGCAGCGACTACAGGAGCGGCTGCGCGCCGCGCACCCCGCGATCGACACGCAGGCGTTGCTGCAGCAGCTCGCGCAGGTGCTCAACCCGGCTTCCGCGAACGCGTTACGTTGGGTGCGTGCATCGGTTGGAGCCACCGTGCGGCTGATCGCCGTACAGGACATCGATTTCCTGCGCGCCGAGGAGAAATACACGCAGGTCGCCTGGCGCGACGATACCGGCCAGCCGCGCGAGGCCGTGATCCGCACCGCGCTCAAGGAGCTCATTCCGCAACTCGATACCGCGCAGTTCGCGCAGGTGCATCGTTCGGTGGTGGTGAACTTCAGCGCCATCAGCCACGTGACGCGCGGGGAAAACGAGACCGCGGATATTCATCTGAAAGGCCGGAGTGACGTGCTTCCCGTGAGCCGCACCTACCTGCATCTCTTCCGTCAGATGTGACGAAAGCGCATTCCGATGGCAACTACGCACCACGCGAGCATCCACCCCATCATGCCGCCGATCGCCAAGTGGTACAGGCGGCGCTCGAAGTAGACGCCCGAGTGGCTCAGGTAGTTGGCGATCGCGAATGCCCCCGACGTCGCCAACAAGGTGAGCGCTGCCGCCAGGCGCGTGCCACGAGTCGCGCCGCGGGCCGCCATGTTTTCCGGCCGAACCGGCGCGGCATGGCGAAGGCGCCACGCCCAGATGAGCAGGAAGATCATGCCGGCCAGCGAACTCAGATGCTGAAGGAGTTTGTACACGTACACGTGTCCGTAGCCGATCTTGAACAAGGAAATGCGCAGGACCGGCAGCGCCTGGACCACCGGTGTCCAGCGATGCGTGAATGAATCCCAGACGACGTGCGTCGCCGCCCCGATGACGATCGCCACGCACGCGAACACGAGCGTGGCGATCCTCATGCGGCGGTCAGAGGGCGTGACACGCACGCGCCAGGGTTCCGGCAGCAGCATGAGTGTCGGCGCTTCGAGCAGATGGACGTACAACATCCAGATCAGCATTCCGGCCGGCAGGCAGAACCAGAACAACCCGGAGAAGCTGTGCGTGGGCAGCAGCGCCAGATCGCCCGGCAGGAAATAGGAATAGTCCGGCGACATGCTGCCGAACATCAGCGCCGCCAGCGGCAGACGGCCGTTGCCGAGCCTGCGCAGCGGCAACACGGCCGCCGCATGTGAAACGGTGAATGGCATGGAAGGCGGAATCGTAGCGGGCGCGGCGCGCGAGCGTCGTGATCAATTGTGGCAACCGTTGACCGCCTGAATCGCTCGCGTTGTCGCCTGTGTGGCTGTCGACCTACCTCACGACGAGGTACGCTCCGGCTCAAATAGTTCCAGGGGGAGTGAGCATGCAATTCAACAGACGTGATGCGCTCAAGTTCGCCGGCGGCACGGTGCTCGCCACCAGCCTCATCGGCCAGTCCATTGCGAAAGCGAAGCCGCTGAAGGTGCTGATCCTCGGCGGTACGGGATTCATCGGCCCGCACTTCGTGCGCGTGCTGACGGAAGTCGGCCATACCGTCACGTTGTTCAATCGCGGCAAACGCGATCCTGAGGCCAAACCCGGCGTCGAGCAGCTGTTAGGCGATCGCAACGGCCAGGTTGACGCGCTCAAGGGCCGCGACTGGGATGTGTGCATCGACAACTCGGGCTACAAACCCAGCCAGGTGAAGCTCACCGCCGAATTGCTCGAGCCGCATATCAAGCACTACATTTTCATCTCGAGCGTGTCCGCGTATGCGGATTACATTTCGACGAACATCGACGAGGACTACAAGCTCGCGACGCTCAAGGACCCAAGTAACGAGGAAGTGACCGGCGAAACGTATGGCGGTCTCAAGGTGGTCTGCGAGCGGATCGTGCAGAAGACCTACGGGAAGGCTGCCAACGTCATCCGGCCTACCTACATTGCCGGCCCCGGCGATCCGACCGACCGCTTTACCTACTGGCCGGTGCGCGTGTCGCGCGGCGGCGAGATGCTGGCGCCCGGCACGCCCGCCGATCCCATCGGCTATATCGACGTGCGCGACCTCGCCGATTTCACGCGCGTCTGCGTCGAGAAACGTATCGGCGGCGTCTACAACCTCTGCAACAAGCCGCGTTCGGCGACCATCGGTGAGCTGCTGGAGAAGAGCAAGAGCATCTCGGGCGCGGATACCACGTTCGCCTGGGCGACCGCGGAGTTCATCGACAAACAGGGATTGAACGAAGAATCCGCGCCGCCGAATGCAATTCCGATCTGGAGCCCGCCGACCGGTGACAGCGCCGGGTTTGCGCTGATCAAGTGTGACCGGGCCGTGGCGAAGGGGCTCAAGTTCAGGACGTTGGAGGCGACGATCCGCGACACGCTGGAGTGGCAGAAAACCCGTCCGGCCGACCGGCAGAAGCTGCGTGCGGGATTGCCGCCGGAGAAAGAGGCGGAGTTGCTGAAGGCGCTGCACGAGGCGTGATGTGCGGGTAATTCGCTCCGGCTACGTGCGCTTGCAGTCGTGGATCGGGGGCGGCGCGGCTGCCTCGTTGGAATGCTGCAAAATCCGGCACGTTGCCAGATCGAACTCGACGAATGGCGCCGTGTTCTGCTCCGTGCGGAAAGTGACGATCACGTGATCGCCGAGCACCGAAACCTGGGGGCGGGCCGCCAGATCGCCGCGCGAGCCCAGCAAAACCTCGCGTGCAACCTTCTTTTTGCCCGCCAGGACGTCGTACCGATGCAGGCCTTTCTCGTCCTCGTACAGCACCAGCGTGAGATTCGAGCCCGGCAGAATGACCCGGGCAAGATCCGAATTCCCGAAGAGCAGCGTGAGCACCCCGAGCACGAGACACGCGGTGAGCACCATGGCGAGCGCGATCAAGGTCCAGGATTTCATGGAGCGTTGCGAGGGCACGCCAACATCGTAGCGCGGCGGCGCTAACTAAACCGTAAGACGGAGCGCCGATGTAGACGTGCTGCCCCCAGCCGCGTAGGTTTCGCCGGATGCAGGAGAATCTTCGCGCCCGACAGTGGGGCACCGTCCTGGTGGCTTGCGCCCTTTCCGGCGGCTGCGGCAGGTCCGATTCGATCGAACAGCAGCTCGACGCCATCGCCCAGCATGCACGCGAAGAGGGCGAACTCAACGGCAATGTGCTGATCACGCGCGGTGCGACAGTGCTGTACAGCGCAGCTTTGGCACGGCGGATCTGGACATGGAAAAGGCCAATACCGCGGATACGAAGTTCGCGATCGCCTCGATCTCAAAGCCGTTTACGGCCGTGCTGGTGATGCAGCTCGTGGAGACGGGGAAACTTACGCCGCAGACGCGGCTCGAGACGGTTTTCGCGGAGCTGGCGGGTAAGCCGGCCGGCGGGATCACCATTCATCAGCTGCTGACCCATACGTCGGGGTTCCCGGAGATCATCAGCCGGAATCCGCGGCAGCGAATTACTGCGACGGATCTTGCGGCTGCCACGCTGAGGCCTGGCGCGGACTTTGAATATTCCAATACCGGCTATGTGTGCCTGGCGCTGGTGGTCGAAGCGCTGACCGGGGAGTCGTACGAGGCTGCCCTTCGGCGCGGCATTCTCACACCGGCCGGAATGAACGATTCCGGTGTGTTGCGCACGGGAAAGAAGGTGGACGGGCTCGCCCGTGGTCATCGCGGCACGATCGGACTCGAGCCGGTGAATTGGGATTTCGCGCCGGAGATCGTGGACGGCGCCGGGTCTATCTATTCGACGGCACGCGATTTGTGGCGGTTCGATCGTGCGCTCGCGGCGGGCCAAATCGTCACGGCCAGGACGCAGGCGCTGATGTACACGCAGCACGATCGCGATCGGCACGGATACGGATGGTTTCTGAGCGAGCAGGGCGGACAGTATTACCCGTGGCATTCGGGCGATATGAACGGGTATTCAGCGAGCTTCGTTCGGCAGGTTCAGAGGGATGAGGCGATCATCATTCTGGGCAATTCGGCGGGGACGCAGGCGCGCGCCTTGCAGAAGGAGTTCCTGCAAGCGCTCGAGCAAATGCCCTGATGTCGACGGTGTCGAATCGGAATATTCCCACTCGAAGGTGCCGCGACTCGCGACAGACTTTTAGTCGCTCAGCGCAGACATTCGCTCCCCTGCGTGTACGATGCGAGCATGCGTGCGCGTCGGACCGGCATCCCTTCACCTTCGGAGCGTTCATGCGATCAGTCATTCATGCAGGTCTGCTTGTGTGCGTCACCGCGCTGGCTGTCGGCTGCAGCCCCAAACAACCCGCGCCGACCGCGGATCAACCCATCACCCCCGCCGACGCGGTGGTCGCACAGGCAACCTCCAGCGCCGTGAGCACGCAGATCGAGGCCTGCACCATCCAGATGACCGCGCCGGAGAAGCACGAATGGACTACCTACTGGGATCCTAAAGGCGTCAGTCTCTCGGGCGAAGGCCCGAGCCACGTACACTCGATCTACTGGGCGAACGCCGAGGAAAAAGAATCGCTGCGCGACAAGAACACGGCGATCCCCATCGACATCACCTGCTCGTCCGATGGCCCGCCGGACGTCTCCGTTTCGCTGGCCGCGTTCTCATCGAAAGAGAAGGACATCCCGCTCAAGCCGGGCACGTATCAGATCGTCGGAAAATCCGGCGCCGAAGTGAAGCCGGGCGAGGTGCTCGCGGGCGCATTGACGTTCAACAAGGGCATGTACGACGCGACCAACGGCACGTTGAAGATCGACAAGTTCGACATGGAAGGCATCAAGGGCTCGTTCACCATCAACGGCCGCGAAGCGCTGACCGGCGCGAAGCCGATCCTGATCGAAGGCACGTTCGCGATGCCGTGCCGCGGCGGCCTGCTCGAAAGCGACTGCAAGGCCAACAAGAAAGTCGCGCGCGAATAGCCGCGCCGCCTGGTGGCGCCGAAAGAGCGCCCGCTCGCCGGGATGACATACGGCTGCGCCTGAATGAATCGAGCGCCAGGCGGGTCGGTGTTCTAATCGGCACGTATGAGCCACACACGCCGCCAGTTTCTCGAGATCAGCGTCTTGAGCGGAGGCGCATTGCTTGCTTCTCTGGACCTGTCGGGTCCTGCGCAGGCCGCCGTTGCCGGTGTGAAACCCGGTCGCGGAGGAATCCCGCTCGGGGTCTTCATCCGTATCGAGCCGGACAACACGATCGTCATCGGCGCGCTTGGCTGCGAGATCGGGCAGGGCGTGCGCACCTCGCTGCCCATGCTCGTCGCCGAAGAGCTCGAAGTTCGCTGGGCCCAGGTCCGGGTCGAGCAATTGCCATACGGCATCAAGGCCGGCGACACGCCGGGCTCGGTCGCCTCGGTGTACGGGCCGCAGGGCGCCGGCGGCAGTACCAGCATTTCGGATGCCTGGACTCCGCTGCGCGAAGCGGGCGTTCAGATCCGCACGATGTTGATCGCCGCGGCGGCGCAAATGTGGCGGGTCGATCCGGGTAGTTTGACCGCCCACGACGCGGCCGTCTGGCACGCCGACGGCCGCAGTCTGAAATACGGCACGCTTGCCCCGCACGCGGCAAAGCTGCCGCTGCCGGCGGGCCCGTTCCCGCTCAAGAGTCCCGAAAACTACAAGATCATCGGCCACGCGACCAGGACCGCGGACTGCGCCGACCTCGTCAGCGGGCGGGCGCGTTATGGCTGCGACGCGTCCCTGCCGGGGATGTTGTTTGCGGTCATCGAACGGTGTCCCTTTCACGACGGCACGCTCAAGTCCTTCGATGACACCGCTGCCCGCAAGATGAAAGGCGTTCGTGCGATCGTGCCGATTCCCGCTCCGGCCGCCGGCCAGTTCACGCGCAACCTCGCGGCCGGCGTCGCGGTGGTCGCGGACAACACCTGGGCCGCGATGCAGGCGCGCAAGGCTCTGAAGATCGAGTGGAATCCGGGTCCATGGGCCAATGACTCCACGAAGGATCTCGAGCAGCGTTGTCGGGAGCGTGTGGCGACGGGCGAGGGAGTGCAAAGGGCGCGGAGCGATGGCGACCTGGCCGCGGCGTGGACGGACGCCGCGGTGCAAGTCGAGGCCGACTACCGCTCGCCGTTTCTTGCGCACGCCACGATGGAACCGCCCGGCGCGGTCATTGAGATCACAGGTGAGCGCGTCAAACTGATCGCGTCACTGCAAAGTCCCGGCGGCGCATCGCGGATGATCAGCGAGATCACCGGTATCCCGCGGCTCAACATCGACATCGAGCTGCCGCGCTCGGGCGGGGGCTTCGGGCGGCGCCTCTCGAATGACTTCGTGGCCGAGGCACTGCTGGTGGCGCGTGCGGTACACCGGCCGGTCAAGTTGATCTGGACGCGCGAAGACGATTTGCGCAACGATTTTTACCGGCCGTTCGGCATTCAACGCCTGCGCGCGGCGGCGGACCGGAACGGCAAGGTGACGGGCTGGTGGCATCGCGTGGCGGCCACTTCACGCAAGTACCGGTCCGGCATGGACGATGAGCCGGACTGGGTCGGCACGCTGGATATCGACGGTTTCCCGGCGAACTGCGTGCCTAACTATCTCGCGGAATTCGTGGACGTTCCCTTCGGTCTGCCGCGTGGCTGGTGGCGCGCGCCACTGCACACCTTCGCGGCATTTCCGACGCAGAGCTTCGTCGACGAAGTGGCGGTGGCGCTGAAGCGCGATCCGCTCGAATTGCGGCTGGAGATGCTGGGGGCGCCGCGCGATCTCGAATATCGCGAACACGGCGGACCGGTTTTCAGCACCGGCCGGCTCGCGGCGGTATTGCGCGAAGCGGCAAAACAGATCGACTACGGTCGCAAGCGCTCGCGCGGGCAGGGCGTCGGACTGGCGGCGCATTTCACTTTCGGCGGATACACCGCGCATGCGATCGAAGTATCGGCCGCAGGAGACGGCTGGCACATCGAACGGTGTATTTGTGTCACGGATGTCGGGCAGGTGGTCAACCCCGCGGGCGTGCACGCCCAGTTGATGGGCGGCACCGTGGATGGGATTTCGACCGCGCTTGGACTGGAGATCACCGTCGAAGGCGGCCGCGTTCAGCAATCGAATTTCGATGGTTATCCGCTGCTGCGGCTGCCGAACGCGCCCAGTGTTGAAACGTACATCCTTCCCTCGACGTTGGCGCCCCGCGGCGCTGGCGAGATGGGCATTCCAGGCGCGGCGCCGGCACTGGCCAACGCCATCTTTGCCGCGACCGGGCGGCGCCTGCGCGATCTTCCGCTGCGCAGGGGCTGATGCAAATCAGACCGCAAGTGCAGTCACGTTGAAGCCGTGCGAGCGGAAACGGCGACAGCGCGCAGGTGCAGCGTCAGCCAGATCAGCAGCGCCGTTCCGATCGCGTCCAGCGTCATCTTTCCGTACAGATCGAGCGGCGTCGCATTGCCGTTGATGAAGCCTAGGTAGTTGATCCCGTTCGTGCCGAGTATCGCGCCGAGCGCGATGCCCATCCGGTGCGCATCACTCCAGGCGGGATGCGCGGCGAATCGCGGCAGGAGCCAGCAGCCGATCGCGGCGATCGCAAGTCCGCCCACCAACGCCAGCGTCGGCGGGAATTCGGGCTTGATGCGAAACGCGAGCAGCAGCAGCCCGAACCACAACACGCCGGCGATCGCGCCGAGGATGAACAACGCCCACGGCGGCAGCGGCTTGATGGGCGCGGGCGGCGTCGCCAGCGCGCAGCGCGCCGGGCCGATGGCAAGCACGATCAACGCGGCGAAGGCGAGTGCGCCGAGCACAATGGAACTCGCGGGCGGGTTGTAGATGCCGATGTGCAGGATCTTGTCGCGCACGAACTGCGTCCACAGGAACCACGCGGGGACACAGGCGACCAGGAACGCGACGATCACCGCGATCACGCCGCCGCGCGTCACCCACGTCTCGTTACGGCGTGAGCGGAAGATGAGCTCGGTCACCATGACGGGCACCACGACGACCAGCACCGCCTCGTAAAACAGCGCCCAAAGTAGATAGAGGTAGTTGACGCCACCGGCGCGCGCGTAGTCGGCGCCCTTGAAGATCTGCACCATCATCGGCGCCAGCGAGGTCTGCTGGATCAGGAATTCCTCGGCGATCGACAGCGCGAATCCGAGCAGCAGCAGGTTCCGCCAGCCGAGCCTCCAGTGGCGCACCGCGGCGCGGGCGAGCAGGGCGCCGCCGCCCCAGATGCACATCTCGAGCGGCAGGACGAACAGGGACGAAACGCGCGTCGCGCCGGGCAGGACTTCGGCGATCAGCGGCGCCAGCAGCATCAGCGTCAGGGCGGGGCCGATTCGGCCGTGCGGGGCGGGTTTGCCGATGTTTTCCACAGGCCATCGTAGGCCCGCGGCGGCCCGGCTCTAAGTGATGAGTGTCAGGTGATCCGCGTGAGATTCAGCAAACGTTAAGTTGACGTGTGGAGAATGGACGGCAAGTCATCCAGATCCCCCGGGTACGATCATGAGCCGCTTCCTCCATAGATTGATCCTCGTTCCCACGCTCCTGGTACTCGGTTTGAGCGCCTGCGTGAGCACCAGGCAATGGACGCCCACGGGCGGCAATCGCGAAACGGGGCTGGTGCGCGTTTCGTATCAATACCCCGAGTTCCATCAGCCTGACGTCAGCGACGTTCAGGCCATGGTGCTCGCGGAGAACCGCTGCGAGGCCTGGGGTTACCAACGGGCCGAGCCCGTGGCCGGGCTGGTGCGCGAGTGCAGCAACATGGACGCGGGCAATTGCGATCAGTGGACGGTGACGCGCGAGTTTCAGTGCAGCGGCGATGATGGAGATGCGTCCTACGCCGCCCGCCTCTCCAAATAGATGTCCCTTTTTATCCGCCGACGAAGGTGATGCCTTTGCGCGGCGGCAGCACGTCCGGGGTCTGGATCTTCCACACCAGCCCTGACTTCTCGAGCAGGCGCAGCAACTCGTAACCGATATCGAGCTGCCCGGGATACAGCCCATGCCGCGCGGACGCCGGGAACGCGTGGTGATTGTTGTGCCAGCTTTCCCCCATCGACGGAATCGCCGCCCACGGCACGTTGTGCGCCTGGATCGCGCCCGTATCCACCAGCCAGCTTTGCGGCCCATGCGTGTGGCAGATGTAGCCCACGAACCAGTGCATCGACACGCCCGCGGTCACGCGCGCGCACACGCCCCAAACTACCCACGGAATTCCGCCGATCGCGAACAACACCAGCGCCACGGGGAGCTGCTGCAGCATCCAGTAACGCTGCAGGAAGCGATAGAAAGGGTCGTCGCCGATCCCCGGCCCCGGATCGAATGCCGGCGGCTTCGCCAACACGAGCTTGCAGTGCAGGTTCCACCAGCCATCCTTGACGGGGCCATGGCCGTGTTTGAGGAACGGATGGCAATTGGGCTGGCGCTGCGCCCAATCGCGAAAGTCATGCGACTGGATCACCCAGAACGGGCCCTGCATCCCCACCAATGTCCCCGACCACACCAGCAGCCGCTCGAACCACTTCGGGCATTGGAACGTGCGATGAATGAGCCGCCGGTGAAACCCGATCGAATGCCCGGTGCACATCGTCAGCTCGAGCAGCACCAGGAAGACGGCGAAAGCGCCCCAGGTGAAATAGATAGGGCCGAGGACGAGTGTGGCGAGCAACATGCCGCCGTTCCAGAGGGAGCGGGCCGGATCCCAGGTGACGGTGCCTTCCATCGGGTCGGCGTCCGCGCCGATCGTCAAGGAATTGACCTTGTACGCGCCGGCCGCGGAATCGTTGAGAGTGTTGTCCAAACCCTGGCCTCTGTTTTGCGTGAGATTCCGGTCGCCGCGCGCCCAGTCGCCGGCCTGCCGTTCGGGACGCGAGCATTACACATCTTGGGACGCGGCTCGGGAGGATCGGCGCGCTTGCACAGGAGTAAGCTCCAACGCGCATGTCACTCATCGATCGCATCCTCGGCCGCACACCCACGGACGCGCCGCAGATCCACGCGCCGGCCAGACCGCCCAAGGTGACGGAACTGCCGGCCACCGCCGTCGACGGGCCCGCATTGGCGCAACGAGCGGCGAGCGAGGGAGTAGTTCGGGTCTACGACCAGTTCGGCCGCAAGGTCGAGGTCGGGCGCGAGGCCTGGCGCAGGGACGTGTTGCTGCCGAACCTGGCGGCGAATCGCGGCAACCCAGACGCCCTTTACGATCTGATCGTCGGCGCGCTCAACGACGACTTCGCCGCGGACGTGCTCGATGCCGCGCGCCATCTCCACGATCACGACCCGAACCCGCAGCGCGGCGCCGCGCTGCTCGGCATCGTGCTGCTGCACCTGAAGGATTTCCCCGGTGCTCGCGAAGTGCTGGAGCGCGCCATCACCAGGCACGGCGAGAACACCTATCTGCTGGCCAATCTCGCGCGGGCGTTCGCGGCCGCGGGCGACGACGAACGTGCGCAGACGCTGATCTGGCGCGCCCTGCAGCTCGATCCGAATGAGGAAACCTCCCTCAACTGGATGATCGCGACGGCCAACGCCAAAGGCGGCCGGGAGGCCGTGCTCGCGGCTTACGCCCGCGCCGCGGCGTTGCCCGGGAGCTGGCGCGCGCAGCTGTGGCTCGCGCGCTCGGCGCTGGAATTCGGCCAGGTGGACGAGGCCACGCAGCTCTACGAGGAAGCGCTCGGGCGCGCGCAGCCGGTTCCGGCGGATTTGCTGATGCAGTTGAGCGGCGATCTCGGCAATCGCGGCCATACCGAGCTGCTGATACGGCTGACGCAGCCGCGTTTCGATCTCGCGGAGCACGGACTCACCGTGGGCAACAATCTGCTGCGCGCGTACGCCGATCTCGGCATGTTCGCCGAGGCGCGCAAACTGCTCGAGCAGCTCTACTCGCAGCAGCGCCCGGACTGGCGCGAACACCTGATCTTCTGGGAGCAGAAACTCGACGATGCGCAGAAGCGCTACGGCGAGGTCTCGGCGCCGCTCGACATCGTGTTGATGACGCTCGATCAGCCGGTGTGGGCGCGCGGCGTGCTCGGTTTCGATTCCCTGTTGCCGGCGAAGGCGCCCGCGGCGCCGCGCATTCATTTT
>Ga0193753_10003213_pt1 | contig 12251 bp, 13 predicted proteins | sample H1c2metaG_FD_144925 | JGI IMG/M metagenome (GOLD analysis project Ga0193753, IMG submission 144925) | Soil microbial communities from a riparian zone of the East river system, Colorado, United States - H1c2 | ecosystem: Environmental > Terrestrial > Soil > Riparian zone | place: USA: East... | reverse complement strand
TTTTCCAAGTTGGGGTGTCGCCAAGTGGTAAGGCAGCGGGTTTTGATCCCGCCATTCGGAGGTTCGAATCCTTCCACCCCAGCCATTTTGAGCAAGGTCGATGTCGCAAAATAATGAATTCGGTTCGTTGTCGATCGCGGTGTTCACGGGTAACGCCAATGCGCCGCTCGCGCAGGAGATTACCCGGCACTTGCACGTGCCGCTGGGGCGCGCCGATGTGGATCGATTCAGCGATGGCGAGGTCAGCGTTGAGCTAAGGGAGAATGTGCGCGGTCGCGACGTGTTCATTCTGCAGCCGACGCATCCGCCGGCCGAACATTTGATGGAATTGTTGATGATGGCGGATGCCTGCAGGCGGGCCTCCGCGAAGCGGGTGACCGCGGTGGTGCCGTATTTCGGCTATGCACGCCAGGACCGGCGGCCGCGTGCGACGCGAGTCGCCATCACCGCCAAACTGGTCGCGAACATGATGACGCGCGCCGGTGTGGATCGATTGCTGACGGTGGATTTGCATGCGGATCAGATTCAGGGATTTTTCGACATCCCCGTGGACAATGTGTACGCCTCGCCGGTGCTGCTCGGCGAGGTCTGGAAACAAAAGTACCAGAACATGATTGTGGTGTCGCCCGATGTGGGCGGCGTGGTGCGCGCCCGAGCGCTGGCAAAGCGCTTGGATGATGCGGATTTGGCGATCATCGACAAACGGCGGCCGCGGCCGAATGAATCGAAGGTGATGAACATCATCGGCGAGGTCGAAGGCAAGACCTGCGTGCTCGTCGATGACATGGTGGATACGGCGGGCACGTTGTGCCAGGCCGCGCAGGCGCTGAAAGACGAAGGAGCGCTCAAGGTCGTGGCGTACATCACCCATCCGGTTTTGTCGGGCCAGGCGATTGAGAAGATTTCGAAATCGGTGCTGGATGAATTGGTGGTCACCGACACGATACCGTTGTCGGAGGCCGGTATGGCGTGCAAGCGGATTCGCCAGTTGAGTGTGGCCGGATTGTTGGCTGAAACCATCCGCCGCATCAGCGATGAGGAGTCGGTGAGCTCGCTGTATATCGATTAGTTTGCTTTAGGTCGGTGCCCCTGCAATTGGTCGCGATGCTGGGGCGCTTTAGTTCGTGATTTAACTGGAGAAGATTATTAAAACCTCTTTCGAACTCGTTGCCGAGTTCCGCGAGACGCAAGGCAAAGGTGCGAGCCGCCGCCTGCGTCACGACGGAAAAGTGCCGGCAATACTTTATGGCGGCCACGTGGCCGCGCGTACTCTCACCTTGAGCCATCAGAAGCTGCTGATCATGCTCGAGAACGAGCGCTTTTATTCGACCATCCTGAATTTGAAGGTGGGCGATCAGTCGCAGGCGGCCATCTTGAAGGACGTGCAACGGCACCCGTTCAAGAACGCGATCGTGCATGTCGATTTCCAGCGCGTCGAAGAGACCGAGAAGATTCGCATCAGCATTCCCCTGCACTTCACCGGCGCGTCGGTTTCGCCGGGCGTGAAATCGCAGGGCGGCATCGTCTCGCACATGCGCACCGAAGTGGAGATTTCCTGCCTGCCGAAGGATCTGCCGGAATTCATCGAAGTCGATATTTCCGGACTCTCGCTCAACGAGAGCATCCACTTATCGCAGCTGAAGGTTCCGCAGGAAGTCGTGCTGGTGGAGCTGGCGAAGGAAGATGCGGCGGTGGTCGCGATTCATAGCCCACGTGCTGAAGAGCCTGAGCCCACGGCAGCGGCGGCAGCTGTGGCGGGTGCGGAAGGTGCGGCAGCGGCCGCAGCGCCTGCGGCTGGGGCAGCCGGAGCGCCGGCAGCCGGAGCGGCAGCGCCTGCGAAGAAAGAGGAAGCCAAGAAGGAACCGGCAAAGAAAGACGCGAAGAAATAATTTTCTAAAGGCGCTGTGTCATGAGGGCCGTCGGTTTGACGGCCCTTGTCTTTTAAAGGCTTTGTTCAATGGCTGGCTTACCGTTGCGAATTATCGTTGGTCTGGGCAATCCAGGGCCTGAACATCAGGTGACCCGCCACAACGCGGGTTTCTGGTTTGTGGACCTGCTTGCGCGCCGACACGGCGGCGAGTTTCGCGACTACCGAAAATATTCGGGCGAGACCGCGAAGATCAGCATCGAAGGCCATGAGGTCGTGCTGCTGAAGCCGACGACGTATATGAATCGCAGCGGCCTGTCGATCCGTCAACTGAGCGATTTCTACAAGGTCGCGCCCCCGGATATCCTCGTCGCGCATGACGAGCTCGACCTACCCGTCGGCACGGTGCGCCTCAAACAGGCCGGCGGTCATGGCGGCCACAATGGCTTGCGGGACACGATCGCGCATATCGGCGAGACGTTCTGGCGAATGCGTTTAGGCATCGGCCATCCCGGCAACAAGGCCGACGTCATCGACTACGTCCTGACGCGCGCGCCCCGCGCCGAAGAGGATATGATTTTGGACGCCGTCGGTACCGCAGTGGATTGCATTCCACTGCTGCTCGAACAAGGCGCTGAACGCGCCATGACCCGTTTGCATAGCCGGGCAGGAAAAGTGTAATGCCCATTCGCTGTGGAATCGTTGGTTTACCGAACGTGGGCAAGTCCACGTTGTTCAACGCGCTCACGCGCGCGCAAATCGCGGCGGAGAATTATCCGTTTTGCACCATCGATCCCAATGTGGGCGTGGTGCCGGTGCCGGACCCGCGCCTCGAGAAACTGGCGGCGATCGTGCACCCGGAAAAAATCCTGCCGACCACGGTGGAATTCGTGGACATCGCAGGATTGGTGGCGGGAGCCTCGAAGGGCGAGGGTCTGGGCAATAAGTTTCTGGCGCACATTCGCGAAGTGGATGCGGTCGCCCATGTGGTGCGCTGCTTCGAGAACGACGACATCATCCATGTCGCGGGCAAGATCGATCCGGCAAGCGACATAGAAGTCATCAATACCGAATTGGCGCTGGCGGACCTGGACAGCGTCGAACGGGCCTACCAGAAGGCGCTGAAAGCGGCGAAGGCCGCGGACAAGGATGCCGTGAGAATGCGGGACCTGCTCGAGAAGGTGCGGGTGCAGCTGAATCAAGCGAAAGCCGTGCGGCTGCTCAAGCTCGATGCGAATGATCATGCGCTGCTGCGTGATTTGCACCTGCTCACCGACAAGCCCGTAATGTATGTCGCCAATGTCGATGAGGCGGGCTTCACCAACAACCCGCGCCTCGATCGCGTGCGCGAGATTGCCAAGTCCGAGGGTGCGATCGTGGTGCCTATTTGCGCGGCCATCGAGGCGGAGATCGCCCAGCTCGAGGAAGCCGACCGCGCGGAGTTCCTGGCGGAGTTGAAATTGGATGAGCCGGGCCTCAACCGCGTGATCCGCGGCGGCTATTCACTGCTGGGTCTGCAGACCTATTTCACGGCGGGCGTCAAAGAAGTGCGCGCATGGACGGTGCATGCGGGGGCGACTGCGCCGCAAGCGGCCGGCGTCATCCACACCGATTTCGAACGCGGCTTCATCCGCGCCGAAGTGATCGCCTACGACGATTTCATCAAATTCAAGGGTGAGGCGGGCGCCAAAGAGGCCGGCAAGTTGCGTTTGGAGGGCAAGGAGTACATTGTCAAGGAAGGCGATGTGATGCACTTTAGATTCAACGTCTAACAGGGAGACCCAAAATGAAAAGACGTGCGGGTTGGAATCCATGGTTGCTGTCGCTTGCCTTGGTTGCGCTGGCCGCCAGCGCATCCGCCGGAACACCGGATGACGAGAGCGCCATTCGGCAAGTGCAGACCCTGCAAGCGGACGCCTGGAACCGGCATGACGCCGCGGCGTACGCTGCGTTGTTCACAGAAGACGGCGACTGCGTCAATGTTGTGGGATGGTGGTGGAAGGGGCGTGCGCAAATCGAGAGCAAGCTTACCGCCGCGTTCGTCTTTGTGTTTCATGAAAGCCAGCTCACCATTGCCGATACCACGGTGCGCTTTTTGTCGCCGACAATTGCGGTCGCGCACGTCACGTGGACGATGAAGGGCGCCAAGACGCCGCCCGGCATGCCGGAACCCAAGCAAGGCATCGAGATTCAGGTGCTGCAGAAAAAATCAGGGCATTGGTTGATCCAGAGTTTTCAGAACACCCACGCAATCCCTGAAAGACCCTTCCCGACGGGACCTCCGACTGCACCCTAGACGGGAATTACCGGCGCGCACCGTTCGAGAAGAATACGACTAGCTGCGATCGTCGGGCGGCCCTACGGAATGGGGCTTGCAGGAATAATGCCCCTCGGCGAGTTTGGTGACCAACGAGGCTGCCCTGGCCACACAGTAGGCGTAGCCGGTGGGCCTGAGCAACAAGGGTCATCGCGAACGAGAGGAAAATGAGAGAAACGAGTCTTGACGCCATGGGTCGTGCATTCCCAAATTTGGTTGCCGGGCAGGGTGGGGTGTCGACATCAACATTCTCTGCCGTTCATTTCAACAGCAATGTCATCAGCGATCGACTCCCTGGCCAAGTATCTGATTTGTGTGGGGATCACAGATAGGAAGCGGTGCGTGCCGACGAAGAAACCCGTCCGTCGGCGATCTGTCACACCGTGGTTGCCGGGCAGAATCACGATGCTGCCAGGGGCTTGAAATCTTTACCGGCGCCGCAATCGAGGTCATTCTTGAGGTTCTATTTGAGGCGCGCGGGCTTCGGTGGGCGGCACGCGCGGATGATCAGCCCACGGCAACTGAAGGAGGTGATCCAAGTGGCACATTTAAACGTTGGTTCGGTCGCGCCTCGTGGCGCGCTGGTTGGTGGCGGGGTTCGTAGTTAGTCAGGACCTCGTGCCGGCTGAATGCCAATGAGGATGCGCGCAGGCTCGTTGCCACGCGCGCGACCCAGTCCAACGGATGGACGCTCCGATGCAGTTGCTGAAGGGGGCTGCCTTGGTCCTCGAGGTAAATGCTCGAGCAGGAATGGCGGGGTCCTCGCGGACTCCGCCATTTTTTTCGTCGCCCGAATAACGGGGCCTGAAGCAGCCAATCGCGGCTCGCTCCTTCGTGGATCGCATTTGCAGCGCCCCTAACCTCCAAACAATCAGATCCCGATCACTAGGCGCAGAGCCGGGACACGCTCGCCGATACCGAACGACAACGGCCGGCGTACGCCTTCGGGGTCCACATAGGTGCCGAAGATGTGGTCCCAGATTGGGAAAAGGGCCGCCAAATTTCCCCGGTAGTGGGTCGGATCATCGCTGTGATGCACGTGATGATAGCGCGGCGTGACGATGATCCACTCCAACCACTTGGACCCCCACGGGACATTCAAATGCATCCAATCGTTTTGCAGCGTGTTCTTGCCGAGAATAACGAACACCATCCACCATGGAGAGATATACACCAGCGTCGCGGCGGCAATGTAAGGAATGTTCACCAAAACTTGTTGGGTCAGCGAGCCGCGCACGCCGGCCAACCAGTACATGTAAGTGGGGTAATGGTGCCACTTATGCACGCGCCACAGGCCCGGTGAGTGCATGGCCCGATGCACCCAATAGTGGCCGAAGTCGGCGAGGACGATATACACCAAAAATCGCAGTACCAACGGCAGGTCATTCACGACTTGGGGGATCACAGGCCGGAAGGCGATCCACCGATTTACAAAATCCGATCCCGGAATGACGAACAGGCCGAACACCGCCAGGGCGACAAAGTCGCGCGCCACAACTCTCTTATACTCGACCTTGTGGGCCGGACGCAGCTTCTCGACTGTCGTGAGCACGATCGCGCGTGCGCCGAGTGCCACAATCGCAAGCAGGAGGGGGGTGTGCAACACATACGATGCAAACCGGTGCAAATAGACTAAGGTCGACACCTATCTCCCATATACGTCAATGTTAACCAAACCCATCTGCGTCAGATTGCTGCGCTAGCTATCGGGCCTGCACGTCCCAATTATCGCATGACCCGATACGCGCAGAGTTGAATTGCGCCTTTCCGCGGAGGACCCGCACCCTGGATCGCCTTAATTATGTTGAGCCCGACGTGAAGTAAGCCAGAAAAATCCCTGATTTGCCGGACTCGCCCCACATATCAGACGGGGGAGGGAGATGTTCGATGGCGACTTGAAGGAGCGGATTTTGGGCGGTCCCAATCGTAGCTCGCCGAGGCTATCTTGCCATCCGCTGTCAACAAGCTTCGCCATCGACTCGTACCGTGCTCGCAATGCACGTCGTACTGGTCGCTGCCGCCGCTATCTACGCCGCGAAACTCGATTGATTGAAATAAGCCGAGGCACTCTGCGACGGGCTGCAATAGGGGCAATTGCATTCTCACGAGCTGCTGCAGCTGGGAGCTCATCTCTTCATAGGGAGGATGGCCGCTTGGATGCCCTCGACCAAACGGCGCAATGCCGCCTCGCTGCCTGGAAGTGGTTTCTGGCTTTGAATACGCTCGCGTAGTTTGGCCTTGAGCTGCTCTGCAGTGGAGGTATCGATGCGCGGGGAGGTAAATTCGACGCCCTGTACTCGCACCAGGAAGCCACTGACCGAACCTTGCGGATCGTGCAGGAACCCATATTGAAAGTAGCCGGCGCCGTGCGTGGACGACATCGACGAGACGCTCGAGAGGCTCCGCAAGCGCGGCGCGCAGCTTGTGGGCGAAGTTGTTCAGTATAAGGACGCGTATCGGCTCTGCTACATCCGCGGCCCCGAAGGACTTCTCATCGGACTCGCCCAAGAACTCAGTTGAGGACCGGCACGGCAGGTAAGCCCCACGTGGCGGACTCTTAGGACTTAGCGGAGCAGGGCCGACGTAGAAGCGTGCCCGCATGATAGATTCTCTGTGGAACGCAACAAGCGGTGCGGCCATCTCTTGCGCTTTTTTACTAAAGAACAATTAGCCCAATCAATCTTACGGGAGGTATCTACGATGAAGGTCAAGACGATACGAATGGGTCCATGTCTAACCGTTGGCTGTACGCTGGCGCTTCTGATGGTTGTGGGCAGCAGCGCATCGGCTGCTGAATCGGCGGCACCCGCCATGCCGGCGCTGGCGGCAGCCCCCGCGGGGCAGTATCAGGTCGACAAGTCCCACGCGAGCCTGCTGCTGCGTGTGAGCCACCTCGGCTTTTCAACCTACACCACTCGATTTAGCCGCTTCGATGCAGAACTGACGTTTGATCCAGCCAAACCCGCGACGGCGCGAGTGGTGACAACCATTGACGCGAAATCCCTGGAGCTGGATGACGCGCCACCGCAGTGCGTCGGTATCGTGCAGGGTCCGCAATTTCTGGACTCGGCGAAGTTTCCTAAGATTGTTTTCCGTTCACAGTCGGTACGGATGACAGGCGAGAAGTCGATGGAGATTTCCGGCACTCTGGATCTTCACGGTGTGACGCGACAAATCGTGCTGACCGGCACCTTCAATGGCGGCTATGCCGGGATGCCGAATATGGATCCGCACGCGCGGGTTGGATTCTCTGCCCACGGCTCGTTCAAGCGTTCGGATTTCGGCATGACATCCTACGTGCCTGCTCCGGGCACGACGATGGGTGTCGGCGATTTGATCGACGTGTCGATCGAAGCCGAATTCACCGGACCGGCACTGCAGAATTCCGCAGCAAAGCCAAACTGAATTTCAGATGATCCACTGGCGCTCAACGACTGCCCTGGCGAAAGAGATTGCTGACATGTTCGGATGAGACTGCAACACAAAAAGATATCCGAGGGCGCCCATGACTAGGCCGTTCATCAATAAAGCAGCTCCGAAGGCGGTGAGTTTGGTAGAGAGGGTATTCACGTGTGTCTCCTGAATAAGTGGTGTCATCGATCCTTGCCCTCAGTACACAGCAAGGGTCGTGCCAGTTGCAGGGCGTGGGGTGCATTTGGCGCTATCCTGCTGCGCGCAAGCCCGGGGCGGCCGTCAGTGGCCGCCCGTTCGACGCGTGCGTCTCACCCCTGATGGCTGCGGACAAAACCTCCTGTTTTGTACTGTGACCGCGGACAGTCCGCGGACAAAGCCGGACAGTTCATCGGGGCTTTAAGGGGGGCCGGAAGACTAAGGTGTTGCCTCGAGCGCGGGTCGACGAATTAGATATAGGCCACTTGCTGCAAGCAGGAACGTAGTGCCGGTATCGGCATTGGTTGTTTCCTGACGGACCTGCGGTATCTCGAGGACGCGGTCATCGCCGGGCGATTCGCCGCTCAGAAAGATCTTATAGTCTCGGACGCCATGGCTAACATGCGGATTGATGGGCTGTCCCGTGAAGCGCGCGTCATCATCAGCGATGAGTACGATGGAATTGCGCGTATCCAGACCGGGGATCTTTTTCAGAGTCGGCATTCTGCGCAAGTCCAACAGCGCGTCACCCAGACCACCGCGAAATCTCACCAGTTCGCCGTGTTTTCCGAGGTCCGCCACACAATCGAATGGTCCGGGCGCATCCAGCCGCACCGAACCCTCATCCCGCACGTGAGAAGGATCAGTTACATCGAAGATTGCTAGCTGTGCGCCTTGCCGTTGTTCAACGTACAAGAGTCTTCGGCCATCCGCACTATCGTGCAGGAACATTGCTTCACCGCCTTGTCGAGCCAATGCCGGCAGGTCCGTCGGGGGCACAAGAACAATGGGATTCGAGGAATTCGCGAAGGTAATCGGCGTGATCGACAATCCCGCGAAGACTATCGCAAGCGAGAACGAGAGGAGGTGCCTCGACATATTGCCGCATCCAGGGTCCGTCATCGCACTCACTCCTCGATTCACGATGCGCATTGCTTTTTCAGCAGATGCCAGCCCGTGCGGAACACAATAAAATAGCTTCGCCTAATTAGACCTTCATCGACGGGCTTTTATTCCCTCGCTATAAAATCTTTTTTGTGCGCCAACTTTTTCGATGCCGCCCGGTACTCATGCGCGATACTGACGTTGAAATGCAAAGGAGAGTCTTCATGAGTGTGCATCGAAATAATCATGTACGCGCTGTTGCTTCAGTTTTAGGCAGCGCGGCCTGCCTTGGATTCGTTGCATCATGCGGCGGCGGTGGCAGCAGCCCGAGTCAGGGAGTTCCTCCTGCTGCGATGGGATTCACCGACACTGCGTTGGTGTCGGACAACAACGCAGTGCTCGCCACTGCCAAAACTATCGACGCCAATCTACAGAATCCTTGGGGAATCGCAGTCGCACCTGGCGCGCCATTCTGGATCGCCGACAACAACAGCAATCTGTCCACTCTCTATAGCGGCATCGGCGCTAATGAGACACAGGCGATTACCGGTTCGCCCAATGTCGGAATCGCTATTCCGGCCTCTGCGGCGGGCGTGCAGTCCAATCCCACGGGCCAAGTCTACAATGGCGGCGGAGGTTTTCTGATTCCTACCAGCCATGGTCAAGAATCGTCCTTGTTCATTTTTGACGGCGAGGGTGGAACCATTGCCGCATGGGCAGGCGACAGCGGCGCGACGGCGGTTACTGCGTACGACGATGGCGTGGCGAACGGGTCTAATCATGCAGTGTACAAGGGGCTCGCGATCGGTACAGTCGGTGGCGCGACCTTTCTCTACGCCACCGATTTGCATAACAACAAAGTCGACGTATTCGATACCAATTTTTCGAAGCCGGCTGCCATGCAGGGGAAATTCGTTGATCCGAACATGCCGGCGGGCTTCGTTCCGTTCGGCATCCAGGCGCTTGGTGCCAATTTGTACGTGACATACGCGCAGCAGGACGCGGCGAAGCATGACGAAGCCACGGGCGCCGGCCTTGGGTATGTCGATGTATTTGATTTCAGCGGCAATCTGGTTAGTCGCTTTGCTTCGGCCGGCTCACTCAACGCGCCTTGGGGAATCGCGATGGCGCCGGCCGGATTCGGGTCGCTGCAAGGGGACGTGCTGATCGGCAACTTTGGCGATGGAACGATCAGCATTTTCTCGCCCAATGGGACAGCACTGGCCAATTTCGAGGGTCCCTTAATGTCCACGGCTGGTCAGCCAATCACATTTCCGGGTTTGTGGTCACTCGCATTCGGAAACGGCGATGCCGACAAGCCCGTGACCACACTCTTCTACACGGCTGGTTTCGCCGATCAGACGGACGGGGTCTTCGGCGGCATTACTCTCACGTCGAATCCGACGCCGATCGGCTATTGAGACGCTTACCTACGACAAACAGTAATGTCGATGCCCCGCGCCTGCGCGCGGGGCATCGACCGGACGAAGAATCCCGGCCGACGAAGAAGCCTATCGATGTTCATCCTCCGGTCGTCTGATGCCCTGCTCCTTTGATAGGGGATCGGTAAAAAGCCTTAGTTCTGTCAGAATTGTGAGTGGATTAAGAGCGGTTGCGGCGTGGGCCGTTTTTCCCAATTTATTCGCGCAACGGAGGAGATCATGGTCAAAGTTGGATTGCTGGTTCAATTGCACGCAAAGGCTGGAAAAGAGGCTGTGGTGGCGAAATTCTTGACTGATGCACTGGCGCTCGCGAATCAGGAGGCCGGAACGTCAGTGTGGTTCGCGCTGCAGACGGGGCCCTCGGCATTCGCGATATTTGATGCATTTGCAGACGATGCGGCGCGCAAAGCTCATCTCGCTGGTCCTATTGCCGCAGCGCTCATGGCGAACGCTTCTGAATTGCTTTCTCAACCGCCACAAATCGGGCAAGTTGACGTACTTGCCGCCAAGGTACAAAGATAACCAGGCACAGCAAGCACCAAGAAGTGTAACCAATGGTCCAGAGGTTGAGCAGGCGCATCATCATCACACCGGTCGTTCATGGTTGGATGTGATCTTGGGTGTTGCTGCGGCCCTGCCGTTACACCCGCCCATCCAGACATCGACTATCATTCATAGCGTCTTGGCCGCAAGAGAGCAAATGTCATTCGTTGACTTCAAGCGGGAGGAGTTTGGAGCCGAAGACTACGAAGCGATGCGTGTCGGCGTGAAAAAGCGCGGCCAGCGAGAGTGAAGGAGTGTCCGGTCACGACGGGCAACTTCTAAACGATGATGACGGTCCATGATTTCGTGATGCAGCTTTTGCTCATATTGGCTCCGGTCGCGGTGCTTGCGCTCATTCACGACCGGTCGGAACGCTGATGTACGCCGCTCACCTGGCGGCTGGTTTGGCGATCAAAGCGGCGCAGCCGAAGGCTCCGAGCTGGGCGGTGCTTGGGGCAGTCTTTCTGCCAGACCTTTTCTGGCTGGGATTTTCTCTCGTCGGGATTGAGCCCGTCGGGGCAGGCGTCTTCTTCGACGGATGGTCGCACTCTGTTCTATCCATCGTAGTTCAAGCTCTTGCAGTTGTGCTTCTGTCATTGCGGCTTGGTCGAGCGGTGGCGTTATCGCTCGGCGCGGCCGTGTTGTCGCATTTACCGCTCGATATGCCCATCCATCCGCGTCCGCTCGAGCTCTATCCCCACGCATCCCATGCGGTCGGCGTGTTTTTCAAAAGCTGGGGTGTGCAGTTGAGCTGGCTAAGCAAATCGCACTATTGGTGGGTGGAGGCTGACGTCACACTGCTGCTGCTGAGCCTCTATGCCTTTTTGGCGGTTCGAGCGGTGTTCAAAACAAATGTGGTGATAGCGAGCTGTATTTTGGTGGCATGGCTGCAAGTAATGTTTGGCTGACGCTGACTTCGCGGTCAGTGTAGATGCGGCATAGAAAATGGGGGCAAAATTAATGAAAATACTTTTGCTTGTTTCGATGACGGTTCTCCTGTGTCTGACAGCTTGGCTACCGGATAGCCCGCTTGCAGACAATGTGGCTGCGAGTGGGTCGAAGCTTTCCGTCGATCGCCAGCGCATCCAAAGAATTGAGAACGGGCTGTTACCGGCGATTGTGGTTAAAGGCCGAGACAGTCACGGGATGAACCTTCAAGAGCGGATGAAAGACTACAAGGTTCCCGGCGTGAGCATTGCCTTTTTCTCGGGCGGGAAGATTGTTTGGACCCGCGAATATGGCTACGCGGACCTTGAAAAGATGACGCCGGTCACGCGCGAAACGTTGTTTCAAGCCGCATCCATCAGCAAACCGATTTCGACCCTAGTGATGCTGAGACTGGTGCAAGACGGGAAATTGAACCTCGATGAAGACGTGAACGTGAAACTCAAGAGTTGGAAGGTCCCGGACAACGAATTCACGAAGGGGCAAAAAGTCACGCTTAGACGAATCGTCAGTCATAGTGCAGGCTTGACGGTCCACGGCTTCGGGGGCTATCGGCCCGATGAGTCTTTACCGACGATCATCCAAGTGCTCGACGGCCAATCGCCTGCCAATTCGACGGCCGTGCGAGTCGAAACCGTTCCTG
>Ga0193753_10003211_pt1 | contig 12257 bp, 9 predicted proteins | sample H1c2metaG_FD_144925 | JGI IMG/M metagenome (GOLD analysis project Ga0193753, IMG submission 144925) | Soil microbial communities from a riparian zone of the East river system, Colorado, United States - H1c2 | ecosystem: Environmental > Terrestrial > Soil > Riparian zone | place: USA: East River... | reverse complement strand
CTCCTGCCGCGGTGGTGATCAGGTTGGCGCCGGCGGCGGACCCGGCGGACGACCCGTCGGCGGCGGCGCGCGGCAGGAGCTCGATCGGGATGGGGAAGATGATCGTGTTGTTGCGCTCGGCCGAGACCTCGACCAGGGTCTGCAGCGTGCGCAGCTGGAGCGCGGCCGGCTGGCTCGAGATCATCGCCGCCGCCTGGGTCAGCTTCTCGGCCGACTGCAGCTCGCCCTCGGACACGATGATCTTGGCGCGCCGCTCGCGCTCGGCCTCGGCCTGGCGGGCCATCGCCCGCTTCATCTCCTGCGGCAGCGAGATGTCCTTGATCTCGACCGCCGTGATCTGTACGCCCCACTGCTCGGTCCGCTCGTCGAGAATGCTGCGGATGTCGTCGTTGATCTCCGAGCGCTTGGCCAGGATGTCGTCCAGGTCCATCCGGCCCAGGATCGACCGCAGGGTGGTGGCGGCCAGCTGGAGCGTGGCCGGCATGTACTGCTCGACCCTCAGCACCGCGTCGGCCGGTGAGGCCACATCGGCGTAGACCACCGCGTCCACGCCCATCGAGATGTTGTCGCGGGTGATGACGTCCTGCGTCGGGATCTGGATCACCTTGGTGCGGGTATCGACCACGATCGCGCGGTCGATGCCGAACGGCAGAAGCAGCCGCATGCCCGGTCCGAGCGGTGTGGGCCGGGCCCGACCCAGCCGAAACACCACTGCGCGCTCGTACTCCTTGTACACGCGCAAACCGGAGAGAAGGAGAAGGACAGCACCACCGACCAACCCGAGAAAGATCTCCATCATGCAATTCTACCGCTCCGCCAGCCGGAAGCTCGGCCACGGGTGAACCCGGTCAGGATCCTCTTGTCTGGCCGCCGGGCCCCGCATCCGGTAGGTTGGGAGAGGGGATGACCGAACCGTCGGCGCGGTGCTGGATCTTGAACGCGTTCGACGTCGCGCGCGCGATCTCGTTGCCGGAGTGCCGCCGCGCGCTCGCCACCGAGGAGGTGACCGCGGGCCGCCGGCCGGAGTGGCCGCACCTGTTCGGGCTCGACGAGCGGCCGCTGGTCTGGCACGCGGAGCCGGAGACGGTGTCCATGGCCGGCCTCGAGCTGGATTTCCAGCCGCGGGCGATCATCTACGATTTCGGCAGCGTCTCGGTGGCGCTCGGCTGCCGCCTGCCCGGACCGGTGGCGTCCTGGCGCCACGCGGCCGAGGCGCTGCGCAACCCGCCCGAGCTGCGCGAGCTGGCCCGCCGGGTGGTGACCAGGCTGCTCGACCTCGCCGCCGGCGCCATCGAGGACCGCCGCCCGGCCCACGAGCTCGAGCAGTACACCGTCTTCCAGATGGACCGGGTCGCGGCCGAGAGCGCGGCGACCTGGCTGCGCGACGACGCATCGACCATCGCCCAGGTCCTGCGCGGCGACACCGTCGCGCTGGCCGACGAGGAGATCGCCGAGGCGCTGACCCGCCGGCTCAGTTACTCGACCCAGGACGCGGTGGTCATCGACAGCAGCGCGGCGATCATCCTCGACGACGAGTTCGAGGACACCCTGGCGGTCATCGACTTCGCCAACTGCGAGCGGCTGTCGATGCGCGTGCTCGACGAGGACCTCGACTCCGCCATCGCCGAGGCCAGCCGCCTGCTCCGCTCGCGCGCGTGGCGGTGGAAGCGGATGATCTCGCCGTGGGGGCGCGACGTCACCCGTCTGACCCAGCTCACCTTCGACGCCGCCGCCGAGTTCGAGGCGATCGAGAACGCCATCAAGCTGACCGGCGACCACTACCTGGCCCGGGTCTACCGCATGGCCATCGAGCGGCTCGACCTGCGCGCCTTCCGCGAGGGAATCACGCGCAAGCTGAGCAGCCTGTGGAGCATCCAGGGCGTGTTCCTCGACCAGACCTCGTCGCGCCGCAGCGAGCTGCTCGAGTGGATCATCATCGGCCTCATCACGCTCGAGATCGTGCACGCCCTGCGCTAGTGCCGCGCCGACGCGACCGTCGACGGGTCGCTCGCGACGGGCGCGCTTTGCCGGCGAGACGGTCCAGGTCCCGGCGCACTGGTACGATCCGCGCGAGCTGCACCAGGTCGAGGTCAGCGCCGGGCGCCGGGTGGCGATCGAGACGACCATGTTCCCGCTGCGCAGCGCCGGCGGCGCGGTCGAGCACATCGGGCTCTGCTTCCGCGACGCAGAGCGGCGCGCGCCTGCAGATCCTGGCCGACACCTCGCACCAGCTGTCGCTCAGCCACGGCGATCCGCTCCAGCTGCTCGACCTGATCGCGCGGCGGCTGGGCGACGTGATGGGCGACTCGTGCGGCGTCATGCTGGTCTCGAGTGACGGCGAGTCGCTCGAGATGAGCGACGCGATCTTCCATCGCGATCCGGAGGTGCTCGCCCTCCTGCGCGATGCCTTCGCCGCGCTGCCCCACCGCGTCGGCGAGGGGCTGGCCGGCCGGGTCGCGGCGACCGGAGAGCCGCTGCTCCTGCCGGTGGTCGTGCGCGACGAGCTGGTCGCCAGCGCGTCGGCCCGCTTCCAGCCGCTGACCTCCAGGCTCGACGTGTCCTCACCGCCTGGGCCGACCCTCGCCTCATGACCATCGCGCTCGAGAACCTGCTCGGCAACGCGTGGAAGTTCACGTCCAGGCGGCCCGGGGCGACCATCGTGGTCGGCCGCGACGCCGGGGCCGAGGGCGACGTCTTCTACGTCAGAGACGACGGCGCCGGCTTCGACATGGCGTACTCGAGCCGGCTCTTCCTGCCGTTCCAGCGCCTCCACCGCGCCTCCGAGCTCGAGGGCATCGGCATCGGGCTGGCCACCGTGCAGCGCATCGTCGAGCGCCACGGCGGCCGCATCTGGGCCGAGGCCGAGGTGGACCGGGGGGCGACCTTCTTCTGCGAGCTCCCCCGGCCGACCGGCGCGCCGCTCAGGCCGGGCGACGGCGGCGAGTGACCAGGAGCGCCAGCAACAGGAGCGGAAGGCTCGCCGCCGCGCCCCCGGTCGATCCAGCCGCGCTGCAGCCGCCGCCGTCCTCGTGCGAGGCGTCGAGCAGGATGGCCGAGGTGGTCTCGTTGCCGACGTTGTCGGCCACGTGGAGCTCGGCCCGGTAGAGCGCGCCGTCCTCGATCTCGACGGTGCCGGTGGTCGCGCCGCGGACCAGCTCGATGGTGCGGACGTGCTCGACCGCGAGGAGGTCGGCCGGATCGGTGACCTTGTACAGCTCGATGCGCGGGCTGAGGTCGGCCGGCGAGGTGCGGTCGTCGTTCATGGTCCAGCTGAGATCCGACGCGCCGCCGGCCAGCTTGCGGACCCGGTCGCCGTCGACCAGGACCTCGGGGCCGATGCCGTCCACCTCGATCTGGACGCTGGCCGGGCTCGCGTCGGTGTTGCCGCCGAGGTCGACCGCGGCGACCTGCACGTCGTAGGTGCCGCTCTTGCCGACCTCGCCGACCGAGAAGCGCTTGATGTAGCTGGCCGGCGACGCCTGGCCGTCCACGCTCACCTGGTACTGGAGCAGCTCGGTCGGGATGAGGCCGTCCACGCCGCTGACCCGCACCACCGCGTCGGTCGGCGACACCACGCCGGACGGGTAGTCGATGATGCTGGTCTCGGGCGCGCCGACGTCGCCGTCGGGGATGCGGAACAGGTCGGCGTGGACCGACAGGAACGCGTCGTTGTTGTCCATGCCGCGCAGGATGACGGCGAAGGGGAGCGGGCCGGCCTGGAACACCGGGCCGGTCAGCGGCAGGGTGCCGAGCTCGCCGAGCAGCTTGGGCATCATGTGGTCGCGGATGACCTCGGTCATGCGCGCCACGTCGAAGCCGAACTCGGCGACCGACACCTGGTCCATCTCCAGGCGCTTCAAGGTGACCTGCTCCGGCGTGGCGACCAGCGCGTTCGACTCGCGGTCGACCCCGACCGAGGCGGTCGCCTCGAGGTCGACCCCGACCTCGATCACGCGCTCGGAGCCGTCCGGCAGCTGGCCGCGCAGCACGACCTCGACCCCGTCCACCGCCAGGTCGAGCGTGACCCCGTCCTCGCCGTCGCCGGCGCCGCTGACCCGCGGCGGGTGGGTGAGGCGGGCCTCGACCGCGAGGGTGCTGCCGGGCGGGAAGCCGGGCATGAGCGCGGTGATCTGGTCGATCGGCAGCTCGATGCCGAGCGCCTCGAGAGTGTCGCCCGTGATGCAGGTCAGGCCCTGGCGCCAGACCTGATAGAGCGCGTTCTCGGCCAGGCCGAGGTTCACGGCCAGGCCGAGGTGGGCGTCGACCGCGGCCAGGTCGGGCGCGTCGCCCTCGTGGGCCGACGGGGCGCCGTCGTCGAAGTCGGCCACGCACTCGCTGGCCTCGCCCGGGCTGGACAGACCGAGGCTGGCACCGAGCTCGATGCCGCCGGTGCGCACGGTCAGATCGTCGAGCGAGGCGTCGATCGCGTAGGTGCCGAACGGGCCCGAGAACCCGCCGGAGAAGCTGGTCCCGAAGCTGCTCAGGGTGGTCTCGACCAGCGGGCCGAGCTGCGCGATCGCGATCTCCTCGGCCTTGGACAGGAGGAAGTCGATGACGAACTGCTTGGCGAAGCCGACCACCGAGGTGGCGATGTCGCCGACCGCGCAGCCGGAGAACTGGAGGTCGATGTCGTCCTCGCTGAGCTCGAGGTCGACCGAGCGGAACACGATCGAGGGCCGGCCGTCGGCCAGCGACACGTCGAAGTCGATGGTGGCGCGCGCGCCGTTCACCGCGATGTGGTCCTGACAGGTGAGCGAGCCGAGGCAGGCGATCGCGCCGTCGATGAACACCTCGCCGTCGCCCTGCGCGCTGACCTCGATGAACAGGCGCAGCCGCCCCGGCTCCGGGATGGTCAGCGAGAAGTCCTCCACCTCGAGATCGACGTGGGTCCCGCGCTGGGTGGCGGTGATGCACGCCAGGTCGCGGCTCAGGTCGGGTGCGTCGAGCCCGCTCGGCACCAGCGACGGCACCTGCGCGGCGATGAAGTCGAGCCCCGACGAGGAGACGTACCCGCGCACGTCGTACTGCGCGCTGGCGGGGGTCGCGGCCGCGACCAGAGCGACGGCGAAGGAAAGCCCGCTGGCGGCGAGGAGGGAGCGATTCTGCACGCGACCTTCCTATGCAAGTCGCAGGCTCGCATGGAGCCGATGTATCCGTCCGAGATCGCTCGCGAGGCGGGGACGACTGACCTACATGGTGGAGGTTGCAGCGGCCATTTGAGTCGCCGATCGGATCCGCGCGACGAGGGAAGGGACGGGGCGCGCGATGCTGCGACGCGTCATCGCGCGCGGGCCGAGCGACCGGGATAGGATCGATCGGTGCGGGGGCCGCGCTGGCTGCGAGGGCTGGCGCCGTGGGTCGTCGCGGCCCTGGTGGTCGGCCTGCTCGTGTGGCGCTACTCGCCGCGAGCGATCGCGGCGGAGCTCGCGCGCGGAAGCGTGCTCGCCATCCTCCCCTGGTGCGCGGCGGTCTCGCTGGTCTCGCTGGTCCTGATGTCGCTCGCCGACTGGCTGGTGTTCGCGTCGGCGCTCGGGGCCGGCGATCGCCTGCGGGTCACCGACGCCGCGCGCGGTCGAGCGGCGACCTCGATCCTCATGAGCATCAACTACGGCCTGTCGAGCGGCGGCTACGGCGTGTGGCTGGCGCGGCGGACCGGCTCCGGCGCCGCCGCCGCGGTCGGGGCCACGACCTACCAGGTGCTGAGCGACCTGGGCGCGGTGTTCCTGTTCGCGCTGCCGGCCGCGCTGCTCGGCGCCGACCTCCTGCCCGCCCGCATCGGTCAGTCGGCCGCGATCGTGGCGGCGTGCGGCGTGGTCGGCGTGACCGTGCTGCTGGTCGCCGCGCCGAGGGTGGCGCCGCGCCGGCTGCGCGAGTCGCGCGTGCTGGTCGCCTGGGCGCGGGTCCCGATCGCGGTCGGCGCGCTCGGCGCCCTCCTCCGCGCCGGCTCCATCGCGGCCAACATCGCCGGCACCTGGGGCGCGGCGCGCGCGTTCGGGCTCGACATCCCGGGCGAGGCGCTGGCCGCCGGCCTGCCGATCGCCTACCTGGTCGGCGCGCTGCCGGTGAACGTGCTCGGGCTCGGCGCGGTCCAGGCCGCCTGGCTGGTGCTGTTCGCGGCCCACGCGCCGGGCGCGCAGATGCTCGCCTTCCAGTTCGCGTTCCAGCTGCAGAGCGTGCTCGTCATGGTGCTGCGCGGCCTGCCGTTCCTGCCCGGCGTGATGCGCGATCTGCAGCAGCCACCCGCGGCGACGCCGGCGAGCGGCGGCTGACCGCGGTGAGCGACCCCACATGGGCGCCCACCTCCCCACCCTACAACCCGGTCCGGCGCGGTGCTACAAGGCTGTATGAGCGAGGGTCTTCCAGCGGGCGGCGAGCGCCCCGCGGTCGTGCTCCTGTCCGGCGGTCTCGACTCCACCACCACCCTGGCGATCGCGCGCCAGCAGGGCTTCGCGTGCCACGCGCTCACCGTCGCGTACGGCCAGCTCCACCGCTGCGAGGTGGACGCGGCCGAGCGAGTGGCGGCGGCGCTGTCGGCGGTCGAGCATCGGGTGCTCGAGATCGACCTGCGGCCGCTGGCGCGCTCGGCGCTGACCTGGCCTTCGCTCGAGGTGCCCAAGAACCGGCCGCTCGAGGTGATCGGCGCCGAGGGCGACGTGCCGGCCACCTACGTGCCGGCGCGCAACGCGGTGCTCCTGTCGCTGGCGCTGGCCTGGGCCGAGACGCTGGGCGCGTTCGACCTGTTCCTCGGGGTCAACGTGCTCGACGCCAGCGGCTACCCCGACTGCCGCCGCGAGTTCGTGCGCGCGTTCGAGCAGCTCGCGCGGGTCGCCACCCACGCCGGCGCGAGCGGGCGCTTCCGCGTGCACGCGCCGCTCATCTCGCTGCGCAAGGCGGAGATCATCCAGCGCGGCATCGAGCTCGGGGTCGACTACTCGCTCACCCACTCCTGCTACGACCCGGGCGAGGACGGCGCGGCGTGCGCCGCATGCGATGCATGTCTCCTGCGCGCCAAGGGATTCAAAGAGGCCGGGGTGGCGGACCCGACCCACTACCGCGCGGTCGCGCCCTGAGCCGCGCGATGGCCTCGCTTGACAGCCGCCAGGGTGCACGTTAAACGTTGTTTAATATCTGAACGAGAGTAGAAGTGGGCACCGCCGAGCGACGCGAACGAGACCGGAACGAGATGCGCGAGGCCATCATGGCTGCCGCGATGAAGCTCTTCCTGGAGGAGTCGTTCGAGAAGACGACCATGCGCCGCATCGCGCAGTCGATCGAGTACACGCCGGGCGCGCTCTACTCCTACTTCAAGGACAAGGACGAGATCCTCTACGCGCTGCACCAGCGCGGGTTCGAGATGCTGTTAGCCGCGCAGCAGCCGGCCCTGGCGATCGCCGACCCGGTCGCGCGCCTGGCCCGGCTGGCCGACATCTACCTCGAGTTCGCCTTCGCCAACCCGCAGGCCTACGACCTCATGTTCATCGCCAGCAAGACCGGGCGATCGATCGAGGAGGCCGACGACTGGGGCTGCGGCGAGCGCGCTTACGGAGTGCTGCGCCAGACGATGGTCGAGGTGATCGCGGCCGGGCGGATGCGCGGCACCGACGATCCCGACGTGGCCGCGTTCACCGCGTGGGCCGGCGTGCACGGCATCGCGTCGCTGATCATCCGCAACCGCTGCCGCCTGATCCCCGAGGAGCTCCGCCCCGGCATCATCCGCGGCGCCGCCCAGCTCCTCATGCAGCTGACCCGCCCGGCGCCGGGCACCGGCAAGGAATCCGACGACGACTGATCCGCCGCTCGGCGCATCGAATCCGTGAATCGACCAGGGCCGCCCCCGCGGCCCTCTCTTTGGCTCTCCGGTTAAACAACGTTTAACAAAAGAACGGGGTAAGGCGATGAAGCGATCGTTCCCGAATCCAGCTCTCCTCCTCGGTGCTCTCGGCGTCGCCGGTGTCGTCGGCCTCGCCGCCGCGTGCTCGGTTCCCGACGCGCCGGCGGCGACCGAGCCGCCGGTCAAGGAGGTCCCGGTCCGGCTCGCCGCGGTCCGGCGCGAGAAGGTCACGCCGCCGGTCCACGCGTCGGGGCGGATCGGCTACGCGGCCGAGACCCGGCTGGCGTTCAAGGTCGGCGGCGTGGTCGCGCGCATGCTGGTCGACGAGGGCGCGCACGTCCGTCGCGGCCAGGTCCTGGCCCGGCTCGACCCGCGCGAGATCGACGCGCAGCTTAGCTCGGCGGAGAGCGCGCGGACCAAGGCCGAGCGCGACCTCGAGCGCGCGCGCGTCCTCCGCCGCGAGGACGTGGTGCCGGGCGAGGTGCTCGAGAACGCGACCACCGCGGCCGAGGTCGCCCGCGCCGGGGCCGACGCGGCCCGCTTCAACCGGCGCTTCTCCGAGGTGCGCGCGCCGGCCGACGGCGTGGTGCTGGCCCGGCTGGTCGAGCCGGGCGAGGTGGTCGGTCCCGGTACGCCGGTCCTCATGATGGGCGCGGCCGACGCGGCGCGGGCCGGCGCGGATCGCGGGGCGGGCAACCCCGGGCGCACTGCCGGCCGCGTGGTCCGCATCGGCGTGGCCGATCGCGACGTGGTCCGCCTCGCGATCGGCGACCCGGCCACCATCCGGCTGGACGCCCTGCCCGGCCAGACCCTGGCCGGCGCGGTCGACGAGATCGCCCCGACCGCGACGCCGACCACTGGCTCGTTCGAGGTGACCGTGCGCATCACCGGTCCGGCCGCGGGGCCTGGCGCGGCCGCGGGCGCCGGCCCGGTCGCCGGCGCCCGCGATGCCGAGGTCGCCACGCTCGCCGCCGGCCTGGTCGCCGAGGTCGAGCTCCAGCCGCGCGCCACCCGCGAGCTCACCACCATCCCGCTGGCCGCGCTGGTCGACGCCGACGGCGCGCGCGGCCGGGTGTTCGCGGTCGCCGCCGATCGCCGCCACGCGGTCGCGCGCCCGGTCGACATCGCCTTCCTGACCGGCGATCGGGTCGCCCTGACCGGCGGCCTCGACGGCGTCAGCCAGGTGGTCAGCGACGGCGCCTCCTACCTGGACGAGCGCAGCGTGCTGGTGGTGGTCCCGTGAAGATCGCCGAGCTCGCGGTCCGCCGGCCGCAGTTCACGCTGGTCGTCTTCGCCATGGCGGCGGCGCTCGGGATCTACTCGTTCCGCGCCATCCCTCGCTCCGAGGACCCGCAGTTCCCGATCGCGGTCTTCCAGGTGGTCGCCATCTATCCGGGCGCCACCCCGACCGACCTCGAGCAGCTGGTGGTCGACCCGGTCGAGGACGCGATCAACGAGCTCGACGACATCAAGACCATCAAGACCCGCATCTTCGACAGCGTCGCGGTGGTGCTGGTCGAGTTCGAGGCCGAGGTCGACGCCGACGAGAAGCACCAGGCGGTGCTGCGCCAGATCGGTGAGATCCGCTCCGACCTGCCGGCCGACCTGCACAGCATCGAGGTGCGCCGCTACTCGACCACCAACGTCAGCCTGGCCCAGATGGCGCTGACCTCGCCGACCGCGTCCTACCGCGAGCTGCAGGCCCAGGCCGAGCGGCTCGAGAAGCGGCTCGAGGCGCTGGTCGGGGTCAAGCGCGCCACCACCTGGGCCGCGCCGGACGAGGAGGTCAAGATCGCGCTCGACCTGGGCAAGCTGGCCATGTTCGGCGTCCCGGTCGATCAGGTGATGCAAGCGCTGGCCAGCGACAACACCAACCTGCCGGGCGGCAGCGTCGACGTCGGCGGCAAGAAGCTCAACGTGAAGTCGACCGGCCCGTACCGGTCGATCGACCAGGTGCGTGGCACCGTGGTCGGCGGCGACGGCCGCAACCTGGTCCACCTGCGCGACGTGGCCGACGTGAGCTGGGACTACGCCGCGGTGGACGACCACGCCCGCTACAACGGCGTGCCCGCGGTCTTCGTCACCGCCACCCAGAAGGAGGGCCAGAACGTGTTCGGGGTGGCCGAGCGGATCCGCGCCGAGGCGGACGCGTTCGCCGCCGAGCTGCCGGCCGGCATCCAGCTGAAGCGCGGCTTCGATCAGTCGAAGAACGTCTCCCACCGCCTCGACCACCTCTACCGCGACTTCGCGATCGCCATCCTCCTGGTCCTCATCACCCTGGTCCCGCTCGGCATGCGCGCGTCGCTCATCGTCATGGTGTCGATCCCGCTCTCGCTGGCGATCGGGCTGTCGCTCCTGCGGGTGGCCGGCTTCGGGCTCAACCAGCTCAGCATCGTCGGCTTCGTGATCGCGCTCGGCCTCCTGGTCGACGACTCGATCGTCGTCATCGAGAACATCTCCCGCCACCTGCGCGAGGGGGCGTCGCGGCTCGACGCCGCGATCGGGGCCACCCGCCAGATCGCGGTCGCCGTGCTCGGCTGCACCGCCGCGCTGGTGTTCGCCTTCGTGCCGCTCCTGTTCCTGCCCGGCACCGCCGGCGACTTCATCCGCAGCCTGCCGGTCGCGGTCATCCTCACCATCGTCGCGTCGCTGCTGGTCTCGCTGACCATCGTGCCGTTCCTGGCCAGCGTGGCGCTGAGCCGCGAGGTGGACGAGCGCGGCAACGTCTTCCTGCGCGGCATGCGCCGCGCGATCGAGGTGTCGTACCGGCCGGTCCTGCGCTGGTCGCTGGCCCACCCGCGCGCGACCCTGGCCGGCGCCGGCCTGCTCATCGCCGGCAGCGTGGCCCTGGTCCCGTCGATCGGCTTCAGCCTGTTCCCGCGCGCCGGCCTGCCCCAGTTCATGGTCTCGATCGAGACGCCGGACGGCTCGTCGCTGGCCCACACCGACGAGGCGGTGCGCCACGTGGAGAAGGTGCTGGCCGCCCACCCCGAGGTCGACTGGACCATGGCGAACATCGGCAAGGGCAACCCGCAGGTCTACTACAACTTCGTGCCGGCGCCGGAGCGCAGCAGCGTGGCCGAGGTGCTGGTCCAGCTCCACTCCTACGACCCGCGCACCTCGCCCGCGCTCATCGATCGCATGCGCGACGAGCTGGCCGCGTGGCCCGGCGCCGAGATCCGCGTGGTCGAGTTCGAGAACGGCCCGGCCATCGACGCGCCGATCGCGATCCGCATCGTGGGCGACGACCTGGCCGTCCTGCGCCGCCTGTCCGGTCAGGTCGCCCACATCATCGAGGCCACCCCCGGCACCCGCTACGTGAGCGATCCGCTGGCGGTGCGGCGCACCGACCTCCTGGTCGATGTCGACCGCGACAAGGCCGGCCTCCACGGCGTGCCGACCGCGCGGGTGGCCCAGATGGTGCGGCTCGGGCTGGCCGGGCTCAGCGCCGGCACCCTGCGCGACAACGACGGCGACGAGCACGACATCAGCGTGCAGCTGCGCGGGGTGGCGCGGAACGACCCGCGCGCGTTCGACCGGCTGTACGTGCCGTCGGTGACCGGCCAGGACGTGCCGCTGCCGCAGGTCGCCACCCTCGAGCTCACCGCCTCGCCCACCTCGATCCAGCACCAGGACCGGCAGCGCGCGGTGACCGTCACCGCCCATGTGAAGACCGGGTTCAACACCGACCGGGTCACCCGCGAGGTGCTCGGCCGGCTCCGCACCGTCGAGCTGCCGCGCGGCTACCGCACGGTCGCGGCCGGCGAGATCGAGAGCCGGGAGAAGAGCTTCGGCGGGCTGGGCGCGGCGGTCCTCATCGCCGTCTTCATGATCTTCGCCATCCTGGTGCTCGAGTTCGGCAGCTTCCGCGGCACCGTGGTGGTGGCGTCGGTCATCCCGCTCGGGATCATCGGCGGGCTCCTGTTCCTCTACCTGACCGGCAACACGCTCTCGTTCACCGCGATGATCGGCTTCGTCGCGCTGGTCGGCATCGAGATCAAGAACTCGATCCTGCTGGTCGACTTCACCAACCAGCTGCGCGAGGCGGGCGAGCCGCTCGACCAGGCGATCCAGGTGGCCGGCGAGGTCCGCTTCCTCCCGATCGTGCTCACCACGATGACCGCCGTCGGCGGCCTGATGCCGCTCGCGCTCAGCGGCTCGGCGCTGTACTCGCCGCTGGCCTGGGTCATCATCGGCGGGCTCATCACGTCCACGCTGCTGTCGCGCCTGGTCACGCCGGTGCTCTACAAGCTGCTGGCGCCGCGCATGCGCCTGACGGAGGTCGTATGACGAGGACGAGCCCGAGCCCGAGCCCGAGCCCGAGCCCGAGCCCGAGGATGACGACGAGGACGACGACGGCCGCCCCGCTCGGGGCGGCGATCCTGCTCGGGGTGGCGCTGATCGCGGGTCCGGCCGCGGCCGGGCC
>Ga0193753_10003209_pt1 | contig 12264 bp, 6 predicted proteins | sample H1c2metaG_FD_144925 | JGI IMG/M metagenome (GOLD analysis project Ga0193753, IMG submission 144925) | Soil microbial communities from a riparian zone of the East river system, Colorado, United States - H1c2 | ecosystem: Environmental > Terrestrial > Soil > Riparian zone | place: USA: East River... | reverse complement strand
ACTCTGACTCGCCGTGAACTGCACCTTGTAACGGCCTTCGCGCAGCGGAACGATTGAGCTTGGGTCGGGCGCGCGTGGCAGTGACGGGCCGCCGGACGCCGCCGCTTGCGCTCGCACGGGTTCAGCCGGGCAAACATCGCTCTGGACTGGTGCCGTAGTGGTGGGCATGAGGTCAGTCGGCAATGCCCCGCCTTGGACCGATCCCGTAGACGAGGGCATCGCCTGTTCGGACGATTGTGCGCTCGTAACCTGCGTGGCCGGGAGTTTGCCGGGTTCGGCGTCCGAGCCTTTCACTGCACGAAACGGATGCGTTGGGCTGCTTGCGAGCTGCACGTGGTGAGCCGCCACTAGTGCTGAAGCCGGCGTCGCCGCTAGTGCTGAAGCCGGGGCCGGTGCCGGCGCCGCTCCCGCCGCGGATGCTGAAGCAGGTGCGGGTCGCGCCGCTATTGCTGAAGCCGGCGCCGCTCCGGCCGCGGGTGACGGTTTGGGAGTGGGGAGTTTTCGGATCGCGGTTGGCACATCGGGCTGCGGGAAGTGCGTTGCGATCAACCTCTGAAGCTCCAGCTTCGACTTGAAGCGTGCTTGGTCGAGACGATGAGCGCCTTGTCACTCAGCCGCTTTGCGTTCTCCAATTCCTGCACCTGCATCACACACACCCAGTTGAACTAACGTTTGTATAACACGCAGGTTTTCGCACCTCGCAGCGTGCACCACGCGCCACGTTCTCGATGTGGCGCACGTCGAGAATCAAAAACTCGATTCTGCGAGCACGCGAGCAAACCTCGGCCGAGCGAGCGTGATTGCCGAAGCGAGCGTCAACCTCGGACCGGGGGTACGCCAAAAACTGTCAAGCACTATTCAGAAAAAACTAACAAACGAAAAGGACACAACTCGGATCATCACGGGCCGATAACCAAGACAGAGCGGTGTGGATGAACGCTCGCCACGAGAGACCGAGCGAAGATCAACAACGCCGTACATGTTTCACGAGGGAGCACGAACAGCAGACAACCATGGGAAGAACGGCCCGGCGATGAAACGGGGCCCAGTGACGCGCGAAGCGCCGCGGCTCCCCGCGCCCCCACCCAAACGCCGCACATTCGAAATGAGCCCGAGACGCCGCCATGCCATCGCTCCCCTTACGCAGCTTCTATCTCCTATCGCCTGCCGCCAACAGCGGCAGACCGCGCCGCTGCAACAGCGGCGCAGTGAGGCGCGAAGTGCTGCGGCGGTCACGCTTGCGAGTTCGGGGCGAGGCGAGTCTCACTACGGCGCGGAGCTGCGCGATGACACCAACGCCACTGTTCCGGCAGCACCGGTAAGCACGCCCACGACTGGACTGGGTCCAGAACCAGGACGATCCGAGCAGCGCCGAAGCGTGGCTGATGAGTCGAGAGTACATTCGTTCGAACGCGGTCCGAGGCGAAGCGGAATCCGTCGGCCCCCAAAGTGCAAAGCGCCGCGGCTCTGCGCGCCGGCCACCGGAACGCGATGGCATCCGAACTGAGCCCGGAGAACCTCACCACCACATCTCACCCCTCGCAGCCCACTCGTCTCGGCGGCAGCACACCTACCTCGTGACTAGGACCGGTGACGAGGTCGAACGCTACTTCACTGTCGCCGAGGTGATCGACTTCCTCGGCCCGATCGATCCGACCGAAGACCTGCGCCTCTTACTCTCCGGCGAGGACGGCGACCACCCCCTACTCCAGATGGGCCGCTAGCTCCGCTTTCGATCCTCGCCAACGTTCGGCGCTCATCAACACGAGCCCTTCGTGGCGGCGCAACACCGCGCGTTCGCGCAGCAAGTCCTGCCACACGCTCGGCGACACGTGGTCGCGATTCATCACGATGTAACGCACGTTGTAGCGGTTCAGAATCGCAGCGCGATCGACATCCTGAGACTCACCAAAGAACGTATGCACCGCTTCGACGCGATCGGTCTGGCCATCGACGAAGGCTTCATAGTGCACCGCTGCGACGATCTTGCCACCCGACGATGGGATCGGCCATGACGTGATCACGTCCGAAAGCACCACGTCACTCGGCTTCACGATGCCGTCGAACAACCGATCAAAGCGCGGCTTCAGGTGAGGATGGAACTCATCCGAACGGCCGAGCACTTGCGCGACGTACGCCTTACCGAGATGCCACTCCGTGCCGATCATGATGACCTGCGGCACCGTGTAAAAGAGCAGCACTCCCGCGATCGCAATCTCGACGATCACCCGCGCCGGCGGAGGTTCGCGGCCAGCACTACCGATGACGGTCCTGATGCGCTCCGGCCACGCGCGCCAATCCAAGATTCGCGACTCGTACACCATCACGCCGATCGCGATGTGCAGAAAGATCATGCCCGGCACCGGGAACCGCGCGAGTGTGGCCGAGCGAAGTGGCAGCGTGAGGATGGTCAGAGCAAACACACCCGCAGCACACAACAAACACCGACGCACCGACTCACGCGATACGAGCGAGAGCGCAAGCACCGCTCCGAGCACCGCCGGCGCACACCACGAGAGCAGCGTGATGCGAACGATGCTCGGATTGAACCAGTACAGCTGATCACGGTGGCTGCGGAGTGCTTCGATGAAGTCGTACCAAGGCCACAGCACGCAGGCGACGAAGCTCGCTGCGAGAACGGCGACGAAGCGCAACACTTGTGCCGACAGCTGCTCGACCGACCCGCTGAACGCGAGCAGAACCAAACCGTACAGACCGAACGCACCAGTCATGGGATGAGTGTTCAATGCGATGCCGGACAACAGCATCATCGCAGGCAAGCTCGACCACTCCGCGCGCAAGTACAGCGCCCAGACGCAGAGCACGAGTGGGAAGCTGAACGCGGACGGATTGACTTGATGCCACGGCAGGTCCGTGAGCGCGTACGAGTTCGCGTAACCCGGCGGACCGCCCCACAACCCGATCATGACGAGCAGCACGCAGCTAGCAGCCGCTACCTCGCCAAAGCGTTTCAACAGCAACCACACAGCCACGACTAAAAACGCGGTGTTGAAGACCGCCGCCAGGCTGAGCGCATCGAATGCATCGATGGCCGTCAGGCGGACGAGGCCGGCGAGCGCAACCGTGTACAACGAATAGCGAATCGACGGTTCCGCTGTCGCATACGTCGGGTTGCCGGGCATCACCAAGTCGCTCGCGAATGCGCGAACGGCGCGATCATGCTCCCACGCATCCGCTTCCCAGATGCGGTCGCGCTGAGCAGTACAGATCGCGACGTACGCGACGAGCGATGCCCCCAGCACCCAGTACGACCGAGGCGTTCGACTCATGACCCCTAAGGCTGACGTTACACTCGACAGCTTTGGGTTGCGTACCATGAAACCCACCCGATCCGAGTGGCGAGTCTCACAGTCAGCCCTGACTAAATCAACACGTTTTGAAGGTGCAACAAGCGTACAAACACGTGACGTTTCAGCGTCGTAAGCGTCACTGCGCAGGCGGCTTGTTCGTAAGCGACAGCTTGATCAACTGATCGCGAAACGCTCGGTACTTCGGCGCGCGCTCGGGCAGCTGCTCTTGATTCTCGAGCAGGCCCCACGAGCCATATTTGCTGGGCATTTCGGCGCTGTTGAACAGCACGAGCAAGTCGCGCCCGCTCGCGGAATACCAGGCGTCGAACATCTTCTCATACAGCTGTGACATGCGCGGATGACGATTCGCCGCAATCAGCTTCTGCGTGAGCGATTCATCGTTCATCAGCTCGCCATTGGCGACTAAATGCTGGCCACCTTCGTAGGCCACCAGACGCATACCGTACTTGTCTGCAACCGCCTTATTCTGTCGTGTCAGGTCGCGAACCTGTTCCTGAATACTGGAGTCCATGTGTTGCAAGATGGTTTCGACAGTTAGGCTACTCGCCCCCTGCTTTTCGGCCAGGTCGTTCGCAACGCCACCGAAATACGGAGCGATCGCGAGCGCATCCGCCTTCACGCGCTTCGGATTGATCGCCGGATCCGCGAACGCCTTCAGCAGAACCTCGTTGCGATCCACGAATGCCGCCTGACCCGCCAGAACGCGAACGATGCGGTCGGTTCCACCAAACACGCGCTCGAAGGTGTCGAAGATCTTCGCGGCGCGTTTAGCCGTATATTTCGTCCCTGCCCACATCTTTGCCCCGTCGTCGTCACACGAACCGGCATACGACCCGAGCTTGTTCAGCCCCACCTTACAGCCTTGCTCGGCCGCGTACTTGTACTGGCCAAAGATGCCGTTCCAGATCTCGTTCGAGTACTCGATGTAGACGACACGCCCCGGCGCGAGCCGCTCTTTGACGACCTTCGCCATCTGCTCCACGAAGTCGTCATCAGCCAGGTGTGGCACGCACAACCACGGGTCGGCATCCACACGGTTCGCGAGGTCGATCATCGTCTCGATCGAAGCGCCTCGCCACGTCGCCTGACTCATCTGCGGCGTCGCGCGGTCCTTCCAATGTGCGAGCTCCGAGTTGTTGGTCCGCTGCCAATCCATGAAGCGCAGCACGGACGCGCCTTTGATCTGCTCGAGAAAGCGCGGGTGAAAGACCTGCGTCGCATACGTCTTGTCGTAGCCCGGCAAGATCAGCCGCACATTGCGAACGTGGTTCGCCTTGGCCGATCGCGTGATCGTCAAGAACACCGAACCTTCGTCGCGATGCTGCACATCGAGGTAGATCGTGCCCGGCGCTTGATCGAGCACCTTCACCGGCGCCGCAGGAAACTCGAACTCACCGTCGCCGTCGTACAGCAGCGTGTAGCGACCAGGGTACGTGAGCGACACAACCGAATAACGCACGCGCTGAGGCTCCGTGACGCCCGGCCCCGAATACGGAATCTCGAGCGGCCAACCTGCTGCATCGAACGGCACCTTGTCGACCAGCTCGGTGTTCCACGGACCGCCGAACGAAGCCTTCGTCGTCTGCGGGCTATCCGCGTTCTTCATCACGTCGAGAAACGGCAACGTCGGCGAGTAGTAGCTGAGCGAGCCGAGGTTGACGCCAAGCGGAACGCGCGGCGCTTTCGATCGCGTGCGACCGGCTGGACCCGCTTTCGTTGGACCCGCAGAAGACTTCGGTTGAGCAGCCGCCGAGTCGGTGAGGCCAGCCATGTCCACGCGATGGCATGAACCGGAGCAACCGAGACACGCGAAGCTCAGCGTCCACAACTGCCACACTCGTGCGAGTCGCCGCGCCGAGCGGCAACCGTTTCGTTGCGTGCGAATCTCGTTCCGCATCGGGCAGACCTCCGATCGATCGCGGTCACCCTACACGATTTCCGCCGATCCGGCCCGAATCACGAGCCCTCTCCGGAAGTCACGCGCGCTTCGGGAGTGGAGTCTTTGCACGACGCGCGCCGGGACCCGGCACTGCAAACGTATCGTAGACGGTCAGGTCCGTTTGCTCGTGCGCGTGTTCGTCGCAACGCAACACAACACGAACGTCGCCTTCGCAACGGCGATGCTTCACTCCGATCACGGGGCCCTTCGGATCCGGATAGTGCGTTTCGCCCCACTGTTTGAGTGCGATGATCACGGGCAAGAGCTCGCGGCCTTTCGGCGTGAGCCGATACTCGACTCGCTCGCGCTTACCCGGCTCTTGATACGGACGCGGCTCGAGCACCTCGGCCTCGACGAGCTTGCGCAAGCGATCCGCGAGCACGGCTTCAGACAAGCCGACGTGGTGCCGGAAGTCGTCGAACCGCCGCACGCCATTCAGCGCGTCTCGCACGACGAGGAGCGTCCACTTCTCGCCGAGCAACTCGAGCGACCTTCCGACCGGGCAGTTGTCCGCACTGGTTTCACGCCACTCCATGAAAATCAGCCTAGCAGGCTAACTTCGGATTGCAAAGTCATCTCTGCTGCGCTAGTCGTGAGGTGACTTTCAAAAACGTAGTCAGGGTATTTCCTGAAAGGTAAGCCTCCATGTCCAGCGCGCTTGGCTCATCCTCGTCGGCAACTGCCTCCACGGCTCCGAAAGCCGCCAGTCCGCAACTCGATCCAAACTTTGCGGATGCGAGCGCGTTCGTGCGCGCGGCCGGCCTCGTGCTCGATGAGCTGACGGGAGAACGAATCCTCGGACACATCGACCTCGGCCCCGCTCACCACACACCATGGGGCATCGTGCACGGCGGCGTGTACGCGACCGCGATCGAAAGTGCGGCGAGCATCGGCGCGAGTACCGCAGTGCGCCCGCAAAACCTGGTCGCCGTCGGGTTGACGAACACGACGCACTTCTTGCGTTCGGCGACCTCGGGTCGCGTCATCGTGCGCGGCGTCGCCCTGAACCAGGGTCGCACCCAGCAGCTGTGGCAAGTCGACATCAAAGACGAGCAAGGCCGGTTACTCGCGCACGGTGAAGTTCGGCTGCAGAACGTCGCGGCGGGTTGAGCGGCTACACGCGCACGAGGCAGCTTTGCACCGGCAACGTAGTGGCTCGCTCGAGCGCGTTCGCATATAGCGCGAGCTGCGCTGCGTAGTGCGAACCGTCGCCCAGCTCCGCGTCAGTCTTGAAGTCCGCGAGGAGCAGCCTACGCCCCGCTGGATCGGACTCGATCAACAACAAGTCGACGACTCCATCGAGCAGCTCGCCGTCCGGCGCCTTTGCCGTGATCGGAGCCTCCCGGTGGAGATCGCCACGGACGGCTGCAGCACGAACACGTTCGAAGAACGGATGCGCGAGCGCCGCGCGCACGTCACCTGCCGCGCGCTCGCATTCTTCTTGAGTTGCGTCGAGGCCTCGCGCGAGCGCACGCGCGAGGCGTTCGAGATCGGCAGCTTCATCGACGGCGCCAAAGCTCAGGTTTGCAAACAACGCGTGCACGAGCGTTCCAAACCGCGGGCCACTCGGCCGACCCGCGCGCGGCAATCCGAGATCGATCACCTCGGGCGCCTGCAGCGGATGCTCGCGCTCCATTGCGACGACGGTCATCGCTCGCGAACGCGCGCTCGGCTGGCTCGCACTCGCGAGCACTGCGTTTCGCCGCTCGCAAAAACTCTGATAGGCCCCGAGGCCCGCTGCATCACGGCGCGTGAGCTCATCCGCGCGCAGTAGATCGTGCTGCGCGACACCTCCCGCGCTCGGCTTCTTGAGCTCGAGCAGGTTCGGATCCCACCACACGACGCGATGATCGCCTGACATCGGCCGGTGCTCACCCGGCATCACCGAGTGCTCGGGGATGTGATCGGCACGGTTCGAGACACTGTCCTCGCCAAACTCGGGCACGCGAAAGGTCGGCTGCTCTGGACTGCGGCAGCGCTCCTGCGGTGGGTAAAGAGCCGGCGCAAGAACGTCGAGCCAACCTTCGATCGGCCCGTCGCCACACACCGGGACGACGAGCAAGTCTTGCGCGCGCGTCGCTGCGACGTAGGCGAGTCGCACGATCTCGGCCGCGTCGTGCTCGCGCACCTCCTCGCGCCGCTCGTACAGCTCGATCGGCTGCGCGTCGCACAAGCTCTGCGCCCACAGTTTGCGCGCAGGATCGATGTAGCGCGACGCGTATTCCGAACGCTTGGGCGCAGTGGGATCGCACAACACGACGACTGGAAACTCGAGCCCCTTGGCCGCGTGCACAGTCATCAAGCGAATGCCTTCGCTGCTCTGCTCGATCACGCCGGTCTCCGGATTGGCCTGGCTCTCGGCTTGTTCTTCGAGCCACTCGACGAATCCGCGGAACGAGCTCGCGTCCGGCTTGCGCTCGTAAGCACGGGCGAAGTCGAGCACGCGGAGCACGTTGCCGAGCGCCTGCTCTCCGGTCGGCCAGATCGCGACTCCCGCATGCGCACGCAACGTCGAAAGGAAGTCAGACAGCGTGTCGGCGATCGGGCGGCGATTGCGACCGCGATGCAAGCGCGCGAGCAACTGTAACGCTTCCAGAACTTCGAGCTCTTCCGGCTCGAGCCGGGCGACGTCCGTCACGGGACCGAACGGGTGTAGATGGCCGAGCTTGGACTTGAACGTGAACAACGTCTCGTCGTTGATCGCGACGAACGGACCGCGCAACGTCGCATACACGTGCAGCGCGTCATCCGGCCACTCGATCGCGGTGAGTGCAGCGCGGATCGCGACGACCTCCTCGCGTTGGTGAAACGAACGCCCGCCCGAGAGTACGTGCGGCAAGCGCCGCGCCTCGAGCGCGCGGATGTAGTCGCGCGTGAGGTCCCCGCTGTAGTTGCGGAAGCGCCGAAACAGCAAGCAGACGTGACGTGCCTGAACGTGGACGTCCTCACCGTGCTCGCGCACGAGATAGCCACTGTCGCGCAACAGCCACTCGAGCCACGCACCGACCGCGTGCGGCAGCGACGCGTTGATCGCAGTCTTCGTGATTCGGGTCTTGCCGTAGGGCTGCGGTGCGGGCAGCGCAATCACGCTCGGCTGTCCCAGGCGCTCGGCGCGAAACGCCGACAGCGCCACGTACGCCGCTTGGCCGAGCGAGACATCGCCGTGCATCACGGGCTCGAACGCTGCGTTCACAGTGGCTTGGATACCGGGCAAGGAGCGAAAGCTCGTCGACAGCTGCAGAACTCGCGCTCCCGAGTGCAGCAGCTGTTGTTTTACGCGTTCGTAGAGCGACACGTCCGCTCGCCGAAACCGGTAAATACTCTGCTTCGGATCGCCGACCACGAACAGTTTGCCGGGTGCGAGCTGGACATTCCAGGGATCGGCCTCTGCGCCGTCGGTCGCGCACATGAGCAAGAGGATCTCGCTCTGCACCGGATCGGTGTCTTGAAACTCGTCCACGAACACGTGCGTCAACTGAGCCTGAATCGCGCGGCGCGTGGATTCATTGCTGCTGAGCAGGTCGCGGGTGCAGAGCAGGAGATCGAAGAAGTCGAGTAGGCCGGCTTCGGCTTTCGCCTCTTCGTACGCGCGAACGACCGCTGCGAGATCACGAGACAAACATGCCGCGAGATCCGCCTCGCAGGCGCGCACCGCCGTCTCCAGCAGCGCACGCACACGCTGCCGCGCTGCGACGACGTCGGCGCGCGGAAGCTTCGACGCGTACATTTGGCCGCGACCGTCGCGATCGTTCCAAACGTCCCGGTCTCGATCTTTCAGCAGCTGGCGCAGAAACTCCTCGTACGCGTCGTGATCGTAGTCGATCGCTTGCTCGAGCTTCCGCTGCAGGGCCTCGAGCGCGCGTTGGAGCGGGTCGCCTCCGCGGCCCTGCGTCGCAAGCGCAGCGAGCGCATGGAGCTCGGCGCGGAGCTCTTCGATCACAGCCGCGCGATCGAACGGATCGCGCCGGTAGGGCGTATCGAAGTCTCGCGTCTCGACGAGAGCCATCGCGGCAGCCATCAGCTGCTGGGACGGCGATTCGCCCTGATTGTCCACGCCCCGGCGGCGCACGATGCGCCGCACACCCTCCGGCGGATCTTCGAGCACGCGTTCGAACCAGCGCTGAAAGACTCGCTCGAGCAGCCGGCGCTGGCGTTCACCATCGGCGACTTCGAAGCTCGGGTCGACGCCGGCCTCGACCGGATGCTCGCGCAACAGCTCCGCACAAAAGCCGTGAATGGTCCCGACCTTTGCGGTCTCGAGCTCGCTCAGCGCGTCGCGCACGCGTGTGCGTGCTGCTTGGGCGAGGCTGGGATCGAAGAGCGCACGGTCGAGCTCGGTGCGGATGCGAAGTTTCATCTCGCCCGCGGCTTTTTCAGTAAAGGTCACCGAGGCAATCGACGAAAGCCTGCCGCGGCCGCACAAAATCACGCGCACGATCCGCTGAACGAGCTCGCTCGTCTTACCGGTGCCTGCCGCGGCTTCGACGACCCAACTCTGATCGAGGTCCTCGCGGATCGAGCTGCGCGCTGCTGCATCGGCGAGCGCGGTCACGGCAGATCTCGAATTTGGTTGAGTGGATCGAGGCGAAATGCTTCTTTGGCTTTGATCGCAGCGACGCGTTCTTCTTCGTAAGGCCCGCAGATCACGCGATAGCTGCAGTGCTCACAGGCGCCGTCGTCGGGCGCGGCCGGAAGAAAGCCCGCGTCGAGCATGCTCGAGATCGAGCGGATCAATCGCCCGCTGATCTCTCGGACCCGATCGGTGAGTGGAACCTCTTGGACTTCGAAGCGTCCGCGCGACGTGCAAAAGTGGAGCCTGCCACCGCGAACCGCGGCGTCGGGAAACAGCCGCTCGAGCGCAAGTGCATACAACACCGGCTGCAATACGGCGCCGCCGCGAGTGATGCTGAGCTTGTTGGTGACTGCACCGGTCTTGTGGTCGGTCGCGCGCAAAATGCGTTGGCCGGCTTCACTCGGTGCGCTGTACTGCTCGACCAGATCGATCGCACCGGAGAGCAATAAGCCTGGCTCGATCAGGACCGCTTCGCGCGGGGTTCCGGCGCGTTCGAACCCGAACTCGAGCTCCGCCTGCATCGGCAACCAGTCGCGGTCGAGCGACAGAGTGCGCAGCCAACCTTCGAGATCGGAACGCAAGCTGCCGAGGGCGACGTCGAAGACGCGTTCGATCGCCGGTGCGTAGGCTTCTCGCGCGCGGGCGAGCTCGGCGTCGAGCGCAGCGTGCAATAGCTCTCGCGCACGTGGCCAATCCGCCTCCGTCAGCGGCACGAGGCCGTTCACTTGCAATACGTTCACGACCTCGCGTTGGACGGCGTGAAACAGAATGCCGCGCTGGCGCGGGTCGAGCTCGTCGACCTCGGCGATGCGTTCGGGCACGGCGAGGCGCATCAGCGCGCTCAGATAGAACTTGTACGGACACGCAGTGAATTGCGCGAGTGCGCTCGCAGAGTGCGCGCGGCGGTTCAGCGAATGCGCCGGCAGTAAGTTGCGAGCAGTCTCGCTCGAGACGACGAAGCCGTCGGCCGCGACGAAGCGCGGCAGCTGCCAGCGGCGGGCCCGAAAGCGAAGCGCGCGGGCGAGATGCGGATTGGATTGCATCAAGTAGCGAGCGGCGCCGACGTTCGGTTCGGTGGAGGAGCGCCAGCGATCGAGCATTGCGACGTCGTACTCGGCGTCGTCGATCGAATGTTCGGGGTCGGATGGGGCGGGCCAACCGAGGCGCGGTGCAGCGCCGGGATCGGCGCGACGTCCGAGCTCGTCGAATGCGGGGAGCTCGCCGCAGATCGCTTGCAGTGCTTCGAGCCCGTAAAACGAGGGCACGCGAGGCCGGCCGTGCTCGAGATCGAAGCGAGGGTACGAGAGGACGACGCGTTCGCTCGCAGCGCCGACCGCGAGCCGCAGCGCGAGCCGTTCTCGCGCGATGCGATCCGCGGTGAGTACCGGCGCGGGCGAGAGCGCCCGGCGAATGCGATCCGGAAGCAGTGGGTCTTCGCCGATGCGTGCAGGGAAAACTTTCTCGGCGAGTCCGACGACGAACACGTGCGTGAACCCGCGTCCGCGAAGCTCGTCGATCGAGCCGACGAACACCTGTCCAGCACCGGTCCCGGTGCTCGGAACGACGACGCTGCGAAGGCGCGGTGTGAGGAGTCGTCGAACATCTGCGAGCGAGACGGGCCCGACCGGTCCGAGGGGTGCGAGCTCGGCGAGGGTTTCGCAGACCGCGTCGGGATCGCGGAGGGTGAGCCGAGCGAGCCGTTCGAGTGAGTCGAGCCAGTCGCGCCAAGTGCCGGAGCGAGGAAGTGCGGCGAGCGCGTCGAGCACCGGAAATGCAAACGTCTGAAGCGACTCGAGTTGTTGGATCTCGAGCGCGATCCGTTCGCGGGCTGGATCGTCTGCGCCGCGGAGTGAAGCGCGTTCGCGAAGACCTCGAAGCAGGCCAGTGAGGCGTCGGGTCCAGCGAGCACGCCCTCCGACGACCGCGGCATCGAGAATCATGTGTTCCCAGCGCCGTGGACTCACGAGTGGAGCAGCCTCGGGTGACGTCACCGCTGCAACGCCGGCTGATCCCGCAAGGCCCGCGGCTCCCGCAACGCCCGCAGCTGTTGGCTGCGGCGATGGCATCACCCCGATCGACAAGTACTCTGCGAAGCTTCTCGCCGACAAACCTTCCGCGGCGCAGGTCAGTAGCGCGTTGAAAGCTCGCCCCTCCGGAGCGGGGCGCCGCACGCCGTCTGCGAAGTGGGCTGGAACCCGGGCTCGGGTCAGCGCTTCCTCGAGCACCGCTCGGTAATTTTCGACCGCCCTCACCGCGATCGCCATCCGATCGAACGTTACGCCGCTCTCAGCTGCGCGGAGGATCGAGCGCGCCACCTCCACGCACTCACGGCTCTCGCCTGGCGACGATGCGAATGCGACGCTCGACTCGACCGCGGAAGGAGCGTCGTTTGCGGTACCCATCGCCGGCAATCGTGAGTG
>Ga0193753_10003208_pt1 | contig 12269 bp, 8 predicted proteins | sample H1c2metaG_FD_144925 | JGI IMG/M metagenome (GOLD analysis project Ga0193753, IMG submission 144925) | Soil microbial communities from a riparian zone of the East river system, Colorado, United States - H1c2 | ecosystem: Environmental > Terrestrial > Soil > Riparian zone | place: USA: East River... | reverse complement strand
AATTCCCTGGCGGCTATAGCGAGCGGGAACCACCCGATCCCATTTCGAACTCGGAAGTGAAAACGCTCCGCGCCGATGATAGTGTGGCAGCTGCCATGCGAGAGTAGGTCACTGCCAGGGTCCTAACAAAGAAGCCCCCGTCACGAAAGTGGCGGGGGCTTTTTCTTGGTATCAGCCGGCGGGGCCGCGCGAGAACCTGCAAATGGTCGAGCGGCGACAACTCCTGCTCCGGACCGACGCCGAATAGCGCGACAGCAATGACCGGTCAGTTTTCGTTGGCCCTGGCAAACGCGATCGGTTATTCGATGACGAGATGCGGGACCTCGCCAAGAGTCACGACGAATATCGTGGCGTCCTTGCATGCCGAAAACGCTCGCTCCTCGAGAACGCGACGTTGCCAATTGGCCACACGGTCTGGGTCGACCAGTCTCATTTGCCAACGATGCAGATTGAGAGACGCGCGTGGCTAGGTCGCTTGCCGCGGGTGGTCCCGAGGCTGGAACGATGCGAAGATCGCACGCATCGAACCTGGCATAAACGCGCGCCGTTGAGGGGGCGCCCGCAGTGGAAACATGGCGCAAATCACTGAGCGAAACCGTGAACTGGCGACCGTCGACAGCCGCCGACGTCCGGCCTCGGATCTGCCACACGGGCCTGCGACCTGAGACCGGTCGCGCGTGCCATAGCGTCTCGCCTAAAAATTAATTGTTGAGAGACGCGTCGTGCAGTATCGCGACGCATTTCGCAGTCGGGGTGGATGTTGGAATCGCGGGAAATAAAGAGAGTTGTGATCGCCGGTGGTGGAACTGCGGGATGGCTGGCCGCCGCGGCACTGTCACACCAGTTGGGGCGGGTACTCGACATCACGCTCATCGAATCGGATGAAATCAGTACGATCGGTGTCGGCGAGGCCACGATTCCGCCCATCCGCGTCTTCCACAAGCTGCTGAAAATAGACGAGCAGGATTTCATGCGCGCTACGGCCGCCACGTTCAAGCTTGGGATCTCATTCGAAAACTGGGGCTTGAAGGGCGATAGATACATTCATTCGTTCGGCAGAAATGGCCAGCCGACCTGGATGTGCGAATTCCACAATTTCTGGTTGCGCAGTCTCGACCTCGGTGTGAAATCGGAACTAGGGGAATACTGCTTCGAGCTGCAGGCAGCGAAGGCTGGAAAGTTCGCCTTGTCGCAGCAGCCGGAAATCAATTTTGCTTACCACTTCGACGCCGGACAATACGCGAAATTTCTGCGGCGCTTCGCCGAGGGTTTCGGCATCCGGCGCGTCGAGGGCAAGATCAAAGAGGTAAAGCAGAACGCAACTTCCGGACATATCGAGTCGCTGATCCTGCATTCCGACGAGGTCATCGGAGGCGACCTATTCATCGACTGCACCGGGTTTCGTGGGCTGATCATCGAGCAGACTCTCGAGACCGGATACGAGGACTGGTCACACTGGCTGCCGTGCGACAGCGCGGTGGCGGTGCAGACCGACCTCACCGCGCCTGCTCCTCCCTTCACGCGCGCGATCGCTCACGACACCGGCTGGCGCTGGTGCATTCCACTCCAGCATCGGGTCGGCAATGGCCTGGTCTACAGCAGCCGTTTCCTCGCCGATGATGCCGCGAAGCAGGAACTCTCGAACTCGATCGACGGCAAACCACTCACCGTGCCGCGAGTTCTCAAGTTCCAGACCGGCAGGCGGCGCCAGGTCTGGAACAAGAACTGCATTGCGATGGGCTTGGCCAGCGGTTTCATTGAGCCCCTCGAGTCGACCAGCATTCACCTCATGATGGTGGCCGTCACGCGCCTGCTGCACTTGTTCCCGTTCGGCGGCATCAATCAATCGGTGGTCGATCGGTACAACGAAGCCTCGCGCACTGAAATGGAAAGGACACGCGACTTCGTCGTACTGCACTATCACGCGACGCAACGCGATGATTCACCGTTCTGGCGCCACTGCCGTGACATGGCGATTCCGGATTCGCTGGCTCATCGCATCGATCTGTTCACGCAGACCGCGTATGCGTACCAGGGTGACGGCGACTTGTTCCGTGTCGATTCCTGGACACAGGTCATGCTCGGACAACGACTGGTGCCGAAGACCTATCACCCTGCAGCGCGCGTATTGAGCGACCAGGATCTCACCAGGTATCTTGCGGAATTCCGTGCCTCCGTCGCGCAGGCCGTGGCCCCCATGCCGGCTCACCAGGATTTCGTGAATCAATACTGCAAAGCCAGCAACAGCGCCTGGAACTGAAGCCATCCCCATGACAATCGCGGTTCATCCCGACTTCCGGCTGCAGAAGCTCACGATTGGGCGCGAACAAGCGCCGCTGGTCGTCATCGACAGTCTCGTCGCGAACCCGGGCGAACTCGTGGATCTCGCGGCGGGCAAGAAATTTTCCGATGTGGCCAGCTACTTTCCCGGCGTCCGCACGAAAGCACCGCTGACGTACCAGCGATTCATCATCGAGCAGCTGCGCGACGTAATTGCCGGCTATTTCCGGCTCAACGGAGCCGCCCTGCGATTCACGGCTTGCCATTTTTCTTTGGTCACGGCCCCACCGGAGAAACTCAACTACGTTCAGCGAATCCCGCACATCGATTCGACGGTGAGCTCCGAACTGGCGTTCATCCACTATCTATTCAAGGCGGATCTCGGCGGAACTTCTTTTTACCGGCACCGCGCCACCGGCTACGAAGTCATCGACCAGGCGAGACAGGCCGAGTACTGGCGCATCGCCGATGAAGAAATGAAACGCTCCGATTCCGCGGAGTCCGGCTACATCAACGGAGATACTTCGCTGTACGAGCAAATCGGACGCCAGGATGGCGTCTTCAACCGGATGCTCATCTACCGGCGCAATTCACTGCATTCGGGCTCACTGGCTCGGAATTTTGTTCCTGACGCGAACCCCCGCACCGGCCGCCTGTCGATCAACGGCTTCCTGGCCTGATCGGACCTATCTGCAATCAAGGATCTGGCGCATGCCGCAACACACATTGCTCAACAACATCGATCACAAGGACCTGCGAGTGGTCCTGCGCTACGGCGCCGAGTTCGGCGACAACGTCGCGACCGTACTGACGTTTCCCACGGAATACGGTGACATTCAGCGCGAGTATCCGATCTTCTTCCGCAAGGATTCCGCCACCGGTGAATATCAATCGATTGCCTTGTTGGGCTTCGAGAAAGGCGAAAACCTGTTCCTCGACTCCGGCCGTTGGGATGCGCATTACATTCCCGGGCTCGTTGCCCGCGGACCATTCCTGATCGGTTTCCAGGAACGGCTCAATGACGGGGAGGCGCGCAAGGAGCCGGTCATCCACGTCGATCTGGACAATCCCCGGATCAGTTTCACCGAAGGCAGACCGGTCTTCCTGCCCGCTGGCGGCAATAGTCCATACCTGAATCAGGTCGCTGCCGTGCTCAAGGGAATTCACGAAGGCATAGAGGTCAGTAAGCTGATGTTCGCGGCGTTCACGGCACTAGATCTCATCGAGCCGGTCAAACTCGAAATCAAGATCAGTGATGAGGAGACTCATAACCTTGCCGGCCTGCACACCATCAACCAGGACAAGCTGCGCGCACTCGACAGCGAATCAATTTTTCGCCTGCATCGCAGCGGATTTCTGCAGGGCGCCTATCTCGCGCTTGCTTCGCTGAACAATGTGAGCAGTTTGATGGCCATGAAGCAGCGCCGCCGGCAGGCGAAAGCTTGAACCAGTGAACCCCCGACCTCACGCGCGCATGAGCAGCCTATACACTGGAGCCTCCTCCTCGCTGCGCACGAAATCCCATGGTTGAGGTCGCCGAAAAGATACGCGTTCTCGAGGGCATTCGTCCCGGCCATTTTCCGCTCGAGGAATTGCTCGCAAGTGGACGGCCCGCTGTTCTGCGCGGCCTTGCGAGCAATTGGGGCCTGGTGCGCGCGGGCCTCAACTCCGGCGAGGAAGCGCGACGTTACCTTGCTTCCTTCTATAACGGCAAACCCGTCGACTACAGCTTCGGTGAACCGCAAATCGCCGGACGCACTTTTTATACCGAAGATTTCACCCAGCTGAATTTCACGGTACGCCGTGACCGTCTCGACAGGATCCTCAGCGAAATCGAATCCCACCTGCAGGATGAACGTCCGCCGACGTACTACGTGGCATCGCTCCCCGTGGAATCGTGCATGCCGGGTTTTCGCAAGGACAACGATCTTGAATTGCCGGCGCAGGGCATCGATCCACCGCCGAGCATCTGGATTGGAAACCGCACCATCGCGTCCTGTCACTATGACGCGCCAAACAACATCGCCTGCTGCGCGGTCGGCCGGCGACGCTTCACCCTGTTTCCGCCTGAACAAATCTTCAATCTTTACCCGGGTCCGCTCGACCCGACGCCCGGCGGCCAAGCCGTCAGCGTCGTCGATTTCGCGAACCCGGATTTCGGAAAGCACCCGCGTTTTCGTGAGGCGCTGGCCGCGGGACAGAGTGCGGAACTCGAGCCGGGAGATGCCGTGTTCGTGCCGAGCATGTGGTGGCATCACGTCGAGGGTTTGAGTCCTTTCAATACGCTCGTCAACTACTGGTGGAGCTCGATGCCAGAGTTCGTACCAACCCCGATGAATGTGCTCTACCACGCGATGTGGACGATGCGTGATCGACCGGAGCGAGAGAAGCAGGCGTGGAAAAATGTGCTCGAGTACTACGTATTCGGTCCGTCGGAGCGTGCCGGCGCGCACCTGCCCGAGCAGGCTCGCGGCCTTCTCGGAGCCATCGACGACACCAAGGCACGCCACATCCGCGCCATGCTGTTGAATAAACTGAATCGGTGATGTGCCGCTGCCATTTTCGGCCGACCAGCCGCCGGGGGCTCTGCCAAGGGCTATTCGGTAGGTGCCGGCCGATAACCGCCTTCCCGGCCTGAGATTGGCCCGTTCCAGGGGCCATGCCACCCCGCATGCTGCATTCGTGTCCCTAAAGTTGTTGTTTTTCTCTCATCCGGCTTGCGCGTAGCCATTAGCTTATGTCCTCAGCTGTGCCTCTCATGTCTCGTAAAGACATGATTCTTGAGGAGAAAGACATTCGTCTTGGTGCGCCGAGGCATGAAATTTTCCGCCGCAACTAAGCGTGGACTTTTGTACACAGTGTGAATATCCTCCGCTGCAGTACGAGGGGGACGCGCATTTTGCGCATTACAGTTTTTAAGCCATTCGGGCGCCGTTCAGCCGCGCCTATTGAGTCTGCGGAACATGCAGCTCCCCCGCCGTTTTGGTCGACTAGTTCGACCCATTCTTTTCTCGTTCCACGGTTAATTCCTGTTTCTTTGTACCAGGATTAATCCTGGTTTCTTACAACGATAGATGTACGAGTGCGGAGGACATCTGACTATGAAATTCAATCCCAAGGCTTTCCCCATAACCTCGAGAGCGCTGTTCACCATTGTTGGTGGCGTAGTTCTCATCAACCCTGTGTTCGCCCAAGAGCAGGCGAGCGAAGAGCTCGAAGAAGTGGTCGTCACCGGCTTACGCGGAAGCTTGAAAGCTTCGATGGAAACGAAGCGCGACGCCATCGGCGTCGTTGACTCCATCAACGCCGAAGACATCGGCAAGTTCCCGGACACCAATCTTGCTGAGTCACTGCAGCGCATCACCGGCGTGTCGATCGACCGCCGCAATGGTGAAGGCGCATTGGTCACGGCGCGCGGCTTCGGTCCCCAGTTCAATCTCATAACCCTGAACGGTCGCCAGATTCCCGGCGCCGACGGCTACGCCGCCGGCGACACGATCACCAGCGGCCAGGGCGCGGGCACGCGCTCATTCAATTTGGCCAATCTATCCTCCGACGCCATCAGTGCGGTCGAGGTCTATAAGACCAGTCGTGCGGATCTATCCACCGGCGGTATCGGCGCCACGATCAACATCAAGACCGCGCGTCCGTTCGACCACGATGGCATGGTGCTCAGCGTTGGCGCGAAAGCCGCCCGCGACGAGTCGCAGCCTTTCGCCAACGACGTCACGCCTGAAGTCTCTGGTATTTTCAGCTACGCCAATGACGCCAAGACTTGGGGTGTGGGCCTCAATGCCAGCTACTCCAAGCGCCAGAGTGGCTCGGTGCAGGCGACGGTCAATAGCTGGAACATTCGCGCCTGGAATCAGGACGATCCGCTCGTGGCCAATCGCGACGGCACCATCAGCCCGACAGCCGACATCGAAAACGCGCCGGAAGAGGGCCAGCTCTACGGCCGTCCGAACGATATCCGTTACGCGTTCTCCGATATGGAGCGTGAGCGCATCAATGGACAGGCGGTGGTTCAGTTCGCGCCGACGGAGGCCTTGACCTTCACGGTCGACTACACCTTCGCGCAGATGGAGCTGGCGGAAGACCGTGGCGAGCAGACCATCTGGATGCAGACCAACGGCTTCGATCACATGGTTTTCGACACCGGTCACGAAGTCAAAACCCCCATTCTCCTCCATGAGATGACGGGCGCTCAGAAGGACTTCGGCTGGGAGCAGCAGCACAACGAGCAGAAGAACACGCTCGATTCGCTGGGCTTCAATGCGGACTGGAAGATCACCGACAGCTTCTCGCTGGGCTTGGACTTCCACGATTCGACCTCCGAGAGTCTCCCGAACGATCCGATCACTGGCGGTGGCCAGACGGCGTTCAGCCTGGCCGGCGTGAACTGCCCGACCACGGTTCCGGCGGGTGCTTATGATGACCCGACGGTGGCGAACCCGATGGGTACCGGCAATCCTCTACCCACCTGCAGCGGCTTCTGGACTCAGGAGTTCCAGTTCAACGACGGTCTGCCGATCATGAATCGGACCTACTTCCAGAACCAGGCGGATGCGCTTGCGAATGTCAACGGCGACCCGGACTATCAGTTCGGCGCCAACAACATCGCCTCGCAGGTGTTGCGCATCGGTGTCCAGCAGCAGAAGACCGACGTTCAGGAAGCTCGCCTCGATGGTCAGCTGGCCTTCGAGAATGGTCGCTTCCAGTTCGGCGTGGAAACCCGAAAGGTCGAGATGAACCAGAAAACCTCTGGCGGCTATCTCGAAATGGGCACATGGAGCGGCAACGATGCCTCGCAGGCCACCGGCATGGTCGACCTGTTGACGCCGTACAACCTCAGCGGTCTGTTCGGTGACTTCAACTCGACCGGTTCACCGACGCAGGCGTTCCGTGGCAATGCGAACGAACTGGGTCTCTGGGCCATGAACAGTGGTCAGATCGCACTCGGCCGCGATCCGGATCCCGCCAATCCTGGCCAGTTCATCTCTCGTGGCGTACGCCGGTACACCAACTGGGCAGAAGGCGCGATGACGGACGGCGAGCTGCGGTTCAATCCGGGCTACAACAACGACAACACCGTGGAAGAGGAGACGCAGGCGCTGTACTTCTCGATCGGGCTCAAGAGTGAGCTGGGCACCATGCCCACGAACCTCAACATCGGTGTCCGCTACGAGCAGACGGACGTCACCTCGACGGCCCTGATTCTCGTTCCGAGTCAGATCGTCTGGTTGTCGAACAACGACTTCCGTCTCGACCGCTCGGCGACGATTCAGCCGTTCTCGCAAGATGCCGACTACAACCACGTCCTGCCGAGCCTGGACTTCGACATCGGCCTGACCGACGTCCTCAAGGGCCGTTTCTCGTACAGCAAGACCATTGCGCGCGCGCAGTACGGTTCGCTGTTCGCGGGTTCGACCCCCGGTAACCCGGGCGGCTCGACATTGCTGTCCAGCACCTCGCCCGCTGGTGGCACGTCGAACAACCCGGGGCTGGTGCCCCTGGAGTCGGATAACCTCGACCTGTCACTCGAATGGTACTTCTCCGATACCGGCTACCTGTCGGGTGGCGTGTGGGAGAAGCGCGTATCCAACTTCGTCGGCAATGAAGTGGAAACGGACACGCTGTTCGGTCTTCAGGACCCGACCGCAGGTCCGGATGCACAGTTCGTGCGCAGCTACCTGCAAGCCAATGGCGCACAGTGCGGTGGCACCTGCAACGTTGACGACACGGCGCTGTTCACCGGTCTGGCGATGCTGCGCAATCCGTCAACGGGCGGTCTCGCCCTGTATGACGGCACGCTCACGCAGGCCAATGCCATGGAAGCTTTCGACATCACTGCGGTTGCGGGCGATCCGCTGTACCAGTACAGCGTCAATCGACCGATCAACAACCGTGAAGCCAAGATTCATGGCTTCGAGTTCGGTGGTCAGTACTTCTTCGGCGATTCCGGCTTCGGAGTCCTGGCGAATTACACCGTCGTTCGCGGTGACGTGAACTTCGACGATGCGGCGCCGACGTCGCAAGATCAGTTCGCGCTGCTCGGGTTGTCGGATTCCGCCAACGCGGTGCTCATGTTCGAGAAGTTCGGCTTCTCGGCGCGACTCGCGTACAACTGGCGCGATGAGTTCCTGGCGCAGACCAACGTCAACGGTTCCAATCGCAACCCGATCTACGTCGAGGCTTACGACCAGATCGATCTGAGCTTGGGTTATGACATCACCGACAACCTTGCAGTGTCGCTCGAAGCCATCAACCTGACGGGTGAAGATGTGCGCTGGCACGGCCGTTCGGTCAACCAGGTCATGCGCCTGGAAGATCAGGACCCGCGCTACGCTCTCGGAGTCCGCTACAAGTTCTAAGCCTGTACGGTCGCGTACATCGCTTAGTAGCCTGACAAGTAGGCAAGGGCCGCTGCGCAAGCAGCGGCCCTTTTTGTTTTGCGCGGTCGCTTGCCGTGCGGCCGCTGACTATTCAGTATCGGCGACCATCGCTGCACCAATATTCAAGAGCGACCATGCCTCGACACGTCATGTTGAACAACGTTGCCCACAAGAACCTGCGGGTGATTCAACGCCATGGGCCCGAGTTCGGCGACAACGTCGGAACCGTGCTCATCTTCCCGACCGAATTCGAAGACGTGCAACGCGAATACCCGATTTTTTTCCGCAAGGATCCGGCGTCAGGTGAATACCAGTCCATCGCGCTGCTGGGCTTTGAGAAAAGCGAGAACCTCTTCCTCCGCGACGGGCGTTGGGACGCTACTTATGTCCCCGGCATCATCGCCCGGGGACCGTTCCTCATCGGCTTCCAGGAAGCCGTGGTTGACGGCGAGACGCGCAGGAATCCGGTCATACACGTCGATCTCGACCATCCCCGCGTGAACGAAAACGAAGGCGAACCCGCGTTCATGCCACAGGGCGGCAACAGCCCATACCTGGATCACGTCGCCAAGGTGTTGAGCGGCATCCGCGATGGGCTCGAGCTCAGCAAGGCCATGTTCGACACCCTGACCGAAGCCGACCTCATCGAGTCCGTGAAACTCGAGGTCAAACCCACGTCGAACGAAAGTTATTCCCTGATCGGCCTGCACACCATCAATCTGCAAAGGCTGTCGGCCCTCGACGGACAGACGCTGGAGAAACTCAATCGAACCGGCTTTCTGCGCGGTGCGTTTCTCGTCGCGGCATCCATGAACAACGTGAAGCGCCTGATGGCCATGAAGCAGCGCCAGCGCGCCCAGGTGGGCACAGCGCAATGAATGGCCATTTCGCACCAATGCCGCGCTGACGGCGCCGTGGATACCGAGTAATGGATTGGCGCATCGACCAGGTCGGCCATGATCGCGCTCCGGTAGTGGTCATCGAAAACCTGTGGCCGGATGCTCCGTCGCTGTTCGAGGCCGCGGCTTCGCGTACGGATTACGGCGTCTCGTCTCTCTATTACCCGGGCGTGCGTTGCGCGGCGCCGCGCGACTACGCGAACGCCGTCGTCATGCAGCTCACGGAGCTGATCCAGTCGACTTTCGGATTCGACGACGATCTGGTGATCACCGACTCGATCTTTTCGCTGGTGGTCACACCGCCCGCGGCCCTGGTGCCGTTCCAGCGCGTGCCACATTTCGATTCCGTAGACCAGAACAGAATCGCACTGCTTCACTACCTGTGTGCCAGCGGCGGCACATCGTTTTACCGACATCGCAGCTCGGGTCTCGAGACGATTACCGCCGACTCACAGGAGCAATACATCCGCACGGTAAACGACGAGGTGCGCACCAGTGGCATGCCGCCCGCGCAGTACGTCGACGGCGATACGGAACACTTCGAGCGCACCGCGAAGTACGAGGCGGCCTTCAACCGCGCGCTGGTGTATCGCGGCAGCATGCTGCACGCGGTCAATGTTCCGCAGGGCTTCGTGCCCGATCCGAATCCGCGCACCGGCAGGCTCAGCGTCAACACTTTCCTGATGACGCAGGCGCGCCAGCGTTGATGAGGTTGGCTAACCCGGCGGTACCCAGTAGATTTCGGTCTGCTTGCAAATGTAGGCCTGGTAAGAATAGTGGACGGCGAGCTGGGTGGGCCTGAGGTTGGCGAGTTCATACTTTCCGCCCAGTGTTGGCGGAACCCTGAATCCATAACACTCGAGCGGTCCCAGTTGCATGCCGACCTGCCGGCAGGAATCCACCAGCTGGAGCCTGAGCCAGAGATCTGCGTTGTTAGCCGCATCCAGTTTTCGCGCGAACTCTTCGCGACTCCTCGCTACCTCGAGGCAGGTTCCCGCGCCCACGTCGAGCCTGAGCACCGCGTCATTGTCGTTCACCACGAATACGTCGCCGAGACGATTCACCAGCCAGATGTTGAAACGCTGCGGCAGCGGCGGCACCCAGCCGTTCAACAGCCACGACCATTCCTTGCCGGTGGTCGCGATCAGGTAGTCGTTGATGTCCATGCCGGCCAATACTACAGACGCGGCCGCGCATGCGGCCACGAGCGTCGGCGACTGTATACTCGATGATGGTTAGAGCCCGAGGAGCGCGATCCTTGAAACCTGATATTCGCCGAGTAGTCATCGCCGGCGGCGGCACCGCCGGATGGCTCGCCGCGGCCGCCCTGTCGCACCAGTTGCGTGGAGTCGTCGAACTCACGTTGATCGAATCGGACGAAATCGGAACCATCGGAGTCGGAGAGTCGACGATCCCTCCAATCCGCACATTGCACCGGCTGCTCAAGATCGATGAGAAAGAGTTCATGCGCGCCACCGCGGCGACGTTCAAACTCGGAATCTCCTTCGAGGGTTGGCGCACGGGGACGGATCGGTACATCCATTCGTTCGGCGTCAACGGCAAATCCGCGTGGGCCTGCGAGTTCCATCACTTCTGGTTGCACGGGCGCCAGAAAGGCATCAACGCCGAGTTGGGCGAATACTGTCTCGAGCTGCAGGCGGCGAACCGCCACAAGTTCATGACTTCCCCCAATGGCGAGGTGAACTATGCCTACCACCTCGATGCCAGCATCTACGCGAAATTCCTCCGCAAGTTCTCCGAGGGGTTCGGCGCCAGGCGCGTGGAAGGAAAAATCAGCGAGGTAAGACAGGACTCCGGGACCGGCTTCGTCGAAGCGCTGGTGCTGGAGTCGGGGCAGGTAATCGAAGGCGACCTGTTCATCGATTGCACCGGCTTCCGCGGCCTGTTGATCGAGCAGACGCTGCGCACCGGTTATGAGGACTGGAACCACTGGCTGCCCTGCGATTCCGCGGTCGCGGTGCAGACCGAATCAATCGGCCCCGCAGTTCCGTACACCCGCGCCATCGCGCACGAGGCAGGCTGGCGCTGGAAGATTCCCTTGCAGCATCGAGTGGGTAACGGACTGGTGTTCTGCAGCCGATACATGTCGGACGCGGAGGCCACCGAGAAGTTGCTGCGCGACATAGAAGGCAGGCCCATCACCCAGCCAAGGGTGATCAAATTCCGCACCGGCCGGCGCCTCAAGGCCTGGAACAAGAACGTGGTGGCGCTGGGTTTGTCGAGCGGCTTCGTCGAGCCGCTGGAGTCGACCAGCATTCACCTCATCATGACCGGCGTGTCGCGTCTCATTCACTACTTCCCGTTCGGCGGCATCACGCAATCTTTCGTCGACCAGTACAACGAGGATCTGCGTCTCGAAGCGGAAGCGGTGCGCGATTTCATCATCCTGCACTACCATGTGACCGATCGCCAAGACACGCCCTTCTGGCGTTTCTGCCGGGAAATGAAAGTGCCCGAACTACTCGCGCGCAGAATCCAGATGTTCCGTGACCGCGCGCATGCCTGGCGCGGAGAGAACGAGATGTTCCAGCTCGATTCGTGGGTGCAGGTGATGTTCGGCCAGGGCATCCAGCCTGCCAACTACCAGCGCATGACGGAAGGCATGGCAGACCAGGACCTGGCGAACTTCCTCGAAGGCATCCGCACCGCGATCAGTCGCGCCGTGGACGCCATGCCG
>Ga0193753_10003207_pt1 | contig 12271 bp, 12 predicted proteins | sample H1c2metaG_FD_144925 | JGI IMG/M metagenome (GOLD analysis project Ga0193753, IMG submission 144925) | Soil microbial communities from a riparian zone of the East river system, Colorado, United States - H1c2 | ecosystem: Environmental > Terrestrial > Soil > Riparian zone | place: USA: East... | reverse complement strand
TCGAGGAGCGTGGAGAGCACGCCAGACGTGTTCACGCCGCGAATCTCGCCAATCTCGAGCGCCGTGATCGGCTGCTTGTAGGCGATGACGGCCAGCGACTCGAGCCCGGCCGCCGTGAGCTTCTGCGTCGATCGCTCGTGGAACAGCCGCCGCACCCATTCGTGCAGCTCGGGCCGCGTCACGATCTGGTAGCCGCCGGCCACTTCCACCATCTGCAGGCCCGGACGGTTCTCGTAGTCGGCCTTGAGCGACTCCACCGCCGCGAGCACGTCTTCCTTGGGCTCCTCCGAGAGCAGCTTGCACAGCGTTCTCGGCGTGATCGGTTCGGGCGACGCAAAGATCAGCGCCTCGACCGTCGCCCGTACTTCGGCCGAGGGTCCAGGAGCCGCGGCCGGTTCGGCCATCAGCGTGTCCAAGGCGTCCGTCGCGGCGTTGTCGCCTTGTGTGCGGTCGCCTTCTTTGCGGTCGCTGTCTTCTTTGTCGTTCTCTTCGTGGTCGGTTTCGTCGTGGTCGGTCATCGTCAAATCCTGTCAGCACTCCGCCGGCACTGACGCACGCAGCTACGAGCGCTGCGGATCGCCAATTGGCTGGGGCGCGTCGGTGGGTCGCGCGCGCTTGTAGATTCGAATCTCGCCGGCCCCGCCGGCCTGGAAGGCTCGCACCAGCTTCAACCGGATCATCTCCAGCAGCGCCAGGAAGGTCACGATCAGGAACCCCTTCGAGCCGTCGCCATCGGCAAACAGATCGTCGAACCCGCAGGCGTCGGTTTCGGAGAGCCGCTCGAGCAGTTGCGCGATGCGATCCTCAATCGACAGCTGCTCGGGCGGAATCACCATCGGCGGCCGTCGGGCGGAGCGCTCGAGCACCCCACGGAAGGCCGCCATCAGCGTGAAGAGATCGACCTCGAGCTCCGGCTCGTAGTCCTCACCCGCCACGGCCGCGACGCTCTCGTCGGGCCGCATGTATTGCGCGCCGCGCAGCGTCTCACGCTCGTGGAGCAGCCCGGCCGCCGCGCGATACTTCTCGTGCTCGATGAGCCGGCGCACGAGAGCCTCGCGCGGGTCCTCGTCGATGGCGATGTCGTCGGCACCCGTCTCCGGCCTCGGCAGCAGCATCTTTGACTTGATGTGGATCAGCGTGGCGGCCATCACCAGGAACTCGCCCGCCACGTCCAGGTTCAGCTCCTGCATCATCGCGATGTAGCGCAGGTACTGCTCGGTGATGAGCGCGATCGGGACGTCGTAGATGTCGAGCTCGCTTTTCCGGATGAGGAAGAGCAGCAGATCGAGCGGACCCTCGAACGCGTCGAGCTTGACCGTGTAGGCGTCTGGTGAGCTCTCGAAGTCTTCGTGCATGTCTCTAGCGGCGAGCCTTGGTGCTCGCCTGTCAGTACCGCAGGTGAACCGCCTGGCGCACCCGCTCCATGGTGCCCTGGGCGATCACACGCGCCTTGCGCGAGCCCTCCATGAGGATCTCTTTCACGTGGGCCGGTTTCGCCATGATCTCCTGGCGGCGTTCGCGGATCGGCGCCAGCGCGACGTTCATGGCCTTGGCGAGCTTGGTCTTCACTTCGACGTCGCCCACCTTGCCCGTACTGTAGCGGGCCTTGAGGTCTTCGACTTCCGCGACGTCTGGGTTGAAGGCGTCATGGTACATGAACACGGGGTTGCCTTCGACGGTGCCGGGAATGTCGGCGCGGACGCGCTTGGGGTCCGTGTACATCTGCCGCACCTTCTTGGTCACGGCCTCCTCGTTGTCGGCCAGGTCGATGGTGTTGCCGTAGCTCTTGCTCATCTTCCGGTTGTCGAGCCCCGGCAGCCGGGGCACCGGCGTGAGCAGCGGCTGCGGCTCCATGAGCACCTCGCCGTAGAAGCTATGGAAGCGCCGGATGGCCTCCCGGCCAAGCTCGAGATGGGCCACCTGGTCTTCGCCCACCGGGACGAAGCGGCCGTCGTACATGGCGATGTCGGCCGCCTGCAGCAACGGATAGCCGAGGAAGCCCAGCGTCGACAGATCCTTCTCGCTCAGCTGCTCCCGCTGCTCCTTGTAGGTGGGAACCCGCTCCAGCCACGGAATCGGCACGACCATCTGCAGCAGGAGATACAGCTCCGCGTGCTCGGGCACGAGAGACTGGATGAACAGCGTGCTGCGCTCGGGATCGACGCCGGTCGCCATCCAGTCGGCCACGTTGTCGATGGCGTTGGCCGCCAGGCCGCTCGTGCTGGCGTAGTCGCTCGTGAGGGCGTGCCAGTCGGCCACGAAATAAAAGCAGTCGTACTGATCCTGCAACGCCGCCCAGTTCTTCAGCGCCCCGACCAGGTGGCCGAGGTGGAGCCGGCCTGTAGGACGCATCCCCGAGACGACCCGGGGTCTCGAACCGGCAGACGGAGCGCTCATAGCAGAACGGACCTGATGAAATTCACCGGCGGACCGAGGATGGCATTGAGCAGCCCGGAAAACATCAGCGCGTAGATGATGAGAAACCCGAACGGCCGGAGGCGGTCATAGAGATCCGAGGCGCTGCCCCGAAGCAGGCCCGAGAGGACGTTGCCGCCGTCGAGCGGCGGCACCGGCACCATGTTGAACACCGCGAGTATTACGTTGATCTGCACAGCGCCCCACAACAGGGCGAACACGAACGACGGCGTGGAGACGCCGGGGCCGACGACGCCACCCGCGACCGCGAGCCGCAGCCCGATGGCTGCCACCGTGGCGATGATCAGGTTGCTGGCGGGCCCGGCGGCCGCGATCGCCATGAACTTCCGCTTCCAGTGTCCGCCGAGGTTGCGCGTCACGACCGGCACGGGCTTGGCCCAGCCGAGCACGGGCACTCCCGTGACCATCGCCACCAACGGAAACAGGATGGTGCCCACCGGGTCGATATGGACCATTGGATTCAGCGACACGCGGCCCAGGCTCAGGGCGGTGGAGTCGCCGAGCCGCCACGCCGTCCACGCATGCGCCGCCTCGTGCACGGTGAGCGAGAACAGCAGGACGATGAACGAAACAACTAGTTGTCCGGGGTCGATGGCCACGCGAAGCCGTCAGCGTACCACAGCGGCTGCATCAGCTAGGCAGGTAGGCGGGTAGGCAGGTAGGCAGGTAGGGAAAAGCGCTCAGTTGCCGTCAGCTCCGCGCGAAATGGTCGATGACGGCCGCGGCGACCTTGGGTCCGACGACGGTCGTCAGTTCCTCGCGCGTGGCGCGGCGCACGGCCGACAGGCTCCCGAATTGCCGCAACAACGTGCGGCGGCGGCGCGGGCCGACGCCCGGCACGTCGTCCAGCTCGGAGCGCAAATCGCGCATTGAGCGCGCCTTCCGGTGGAAGGTCACGGCAAACCGGTGGGCCTCGTCGCGGATGCGCTGCAACAGGAGGAGGCCCGCATCATTTCGTGGCAACGCGATGGGTTGGGTGCGGCCGCGCTGCACGAGGAGCTCTTCGCGCTTCGCGATGCCCACCGCCTCGAGGTTGGCGAGGCCGACTGATTCGAGTGCCTCGTAGGCCGCCGAGACCTGACCGACGCCGCCGTCGATGAGGATCAGATCCGGAAACGGACCGCCGGCCTCGAGCACCGCCTTGTAGCGTCGCTGGACCACCTGACGCATGGCGGCAAAATCGTCGGGACCCCTGTGGTATTCGGTGTCGTCGGGCCGGTCGGCAGGCTTGTCTCCCAACGGGTCACCCAGTCTGCCTTTGATGCGAAACTTCCTGTACTCGGAGCGCTTCATCCGTCCGTCCTCGCATACGACCATAGACGCCACCGTCTCGCTGCCCTGGATGGTGGAAATGTCGAAACACTCGATCCGGCGGGGCAAGGCCTTGAGGCCCAGCACCGCGCGCAGCGTCTCGAGCGCCTCGAAGTGCGCCGCCGTGTTCTCGTTGTGGCGGGTCCGGTACGAGAGCTCCGCATTGCGCGTGGCCAGCTCCACGAGGGCGCGCCGGTCGCCGCGCTGGGGCACGAGCAGCTTCACGCGCCGCCCCGCGCGGCTCGACAGCCACTCGGCCATCGCCTCCTCGTCTTCGACGGGCACCGGAAGGTCGATCTCGGGCGGCGGCACCCGCCGCTCGTAGAACTGGCCCAGTACGGCGTGCACCACGTCGGCGTCGTCGCTGGCCGCAGCCGGCTCGGTCACCAGCTCCACGCGCTCCACGACACGGCCGCCGCGCATGGCAAACACCTGAATCACGCCGCCGCTCGGCCCCAGCTTCACGCCGAAGACGTCGCGGTCGGACATCTGCGGCGTCGCCAGCTTCTGCTGCCGCTCGCTCAAGGTCTGCACGGTCCGCATCGCGTCGCGCAGCTGCGCCGCTTCCTCGAAGCGCTCCCCCTGCGCGGCCGCCTGCATCCGGTCGCGCAGTGTCTCGGACAGCTCGTCCGACCGGCCCTCGAGCAGGAGCCGGGTGCTGGCCACCGCCTCTCCGTAGCGCTCTTCGGTGCAGATCTCCGCCACGCACGGTGCGATGCAGCGCTTGATGTCGTACTCGAGGCAGGGCCGTCCACGGCGGCCGGTGATGATCTCGTTGCACGACCGGAGGCCGAAGAGGCGGTGCGCGAGCACCATCGTGCGCCGCCCGAGTTTCGCAGGAAGAAACGGCCCGGCGTAAAAGTCGCCGTCCTTCTCGTCCACGCTCCGCGCCACCAGCAGCCGCGGAAACGCTTCGCTGGTCGTCAGCCGCAGGTAGGGATAGTTTTTGTCGTCGCGGAGGAGGATGTTGTACTTTGGAGTCCGTTGTTTGATGAGGTTGTTCTCGAGCGCCAGGGCTTCCATCACCGAGTCGGTGACGATCACGTCGAGGCTGGTGATCTCCTCGAGGAGGGCGTCGTGACGCGGGCTCAGGCCCGCAGCGCCCAGATAACTCCTCACCCGATCGCGCAGGGAGCGGGCTTTGCCCACGTAGATTGCGTCGCCCGCGCGATTGCCCCACAGATACACGCCCGGCTGCTCCGGCAGGCGTGCGATCTGCTCCTTGAGGTCCTGGATGGGCATGGGCTAGTATGACGAGCCCGACTCAAGCGAGGCTCGGCTCGGACCGACGGGCATGAAGGCTCGCCTCGCGCGGCCAGTGTCTAGTTGCCCGCCCTGCGGGCGGGCGAACGATCAGTTTATCAAGCAATGACAGTAACCGGGTTCATTGGAACCGTGTGCATGTTCCCGCTGCGCGCGATCATCGCCGCCAGCGTGGCCCTTCGGATCCATCCCAATACGCTCACCCTCATCGGCGCCCTGATCAACGTCGCCGCGGCCGTCGCGCTCGGCCGGAACCATTTCTACTGGGCGACGGTCATCATGATCGTCGCCAACATCTTCGACTTCATCGACGGCAAAGTCGCGGACATCACCAACACTGTGTCGCGCTTCGGCGCCTTCTGGGACTCGACGCTCGACCGCTTCTCAGACATCGCGCTCTTCCTCGGCCTGATCTACCTCTACGCCACCGTCCGCCGCACCGACTACGTCATGGTCACCGCCCTGGCCATGATGTTCACGATCATGATCAGCTACGCACGCGCCCGCGCCGAGTCGCTGATCGAGAAGTGCAAGGTGGGCTTCATGGAGAGGCCCGAACGTATCGTCCTGTTCTTCATCGGCGCGGTGTCCGACCGCATGGCCGCGGTGATGTGGGTGATTCTGGTGCTGTCGATCATCACGGTGGCCAACCGGATTCACTACACGTATCTGGTGCTCAACGACAAGCCGATCCCCACGGGATCCAACCCGCTCAGCGCCGCCTTCATGCGCGCCTTTTTCTGGCACGACGAGCGCGCGACCCTGCCCTACGACCTCTGGGTGATCGCCATCCTGGCATTCGTGTGGCTCACCCCCCCGGAGTGGCTCCGCGACCCGACGGCGCACGGACTGGGCATCTGGGGCTGGTTCTGATGGACGCTCCGGCGACAGCGACCGAGGCCGCCTACGCGCTCGAGGCGTTCAAGGCGTTCGGACCGGTGCTCGCCATCAAGTTGTATCGCATCGCCCTCGAGCATCCGCCGGCGGTACCCACCCTGCCCTGCCTCGATCACGAGGCCATGCTGCACGAGGGCATCGCACCGCATGCGGCGGCCTACGTGCAGGACAGCACCTCCGGCCACCTTCACGAACTGGTCGTCATCCCGGCGCAGCGGCGCATCGAGATCGACGCCGTGTCGACCTGGGGCGAGCAGAGCGCGGATTCCCGCATCCGGCTCATGGCCCATCTCGCACAGCGATTCCCGGCACACAAGGTGCGCGTCCTGCGCCCGCTGCGCTGGCGCGGTGACAAGCGCGTGGCCAACGCCTGCCGCGCCCAGGTCAGCCTGCGGGACGTGCTGATCGGCCCGGACATTCCGACCATCAAGGCATCGATCGACCGGCTCTTCACGGTCGGCATGCTCATGGAGAAGGAATCGCGCGTCGCCTCGTGGGGCGTGCGGACCGTCACCGGGCCGCTCCTCGCCGCCGCGGGCTTCGTGCTGTTCGGCGTGCTCGGGTACTTCGTGGCGGAGCTCGGCGAGGGCGGCGTGGAAGCCCTCCGCTACGGCATCGTTGCCGTGCTCGGGGCCGTATTCCTGTACTACGGGCTGAAAGCCGTGCAGCTGACCGGGATGTCGAACCGCGTCTGGAAGCGGGCGTCCGAATACAACCTGATCCTCATCGAGCGGCGGCGGCTGAGCGAGGCGGCCAGGCCAGAGCGGCGCGCGACCTAGCCGGCCTAGCCAGCCTTGCGCTTCTTCGCAGGGGCCGCCTTGGCCTTGGCTTCCTTGATCACGTCGATTTTCGCGACCTTCTTCTTCTCGCTGCTCACCGTGTTGAGACTGCGGCGCAAGGCCTCCATCAGGTCGACCACTTTGGGCGGCTCCTGTGCCTCGGGCGTCGCAATCTCCTCGCCGGCGATCTTGGCGTCGATGATCCGCCGCAGGCCTTCCTTGTACTCGTCCTTGTAGTCCTTCAGATTCAGCTCGGCGTCGAAGGTGGCAATGACCTGCTTGGCGAGCTTCATCTCTTCCGGCTTCACTTTCGACGGCACGGAGTTGAGCTCTTCCACCTGGTCGATGCTGCGGATCTCGGCGTCGTGGTGCAGCGTGTACATCACGAGGCCCTTCTTCTGCGGCTTCACCGCCACCAGGTACTCGCGGCCGTAGAGGGCCACCTTGCCGATGCCGGCCTTGCCCACCATGCCCTCGCGCATGACGGCGAAGGATTCAGCGGCCATGGGCCCGTCCGGAGCCAGGTAGTACGCCTTGTCCACGTAGATCGGATCGATGTCGGTGACGTCGGTGAACTGCGCGAGGTCGATCACGCGCGACGACTCGACGCGGACCTTCTCGATGTCCTCCTCGGTCACCACGACGTAGCGGCCCTTCTCGAACTCGTAGCCCTTGACGAGTTCCGTGTTGGGGACCTCCCGCTCGCAGTGCGGACACCAGCGCTTCTGCTGGATGCGCGTCTGGCATTCGGCGTGGAGCTGGTTGAACGACAAGGTCGCCGCTGATTCGGTCGCCGGAAACACCTTCACCGGGATCGTCACGAGGCTGACCTTCAGATAGCCCTTCCAGGTTGGCCTTGCTGCCATATGGGGTCCTCTATCGGTTCGTGGCCCGCCGAAGTGCAGGGGCGAGCAATTTGGGCCACCTGACGGTGTCAGGCCTTGGGCCTTGGGGCTCACACGGCTCTCGGCTCTGGGGTTTGCGCGCTTGGCGCAAGTCCTAAAGCCTACGGCCTAAGGCCCAAGGCCGACAAGCCTCAGACGACGTCCTGCTCGTTCCGGCTCCCGAGATCCAGTCCGGCGCCGCCGAAGTGCACCTCGTGAGTCTTGATCCGGTCCCGGAGGAGCCGGCGGGCCTGCCCGTAGAGGTCCCCTGGCACCTCGAGCCGGCGGGCGATGCTGCGGACGCGTGAGATGAGCACCAGCGTCACGGCGCCCTCCTCTTTCCACGACACCGCCGAGATCTGCGCCCACTTCAGGAACCCGCTGTCGGACCAGACGCCGTCCTCGTAAAAGCCCCGCGCGATGCGCACGCTGAACGGGAAGGCATAGCCATAGTAGGTGAGCATCATGATCTCGCCAAAGAGGTCGCGGAGGGGCCGGTGCAGCCAGAAGACGTTGATGGCGAGCAGCAGGCCGAACATCGCGCCCAGGGCCAGGTTGAGGCCGTAGTAGCGCGGCCGGGCGCCCTCCCAAATGAGCAGCGCGTGCCGGCGGCGGCGGCGATACTGCAGGAGATCGACCGCCAGCCGCAGATTCGCGATCAGAAAGCCCAAGCCAAACAGGAGCGAGAGGCGCGGGGCCAGCCAGCGGAACGACTCGACGAATCCGTCGGGATTCATGGGGTGGCCGCGGTTGCTGGTCCAGCTGCTCCGGGGTTGCCGCCGGTGCCCGTCAGGCGCCCGACGCCCGCTCGTCGAGCACCGCGGCGACGAAGGGCACGAAACAGGCGCGGCACCGGGCCTCATAGAGGCCCTGCGCACCAAGCAGCACGCGGTCCGCGCTGGGCACGAGGCGCTGCGTGTGGCTGGCCGGGTTGCCGCACACCATGCAGATGGCGTGGGTCTTGGTGATGTATTCGGCAATCGCCAGCAGTTGCGGCATCGGCTCGAAGGGCTTGCCGAGGTAGTCCTGATCGAGGCCGGCCACGATCACGCGCTTACCGCCGTCCGCGAGGATGTTGCAGATGGTTGGCAGCTCGAGATCGAAAAACTGCCCCTCGTCGATCCCGATGACCTCGGTGTCGGGCCGCACGCGGTCGAGCAGCATCCGCGACGTCGCCACCGCTTCGGACTCGATCCGCATCTCGCTATGCGACACGATTTCCTGGTTCGAGAACCGGGTGTCGATCGTCGGCTTGAAGATCTGGACGCGCTGCTTCGCGATCTGGGCACGGCGCAGCCGGCGGATGAGCTCCTCGCTCTTGCCGCTGAACATGCAGCCGACTATCACTTCGATCCAGCCCTGAGTGGGCTGCCTGACGACATCCATGGCGCCTCGACTAATGGCGCAGTGTACCTGAGCTGGCCTTACGCTCGCGAGAGGTACTCGCCCGTTTCCGTGCTCACGCGGATCAAGTCGCCGGGATTGACGAACGGCGGGACCTGCACCACCAGCCCCGTCTCGAGCGTCGCGGGCTTCACCTGTGCGCTCGCCGTGGCGCCTTTGATGCCCGGCGTGGTGTCGGTCACGGCCAGATCGACCGTCGCCGGCAGCTCGATGCCCAGCGCTTCCTCCCCGTAGAACTCCACTTCCACGGTCATCTCCGGCTTGAGGTAGTTCACCGAATCCCCGAGCGCCTCGCCAGTGATGTGGATCTGCTCGAACGACGTCGTGTCCATGAAGTAGTAGTCGTCGCCGTCCTTGTACAGGTACTGCATGTCTTTCTGTTCAAGGGTGGCGCGGTCCAGCGTGTCCTCGGACCGGAGCTTCTGATCCGACATCGCGCCGTTGCGGATGTTGCGGAACTTCACCCGGACGAAGCCGCGGAGGTTACCGGGAGTGACGTGCTGAAGCTCGAGGACCCGGAAGAGGTCCTGTTCGACTTTGACCAGCATGCCCTTCTTGAGACGCGTCGCTTGTATGGCAGCCATTTGAATGAGCGGATATCCCATCGATCCTAGCACAGGGCTTCGGGGCCGCCCCCGGTGACGATGCCCTACCTATGGCTTCCCTATGGGCTTGCCTATGGGCTTGGCGATCGCGTGGCCATGCTACGATTCCAGCGTGGCGTTCGCCCGCTGGGATCCTCTCCGCGATCTCCTCGCGATCCAGCAGCGCCTGGACCGTTTTGCGCCCGGGCCCGCCGGCTGGCAACCTCCTGTCGACCTGTACGAAACCGCAGACGCCTATGTCGTGACGGCCGAGCTCCCTGGCGTGGAGCAGGGCGATGTCGAGATCCAGACGGGCGACGGCCGGCTCACCTTGTCGGGCTCGCGACGCGAGCACCGCGTGGCGTGCGAGCAGTATCACCGCCTCGAGCGCGGCCATGGGGCCTTCCAGCGATCGTTTCACCTGCCGCTGCCGATCGACAGCGACAAAATCACCGCGGAGCTGAAGGACGGCGTCCTCACGATCCGCTGCCCCAAGACGGCCGGCGCTCCGGCGCGGCGGATCACGATTACCCCGTGAGTTCCCGTGAGGCTCCCGTGAAGCGCTTCGCCGTCATTGCCCTCGTCCTCGGACTCGGATTCATCGCCGGGCGTGTGATCACCGGCCTGGCAGACAACGGTGCTGAGGGCGTCGCTGGCGACGCGCAGCAGGCCGCCTCCTCCGCTCGCCCGGTGACGGCGCCCGCAGCGGCGGCCGCCGCCGCCACGTTGCCGGACTTCACGCGCATTGCCGATCGCACCGTGCCGGCCGTGGCCAGCATCTCGGCGCGCCAGGTCGTGCGGCGGCAACCGTCGCCATTCGACTCGTTCTTCGGCTTCGGCGACGACGATGTCTTTGGCTCGGGCAGCCGCGTCCAGAGCAGCCTCGGATCAGGCGTCGTGGTGGGCGCCGACGGCTACATCCTCACAAACAATCACGTCGTGACCGGAGAGTCGCAGCGCGTCGCCCTCCGCGACCTGAACATCAGCGTGTCGCTGGGAGACAAGCGCGATACGGCCGCGGCCCTCATCGGCGTGGACCCGGCCACGGACCTGGCGTTGCTCAAGATCGACGCGAAGAACCTGGCGACCATCCCGTGGGCGGATTCATCGAAGCTGCGGGTGGCCGAATGGGTGCTCGCCATCGGCAATCCATATCAGCTCAACTCCACGGTAACCCTCGGCATTGTCTCGGCGATCGGCCGCACCAATCTGGGCGTGTCGACCTACGAGGACTTCGTCCAGACCGACGCCGCCATCAACCCGGGCAACTCGGGTGGCGCGCTCGTGAACGCCCGCGGTGAGCTGATTGGCATCAACACCGTCATCTTCAGCCAAAGCGGCGGCTATCAGGGCATCGGGTTCGCCGTGTCGAGCAACCTAGCGCGGCGAGTGTTCAACGACCTGCGGCAGTACGGCGAGGTGCGGCGCGGGACGATCGGCTACGTCGAGGTCGCGCCCCTCACGCCGCAGATCGCCCAGGAACTCTCGACACCCGACACGCAGGGGCTCGTGATCGTGCGGATGGGTCGATCGGCGTCCGCCTATCGTGGCGGCGTGAAGATTGGCGACGTGGTCCGCAGCTTCAACGGCACGACGATCACGGACGCGGGACAGCTGTATCGCATGATCTCGGACGCCCCGGTCGGCAGCAGCGCCACGCTCGGCCTGATCCGCGAAGGCAAGCCCCTCTCGCTCAAGATCCCGATCGAGCGGCCCACCAGTACCCGCTGAAGACTCACCTCAAGTGCAGGCGGGTCTAAAGACCCGCCCCTACGTACTCTTCAGTGGGGAAGGCTCTTACCCGCCTCACCGCGCGAAGCGCGGACCCACCCGCCCTACCCGCCTCAGCGTTAGTGGGTCACCGGGACTGACGCGGAACGGCCGTCGCGCACGATGGCCACGGCCTCGCGGATGTCGTCGTCGCCAATCGTCTTGCGATCGTCGGCCATGGCCATCAGCGCACGGTAGACTTCGATCAGCTCCTCGCCCTCGAACGCGAACCCCAGATCCGCGCAGCGCCGCTGCACGGCGTGGCGGCCCGAGTGCTTGCCCAGCACCAGCGGATTCCAGGGCGCGCCCACGTCTTCGGCGCGCATGATCTCGTAGGTGCGGCGATCCTTGAGCACGCCGTCCTGGTGGATGCCCGCTTCGTGCGCAAAGGCGTTGCGTCCCACGATCGCCTTGTTCACCTGCACGCCCTGGCCCGAGAGCTTCGTGAGCATCTCGCTCGACGGGTAGATTTCCTTGATGTTGACGTTGGTCGCAAACGGCAGTCGATCCGTCCGCGTGCGGAACGCCATCACCACTTCCTCGAGGGCCGCGTTGCCCGCGCGCTCGCCGATGCCGTTCACGGTGCACTCGACCTGACGCGCGCCACCGAGCACCGACGCCAGCGAGTTGGCCACGGCCAGCCCGAGATCGTCGTGACAGTGGGTGCTGAACGTCACGTCGGCCGCATTGGGCACGCTCGTGCGGATGCGGATGAAAAAGTCCCGGATCTCATCCGGCGTCGTGTAGCCCACCGTGTCCGGCAGGTTGATGGTCGTCGCCCCGGCCTGAATCACCGCCTCGACCACGCGGCACAGGAAATCGAAGTCGCTTCGCGTCGCGTCTTCGGCGGAGAACTGCACGTCGAAGGTGTGATGGCGCGCAAAGCGGACCGCCTCGACCGCGGCGTCCAGGCACTGCTCCCGCGTCATGCGCAGCTTGGCCT
>Ga0193753_10003206_pt1 | contig 12278 bp, 10 predicted proteins | sample H1c2metaG_FD_144925 | JGI IMG/M metagenome (GOLD analysis project Ga0193753, IMG submission 144925) | Soil microbial communities from a riparian zone of the East river system, Colorado, United States - H1c2 | ecosystem: Environmental > Terrestrial > Soil > Riparian zone | place: USA: East... | reverse complement strand
CGAATCTTTTCGACCAGCGCAAAACCATCCGCTGCGCCGCCAAGCTGAATATCGGTGATGACCGCGTTGGGAAATTCCGCACCGCCATGCCGGGCTTCCAATTCATCCCACGCTTGCTCGGCGGAAGAGGCCGTGACGATCTCATAACCGGGATATCGCTTTTCGAAGAACCGCTTCACGAGCCACGAAACCGACTCGCAATCATCCACGTACAACACCACGCCGCGTCTGTTCATAAGCAAACCTCCCTGGTGGAACGCGGCTAAGCTACGCGAACTCAGATGGTTTTCAACCGTGGGATTGAACGCGAACGGTGCCAGCCAATCGCTGCCGCTACGAATCAGCGCACCTTCAGGTCCGAGATCCAGGTTGCGAGTTGAGCGTCGGTCAACGCGGATGTCTCCTGCCGATACATTTCGGGCACGCGCATTTTTGTGTACACGTGCGAGATGAAGTTCGTCGTGAATCTCCCGCCTACGTTGTGCAGCAGCAGTGGATTGCCGGTGTTCATCGCGGCCACGCCTTCGAAGCCCCCCAGCTTGCGCAGACCAGGCGCGAAGATGTCATCCGCGAGAAAACTGGAATCGCTCGTGGAATCAAATTGCGCGCAGTCCGCCACCAAGGCATCGCAGGCCGGTGCCGCGAGCGCGGCCCACAGGCCAGCGCGGCCAAAGCCGCAGAGCACAACCCTCCGGCCTTTGCCGTGCGTCTGCGCAAAAGCGCAGGCGGTCACGAGATCCTGCACTCGCTCCTGCGCATCCGTGCGATTGTAAGTGGGGAAAAAATCTTTGGCGTAATCGCGCTTCTTGTCCCCTGCTCCCTGCGCCGATTCGCCGGTGTGAAACGTATCGACGAGCAGCACCGCGATGTTCTTGTCCAGAAGTTGGCGCGCGAGTCCCTTCGGTGCGCCCGCGGCGTCCAGGAAACCCGCTCGCCCGTCGGGATGCGCGAGGACCGCCATGATACGCAGCGTGTCGCGGCGCGGCGTGATCAGAGTCACCGGAATTCTGTCGCCTTTTCCAGCGCGGCCGAGCGTGAGCTTGGTGGCCGTGTAATCTTCCGTCTTCGTGATCTTACCGGGCGCTACCATGAGACCGCGCTCGACGAACTCCACTTGCAGCGATCGTTTCCACGCCGGAATCATCTGTTGGCGGTAGCGCTCCAGCAGCGGTGGATTGATGGGCGCATAAGTCCACAGAACATTGGTTGCGCTTCTGATCAAGTGCTCGGTCAATTGTTCCTCTGTCACCGCATCCGACGGCAGCTTGCCGTCCGGGAACACGCGCAAGTCCACATCCGGCTCCTTGATGTAAGCGACTTCCTTGAGCGCAGACGGTTCGGGCGCGTGCAGCAGCCACTGGCCGAACCACTCATAGACAGCTTCGCGGCTGGTCTTGTTGTAATTGTGATCGAAGTCGAAGCGCACGTAGCGCAGGTGATCGCGCTGGCCGAACAGATTGTAGATTCTCTCCAACGCGGGACCTTCGATCTCCATCGTGGCGCGCGTCCAGTCGCCGGTGGCGCCTACCAGGATTTGCGAACGCGGCGCGGCGGCAGCGGCGATTTCCATGTTCGAATAGTCCACGCGCAAGCCCGCCACATTCTCGCACGAGCAACCGCCTTGCATCGAGTGCGACACCATGACGATAGGTGCTTGCACCACCATCCGATCGTCGATGGCTCCGAGCATAAACGTCTGCGTGCCGCCGCCGGATTCACCGGTGCAGGCCATGCGCTTCGAGTCCACGTCCGGCAACGACTCCAGAAAATCCAGCGCGCGAACACTGTTCCATGTTTGCAATCCCATCTGGCTGATGTTCCAGAGTTGGTTCGTGAGATCGTTGGCGAAGTGCCGGTGCGTCTTGTAGCCAGAATCGCCGCCCACGGGCCGCGCGAACTGCGTGTCGTTGTAGCCAATCATGTCCCAAGCGAACGCAATCATGCCTTGCCTCGCAAAGTTGATGCACCGGGCCGCGGAACTGCCCGCAGCCACGTCTTCGAGCCGGCCTTTGTTCCAATGACCGTGCGGATTCAAAATGGCGGCGAACGGCCCCTTCCCTTTCCCGAGCGGCCGATACAGATTGCCGCCCACGTAAAAGCCTGGGTAGCTCTGGAAATAGACCTTCTCCACGGAGTAACCGTCGCGCTCGATACGTCCGAAAATCTTCGCGTTCAGCGGCGTCTTCTCCGGCATCGGCCACAAGCCGCAACTGACGAGAACTTGCTCGCGAATCGCCTGGGCGCGCCGCTCCCATTCCGTCTTCGAAGTGATCTCCGGAAAGGCTCGCGGTGTGTTGAGGGTCTTGACGACGGCACGCTGATCTTTCTCCGGGAAACTGATTTCGGCGGCGGACGCTGGAACGACCACGAGGAAACCGGTCGCCACGCAAAGAATTCTCGCAAACGTTTTCATGGAATGCGCGCAGCGTAATCCAAACGCCAAAAGCGGGAAGCGAAAAGCGAAGGATGAGCTCGGCCAAATCTTCTGTTTGTCCTAAGCCCCCGCCGGAACCAGCGCAGGGAACGGCGTTTCGCAAATCTCCAGCCAATAGCTCGCGAGCGTCTTGAGCGTGTCCGGCAGCGCCGTGTTGTCCTGCACTTTCACCACGAAGGAATTGGCGCCCAACTCGTAGGCGCGCTTCACGTCGTGCGGGAGATTCGACGACGAAAACACGACCACTGGAATGAGCCGCAGCATCGGCTCGCGGCGGAGCCAGGAGAGAAATTCGAACCCATCCACGCGGGGCATTTTCAAATCCATCAGGATCAGCGCCGGCATAGGAAAGCGGCGACGATCCGAGTAATCATCCACGCCGCGCAAGTAATCGATCGCCTCCGCGCCATCGCCCACCGCCTGCATCAGGCACTTGGCTTGCACCGTGGTGAAGGCGCGCTTGAGAAAAAACAAATCGTTCGGATCATCTTCTACGACCAGAATCGTTGCTCGTTCATCCATGGGAAATTAGCCTCTCGGCGGCGGAAGCTACCGTCGTTCGATTTCGACGTCAAACCACACGCGCACCTGAAGATTCGATGGCGGCGGTTGCGGATTCGTTCAATCATCGTTCATGACGACGACGGAAAGAATTGCGGGCAAGGTCATCGCACGCATGGATCGGGAACATCCCGCGGACGCTTTGCTGCGCGCGGAATTGAAAGCTGAGAAGCTGCCACGTGCCGAAAGCCGGGCGGTCGCCGACGTTGTGTTCAGCTTTTTTCGCTGGCGCGGTTGGCTGGATTTGAACGAAAGCGTTCCGAGCCAGCTCACGAAGGCGCGCGAATTGGATTTCCGCTTTGCCTCAGATCCCGATTCCTTTTCCACCGATGAATTGAAACGCGCGGTCCCGGATTGGATCTCCGAGGAACTGACCATTACCCGTGAATGGTTGCTCAGCCTGCAAACGCCGCCCGTCCTCTGGTTGCGCGCGAAACGCGGCACCGGGCCGCAACTCGCGGAGAAACTCGGCGAGAGCGAGCGGGAAAAAGGCTTGCTGAGCGACGCGGTGGAATATCGCGGCGATGAAGATTTGTTTCGCTCGCCCGAGTTTCACGCCGGCGAATTCGAAGTGCAGGACGTCGCCTCGCAACTCGTCGGTTTGCTTTGCGAACCGCAGCCCGGCGAAACCTGGTGGGACGCGTGCGCAGGCGAAGGCGGCAAACTATTGCACCTGTCCGATCTGATGCAGAACAAAGGATTGATTTGGGCGAGCGATCGTTCGGAGCGCCGGCTCGCGCGCCTGAAGCAACGGGCCGCGCGCACCAAGGCTTTCAATTATCGCCTCGCGTCCTGGGATGGTTCAGTGAAACTTCCGACCAAAACGAAATTCGATGGCGTGCTGATCGACGCGCCGTGCAGCGGAGTGGGAACGTGGCAGCGAAATCCGCACGCCAGGTGGACGACGACGCGGGAGGATGTGAAGGAACTCGCGGCGATCCAACAGCATCTCGTGCTGCACGCTGCCGCCAGCGTGAAACCGGGCGGGAAACTTATTTATTCCGTTTGTACTTTGACGCGAGCGGAAACGGACGGACTGGCAGATCTTTGTTCACCACAGTTATCTGGATTCGCACCGCACTCTCTGCCTGCCTGGCCCAGTGAGCAGCCAGAAGCATCGGGCCGGAGATGGATTTGGCCGCAGACCTGTCGCGGGAACGGAATGTTTCTGTCGTCGTGGAAGCGTGTTTCATAAAGAAGCGTTAAGGGTTCCTCCTGAAATTCTTTCTAGTCCGAACGGTAGTAATCATCGATGAGGCCCGACTTGCTGTCATCGAACTGCTTGTTCGGGCCAGCGGAGCGAATCAGCACTTCATTGTTGGCGAAGTAAATTTTCAGCGGCGTGCCCCACGGGTCGATGATTTCGCCCTTCGAGTTCAACTCGGCTTTCTTGACGGCGAGAATGATGATTTTCTTGGGATTGTTTCCTTCGAGCAAGGACTTCGCGATCTCGGCACTGGTGCCCATGGGATAACTGCCGACGTGGGTTTTATATTGGTGAAAGGCTTCGAAGAGATTGTCCACCTCGGCATTGAAGGCGCGGACAGGTTTGTCCTTTGTCCATTTATTTGCGGCCGTCCAGCCCCACACTGCCCCAATTCCGGCCAACAAGATGACAATGACTAAGACAATCCGCCGAAATGCGCTGCTCGTGTCGTTCATGCCCGCCCTTACGCAGAAGGCTTGCCAACACGCGCTGAAGTCTCGTTCGTTGCGTTGGCAACTCTCTATTCGATTTCGAAATTCTGAATGAGATGCCCATCTCGAGTCGCACGCCAGGCTCGCTGGAGTTTCCACGGACGCTCCTGAGATGCGCGGAAAACAATGTAGTAATTCTTTTCGCTCTCGTCGTTGTATTGGCCAAACCATTTCCGAGTGGCGGGGAAATCCGCAGACTCACTTCCGTTCAGCAGATCCACCGGATCAAGAGCAAGGCTAAAGCTCTTTCCCATGCGTACGGCCTTGGTCACACCAGGCAATTTGTTTTGAACGATAAGCGTCGCAAGGAATTGGCCAGCATCAAGGGTAAGGGCGCCACCCGGCTTCTTCTTAATGTAGGCAACCGCCCGTGCAGCGAAGTCCTTGGGTGGCCTGCCATCCACGTATCCGAGAGCTTGACGATACCTGTGCGTATCGTCGGCACCCGGCATGTAGGCGGCCGTCTTTTGGAAGCAAGCCCACAGTTCATCAAGGCTTTTGCCTGTGGCTCCAGCGAAGAAGCTGTCTGAATACAAACCGCGCCGCAGTTCGGAATTGAGCCGACGAACCACATTCGATCCGTAGGTCGAATCGACATACAGCAGAAAAGCTCCGGCGCACCAATATCCCGAAGTGTAGTGCGGGTACTCGAATCCACACTGCGGGCAGCTCCAGCCATTCTTGTATCCCAGTTTATAGCGCACGTAGTCGGCGAGGCCTTCTGCCCAATACTCGTTCGATTGCTTCCAATCGGATGAAAAACTTCTTTGCTGAACCACATGCGTTATTTCATGAACGAGAACCTTGTCGAAATTCACGGAGTCCTTCAGGTATGAAGACTCCTTGTTTGTTTCTCGAACGAAGTAAGACGCATTGAGGTAAACGGTTCGGCCAATCGCCAGCCCCATAGCATCGCCTTTCAATTGCTTTCTAAAGACGATGTCGATTTGGCGCGGGGGTTTCGCGGTTCCGTCCGCGAGCAGCGCGAGAATTTTGGGATAAATTTCGTCGCCGAGTTTCCGGGCGCGCTCCGCCCAATCCCTCAACTCCGGTGTTTCATTGAAGACGACTTTGCGCACCGCCGACTGGCCAGCGTTTGGGTGTGAAGGGGAAGATGCGCAGCCGCTGAATAGAATTAGCAAAACGAGCAATCCAAAACAACGGCCAACAATCTGCAAAAGAAATTCCATGTGCGTTCCCCACCAGAGACTCTGTCTCTGGGAGATCCGTTCAAGTGCCGCACCTCAACTCTGGACAGGCGGCGCCGTGCTGGCGCGGGCAATGACTTCAGCTCTCAGCCGCTTGCTCTCCGGCGGTTCACCGCGATGCAGCGCTTGCATCAAATCCATGGCCGCGTAGCCGAGACGCAGCTTGGGCTGACGTACTGTGGTCAATGGAACGCGAAAGTATTCGCTCACGAGAATGTTGCCGAAGCCTGCCACGGAAATCTGTTCCGGGATGCGCACGTTTTGATTGAGCAGGACATCCGCGACGCCAATCGCCACGAGATCGTTCACGGCCTGCACCGCGGTGGCTTTCGGATTTTCGTTCAGCATCTGCAAAGCCGCCTTCTCTCCTTCCTCGATCGTGCCGCCCGCGTTGAACACCAGGCGATCGTCCATCTCGATGTTCGCTTCGCGCAAGGCGCGTCGATACCCCTCGTACCGCTCCTGCGCCGAAGGCGAAACCGGCGGCCCCGTGAAGTAAGCGATGCGCCGGTGGCCCAGTTCGATCAAATGCTTCGTCACCGCGAAGCTCGCCGCAATGTCGTCTGTCTCAACGTTCGCAAACTGGCTGCAAAACAAACCGCGATGGCCAAGGATCACCGTCGGCACTTTCAATCTCTTGATCTCTTCGTAAGCCGGCGCCACCGGAGCCAGCCGATACACCGGGGTGATGAACAAGCCATCGACACGCCGCGTGAGCAGACGACGAATACACGCTTCCTCCCGGGAAGGTTGGTTCAGCGAGTGCGCAAAAAGGAGGTCGTAGCCCATTTCGTGCGCACGCTCTTCGAGCGCCATGACGATGCGCGCGTAAATCGGATTCGTGGCCGCCGAAATGATCAGACCGAACAGCCGCGTCTTGCCGCTCCGCATCAATTGCGCAGAGAGGTCCGGCACGTAGCCCATTTCCTCGGACAGCTTTCGGATTCTCGCGCGGGTTCCGGCCGAAATGTCCTTCGCCTCGCGCAGCGCCTTGGACACGGTCATGATCGAAACGCCGGCGCGCGCGGCGATGTCCTTGAGCTTTACCATGGTTTCTCGTTAAACGTGCGAACCGCTCCAGTGCAGCTTCTGCCGCAAAGTCTGAAAGAAGGAATTGCCGCGCAACCGCACCAGGCGCGCTGCGAACTTGCTCTTGCGCATCTGCACGAAATCGCCGGTGCTCAGCGGCATCTGCACCTGGCCATCCGCCGTCAGCATGGTATCGACGCGCTCGCTCAACACGGTGACCTGGACCACCGAGTCCATCGGAACGATCACGGAACGGTTCGAAAGTGTATGCGGGCAGATCGGCGTGATGGTCAGCACTTCGGAATCGGGGCTGACCACCGCGCCACCCGCCGCCAGCGAGTAAGCCGTCGAGCCGGTGGGTGAACTGACAATCAACCCGTCACAGCGATAGCGGGTAAGTTCCTCCGCATCCACGGTGACTGCGAGTTCGATCAGCCGCGAAGTCGCGCCACGGCTGATCACGAAATCATTCAGCGCCAGTTCGGCAATGGGTTTTCCCTGGGCTCGTCCGCTGGCCTGGATCAAGGGACGCGATTCGACCAAAAATTCTCCCGCCCAAAGTTGCTTGAGCGCGGGGGCGAGCTGAGGTGCCTGAACCGTGGTGAGAAAACCAAGCCCGCCGACTTTCACGCCGAGAATGGGGGTTTGCGAACCAGCCATGTCACGAGCCACCCGCAGCATCGTGCCATCGCCGCCGAAGACGAGCAGTAGATCCACTTTGCTCACGAGCGCGGGAACATCGCCCAGGGCCGGACACTTCAGTCCGGCGAGTTGAGCGGTGGCCGAGTCGCAGAAAAGTTTTCGCCCGCTGCGTTGGATCAGGCGCGCGGCGCTCTGTACCAGAGTGCGGCTGGAAGCTTTTCCGGAATTTGCGAGCAGCCCGACGCTGCCGATTTTGTCAGCCACGCTTTTCAATCAAGACTAAAAATTCTTTGTTGCCCGCCGGACCCAGGAGCGGCGATTCCACCACGCCGCGCCACGACACATGCGGCAGACCCGCCACAAACTGCTCCAACTCCCGAAGCACGCGCGCATGAACCGCCGGATCGCTAATCACTCCTTCGCCGCGATCGGCCTCTTCCTTGCCGGCCTCGAACTGTGGTTTGATGAGCGCGAGGATGTTACCCAACGGCTTCACCAATGCAATCGCCGCGGGCAAAATCTTGCGCAATGAGATGAACGAACAATCGATCACCACGAGATCCGCGCAGGAAAATGGCTGCGGGAACTGAGTCGGCGTCAGCCTGCGCGCGTTTGTTTTTTCCATGACCACCACGTGCGGATCGTTTCGGAGTTTCCACGCCAGTTGCCCCTGCCCCACATCCACCGCAAAAACTTTGGCCACACCGCGTTGCAGCAAACAGTCCGTAAATCCGCCCGTCGAAGCGCCGAGATCGATTGCAATCAGCCCGCGCACGTTAAAAGCAAAATGTTCCAACGCGTGTTCCAGCTTGTGTGCGCCGCGGCTGACAAATCTTTCTCCAGCGGTCAACTCGACGGCATCCGATTCTTTGATCGCGTCGCTCGGCTTGGTCGCGACCTGGCCATTCACCCGCACGGTACCGGCCATGACGGCGCGCTTCGCCTTCTCGCGGCTCTCGCACAAGCCGCGTTCGACGAGCACTTGATCCAGTCGGGCGCGCACGCCGCCACGATGACACGGGGAAGTTGAGAGTTGAAAGTTGAGAGTTCAGATGAGCCTGGAATCGTCAGAAACAGAAACCACAGAGGGACGCATGAACACAGATAGGGAATCGGTCAGATTTGGAGTGCGGTGACTTGTCGCCGCTTTCGGCGCTTGGCCGACTTGTCGGCCGAGCAGGGCCGTGTTCAGCGGCTCGCAGCATGGGGCACGTCCCTCTCCATTCGACGGCGACAAGTCGCCTGCGGAAAAGCGGTGACAAGTCACCGCACTCCACATCACTGCGATTGCGCCCCTTTGATTTCAGGTTGGGCTTTTGCTTTTAGAGCGTTTCAATGCCCCGCACATGAATGATCTGCTCGCGCGCGCGTTGGAAGCGTTGCCTCATGGACCGGAGTTCCGCTTCCTCGATCGCATCACGGCGCTGGAGCCCGGGAAAAGCGGCGCGGGCGAATGCACATTGCGCGGCGACGAACATTTCCTGCGCGGACATTTCCCCGGCGCGCCCATCATGCCCGGCGTGTTGCTCTTGGAAGCAGCCGCACAATTGGCCGGTACAGTCGCGCAATCCGATCCCGCGATTCCTCCGCTCAAAAACCTGCGGCTCACTGCCATTCGCGGCGCCAAGATTTTGGGAGCGGCCGTTCCCGGAGAAACCATTTCCATCGAAGCGCGCGTCCTCGGTCGAATGGGAAATTTAGTTCAAGCACAAGCCACGGCCCGCGTGCAGGACCGGCTGCTTCTGCAAACGGAAATCACCTTGAGCGGCGACGCCGCGTGACGTTCACACGCTATTGCGGTTGTGCCGGATCAGTTCGAGAAACTCCGAGCGCGTGCGCTGGTCTTCACGAAAACCGCCGAGCATGGCCGACGTGATGGCGTAGGAATTCTGCTTCTCGACACCGCGCATCATCATGCAGAGGTGCTGCGCCTCGATGACGACGCCGACGCCTTGCGCATTAATGAGCTTCTTCACCGTGTTGGCAATTTCGTAGGTCATGCGCTCCTGAATTTGCAACCGGCGCGCATAGACATCCACAAGCCGCGGCAACTTCGAAAGACCAATGACCTTCTTGCGCGGCAGATACGCGATGTGGCACTTGCCGAAGAACGGCAGCATGTGGTGCTCGCACAAACTGTAAAAGTCGATGTCCTTCACGATCACCATTTCGTCGGACACGGCGTCGAAGAGCGCGTCGTTGAGGACCGTCATGGGATTCAACGCGTAGCCGCTGGTGAGGAAGTCCATGGATTCGGCGACGCGCACGGGCGTACGCCGCAACCCTTCGCGCTCCGGGTCTTCGCCGACCAGTTCCATTTGCCGGCGCACCAGATTCGTGAACTCGTCTTTCTGCTTGGGCGTCATCGAGGCGAAACTCGCGCAATGACCTGTGGGCGTCCAGTTATTTGGCCGGAGGACGATGAGTCGGTTCCGTCAGAACGATTCAGATTTCTACAGAAGGAAACGAAGGGAATAAAGTGGTCCGCGGAGCGCGGTTCTCACAGTTGCAGCGGCGATGATTTGCGGAAATGCTGCGGCTCTGGAAAGCCACGCTCCCGTTTCGATTCACCGGTTTCGCTACCTCGAATTGTGACAAACAGGTAAAAATAGCTTCCCATTTTCTGTGAACTGGTTTTATCGTCTGCACGATCCAAACAAAAAATTCCTTTCGCTCCATGTTCATGAAGATCATGGCGTCGTTGGTGCGGCATCAATCGACTGAGCGGGGCGTGAGGATAGGAAAGAGTAAGTATGCGCGTACTGCTAAAAATATCCATTCTCAGTTTGCTGGCGATCGCCGGCGCCTTCACAGTCACAACGGCCCGAGCTCAATTGACCGAACTTTACGGTGTGACCCATGTCTGGAAATATTCCATTGATTGCCAGGACGGCACAGGCTGGGAAGCGTCGGGATTCGACGACTCGGGTTGGTTGTCCGGGCCCGGCGGGTTCACCGGAGGTGAAACGTTGGCCGGGTTATTACCAGTTCTAAACACTCGCACGCTGCCCGCGCCCACCGCTGCAGGGATAGCAGGGCATGCCTATTATTTCCGCACGCATTTCAACATCGCTTCCATTGACAGCGTGTCGCTGCTTTTTTCCAATGCGGTTGACGATGGCGCGGTTGTTTACCTTAACGGTACGCGACTCAACAGTGTGACCCTCCGCGGTCCAGTCACCGACACATGCACTGCGACTACCGGGGGGCAAGGCGCGCCCGCTACCGGAACAGAGGCGCAATTGTGGGAAGTCCACACGGTGACTACAGAAGAACTGGCGGGCATCCTTGTTCCCGGAGATAACGTAATTGCCGTCTCCGTTCATCAAAGCAGCACGACCAGTTCCGACTCGGTTTTTGCGCAAGTGTTGATGCAGTCGATCGCGGCACCACCGGTCATCAATTACGCCACCAGCAGCTTGACCAATCGCACGGTGATCAAATGCACCTCCACCACGCTCAGTGCTTCCGTCAGTGGTGTGCCTGCGCCGACCTACCAATGGTTTCATGACGGCACGCCGATTACGGACGCGACCAACGCCAGCCTGACGATCACCAACGTCCAGGATGCGGACGCAGGCAGTTATCATGTCGAAGCTACCAACCCTTCGGGAACCGCCACAAGCACGCCCGATACGGTTGTCACCTTAACGGATGATGTGGTTGGACCATTGATCGTTTCCGCGTTGGGCGATGCCGGCCAGACGAATATCACCATAGTATTCAACGAGCCGATGGACACCGGTCCGTTCTTTGAGGCGAATTTTTTTGTTACGGATACGAATACCGGCACCGACGTTCCGGTCACCAGTTCTTTCGCGGCCAATAGCACTACGCTCGTCCTGGTAACAGATCCTCGAGATCCCACGCACGGTTACTCCGTGAGCCTGACTGAAATGCGAGACGCGTGCGCCGCAAATCCGCTCGCAGGCACCGGTTCCACCAATTTGTCCATTCGCCTGACGGTGAAACTAATAGACCTCGCGACGGACAACAACGTGTGGAAATATGACATCAACAACGGCGACCGTTTCGGAACGGGTTGGGAAACGGTTTCCTACGATGATTCCGCGTGGCCTTCAGGCCCGGCGCCGTTGGGATTGGATGCTTCGGCAACGGGGAATCCGCAACCGGTCATCAATACAACTCTGGGCTACTTGGGCAACGGTGTTCCTGTCTATTTCCGCCGCCATTTCCTGGTGCCGGATACCAACGGCGTAGTGCTGACCCTGTTCGATGTCGTGGAAGATGGCGCGGTCTATTACATCAATGGTCAGGAAGTTTTTCGCCACCGGGTAAATGCCGGGGCGGTCACGTTCACCACCGTCGCTGTCGGAGCGACCGAAAATACAGGGCCGGAAGGACCGTTCAGTATCCCCGCGACCAATCTGGTCGCCGGAGATAACGTCATTGCCGCCGTTGTAATTCAGTCCACCCTCGCCGGCAGCACGGACATTGAATTTGCGGCGGAGTTGCACGCCATTGTTAGCTCCGTCCCCAGCGGACCTCCTGTCATCGCGGCTCAGCCGCAAGGGCAATCCGTGGCCGAGGGAGCGACGGTGACTTTTTCTGTGACGGCCAGTGGTGCTCAACCATTGTCTTATCAATGGCGGCTCAATGGTGGCGATATCACGGGAGCCAACAGCTCGAGCTACACGATTAACGGCGTTGCGCCGGCACAAGCCGGCACAACGCCGTTAATCGTG
>Ga0193753_10003205_pt1 | contig 12281 bp, 9 predicted proteins | sample H1c2metaG_FD_144925 | JGI IMG/M metagenome (GOLD analysis project Ga0193753, IMG submission 144925) | Soil microbial communities from a riparian zone of the East river system, Colorado, United States - H1c2 | ecosystem: Environmental > Terrestrial > Soil > Riparian zone | place: USA: East River... | reverse complement strand
ATCAATAACAGACCCATTAGAAAGTACAACTATAAAACAGCTAATGAGGTACATTTACTTAAATCAAGTGTTGCACTTATCGCTTGAACACAGCATTTGGTAATGTGCCAATTGTGCGTGCTATTAGAAATCCCTTGTGTTCTCCGTGGTTATTGTCTTCCTTCGTGTCTCTTCGTGTCTTTGTGGTTCCTGTATTCCTTCTCAATTCAACTACACTGATAATTAAAAACCGCTAGCTTTGCCCCGGTATCAATCATTCTTTCAATGACAACGGCAGAACTCACGACGGAATTTGTGGCATGCAAAGGCGCCTTACAATCCTATATTCTCCGGATAACGGCCAGTGTTGCCGATGCGGAAGACATTGTACAGGAGACTTACGTAAAAGCGGCCGACAAATTGGAGACATTCCGGGGGGAATCGTCGGTGAAGACCTGGTTATTCGCGATTGCCACCAATCTTGCCAAAGACAATCTACGGGCCCGGAAGCGCTGGACAGAAGATATCACCGACATTGCGAGGAAGGCGGCACATACGGACCCTGATTTTTTCCGGGAAGCGATGCATTTGAAAAATTCATCACCACACGCGCAATTCGAGATCAGGGAACATATCGCGTTTTGTTTTACCTGTATTACGAAGTCGTTACCGTTGGAGCAGCAACTGAGCCTTTTGCTCAAGGAAGTGTATGCATTCAAACTGGAGGAGATCGTGCAGATACTCCGCAGCACACTGGAGATGATCAAATACTACCTGCATACGGCCCGGACCAAGATGATCCATGTATTCGATGGCCGGTGCGCGCTGGTAAGCAAGAAGGGTGTCTGCCATCAATGCTCCGAACTAAATGGTGTCTATAATCCTAAACAGAAATTCCAGGAGGAGGCCGTAAAGATCGAGATGGTAAAGGCGGCGGCCAGTTCGGGTAAGGAGCATCTATTTGATCTGCGCCTCCAGGTGCTTCGCGATATCGACCCTTTCACCTCGGGCGCATCTGCCCTGCAGCTTCATCACCTGGAGTTCAACCGGCGGCTGGTGGAAAATTCCTGAAAAAAGTCTCCCCAGGTCCTATCTTTTTGATTGCCCCCGGCGTCTATAAGAAATACCCAACACGATCATCATGAAAATTGTAAAAGTAACTTACACGACAACCCCTGAATTTGCAGCAACCAACCAGGCGAACATAAAGAAGGTGATGACCGACCTGCGGACGCTTCATTCGCCAGGCATCAACTATACAACCTGCGTGGGCGGGGATGGGAAGACCTTCCTGCACCTGGCGTTTTTCGAGTCCGATGCCGATCAGCAATTATTAAATGAACTGCCTTCTTTCCGCAGTTTCCAGGAGCAACTGAAGGCCAGCGGCCCGGAGACGAAGCCTAATGCCGAAATACTTTCCCTCGTCGGCTCATCGACCGATATTTTTAAACAATAAGAATCATCGAATGAAATATAAGACAGGTACCAGTGAGAAACCCCTTCAACTGAAGACACCACCTTTGTCATCGGCTTATACTATGCATGCTGATCTGAAAGACAGCAGGGAGGTATTGGTATGCACGGTGGGTAAGACCGTTTTATTGTACGACTACCGCTGCATCGACGATCTGCATGCGATGCTGAAGAAGCATGGCGACTGGATGGAACTCGGCAGCGCCGATGAACAGAAGCCTGCGAAGCCAGGAACGGTCGAGGCCTGGGGTCGTGCTCCTGACAACCCTGTAGGTGGATGGTATGGGTTGAAGAAGGGATTGCGTGGGCGGTTCGGAATGTATATTCCACCATTGCTGGAAGCATTGGGGTTGGCGGAACTGACGCATGAGGCGAAAGGGAATAGCATGAGGGCGAAATAAGCGGAAAACAGTTTGGTAACCTGCCAATACAGGAACCACAAAGGCACGAAGGCACAAAGAGACATAAAGACTTCGCCTACCACGCACAATTGGCTAATTATCAAATTACCAAATTGTCAAATTGTTTTCTTGTATTCCTTTGTGCCTTCGTGTCTTTGTGGTTCCTGTATTGAATTACGACAGCCCCCAATGATCGGGTAGTCTATCCGTTTGATGTGGGCTTGGACTCCATTTGTTTTATAATATTATTAACCTCCTGTTCAGTCGACCGTAGTTTGTCCTGACAATAAGTAATAAGTTCAGAAGCTCGTTTAACTTTGGCTGCCAAAACATCAACAGAAACAGATTCAGTTTCGATTTCCTGTGCAATTTTTTTTAATTCAGCATACGCTGCTTCATATGTTAAAGTCGTTTCCATTGTAGTCAGAATTAGTTTTAACAGTAGATTTAATCGATTTTGAAGATAGGATAACTTCTATATCCGAACCGGGATGAAATTTTGTCGCATCACTGGTAATGTTTCCATTTTGCTTAACAATAGCAAAGCCTTTCTTTAGAATATTGTCAGGCGCCATCATCCGTATCATAGAGGCATAGTGTTCCAGGTAAGCTCTTTGATTCTGTGAGTATTTTGATGTAAATGCTTTGAAATTTTTCTGAAGATTGGACAGATCGTTGATCTTGCTCGCCGTTAGCATACGAGGTTTTGTTATTAAAGATGTAGATATGCTGTTTAATTGAGCATTTTTATTGAACAATACCGACTTTGTTTTATTAATCACGACCTGGTTTGCTGCAACGAGGAGGTCCTTGTAATCATTAAGAAATGTTCTCGACTTATTCACAACGGTACTATTCAAAGTACTAAGGCTTTGGAAATTGGTTGAAAATAGCTGCTGAGACTTGATAATTACTGTTTTTTGGAGGTTAATGATCTCGTCTTCGAAATTCCTGTTGTGATTGATGATAAACTCAGCTGCCTTGGTTGGTGTCTTTGTGGCAGTATGAGCCATCAGGTCTGTCACGGTTTCGTTCTTCTGATGTCCAATGCCTGTAATGATTGGGATAGGGAACTTAGCGATTACCAATCCTGTGTTGTAATTGTCAAATATGAGAAAATCAGTCTGTGCCCCGCCACCCCTGATAATAACAACTGCATCATATTTTTTTTGAGAGTTAAAAATATCAATCATTGCCTGGCGTAATACCATTACGTTTGCTTCATTTTGGACGACGGTATGGTATTCACTAACAGAGAAGCGGTAGCCATATTGATTACTTTCCAGAGTATGCAGAAAATCCTGTCTGCCGGCTGAAGATTTTGAGGAGACCAAAGCAATTTTTTGGATAACCGTTTCCAATAGAAGTGCTTTGTTCCTTGTGTGATAGGTGTCTCCAATTTTGCTAATTACATCTGGATTCTTTTCAACTAAAAGACGCAATGTTTCCAGGCGTTGCTGCTCCAGAACACCAATCGTGAAATTCGTATCAATATTGACGATATCGACGGATAGCCCAAATACGGAGTGATAGCTCACTTTGACCTGGACAAGCACATTAATATTATTAGTGAACTTTTGACCCGTGATACGTTCGAATTCTCTTATGCCTGCCGATCCTGTACCCCATGCCTTCCCATTTATCTTTGCCACGATATCCGTAGTCCCCGGCCTTTTTTCGACCAGGTCAAAATAATGGTAGTTACTCTTTTCCTTAAAACTATGATTTGTCACATCCGCGATTACCCAAAAGAGTTGGTTACTGAAACTGGTTTCCAGCGTTTTTTGAATTTCCGTGCTTAGCTCTGAAAGTTTTATATGTGCCCTTTGCTCCAAGTGGATATGAGAATAAAAAAATGAATTTGTAGTATCAAAGACAGAATTAAATATACGATGCATCGAAGATAACAATTAGCCAATTGAGTGTGTTATCGGGAGTGTTTGTCGCAATTAAATACAGGAGCCACAAAGGCACGAAGGGCACAAAGAGACACGAAGGCTTCGCATACTACGCACAATTGGCTAATTACCAAATTGTCAAATTGGCTAATTGTTTTCCTTCGTGTCTTAGTGGTTCCTGTATTAGCTAAACAATAGTAACTTCCACTCCCATACTCTTCAACGTCTCCACCGTATGTTCCGACACGCCCTTATCCGTGATCACCTGGTCCACTTCTTCCAAACCGCAGATGCGACCGAAGCCGCGCTTACCGAATTTGGTGGAGTCTGCCAGCACGATCGTCTTCTGCGCGGTCTTTATCATCTTGCGGTTGAGTTGCGCCTCCATCACGTTGGTAGTGGTCAGGCCGAATTCGATATCGATGCCATCTACTCCCAGGAATAATTTACTACACGAGAAATCCTCCAGTATCTGCTCGGCATAGGTGCCCGTGGCAGAGGAGGAACTCTTTCTCAATACACCGCCGAGCACCAGCACTTCTATTTCGGGATGCAGGTTCAGTTCAGTGGCCACGTTCAATGCCGCGGTGATAACGGTGAGGTTCGATTGGGGTTTTATATTGCGAGCGAGCGAGAGTACCGTAGTGCCCGAGGCAATGATGATGCAATCGTTGGGTTGTATTAATGTAGCGGCATAGCTGCCGATATCCATCTTCTCCGTCGAGCGGATTTTCTCCTTCTCATGCACGTGCCGGTCTACCGTATAGGGATTCGTCAAAGTGCCTCCACCATGCGTGCGGTAGAGCAGGTTTTTGTCTTCGAGTAGTTTCAGGTCCTTCCGGATGGTGACGGAAGACACATTGAGGTCTTCGCACAGTTTCAGAACGTTTATTGTCCCTTCCTTCTTCAGTTTCGATAAAATATACTGATGTCTTTCCGTGAGGGACTGCATGCCGTTTTGCTTTGTAGTATTATTCATGGAATGTAGGCTGATGTTGTTGAATCATAAAAAGATATAATAAAAAGCCAGCCCCTTTGAAGCCACGATCGAAATGAAAGGAAAGGAGGCCGCCGGGTGCAAATTTCGAAATATTTTTCTTTTGTGAATAAATATTTTATTTACTTTCATTTCATTATTATTAGTTTCGAAACGAAATTGACTCGAAACCACTTGAAATCTATTGAATGTCTGTGATTCAACCGTCCAGTGACTTGACCAACCGGGATCATTGCCTGCAGAAGCTAACCGCCGAGGGAAAGGAATGGGATATCATCGTGATCGGCGGCGGCGCCACCGGTCTCGGGATCGCCCTCGATGCCATCGCACGCGGCTATCAAACCCTGCTGCTCGAACAGTCGGATTTTGCCAAAGGAACCTCCAGCCGCAGCACCAAACTCGTGCATGGCGGTGTGCGTTATCTCGCACAGGGCGATATCCGCCTGGTGCGCGAAGCCAGTATCGAAAGAGGATTACTATACCGCAATGCGCCGCATCTCGTCAAGGACCAAACCTTCGTCGTGCCCGTGTATAGTCTATGGGACCGTCTCAAATACACCATCGGCCTGAAACTATACGACCGCATAGCAGGCAAGCTCCGTCTCGGTTCATCCGTCTTCATCTCCAAAAAACAAACGCTCCAGAAATTTCCCGGCATCAAGGCCGCGGGCTTGAAGGGCGGTATTGTTTACCACGACGGCCAGTTCGATGATTCGCGTCTCGCCATCAATCTCGTTCAAACCATTTTCGAAAGAGGCGGCGATGCGATCAATTATGTAAAAGTCACGGGGCTGCTGAAGAATGAGGCGGGCGATATAAACGGGGTCACCGTCACCGATGCCGAAACGGATATTTCCTACTCGCTCAAGGCCCGCGCCGTGGTCAATGCCACCGGCGTATTCGTCGATGATATCTTACAAATGGATAAGCCCGGTAGCGCAAAGACGATCTGCGTGAGCCAGGGCGTTCACGTCGTCATCGACAGGAAGTTCTATCCTTCCGATGATGCATTGATGATACCCAAGACCAGCGACGGCCGCGTATTGTTTGCCGTGCCCTGGCATGATAAAGTATTACTCGGCACTACCGATACACCCGTTGACGAGGCTTCACTGGAACCTACTGCACTCGAAAAGGAGATCGACTTCATTCTCGAAACCGCCGGCGCCTATCTATCGCTCAAGCCGCAGCGCAGCGATGTGCTGAGTGTATTCGCCGGCCTTCGCCCGCTAGCCGCACCCACGAACGGGCAACAACGCACAAAGGAAATTTCACGCAGTCATAAGATCATCGTTTCCCCATCTCATCTCTTCACTATACTCGGTGGCAAGTGGACCACGTACCGGAAGATGGGAGAGGACATGGTGAACCGGATCGAGAAGGATCTGCATTGGAAACACAAACACCCGGCCACGGCCTCTCTCCATATCCATGGCTATGCGGAGAACATCAACTGGCGCGATCCTCTTTATTTCTATGGCAGCGATGCCGTTCCATTAAGAGCGCAAATGAATGGACACAGTCATGAATGGCTGAGTGAAGAATTAAAGATCCACGAGACACAGGTGATATGGGCCGTTAAGAAAGAAATGGCGAGAACGGTGGACGATGTCCTGTCGAGGAGAACGAGGGCACTCTTCCTGGATGCAAAGGAAAGCCGCAGGATCGCGCCACGCGTAGCCGTCATCATGGCAAAGGCCCTGCATAAAGATGAGGCATGGGTGAAAGACCAGGTAGGACAGTTCAACACGATGGCGGATCAATACATATTGAAATGAATAGTGGGCAGGTCACATATGAAAAAAAGAAAGGATAAAGTCATAATTAATTAATCATAGCATAACAAACAATGACGATTGTGTACGTGAAAGAACCATTTCTTTGCCGCCTGGAAAATAGAAGCAACGGAAAGCCATCCAGGCTTGTTCATTCATCCTGCTCATTATTATTTTCCTCCTTGCTTGCAGGCATCATTGCTTTATTTAACAACCATAATAATTTAAACACTTATGAGATCCCTGACAATTGCTGCTAAAAAAATAACGGCAGGTAAGCACTTGTTGCTGGGTTGCCTGGTGTTGATGGCCTGCATGGCCTCAGCCCAGCAAAGGACCATCACCGGCACCGTGAAGAATTCGGTTGACGGCTCGCCTGTCAGCAGGGTGACCGTCCAGTTAAAGGGTTCCAATGCAGGAACCACCACCGATGAAAGAGGGAAGTACAGTATCAAAGCCACGAGTGGCCAGTCGCTGATCTTCTCTGCTGTCGGCTTCACCGAGGTAGAAATGAAAGTGGGGAGCCAGGCGACGATAGATGTCGACATCGTGAGCACTACCAAGGAACTGGAAAGCGTAGTGGTCACCGCGCTCGGCATCAAACGCTCGGAACGCGCGCTGGGTTATTCAACCACCACGGTGAAGGGCGAGGAGCTGACCGGTGCATTATCATCCAACTGGTCCGATGCCTTATCGGGAAAAGTGGCGGGATTGAACCTCATAAGATCGAACAGCGGCCCTACCGGTTCCAACAAGATCATCCTTCGCGGCGAGACATCGTTGACGAGCCCTGAAGGAAACGAGGCATTGATAGTAGTGGATGGCGTAGTGATCAACCAGGGAAGCGGACGCCGCACGGCGGTAGGTGGAGAAACGGTATACGGTACCGGGAGTGATAATATGCCCGCGGACTATGGCAGCGGCGTGAATGATATCAACCCTGAAGACATTGAATCGGTAACGGTACTGAAAGGAGCTGGCGCCGCCGCATTGTATGGACAGCGCGGCGCAAATGGCGCCATCATAATTACGACGAAGTCCGGTGCAGGAAAGAAAAAAGGATTGGGCATTACCTTCAACTCCAATGCCAACATAGAACAGATCAATCGCTGGCCCGATCTGCAATACGAATATGGCCAGGGAACGGACGGCGCCAATTATTATTCTTACCTGGCCGGTCCCGACGGTGCCAGCACGAGTGCTACGAGCTCTGCATACGGTCCGCGCTTCAACGGACAGATGTTCTATCAGTTCGATCCCGTGACGCAGAAGCAAGCAACGGAAAGGACTCCCTGGGTAGCCTATCCCGATAAGCTGGAGGAATACTTCAACACGGGGAATACCATCACCAATTCGATAAGCGTAGATGGAAGCACGGAAAAGACCACCGCGCGTTTTTCAGTAACCAATGTCACCAACAAATGGATCACGCCCAATACTGGCTATAAGCGCAACACGGTATCCCTATCGGTGAATTCGAAGGTGAGCGACAAGTTGCAGATAGCCTCCAAGATAAATTATACGAATAAGTGGAGCGATAATCTCCCGGGTGCGGGATATGGAAACCAGTCCATCATGTACTGGTATATATTCTGGCAACCGAATGCCAACCTCGACTGGTTGAAGAATTACTGGCAACTTGGACAGGAGGACAGGAAGATCGAATTTCCATTCAGTTCCTTTCCCGAGAATCCATACGCCGTGGCATATGAGTTCATCAACAGCACGAACCGGCATGGCATTACGGGAAACATACAGGCCACCTATAACTTCACGACAGACCTTAGCCTCCAGGTAAGGACCTCGTTGGATCTCTCCTATGAACAAAGAGCGCAGGAGCGTCCCTATGATGCGGGCTCTAAATACCAGAAAGGAAGCTATCGTACTCAAAACATCTTCTCGCAGGAGGCGAGCACGGATTTCCTGCTCAAGTATGCGAAGAAAGTAAATAACGATTTTGATTTCTCCGTGACCGTGGGCGGAAGTGCATTGCGGAATAGTTATAACAGGGATGAGGTGCGTGCAGATTCACTCACCTACCCGGGAATCTATTCCATGGCCAATGCCGCCGGGCCATTGGTCTCGTTGCCGTTCAAGAGCAAGTACGCGATAAATAGCTTCTATGGATTGTTTACCGCGGGATATAAGAATTATCTCTTCGCGGATCTGACGGCGCGCCAGGACTGGAACAGTACCCTGGCTACGCCAACACGCACCGACAACTCCGGCTTCTTCTATCCTTCGGCGAATTTGAGCTTCATTCCTTCCGAGATACTCAAATTCCCTGCGGCAGTAGACTTCGCGAAACTCAGGTTCTCCGTATCCGGCGTGGGTAGCGGCGGTACAATTCCATATTACACCGCCTACAATTACGCAACGGCGGGAAGTTTATATAGTGGCGGTCTCGCAAATCCTTCCCTGTTGGCCAACCCGGATCTCAAGCCGCTGCGAACCATAACCTATGAGGCCGGCGCAATGGTAAGAATGTTCAAGGACCGCCTCAGTGTGGACGTGGCGTTGTACACGGGTATAACGAAAGATCAGATACTGCAGCGCATCGTTGACCGCGCATCGGGTTACCAGACCGCGATCATCAATGCCGGACAGGTGAACAACAAGGGAATTGAACTGTCGATCAGCGGTTCACCCATATCATTAAAGAATGGATTCAAGTGGACCACGAGCGTCGTATTCTCCACCAATCAGAATGAGATCAAGGAACTGGCCGATAGCGCAGTTGTATTGCAGAACGGGCCGGTCGGCGGCGGACAGATCGTGGCGAAGGTGGGCGGCAGTATGGGCGATATGTATGGAAGGGGATACGTGCGTGCACCGGATGGACAGATAGTGTATGATGCCTCAACAGGCTTCGCACAGATCACGCAGGATGTGGTGTTTCTCGGTAACACGATCCCGAAGGGAAAGATCGGCGTGACGAATGAATTTAAATACAAGGGATTTCAATTGAGCCTGCAGTTCGATGGCCAGTATGGGGCCGTTGCGCATTCATTGACCAACTACAAGCTTGCAGAGCAGGGCAAGACCACGAATACGCTTCCCGGCCGGTACAATGGCATCATCGGCAATGGCGTGGTGCTGGGGGTGGATGGCAAGTATTCTCCCAATACTACGATCACCACCGACATCGATGAGTACTATCGTTCGCATTTCGGCATAGACAACGCGGAGGGAAATACATTCAGCACCGACTTCATAAAATTCAGGGAGGCGAGGTTCGACTATACGTTTTCGCCGAAGGTGACGAAGAGACTGGGTATACAAAGACTGACATTCGGTGTGTATGGCCGCAATCTTTATATCTGGACTAAATGGCCAATATTCGATCCCGAATTCGGCACACTCAGCGGCACTGACATTACACAGGGCTTCGAGGTCGGACAGTTTCCTTCTACCAGGACACTTGGATTTAACCTAGTTGTTGGACTTTAATTTATTTGAAAATGAAAAAGACTATATACAGATTCTCATGGATCACGATGATGTTTAGCCTCCTGCTCACATCATGTACAAAGGATTTCCAGGAGATCAATACGGATCCCAACAGCGCATCCAATGTATTGCCGCAACAACTGCTTGCGCCGGCATTGGTGAATACACTAACGTATAACATGATGCGCAACCGCAATTTCAATAACGAGCTGATGCAGGTCACCGTGGATCAGAGCGATGCCGAAGGCAAGGTCTTCAGGTATGATTATCGCCCCAATACCTCGGACTATCTCTATAATGGATGGTATTCGCAGCTGACGAATTTTAAAGACATCTACAGGCTCGGCAGTGAAGAACTCACCTTCAACAAGTCGTACATGGGCATTTCGCTGATCTGCCAGTCGTGGATCTATTCCATGCTTACCGATACGTATGGCGATATTCCTTATTCGGAATCGAACCTGGCGAGGGACAGCGCCATTTATGAACCGGTCTTCGACAAGCAAAAGGATATCTATCTCGATATCCTTAAGAAACTCGATACGGCAAACACGCTCCTGAGCGCCAACACCGCGATACTCGGTGCAAGCGATCCGGTGTATGGAGGCAATGTCGGGAGATGGCGCAAATTCGGGAATTCCTTATACCTGCGCTTATTGCTGAGACTCTCGGGCAAGGCTGAAGTAGCAACGCAATGCATCGATAAGATCAAGGAGATGGTGGATACGAATCCAGCCGGGTATCCCATTATGGCAACCAACGATGAGTCCGCGATCTTACGGTGGACGGGTGTGGCTCCCTATACCTCGCCCCTTATTGCAGTACGCGAACAGGACTTCCGCACGCCGGGCATTGGCAGCTTCTTCATCGATAACCTCGTTATCTGGAACGACCCGCGCATAGATATCGCCTATGGAAGCAACAGCATCAACCGCTGGGCCATCGCACCATACCAGGGCTCCTATCTCGGTATTCCTAGCGGTTATTCCCCCGGCACGGGCGAGTCGAAGAAATCTTATTTCTATTCCAATACATCCACTTCTTCATTGATGACGGAACCATTGACCGGCATGATGATGAACTATGCCGAACTGAAATTCATATTGGCGGAAGCCGCGGCAAAAGGATGGATCAGCGGTTCGGCCGAGACTTATTACAACGATGGTGTGTTGAACAGCATCAAACTTTGGGTACCCACCTGGGCCGTCCCGGTAACAACTTACCTGGCAGCAGCAGACATGGCCTGGGACCCGGCGGCGCCACTCAATGAGATGATGGAGAAGATCCACTTGCAGAAATACTATGCATTGTTCTTAACCGACATGCAACAGTGGTTCGAGTATCGCCGCACTGGATATCCCACATTGCCACATGGCCAGGGTTTGAAAAACAATGGGGTGATGCCAGCGAGAATGGCTTATCCTGTGTATGTGCAATCGGCCAATCCCACCAACTATACATTGGCGGTGGCTGCACAGGGTCCCGACCTGATATCGACACAGGTCTGGTGGCAAAGGCCATGATGACTGTAAGATTAAATTGACACAATAAAAAATAAAGAAATGAAGAACAGAATCATATTTTCTCTCTTTTTTCTTGCATTGTTTTTCCTGTTTGGATGCAAGAAAGATATTTATCCCGGCGATTACCCGGGGGGAAAGATCAGTCCTTTTATCTCGCTCCTGGATATAAGAGATATTTACCAGGGGAAGGATGTATCGCTTACGGTTGACAACATGTTTGGCTCCGATAAGGTCACAGGCGTCGTGATCTCGGATCATTCCGGAGGGAATATGCCGGCGGGCCTGTTGGTAATGCAAGACAAGCGCCGGTTATCGCAGCTGAGAGGGATTGCAATTCCGCTCGGACCCGATGCCGCCAGCTACCACCAGGGTGATTCCCTTGTCATCGACGTGAAGGGCGCCGTGCTGAAAAGAATTGATGGCATACTCCAGTTGACGGGCATCACCAATAACGTCATCACCAAGATATCTTCGGGCAATCCGATAGCCATTCCAATTGTAAAAGCAAATACGATACTCGCGGCGCCGGATGCCTTTGAGAGCACACTGCTCTCGATTGCACGCGTAGGCCTCGATGGATCTTATCCTGCAGGCACCACCTATGCCGGCGACAGGATCGTGAACGATGGTTTCGGCAACCTGGTATTGCACACCGAGACAGGCGCAACTAATGCGAACGATCCCTTTCCCTTCCTCGCCAACTTTAGCGGGATCATATTCAACAGGGATACCGTTCCCCAACTATGGCCACGCACCCCGGCGGATATCACCGTGCTTAGAGCCAC
>Ga0193753_10003204_pt1 | contig 12282 bp, 15 predicted proteins | sample H1c2metaG_FD_144925 | JGI IMG/M metagenome (GOLD analysis project Ga0193753, IMG submission 144925) | Soil microbial communities from a riparian zone of the East river system, Colorado, United States - H1c2 | ecosystem: Environmental > Terrestrial > Soil > Riparian zone | place: USA: East... | reverse complement strand
AAAGTGCCGTCCGTTGGAACCATAGGACGCGCGCAACAGCTCCGCCGCGGGCCGTTCATCACCGGCGCGCCACGCATCAGCGCCATCGGCGCGCACAGGCTCGAGCGCCGCGGCCGTCCGCGACAGATAGCGGTACCGAGTGACGGCGAACCCCTGGCGCACGAGCTCGGCTTCGACGCCCGGCGCCTGACTGTAGGAAAAGCAGGTGACACACTCGGCGTGGCGGCTCGCGCGCGCCACCACCGATTCGATCAGCGCACGCGTGGCGTCCGGGTTGTCGCTCACGAGGCTGCCGACCTGCGCGATGCGATCGTCGATGAGAAAGTAGGTCCAGCCGCAGACACGGCCGGCATCGTCCACGGCGAGCAGGCCTGGCAGGCGGCCGGCGCCGCGGGCCTTCTCGATTTCGGACCAGGCCTCAGAGGTGTCCCAGCCCAGATCCGCGAGCCAGCGGCGGCGCTCCCCTTCATAAAGCTCCCCGACCGCGGGGGGCTCGATGAACCGCCAGTCGCGAATCCTCATGGCTGCCGGAGGCGTACCGCGAGGGCCGTCATGTCCGTAGGCACCGTGAGGGCGGCGCGGTTGGCCTGCCGAATCTCTTCGTAGACCTCTTCACGGTGGACGGGCACGTCGGGCGGCGCGGTGATCCCAAGGCGCACGCCGTCGCGTCCGACCCGCAGCACGCGCACCTCGATCCGGTCACCGATCCGGATGGCTTCGTGCTTCCGGCGCGTGAAGACGAGCATCGCTCACGCCCCGGGCGACAGGACGTGGCGAATCGGGTACAGCCCTTCATCGGGCAGCACCTGCCGGCCAAGCATGCGTTCGGGGTTGATCACGATCGGCGCGCGGAGATTGGCCACCGCGGTACCGTCGGCCTCGACCGTCACGATGGCGAGCCACAGGAGCGTCGTGTCCCGCTGCGCGTCGAGGACGCGCAAATCGTGGTCGCTCAAGCGGCAGCGATAGCTGGGCAACACGAAGCGCGGGTCGATGCCGACGAAGTTCGCGCTCGGGCTCTGGATCGAGTGGAGGCGCTGCAGCGGCGCGATGTCGTCGGACGCCAGCAGCACGAACTGCCGGCAGGACTCGAACCCTGGAATACCGTCGGGAAAGGCGACCGCGTTCTGCGCGGCATCTGACGGGACGGCGGCGGTAGAGGCGTCGGCCTCCATTGGAGCAGACGGTGCGGCGCTAGGCATTGTCTTTACCGGGGTCGATTACCGGAGATAGTCAAAGAGCGAGAGCCGCGCGGTGCGGGCCGCCGCACCCAGCGAGGCCTGATACGCCGTCTCGGCCTGCTGCAGGCCGGTGATGGCCTCGGCCATGTTGGCTTCCTCGAGCGACGAGACGCGGGCCTTGCTCGCCCGGCTGGCGTTGGCGAGCTGCCCCTGGTGGTCGGTGATCGCACGAAGGTCGGTGCCGACCGAGCTTTGCGCCTGCGTCGCCCGATCGAAGGCGCGCTGCAGGTCACCCGAGGCCACGCCGAGCCGGTCGGCGTCGCCGGTGAGCGCTGCGTCAATCGCATCCTGAAACGCCGCGAAGAGGTCCGCCGGGTCTCCGCCCTGCGCGAGGGCCGACCCGTCGAAGGCGATGGTGACCGAGCGGCCGCGGTCGACCTCGACCGATACCTGCCGCGTCGAGCCTGCGTACGGCTGAACCGCGCCCGCGACGTTCTTGACGTAGGGCCGCACCGTGCCGGCCGCGCCGCCGAACATGTAGGTGCCGTTGAATTTGGTGTTGAGATCTTCGAGCACGGCGTCGCGAAGCGATCCGAGCTCCTGGGCGCCGGTCTGCGCCTGGGCGGGGGTCGTGTTCGAGCCCTGCACGCTGAGGATGGTGGTTCGGGCGGCACTGAGCTTGTCGATGATGTCGCTCAGAATCGTATCGGCCACGGTGAGCCGCGACTCGGCGGAATCGCCAGCCTGCGTGTACTGGGTGTAGGAGGCCATCGACCCTTTTTCGGTGATGGCTGCGGCCATCGCGCTGGGGTCGTCGCTCGGTTGTGTGACCCGCATGCCCGTCGACACCTGACGCTGGAACGTCAACATTCGCGCGCCTGCGTTCTGAATGCCGTCGTAGACGTCGCTCATCGTCGCCGCAAAAGTCAATCGCATGATTCCCCCGTCCTCTACTTCTCTACCGGCCGAAGCTACCGGCCAACAATCTGGAACAGGATGTTGAGGGTGTCGTCGACTGCGCTGAAATAACGCGCGTTGGCCTCGAAGGCCCGCTGGAACTTGATCATCTGCACCGCTTCCTCGTCGAGCGACACGCCGGACACCGAATCGCGGAGCGCGTCGATCTGCTTGACGATGTCGGCCTGCGCCTTTTGCCCGTCGACGGCCGACCTCGTGTCGCGCCCGACGCGATAGGCGAGGCTGCTCCAGCCTTCGATCAGCGTCGCGCTGTTGCCGTCGAGCACCAGGGCATCGCGCAATGACGCCAGGCTCTTCGCCACGGCGTTGTCGCCCACCGCGTTCACACCGGCCGCGGCAATCTGCCCTCCGTCGGCCGCCACGCCCGGATCCACAGCGAAGAGCCGCGCCGCGCCGGCCACCGCTCCGAGCGGCGTGAAGAAGTCCTGGTTGGTGTTGCCTTGCTGATCGAAACCGGTTCGGTGCAGCGCATTCACCTGCCGCACGACCTCGAACGCGATCGTGTCGAGGCGGCTCATGTAGTCGGGAATGTTGACGTCACGCGCCTCGATCGCACCCGCCAGGCGGCCGCCGCTGATTTCATCGGTGATGACGCGCCCGCCGGACTCGATCGCGCTCAGCCCATTCGGAGGTCCGGCCACGGCCTCGACCGCGTAGGACTCCCCGGCGATGACGAGCGCCCGCCCGTTCCCAATCGTCACATCCAGGCCGCCCCCGGGATTCGTGAGGACGTCCACGTCGACCAGCGTCGACAGGTTGCGGATGATCACGGCCTGCTGGTCCTGCACGGACAGCTTCCCATCGGGACCGGCGGAGCTCAGGGAGCGATTGAGCGCGGCCAGCTGCTCGCCCAGGGCGTTGATTTCTTCGACGGTGGAGCGCACGCGGCCTTCGGCCGAGCGCTGGGAATCAACCAGCCGGCTCGAAATATCGTGGAACGACTGCGCGAGCTCGTCGGTGGCGTTCAGCACATCCGCGCGCGCCACGGCCGACGCCGGAGCATCGGCGAGCCGCGAAAACGACCCGAACACTTCGCTGAGGCGGGCATCAAGCGAGGCACCGGAGGCGCCGATCCCCGTCTGGACGACCTGCAGTAGCTCGGCGAGCGCGGCGGCGCGGCCCTCAGTAGGCACTTCCTGCTGCACACGGCGCTCGAGAAAACTGTCGCGGATCGCGCGGATGCCCATCACGGTGACGCCACCGCCCGCGCTCCGCGAGTCCTGCCCCGGCACCGACGCGAAGTCGACGACGCGGCGGGCGTAGCCCGGGGTGTTGACGTTGGAGATGTTCTGGCCGGTGAGCTCGAGACCCATCCGCTGGGCGTCGAGCCCGCGGGCGGCCATGGCGAGGCTCGTGTAGAGTCCTGACACTTAAACCCTCGCGTTCACGGACCGGCCGGAATAGTCGGCCTCACCGCGAGCGCCAGGCGCGTAATCGGACGACCCCGTGGCCGCCGACTGCGACGCCAGCGTCAAGCGGACGTAGTCAGACAGCGTGGAACCCAGGCGGCGACAGCGCAGGAGCGCGCGTTCGGCGGCCTCGAGCTCCGATCGCACGGCGGCCCGCTCGTCTGCACCGAGATGCGCCAGCGGCGGCAGCTCGGCGAGCGCAAACTCCAGCGCGCCCTCGCTCGCCAGCAGGCCTTCGACGTTGGCCTGTGCAAGCGCATCGGCGGCGCCTTCGAGCGCAACCCGCAGACGGTTCGTGGCGGACACCGCACGAGAGGCGTTCATGGCTACTTCAAGAGGTCGTTGATCAGGGCGTCGGCCAACTTGCCGGGATCAGCACCCAGCTCGCCCGACTCGAGCTTGGCCCGGCCACGGGCCACGGCCTCGGGCCGGATGTCGGGCAGCGCCTGCGCCGATTTCACGGCATCGGCCACGAGCCCTTGTACCTGTTTGGCGTCAGCGGAGACCTCGACGCGATCGGTCTTGCTGGCGGCGGCGCGCTCGGCTGCACTCTTCTGCGCCTTCGCCGCGTCCTGGATCTTCGCCGAGTCGGCTCGCTTGAGCTGCTCGCTGTCGAGTGTGGGTCGATTGCCTTCGATTTTCATCGTCTTCTCCCGGTCTGTTCATGCGTCGGAACCCCGGGGAGGGTGGTTCCAGCGCCTACCGCCCAATCGGCAACTACCCGTTCCGGCTTTAGCCCCCCCTCACTGAGGGACCAGGGATCCACCGGGCGGCCGTTCTGCGTCACTTCGAAGTGCAGATGTGTGCCAGTCGCCCGCCCGCTGTGGCCGGCGCGCCCGATGGCTTCGCCTGCCCCAACCTCGGCTCCCACCTCGGTCAGCACCGCCGACAGGTGAGCGTATCGCGTCCGCATGCCGTCGGCGTGCTCGAGCACGACGGTGTTTCCGTACCCGCCCTGTTCACCGGCGAACACCACGCGCCCCGTCGCCGCGGCGCCGATGGACTCGCCATACGCCGCCCGCAGATCGACGCCCCGATGGTAGGTGGTCGCACCAGAGAAGGGGTCGCGACGCCATCCGAAGGGGCTGGTCGTCACATGCTCGTCCGGCATCGCAGCCTCGGTCGGCGTCACGCCCGCGACGCGTTCGGGAGTCGAGCCAGCTGTCCAGCCGGATGCCGGCCGCTCCACCGGTAGGCTTGCCGGCACCACAGACGGCAGGTTCGTCGGCAGTTGCAGCGGGAGCGTCGTGCCTGGCGGGCCGCCGATCTGTTCGGCGATCTCTTTCACGAGCGAGGCGCCGAGACCGAATGGCTGGGCCTTGGCCAGGTGCGTCGCCAGCTCGGCGTCGACCGTGTCGAACAGCGCCTCTGCGCCGAAGCCTTCCTTCTCTTCGTCCTCGTCCTGCCACGATCCCGCCTTGCGCATCTCGCGCAGCATCTGCAGGAGCAGCATCGACTCGAACTCGGTGCCGAGCTGGGCCAGGCGTTTCGCGTCGGGGCTGCCAGGCGCAGGCGTCGTCGCGGCGCCCGCAGCTCTCGCGGCGCCGTCGCCCGCACCGCCGCCCACGCTGGTCAGGGGGTCGAGGCTCACAGAATCACGAGCTCCGCACGCAGCGCGCCGGCGGCCTTCAGCGCTTGCATGATGGCGATGATGTCGCGCGGCGTCGCGCCGAGCCCGTTGAGGGCCTTGACGACGTCGGCCAGCGTGGTGCCCGCATCGAGGGCGATGAGCTTGTTGTCGCCCTCATCCACGTCCACCCGCGTCTGCGGTACGACGGTCGTGTCGCCTTGCGAAAGCGGCGCCGGCTGCGACACGTCGAGGCGTGTCGAGATCCGCACCGACAGGTTGCCGTGGGCGACGGCGGCGGCGCTGATGCGGACGTCGCCGCCCATCACCACCGTGCCGGTTCGCTCGTTGATCACGACCCGGGCGACCGAGTCCACCTTCACCGACAACGGCTCGAGCCGCGCCAGCATCTCCGCCAGGTTGCTCTTGTAGGCGGCCGGCACCTGGATGCGCACCGAGCCCGCGTCGACCGCCATTGCCACGCTCGCGCCGAGCTCCATGTTGATCACGGCCGCCACTCGCGAGGCCGACGCGAAGTCGGGCTCGAAGAGCGAGAGGCTGACGGTCTCGAGGCCGGCCAGCGAGGCGGGATGAAATGCCTGGACCAGCGCCCCGCGCGGCACGCGGCCCACGGTGAGGTGGTTGACGGCGACGGAGTTGCCGCCACCGCCGGCGCCGAAGCCGCCGATCGAGAGCGGTCCCTGGGCCAGCGCGATGACCGCCCCATCCGGTCCGCGCAGCGGCGTGGAGAGGAGCGTCCCGCCTTGCAGGCTCCGCGCGTCGCCGATCGAAGAGGCCACCACGTCGATGCGCGCGCCGGACTGCGTGTAGGGCCCGATCTCGGCCGTCACCATCACCGCCGCCACGTTCTCGATCTTCATCGCGCCCGGAGAGACGGCGACGCCAAAGCGCTCGAGCATGCTCGCCAGCGTTTGCGCGGAAAAGATCGTCTGCTTCTTGTCGCCAGACTTGTTGAGCCCCACGACCAGGCCGTAGCCGACGGCGGGCGTCATGGCTGGGCCCTGCAGCACGGCAATGTCTTTCAGCCGGGCGCCACCCGCGTCGATCGCCGAGAGGTCCGCGCTGCCGGCGAGCCCGAGGCACGCGACACAGAGGGCAATGGTGGTTCGTAGAACGGTGGTGCGCATGTCAGAACACACTTTCTCTAAAGACGCTATTTCTAGAAGACCTTGTTGAGCATGCGGACGACCCAGCCAGGCTTGAGGTTGTCCTTCATGAGCCCGTTGCCGAAGTAGCGAATCTGCATCTGGCCGACTGCCGTGGACGGCACGACGTTGCCGGGCCCGATGTCGGACGTGCGGACGATCCCGTTCAACACGATGAACTGCCGGTCGCCGTTGATGTCGACCTCACGAATGCCTTCCAGCACGAGGTCTCCGTTCGGCAGCACCTCGACGACCCGCGTCGTAATCACCGCGGAGAGCGAGCCCGTCCGATTGGTGGAGCCGCTCCCCTTGAAGCCGGTGTTGGCGCTGATCGCGGCCAGCGATGTCGGGTCGAGCCAGCCGGGAAACTTGTTCTCGAGCCCGAACAGCTTGGTCACCGAGGCCCCACCGCTGCTGCTCTTGTCGAGCGCGGAGTCCGCGCTGCCCGACGCCGTGATGTTCTCCACCACGCGCACCGTCACCAGATCGTTGACGTGCCGCGCGCGCAGGTCGGAAAAGAGGCCAGCCGCCCAACTGGTGTCGGCCGACGCCGGCGCGGCGGCCGGTGAACGCGCGGCCTGGAGGTAGCGTGCGAGCACCTCTTCATAGCTCTCCTCGCGCCTCTGGATTTGCGCTGGGGTTTGGGGTGCCGCCTGCGCGCCGGCCACGTCCGCCGACAGCGCGATCAGCGCGAGGGCACAGCAGCACGCGGCGCACGCCCGGCCCGTCCAGTAACCATTCATCATCGAATCTCCTGCGACTGCTCCAGCAAGACCTGCACCACTCCGGGCGACAACACGCGCGCCCGCTGTAGTCCCGGCGTCCCGCCCCGCGTAATGCGCACGATGTCACCGACGCGGCCGCTCCCCGAGGCTCGTCCCACGCCCCAGGCTTCGAGCGCCCCGACACGGGCGAGAACTCTGACCTCGTCGCCCGCGCGCACCGTCGCGGGCACGACCACGATCGCGTGAGACAGCACTTCACCGGGCGCCACGTCCCGGCGAGCCTGGGCGCCGACCACATCGTCAAGAAGCGGCAACGGCTCGAATCGCACGTCCGCGACGTCGCCTTCGGCCTCTGCCACGGCCGCCGCGTCGATGGCGGCGTCGCGCGTCAAGGCCGCCGTGGCACGCACGTGCCGCGCGCTGACGTCGATGCGCGCCACGGCGATGCCGACCCGGCGGCTGCCCGCACGGAGCGTGAACTGTGCCCGCCGGCCGGTCCGTGCGCCGGGATCAGGGACCGCGACGAGACCTGGGGCGTCGCCCGCGGTGGTCTGCAACTCCGACACGATGACCTGCGCCTTGGCCAGGGCGCCAAACCGCTGCTGAACCGCATCGGTCACGGCATCGTGCACCGTGATGACGGCGCCGGCCGGATCGGCGGACGGATGGGCGGCCACTGTGACGGCGAGATGGACCGTCAACGCCAGTGCCGTGCCGAGAAGAACGCGGTTCGTGCTCATCTGCTATCGCGCGAGCTGGTTGACCTGCTGCAGCATCTCGTCGGCGGCGCGAATCACCTTCGAGTTCGCCTCGTAGGCGCGCTGCCCGAGAATCATGTTGACCATCTCTTCGACCACGCTGACGTTGGAGTCTTCGACGAACCCCTGCACCAGGGTGCCGAGCCCGTCCGTGCCCGGCACACCGGTCGTCGGGTCGCCAGAGGCGCTGGTCACCGTGAAGGCATTGCCGCCGCGAGCCTCGAGGCCGGCCGGGTTCTGGAACTGGGCGAGCTCGAGCGTGCCGATCTGCTGCGGCGCGCCCTGTCCGGGCACGCTCACCGAGATGATGCCGTCCTTCGACACCGTGATCGAGGTGGCGTTGGCGGGGATACTGATCTGCGGTTCGAGGGTGTAGCCTTCGTTGGTCACCACCTCGCCCTGCCCGCTCAAGTGAAACGTGCCCGCGCGGGTATAGCCGGTCTCGCCGCCCGGCAGCGTGATCTGGAAGAACCCGTTCCCCTCGATCGCAAGGTCGAGCGACGAGCCCGTGGCGCGCAGGTTGCCGCTGGCGAAGTTGCGTGCGGTGGCGACCGCTCGCGTGCCCAGTCCGGCCTCGAGCCCGATCGGGGCCTCGGCTTCCGCAGACGACGGAGACCCGGCCGCCTTGATCTTCTGGTAGACCAGGTCCTCGAACTCGATGCGGCTCTTCTTGAAGCCGGTCGTATTGACGTTGGCCAGATTGTGCGCGATGTTGTCGATGTTCGACTGCTGCGCGTTCATCCCGCTCGCCGCCGTATATAAAGCTCGAATCATGGTTCTCCTCGCTACGCTCGGCCCTGGGCTCTAGGCTCTTGGCTCTAGGCTTTCGGCCTGGCCGGCGGGCCTAAAGGCCGGCCGCTACGAAATCTTCCCGACGGCTCTCCGCTCTTCCTGAAGCCCAAAGCCCAGAGCCTAGAGCCGTTCTTCTACCGTTTTCCCAACTCGCTGATCGCGCGTGCGTCGATGTCGTTGAACAGCATCGAAATGCCACGCTGCAGCGCTTCGAAGCTGCGCTGCACTTCGGTGAGGGCCACCATGCGGTCCACCACCGTGACGTTGGACTTTTCGAGGGACCCGCCCATGATGCGCACCGTGGCCACTGTCGGGGTCACTCCGGGCTTGGCGCGAAACCGGCTGCCCTTCTCACGTTCGATGTCGTCTTCCGATGCGAACTGCATGACCTTCAGCTTGCCGGCGATGACGTCGCCCGCCTTCACCGTGCCGTCTTCTGCGATGGCAATCGTGCCCGTGCCCACCTTGATCGGGCCCGCGGTGCCCATGATCGGCGAGCCATCGCCACTGGTCAGGGTGCCGTCGCCCCGGCGCACGAAGGCCCCGTCGCGCGTGTAGCGGTCGCCGGCGGGCGTGTTCATCACGAAGAACCCCGCGCCCTCGATGGCGGCGTCGAGGTCACGGCCCGTCGTGCCGATGCTGCCCGGACTGAGGTCGAGACGGGTGCCGCCCGCGGTGACATCGACCGCGGCATCGAGCACGTTCTTGAACGACTGCCGCTCTGCGACGAACGTCGCCCCACGCTCGGTCTTGTAGCCGGACGTGCCAACGTTGGCGAGATCCGACGCGAGGCGGTCGAGGTCTTCGAGCCGCGATTGCATCCCGCTCAGTGCACTGTAGACGCCGCCTGGCATGTGCGTATCCTCCTAGTGAGCCTGGACGAGCACGTCCTGCGTGTGCGCCTTGTCTTCGACGCGCGCCCAGACGAATCCGCCGCATCCGGCGTAGCGCACCGTGGCGTCGCGGCCCGCCGCGGCCGCCTGCACGACGTGCGCCGAGGCCACCTGCACGTCGTGCACGACCTCGGACTGGCTTCGCTCGCCATCGCCGGCGGGCGCATAGAAATCGAGCGCCCGCTCCCACAGCTGGTCGTCGACCAGATATGGCTCGGCGGCCCATCCCGTGAGCCGCGCCAGGGCGCGCAGCGCCGGCTTCGGAATCGGTGCGGTGCACAGCACGTGGAGCCGGCGATCGTCGGCTTCGAACGGCAAGAGGCCGAGCGCCCGCACCATGTCGGCCGACAGGCCGCCCGGAGCCTGGCGCACGCGCGACAGGTCGACGGTCGTCAGGTAGCTGACGCCCGCCTGCGCCGCAAGCCCGCGCACGAGCGCGTCGGTCGAGAGAAACCCGAGCGCCTTCAGCTGTGCGCCAAGCTTCAGCCCGCTCTCACGCTGCGCGGCCAGCCCGTGTTCGAGCTGAGCGGGCGTCACGGCCCCTTGGTGGCGCAGGAGCGCTCCAAGCCTTAAAGGTGGCAGCGCGCTGGCCGATTCAGCGACTACGGGGGGAGACTCGAGCCCCTGCCGTACAGCCGTTTCGGCGCACGGGCGCGAGCAGTACCACGTCCCGTTGAGGCGCAGCCCGCCGCCCCACCCGCCAAACGCCGGGCGCCAGCGGACGCACGAGGCGTCAGCGCAGGTCGGCATGAACGTGCGGCTCCTTGATCTCGCGAACGGGCGCCTGGAGCATCAGGCGGACTTCGCCTTCTGACATCTCTTCAGCAGCGGCGATCTCGCGGATCGTGCGCCCGCGCTTGGAGGCACTGCGCACCCGCCGCTGCGCGGCGGACTGGTTGCGCACCGGAAGCGCGACCGGCGTCACGGCTACCGCGCTCAGGCGCGACACCTCGCGAGCCACGTCGTGGAGACCACCCTCGAGGGTGTCGGTCAGCAGCGCCATCGCGGCGGACAAGTGGGCCACGCGGCCGTCGAGGCTGCGCACCTTCCGCTGCTGCAGCCACCACCCTGCCACTGACGCCACTTGCAGCACCACCAGTGCGCCGGCCGCGACCGCCACGATCACTTGCTGATTGAGCGCTCCAAACAGTTCCACGTCATGCCTCCATCGAACGGATACGTTCTTTCGGACTCACCACGTCGATGATCCGAACGCCGTAGTTGCCCCCGACAATCACCACTTCTCCCCGCGCCACGACGCGGTTGCTCACGAGCACGTCGACCGGGTCGTCGGCCGCCCGCCCCAGGTCGATGAGCGAGCCCGGACCCATGCGCGCCAGCGTGCGCAGCGGCAGCTCGGTGCGGCCGAAGCGGACGACGAGCGGCAGATCGATGTCGAGAATCACATCGATCCGATCGGCCGGCGACTCGGCGACCGGGGCCGCCGCAGTGGCCGGGCCGGCGGCCGGTGCCGGCGCGTCGAGGTCCAGCGCACCGCCAATCGACAGCGTGAGCGGCGCGGACAGCCCCGCCGCCTCGAGCAGGTAACTCTCGCCCTCCACGGCGTCGGCGCTGAGCGCCAGGTCGGTCACCCGCAGCAGCACACCGTTGATCGCATCCTTGAACGAGGTCGTCGAGAGCGCCTGGGTGAGCGTTTCCCGCAGCGTGTCGGCGATCGCCGCCTCGGGCGCCGCTTCGTCGAGACCCATCACGAGGCCGGTGATGGCCGCGGCGCCCAGCTTGTCGAAGCACAGCGTGGCGGCGCCCTGGCCCTCGTGGTCGGCCACGACCGTGGCCGCCCAATGACGGCCGGTCAGCGCCTGGTCGACGTTGGTCGACACCATCGGCGTGTCGAGCAGCGCGCCAAAGACGGTGGCCAGCTCGCTGGCGATCGCAGAGGCCAGTTCAGGTGTCATGCGGCGGCTCCATCGCGTGCGCGCGCCTCGATCCGCACGGCCATCGTCTGGCCGTTGCGCGCGAGCCGCCCGGCAAATCGGCTGATGCGGCCGACCAGGATCTCAATGGGTTGGTTGATGGAGTGCCCGAGCGCCACGACGTCTCCCGGGCGCAGGCCCAGCAGTTCCGCGGCCGACAACGTGCTCTCGAGCATCGCCGTGACCGGCACGGTGACGCGCCCGAGATTGGCGGAGAGCCATGCCTCTTCCTCGCGCGTCGGTTGACGGCGAGTGCGCTGCGAGCCCTGCACGAACCGGTCGCCGACGGCCTCGACCGCGGAGGCCGGAATGCACAGGTTGAGCATCCCTCGCGCGTCGCCGTCGAACCCGAGGAGCACGACGATCTCGTTGGGGCCCATCACCTGGAGCATCTGGGGCCGCGTTTCCCGTCCGGTGATGCGGAACTGCACCTCGGTCACCACGCGCCACACGTCGGCGAGCGCGTCGAGCAGCAGCTTCACCACGGAGTCGATGACGTTCTGTTCGATCTCCGTGAGGGGACGCGAGAGAGGCTGGGTCTCGCCCGTGCCGCCCAACAGCCGATCGACCAGCGTGAAGGCGATGTTCGGGTTGACCTCGATTGCGGCCATTCCCTCGAGCGGGTCCATGCCGACCGCATAGAACGCCGTCTGCTCGGGCAGCGACATCAGGAACTCGGAATACGCGAACTGCTCCACCGAGACGATCGACACTTCGGTCACCGAGCGGAGAAATGCCGACAGCGACGTCGAGACGTTGTGCGCGAAGCGGTCGTGCAGGAAGTGCAGCGAGCGCAGCTGCTCCTTCGAGACGCGGTCGGGGCGGCGGAAGTTGTAGGCCGCCACGATCTGCCCAGTCGAGCTGCGCACCGGCGGGGGC
>Ga0193753_10003203_pt1 | contig 12285 bp, 11 predicted proteins | sample H1c2metaG_FD_144925 | JGI IMG/M metagenome (GOLD analysis project Ga0193753, IMG submission 144925) | Soil microbial communities from a riparian zone of the East river system, Colorado, United States - H1c2 | ecosystem: Environmental > Terrestrial > Soil > Riparian zone | place: USA: East... | reverse complement strand
TCTTCACCTGCGCCCGCGACTACACGGTGAATTGCAGCGTGAAGTAGATGAGGCGCGTCCGGCGCAAGTAGACCAAGCCGAGATACAACCCGGGTGCGACCTTGCGGATCTCGTCGCGTACCCACTTCGCCACGAACGAGCGCTTCGAGTAGTCGAGCACGATGCAATCGCCGCCGTCGAACCAGCTGCGATCGGTGTAGACGTCGGCTGCGATCGCCGGCACGCCGAGTGGCGAGATGCGATTCTTCAGCTGCCGGCCGCGCGCGTTCACGACCTTGCCCTTCCACGCGATCGAAGACACGACGGCTTCGACGAATGGCTCCGCGACGCTACCGGGCCAGAAGATCGCAGTACCGTCCGCTTCGCCGTCTGGGATTTGTCCGACCCGACCCGAGCGAAATAGGTCGTCGACCTGATCGGCCGAAAGCTGAGAGATGTATTGAGCAGTCAAACTCATTGCCGAGCGTCCTTCCTCACGACATCCGCAGCGCGTTCCACGGCCAAAACGCGTTCTTCACGTGCGACAGCGCGGGCGCGAGCGACGGGCAGTGGCGTAAGAGCACGCTGCTCATCGTGTTGTCGCGCACCCACTCGAGACCGAGCGGCGTGTACACCTCGGGCGTGAAATCGGTCGTGAAGAAGCGATCCGAATTGAGGCGCCGCGACGCCATCAAGATAAAGATGCGAAACTGCGTGTCGCTGAATGCCATGCCGGGGGGCAATGGCTCGGCCAGCGTGCCGGTGAGCAAGTCGACTTGTTCGACGTCGCTGTACACGTCGCGCAGCTCTCGCGCCCACTCCGGATTGTCCGTGAGCTCTTCGAACGTCTTCGGTGCTTCGAGCAGCAGCGCGCGCCGGAACTCGCAGTAACGCGGGACGCCGCGCTCCCGATCGCGCAGCACGTCTATGGTCGCGAGGTCGACGGTCGTGCCGTCGAACCGCTTCAAGGCGCGAAGGTGATTCGGAAAGTTGTGCAAGCGCAGCGCGCCCGGATGCGAGACGCCGAACGAGTAAAGCAAGTTCGGGATGCCGATCTCGTCGATCATCTTCACGCCGTTGGCACCGACCAAATCGGAGAGGTTGCACGACTTGATCACGCTGTGATCGCGCAAGGTGCGGAGCGTGAAGTCGTCCGGCACGAGCGAGTGCATGCGGTAGACGCCGACGAACTCCTCCGTGAGCGCGTACGGCACGCCGTAGTGCGACTTCTGGGCGCCCGGGATGCCGCTCAATGCTTCATCGTCACTGACGCGGCCATACTGCTTCTTGATCTGCTCGCCGAAGATGCCCCACCAGTTCGCGTTCATCGCGGCCGTGACCGTCGGGTGCGTGAGCAGTGCCGGCGTCCATTCCACCGTGTGAATCTTCGCGAGCAACGCCGCGTTGATCAGCCGCGCATGTGAAAAGAGCTCCTCGTCGTTCCAGTCCGGATAGGCCGAGTGCAGCGCGTCGCAGATCGCGTTGTGCTCGCGCGCGAACAACGTGTGCAGGATGCTGAGCGGCGTCCAGCTCGTGTCAGCGATGAAGCCGGTGAGCTCCGCACCCGACTTCGGATCGCTCAACAAGCGACCGCGCGCATCGAGCTTCAGCTTGCCGCCTTGCATCGTTCGCAGTTGCGTCTGCGCCGGCAACGAGCTTCCGTAGACCTGCGAAGCGTCCCACCAGTGCGTGACGTCATTGGTGAACGTGGGCGCACCGGAAGACATCGGGCAGCGCGTCGGATCGCGGCGCGTGCGCGGCACTTTCATCGGATGTTCGTGCCAGCGATCGCCCGCTTGCAGATGCACCGGATGTGGATCGGCGCTCGCGTTGTCGCCGTGACTGAACCAGTCGCGCGTCATGAATTGAATCCACGCCGCGGCCATCACGTTGAGCGACGTCGCCGGGACGAAGGTCCGCCGCGCGAGCAGCGCCTCACTCACTGTGCGTGGATTCGGCGCCATGAGCTCGGAAGGCGTGGGAACACGAATGCCGGGGAGTGGCACGTTGCGACCGAAACGTGTTCCGGCCATGCCCATGCGCGGGCTCTCCAAATCGTTGTAGCTGCCGTCCGCGCTGCGCGAACGCAAGCTGCGCGAGTCGACACCCACGCCGTTGCTGTTCGAGGCTTGCGACGCAGTCCCTTCGATCGGAAAACCTGCGGGCGTCGGACCGTCGTGCCCGGGATCGATCTCGTTCGTGTCGTGCAAGTTGAGTGCGCGAAGCGTCTCTCGCACCTCGATCAAGTTCAGAAGCCCGAGCCAGGTCGGCAAGCGATGCCAGGGAACGAGCCGATTGATGGTTCTGACGGCTCGACTGCGTTGACGCGAGATCAACTCTTCCAGCATGCGGAGTGGCTCCCCTGACGTGCGCGCCGCATGTGACGAATCGGCAGATCGCGCAGAGCACCGAGTTGGTCACAAGCGGGAGAGAAACGGAACCGCGAATCTGCCCGCGCCGCAGCACCGCGCCGAAATAGCGACTACAACGCGTCACCGTATCTTTCACCGTCTCCGTTGTGCGCACGTTCGGAGATTGTCGTCGATTGACACGTGCAATGCAGCGGCGACACAGTGCCGCCCATGGCCATCGAAGCCCGAGAAACGAAGAGTCGGGACAAGAAACAATCGCGCGCAGATCGGGAGCCCGCAGCCACCAGCAGCAGCGCCACGAGTGCAGCTGAAGGCGGCAAGCGCAAGTCGTACCTGAAGCCGAAAGCGGCAGAACACGCGGTGTTCCTCGTGCCCGGTTTGCTCGGGTTCGAAAACTTCGACACGTTCAGCTACTTCGCCGACCGCGTGACGGCGGCATTGCGGGCCGGGCTCGAGCGGACGTACCTGGGCCCCGTGCCGGTCCTCGCGGTGCCGATTCCGCCGACTGCTTCCTTGAAGGATCGCCAGCGCGTCTTGGTGAAGACGCTCGCGGACCGGCTGCACGTTCTCGAGCACGGCGAGAAGCCGCTGTCCGTCCACCTCGTCGGTCACAGCACCGGTGGGCTCGATGCGAACTTACTCACGAGTGAATACCCACTCGAGGCGCCGAGCTGGGAGGACGTCGATCCGCGCGCGCCCGAGCTGCGGAATCGAATTCGGTCCGTGATCTCGATCGCGTCGCCGCATCAAGGTGCTTGCATCGCGGCGGATCCGCTCGCGCGTTTGCTCGCCGAACGTGACCCGCGTGGTGCGGTGCCGTTCTTGCGCGTCGCAGGTAAGTTCATCGCGTCGGTCGCAGCCGATTTCGAAACGCAAACGGTCGTCAGTAGCGCTCTTCGAGAAGGCGGAAAGACCAAGCGCTTCTTCGGCAACCTGATCAAGCGCTGGGATCTGCTCGAAGACTTGCAGCCGACGCGCGATCCGAGCGCGTTGCGATTGAAGCGGGACGTAGTGCGGCGCAGCTTCGTGACGATCGCCGGACGGCCGATCCTCGGTCAGGCGACGACAGCGCTCGACGACTCGTTCTTCCGCGAGCTCTCGAAGCGCGCGACGGGTTGGGCGACGGGTGCAGCCGAGCAAGGTCCGCTCGTGCAGGCGTCGGTTGCGCGACTACAACGTGCGATCGACGGGGGCGACAGCGACGTCGCGATCATCAAAGCGGATGGGATCGAATTGCCGACGCGGTTGGACGCTGGGTCGAACGATGGTGTGGTGAACTCCGCCCGACAATTGATCGATCCGAGCGATCCAAACGAGCTCGCTGGCATCGTGGTGAGCGACCACTTCGACGTCGTCGGTTACTACGACCGGCATTCGTTCAAGGTGGACACCCACGGACATGAACAAGCGGCTCAGGTTCTTTCCGGCTTGTTACACAGCGGCAGTGGCTTTCGCGACGACGAGTTCTTCGAGCTCTACCGGCGCGTCGCGGACGTGATCGCGACCGCGTTTTGAGTTTGCGATTGCTCGACTGTCTGTGACCTAAATCGCGGTCCGCTTCTTGCTCCATCAAGCCGGTGTGGACGACGTCAGCTCGCAGGCGACGAGTCGACGCCCATGAAACCAGCTTGCCCTTGGAAGCACGGGACACGATTCGCCGCAGTAGTATGAGGCAGCATGGCCGCCGAGCGCAAAATCGCCGCAACACAACAGGCACGGACCGACAGTCAGGTCACCGCTCGTATGGATGCTGTCTCTTCCACCGATCAGTCCGGAGAACGGGACTCGCAACTCGGGACGGTCTTTGGCGGCCAATACCGCATTGAAGAGCGCATGGGCTCGGGTGGTATGGGCGCCGTGTACCGCGGCACCCAGCTGTCGGTTGATCGGCCGGTCGCGATCAAGATCATCGCGCCGGAGATCGAGCAGAACGCGCAACACGTGCAGCGTTTTCGTCGCGAAGCCGAAGCGCTCGCAAAATTGCAACACCCGAACACGGTCCACCTGCTCGACTTCGGGGTCACGGACGAGGGCCGCCTCTACATGGTCATGGAGCTGCTCTCCGGGACCGACCTGGAAGTGCAGTTGGCACAGAACGGCCCAATCGAGGTCGCGCCTACGCTCCGCATCGTTCGGCAGATCACGCGGTCGCTGTCAGAAGCGCACGCGCTCGGTGTCATCCATCGCGATTTGAAGCCGAGCAATGTGTTCCTTTGCCACGTGGAAGGTGGCGACAGCTTCGTGAAGGTCATGGACTTCGGCGTCGCCGGGTTCCTGCGCGAGACCGAAGATCGCAGCGTGCTCACGCTGAAGGGCACGGTGCTCGGAACCGCCGCCTACATGTCGCCGGAACAAGCGCAGGGCTACGCGGTCGACGCGCGCGCGGATCTGTATTCGCTCGGCGTCGTGCTGTTCGAGATGATCACCGGACGCACGCCGTTTCAAGCGAACTCGGCCGTGTCGTTGCTGATCGCGCACGTGAGCGAAGAGCCCCCGCGACTCGCCGATCTGTGTCCGGACATTCCGGAATGTGCTGCGGTGCAAGTGCTGCTCGACGAGCTCCTCGCGAAGGAGCCGGACAAGCGGCTGTCGAATTCGACTGACTTGATCGAACGCATCGATGCGCTGCTCACGGACCTCGGTGAGATGCCGATGGTGCCGGCTGGGCACTCGCTGACTCCGGCGCACCCACTGCGCGTGCAACGGCGTCGCAAGAAGAAGAAGAGCTCGACCTCCTCCGCCTGGCCGTACCTGGCGTTGACGATGCTGCTCGCGCTGGCAGCCGCGTACGCGTGGCATCGGCCGGCCGACGTCGCGTCGATTCGTGCGATGGCAATGCCGCAGCTCGAGGTCCTGCAAGACCGCGGGATCGCCGCGTGGGGAAGCGTCAAGGAAATTGCCGACGGTCTGCGCCGGCCGGAGACGAGCCACGTCACGATCGCGACGGTGCCGGCTGGTGCGGTCGTGAAGCTCGGGGGTGCCGAGCTCGGCACTACGCCGTACGAGCTCGCCGTGAAAGAGAAGACTCAGATCGTGCTCGATCTGCCGGGGCACGAAGTGAAGACGGTCGAAGTCGATCCCGCGGGCGATCCGAACCTCGTCGTCAAGCTGACGCCGATGGGTCCATATCGCTGAGCTCCTGGTTCGGAATGCCGCGCGCGGTGAGCATCGCGAGTAGCACCATGAGCAGCATGATTCCGTCGACGACCGCGATGCCGCGGATCGGTGGGTCTCCGGCGAACTTCGATGCGACTACAACGCCACCGATTCCAGTCGAGAGGCCCGCGCCCATCACTTGTGCGAGTTGAAGCGACGCCGACGCGATGCCTGATTCACCGGGCGCAGCGACTTCCAGGATCGCTGCAGACGTGGTCGTGAACGCGAGACCCATGCCGAACCCAGCGATGCCCCAGGCGAGGAGCGCGCAGGGCGGTGGAACGAGCGGCGAGAGGAGCGAAAGTGTCATCAAGATGCCGACGCTCAAAATCGCGAGGCCACAGAGAATGAGCGTGCGGCGACTGACTTTGCCGGCGAGGCGAACCGGCAGCCATGCACCCGCGGTCCACGCGAGTGCAGCGCACGTGAATGCGAGCGCCGTGATCAGCACTGGCGCGCGACGCACGTGACTGAGTGCGAGCGGGACGAACGCTTCAGTGCCGAAGAATGCAAACGTGATCAGCGCCATGCTGGCGACTGCAGCGGGCAAGCCTTTGCGGGCGAGGAGCGTGCCGGCTGGCAGGAGCTGGCGAAGCGCGTGGATCGCGGTCGCGGACCCGACGGCGACGAGTGCCGCTGACAGCTTCCAGTCGTGAAGGCTTGCGCCCGTGAGCGCAGCGCCCGCGCCGATGCCGAGCTGAGCAGCGAGCCAAATGCGGTTACTGCGTGGCGTCGTCGCAGCCACGCGCGGCAGTGCGCGCAACGCGGGAAGTGCGAGCAGTGACGCGATGAGCATGAGCGGCATGAGGCCGAGGAACACCCAACGCCAACTCGAGTGCTCGGCGATCAGGCCGGCGAGCCCGGGACCGACGAGACCCGGGATCACCCACGCGCTCGAGAGCGTTGCCAGCATGCGAGGTTGCAAGTCGACGGTATAGACTTGCGCGATCGACGCGTACGCGACGGTGTAGAGCAAGCCCGCGCCGAAGCCCTGCAGGATGCGGCCCGCGACGATGACCAGCATCTCCGGTGCGAACCCGCTCACGACGAGACCGCCGCAGAACAGGACGATGCCGGCGCTGAACAACCGATCCAGGCCGAGCCGATCGCTCTCGCCGCCCACGCTGATGCCGACGATGTTCGCGAGTTGAAAGGCGCTGAACGTCCAGCCGTAATACGCGAGGCCCCCGAGCTCGCGAAGCGTGATCGGCAGGATGGTAGCGACTGCGAGTGCCTCGAAGGCGCCGGCGACTACGACCAGTGTGAGGCCGAGCGTCAGTCCGCGCAGCGGTGGTTGCCAGATGCTCGAGCCAGAAGGTTTCGTTGCGTCGCTTTCGAGCGATAAATCCCGTTCATTCGTCACGCGCCGGAGTCTGGCTCAAAGCCAGTGGTTCACCAACAACTGCCGAGCTATGATCGAGAAGCATGTTGCCGCGTCGTTATTTTGCAGCGTGTTTCGTCGGGCTGATCGCAGCGGGGTTTTTCATGCGCGCGCACGATGCTGCGGCGGAGCCAGGCCGCGTCGACTCGCACGGTCAGGCGGGGCAAACTCGGCGTGTGGAGTCGCAAGGTTCCGAGAGCGTGATCGGCAAGCCCGCCCAGCCCTGGCATGCGGAGCACTGGACCCACTCGGCACCGCTCGAGCTCTCGCAGTTGCGCGGTCGCGTCGTGCTCGTGCGTTGGTGGACGGCGCCGGATTGTCCGTTTTGTTCGGCGACCGCGCCGTCGCTCAACTCGTTTCACGAGCGGTATGCCGCGCGCGGGCTCAGTGTGGTCGGGTTCTATCACCACAAAGCAGACGGCCCGTTGAACGCTGCCGACGTCGAACGTTACGCGCAGATGTTCAAGTTTCAGTTCCCGGTCGCGATCGATCCAGACTGGCAGACACTGCGCGCGTGGTGGCTCGATGGCGGCAAGCGTTCGTTCACGAGCGTGAGCTTTTTGATCGACCGGCGCGGCGTGATTCGCCACGTGCATCCCGGTGGGCAATACGTGAAGGGGGATGCGGAGTACGCGAAGATGGAGGCGCAAATCGAGCGGCTTCTCGCGGAAGCGCCGTAACCCCGACTAGTGCTCTAGCGCGCGAACCGCATCGCGTACGTCGGGTGGTTCGCAAACCACGCTAGCTCGCGCTCCAAGCCTGCGATGAGCGGTCGACGCGCCTCGAGCCAGCGTTCGCAAAACGCGCTCAACTCCGGCATCGAGGCTTCGCGCGCTGCCGGCTCCAGCAACTGGACTAGGTCGACGCCATGTCGCACGCCCAGCATCGTGCCGCGATACGAACGCTCGGTTCGAATCAGCCGATCGAAGACTTTGTCGCGCGCTTGCGAAAAAAACGCGCCCACGGCCATGCCGCCCGGGCTTTTCGGCAGGTCGTGCGCTTCCGCGACGCGCGGGAGCTCCTTCAAGAATTGCTCCGCCTGCTCCGCAATTTTCAGGAGCACGCGCGCCGGAGGTGCCTCACCGAGCCGTTCTGCCTCACGCCTGCAGTGCAGGACCGCGGAGGTCTCCGTCTGAAAGAACTCTCGCATCATGCTCTTGAGCAGCGTCAGGAGCACGCGCTCGCTCTTGGTGTCGGCGGTGTTGTTCACGATCTGAGTCCTTCGCAAGAAGCGCGCCGACGAAGGTCAGCTGACCCTACACAGCCAACCTGGGCGCCCAATCGCGCGTCGCGCCTCACAACCTGCCGATGTGCCGCTCAATCTATGAGCGTTCGTTTTTGGCACCTTCACGTCGGAGTCGCGCAGCTTGATGTGCACGCGTCGTTCGCAAGACGATGGCGCAAGTGCGGCACGACAACCTGCTCGCCGAGGCTGAGCGCGTCGCGGATCAGCGACGACCGAGCTTCGAGGTCATCTCGGCTTCCGATGGCCTCGGTATCGCTGAAGTCGGATCGGTCTGTCTCGTGGTCTGGCGTAGCGCAGTCGTGCGCGAGAGGTTCTTGCGCCAGCGAGCTGCGCTCACTGATTTCACCACCCGCCATCGCAGCCGCGCTGGGTTCGTGACGGTGATCGAGCCGGACGCACCGCCTCCGGAAGATGCGATCCGCAAAGCTTCGATCGAGATGATCGCGACGTTGAGTGGACAGCTGGCTTGCGTCGCATGCGTGATCGAAGGCGACGGGTTTCGAGCTGCCGCGACGCGCAGTGTGTTATCGGGAATGGCGCTGTTATTGCCGAAACTGAGGACCGAAGTGAAGTATCTCGCGACTGTCGCAGCTGCGGGCACGTGGGTCTCGACGCGATGCGACGGCGTAACCAGCGCGGCGTTATGCCAGGCGCACGACCAGCTGCGCGAGCGCCTGACAACGCGTTGACAGTTCAGAAGACCCGCACGCCGACCGTGAAGCCGGGCCACATCTGGACGAGCTCCTTCGCGCTCCCCTTCGTGAGGGTCGTGCCTCCGAGGAGCGACGGATCGGGAATGAGATTGTCTGCCCTGTCGGCGACCGAAACGTTGAGCGCCGGACTGACGAAAAACGCAAACTCGGGCGTGAACCGATATGCGATCGGCACGCGCAACGAGCCTACGAACGCGTAGTCGACTTCGTTCTGATCGCCGTCGTGCAGGAGCAGCCAGTAACCGAGCACATCGAGATCGACCATCCACCGGCGCGTCTGCACGAGGCGGCCACCGATGCCGTATACGGGCGCAAACACGGCCTTGCCTGCGCGCCGTGTGACACCGAGACCGTAGATGTTGTGGAGATAGCGGCCACCGTGGTCGATGCCGACCGCAAACACGCCGAAGTCGGTGCCCCAGACATCGAGGTGCGTCTGCCCTTTCCACAGCACGTTGACGAGGCCGATCGCAGCATCCGCATTTTCCGCGGTATTGACCAAGCCGATCATCGCACCGCGAACCGGACCGGCACTGACGTTGGCGAGGCCGAGCTGCAATCCGGACGTCTTGCCTCCGCTGATGTTTGCGAGGCCGAGTTGCGCGCCGCTCGCGCCTGACACTGCGACGTTGGCGAGACCGGCTTGAACGCCCGTGAGCGTGTCACCGGCGATGTTCGCGAGGCCGAATTGCACGCCTTGGACGCTGGTAGCGGCGAGGTTGCCGAGACCAAACTGCGCGCCAGTGAGTGAGTCGCCGCCGACGTTCACGAGGCCGAACTGCGCGCCGGTGACAGCGCCGCCTGCGATCTCGACTAAGCCGTACTGGGCGCCTTGCATCGTCCCGAGCGCGCCGGCGACGAGACCAAACTGCGCTCCATCGACGCGACCATTCGCCCAGTTGACCATGCCGAGCTGCACGCCCTGCACCGGGCCGTTCACGAGGTTTGCCGCGCCCGAGATTTGAAGGCCACACACCGAGTGATCATCGAGGTTGAGAAAGCCACCGAGCTCGAAGCCTCGAACTGCCCCGGTCACGCCGCCGAACAAGTTGAAGGAGAACTTGCGCTCCACGTCGGTCTTGTCGTGACTCGACATACCGATGTACGGCAACACGTCGAGGCCGACACTGACCTTGCGGAGGCTGTTCGAATCGCAGCCTTTCGGAAGTGGGGGTGGTGGGGGCGGCTCAGGCTTGGCGACTGCAGCGGGTGGCTGCGCGGGCGCCGGCTGGCCCTTACGAAGCGCATCGCGCAAATCCGCCGCCTCGTCGCGCATCAGGTTTGCCGCGACGAGCGCCAGCGTTTCGCCCGCATGCGTGCCGGAGCTCGACACGTCGACCGTGCGCTCGATCGTCGAGCCGTCTGCGCGGACGAACGTGAGATTGACGGCGGCTTGCGATGTCGCGCTGATCGCGAGGTGCGTGCTCCCGGTGGCACTCGCCCCGTCCACGAGCTTCACCGGCAGCGCGAGCTCGTGCTCGATCGCGGCGCGAAGCGCCTCGGCGCTCATTCCGGCAGTCGAGGTGTCGCACGTCAGCGGGAGCGACTCGGATTGTGCGGCGACGCGCGACGCGCCTGTGAGCTCGAATATTGCTGCTGCAATCAGTGCAACGACGGCACAGCCACCCAGGAATGAACGAAGCTGATCAACTCTCATGTGCGTGCGTGCCCGAACGAACCAGAACCGTTCATCTACACGAGTCGCACGGACTCATCATTTCGACGCGTGATCGATCGCGTCGATCAGTGATTTCGCTTCGGTGCGCCGATAGCTACCGTATTCGCCCTCGGCAAACGGCGTCAGTGCGCGCTTCGCTTCCGCTTCGCGGCCTAGGCGAATCAAACACAGGGCGCGGTTGTATTTCGCTTCCGGCGCCAGCGCGCCTTTTCCTGCGATGCGCAAGTAGTCGTCCCACGCCGAAAGCGCTCGTGGGTCTCGCGTGAGATGCAGGCGTTGCGCTCGACGGAACAGCGCAAGCTCTGCGGATTCTGGCGCGGGCGCTGTAATCGTAGTTGGGGTTGGACTTGGCTCGACTGCGACGACAGGAGGCGGCATGGGCTCCGGCTCGGGCGCCGGCTTCAGACGCGGTGCGGGCTTCGGCCTATGCGCAGTGGTCGCGCGCTTTTTTACCGGAGCTGGGGCCGGAGTTGTCTTCGGGACGGCTGGCACTGCAGGTGCTTCCAGAGCCGCCGCACCCGCAGCAGATGGCTGCAGACCCGGCTCGACCGCGGCGGGCATCGACGCGCGCTTCTTCTTTTGCGGCGCGGCATTCGACTGCTGACTGCTCTCGGGCGCAATCGCGCGTTTGATCTCCGGCCAATACTGCGCGACTCGCGCGAGGGCGGTGCTGGCTGCGAGCGCAGCGACGAGCGCGACGATCCAACGCAGCAGCCCACCGCGGCGCGGCGCGTAACGCTTCTCCGCACCTTCGAGGACACGCGCTCGCGTCAATCCGGAGCGCGGTTGCGGCTCCGAAGTCGTTTCGCGCAACGCGCGCGTTGCTTGCTCGAGTAGATCGCTCATCGCACGCCCTCGCGTTCGAGCGCAGTGCGCAGTTTCTGCCGAGCGTGATGCAGGCGAGTCCGGACCGTGGCCTCCGGAATACCGAGAATCTGAGCTACTTCAGGCGACGACCGGTCTTCCACTTCGCTGAGCACGAAGGTGGTTCGGTGGTCGAACGACAATGTCTCGAGTGCCCGCATCAACAACTTCGCAAGCCTCCGCTGTTCAGACTCGTCTTCCTGAGATCGCTGCTTCGGTTCAGGCTCCCGCCCAAACCGCGCGAGCGCAAACCGGCGCCGCGTTCGTGAGCGCACGTGATGGCGCGCGTGATTGATCGCCACGCCGATGATGAACGTGCGCAGCGTGCCGTCGCCGTTCCAGCGCTGAAGCGCTTTGGGTAACGTCAGAAACGTATCGTGGACGAGATCTTCGGCCGCATCCTCGCCGAGCAAGCGCCGGGCGAACATGCGCACGGCGTGGTGATGCTCGTCGTAAATTTTGGCGAGCCCAGTCATGTCGCCTTCACGTAGCGACAAAACCGCAGCCGAAGTTTCCGTATACGATGGCCGGTCGAGTGGGGGCGCCATCATGTCGCCAAAGCTATCCAAGATGGGCCTCCCTTGCACTGTTCCGTGCCCGGACCAGACCCGACTGTTCACGTGGAGCTCCATCTTTTTTGAGTTTCTGTGACTCAGCGGGGGCAACCTGGCCGTTCTCCCGGTAATTATTGGCTTTGCCGGACCCGGACCTGCCGCGTGATCCAGCCTACGCCGCCCCGATCATCCCTCACGACGAACCACAACTGCGCGAGGTCTTGCCCGTCGCGGCGCTGCGCCGCCCAGTGGTTGTCGGGCTCAGCGGAGATTCGAACTGGCCGCTCGAACACGCCTTGGCTCGCGTAAAACTGCACGACCTGTTGCTCCGAGAACCTCGTC
>Ga0193753_10003202_pt1 | contig 12286 bp, 10 predicted proteins | sample H1c2metaG_FD_144925 | JGI IMG/M metagenome (GOLD analysis project Ga0193753, IMG submission 144925) | Soil microbial communities from a riparian zone of the East river system, Colorado, United States - H1c2 | ecosystem: Environmental > Terrestrial > Soil > Riparian zone | place: USA: East... | reverse complement strand
GTGGTAACTCAAAACTATCCATTTTAAGGGAGGTATCTTACCTCCTTTTTTATTGCCTTATCTTAGTTTTACCGGACAGTAATAACTGCCAACCGCCAACTGCCAGCCATTCTATTCCGCTTACATTCGGTATATTTAACACATTATATGATATGAATTCCCGCCCGGCCTTAACATATATTTTGGATATCCGCCCTTTTGTTTCCGGACTGAGTATTATATTTTTTCTTCATCTTGCTCTGCCTGTCCAATCACAATCAGTCCGTTATATTCTGACCAAGGATGGTCTTCCACAGTCATTTGTTTCAGGGCTCGTGCAGGACGATACTTCTTTTATCTGGATCGGCACACGAAACGGACTGGCCAGATACGACGGGATTCAGTTCAAAGTATTTCAACATAATGCGCTTGATTCAACAACGCTTGCTTCCAACCTCATCATCTGGGTCAGAAAAGATAAACACAATCAGTTATGGATAGAACATGAATCCGGTGAGATTGACGCATTAAATCCTGTTACGGAAAAAGTGCGGCATCTGATCAGGGAAAATCAGGTTAAAGAAGGAACGATACAGTATATACGCCGCGGCTGGCTGGTAGATGAGGATGGTATTTTTTGGGGAATACGGAGAGGAGCGGGGATAAATAATTACAATGATGTTACAAAAAAAACAGAAGCCTTTAACCGTCAGAACGCGGGCTTTGCCAGTGATACAATACTAGGATTGACAGAAATAAAGAATCGCGGAATCTATTTTATAAATCAGAACGAGATCGGCATATATGATAAGAAAACAAAAAAAATGACCCGTTGGCCGATTCCGTATAAACAGGACTTCGGAGATTTTGCCGGCATGGATGCAATAGCCATTGATTTGCATGAAAGAAATAATGGTGAATTAATGTGGGGGGACAGAAAAAATATTTTCTTCTTCAACCTGTCTACGCATTCATTCAGGACCATTTTCCTTCCGACAGTCGCTTATCTCGGTATACGCTGGATTCGGACGGGCGCAGACGGGTATGAATATTTTGAAAATTATGGAAGGGTATTCCGGTACAGTGAAAAAACCGGTGCGCGTTCCATCGGCAAAACAGCTAATGAATATTTTTCCGACGCCAAATCTTTTCTCGTTGATCGTTCAGGACTTATCTGGCTTGGTACAAACGCTGCGGGCATCCAGCAGATTGATTTGGAAATTCCTTTCTTTCAATCTTCCTCGTATAAGAAAGATTTTATCACCGACATGTTACAGGAAGAACTGGGAATCAATATGCCGCAGATGTTTGACTGGACTGCGAAGGATCAGGTCTTTTCTCAGCCCAGTTATTATTTCAGGTCGGCTTATGACAGTAAGAAAAGATTATACCTGGCTCTGAAGCAAACGGTATGTTATGCTGACAGCAATGAAAACCGGTTTACAAAATTACCTCCTGTCCCGATCATCGATGCTTCTGAAAAACTACAGGTAGGTATCCGTGGCATATCCTTCATGCCCGATGGCTCGCCGCTGGTGATTGGTTATTCGGGTAATATTATGGAGTATGATTTCTCCGGTCACCAATGGGTTTCTTTTATCGATCCTGATTTGCTCAGAAAAAACTTCGGACCGGACCTGCTTCCCCTGGATATGGTGGCAGACCAACAAAACATATGGATTACTACAGAAAAAGATGGCCTCTTTATCATTGATATCAGGACTAAGAAAATTTCCAGGCTGAAGGAAAATCAAGGATCAGGTTCACTGCCTTCCAATCAACTGCTCAGTGTAAAACAAGATCCGTTGCATCCCGATATTCTCTGGATAGGAAGCTACCAGGGGCTGATTCAGCTGAATAAAAATACTTTACAGTGTAAGGTCTTTTCTTTGAATGAAGGCCTGCCGGATAATACAATCTATTCTATTTTACCGGATCAGTCTGACATGCTTTGGTTAAGTACAAATAAGGGTATCTGTCGCTTTGACCTGGAAACGCATTCGGTTCGTGCATACCGCACCATTCACGGTTTGCCCGGTGATGAATTCAACCGGTTTCACCAACTTTCGCTCCCCGACGGACGACTGACTTTTGGAAGCACAGACGGATGGACGATTTTCAATCCGTCACGAATAAAAAATGACGCATTCGAACCAGCCATCGCTTTCACAGATCTGAAAATAAATAATAAAGATATATCCCAGGGAAAGGAGAACAATCCGTTGACTTCTCCCATAAATGCACTGAATCAACTGACCCTGCCCTTTGAACAAAATACTTTGACATTCAGTTTTGCCGGACTTGAATTCAGTCAACCCCAGGATATTCAATACCGCTATAAACTTCAGGGATATGATAACGAGTGGATCACAGCCGGCAATTCCCATTCAGCCAGCTATACCAAAATACCTCCCGGGAATTATACACTCTTTATAAATGCCAGTAATACCTCCGGTAAATGGAGCTCCCATATTAAAACTTTAAAACTCCGGATTGAATCACCCTGGTACGCTACCAAGATGGCTTATCTCTGTTATTGCATCATCCTGGCCGGACTAACGTGGACCTTTATACGCTTTCGGGTGAGTCGTATGGTCATGCAGGAAGAAATGGTTCTGAAAGAAAAAGAATCTGCCCAATTAAAAGAACTGGATGACATGAAATCAAAATTCTTTTCAAATATCACCCATGAATTCCGTACACCGCTTACACTGATTATGGGCCCGGCCGAAGAGTTAAAGAAAACCCATGCCCTTGATCCAAGAGAAACACGCCTTGCAGATACAATCGTCAGTAATGCCAGACAATTACTGATCCTGATCAACCGTCTGATGGATTTATCAAAACTCGAGGCCAAAGCACTTCAGCTTCATGAGCAAAGAGGAAATCCTGCGGACGCCATCGGATCTGTGGTTCATTCTTTTGAGATGGACGCGGTTTCCAAAGCCATTCAGCTTTCATTTACGAATCAGGTTGGGGTAATGGATTGCTGGTTTTACGCAGATGCCTTGGAACGTATCGTATATAACCTGGTTTCCAATGCATTAAAATTTACTTCAGCGAAGGGAGGGGTAGAAGTTATTTTTTCCGAAAAAAATAACTTGCTGGAACTGGTAGTAAAAGATAATGGTATCGGAATCGATGTAAATAAACTGCCACATATTTTCGACAGGTTTTACCAGGCGGATCAAAATAAAGGCCTTTCAAAAGAAGCATGGGACCAGGGCACCGGTATCGGGTTGTCGCTTGTAAAAGAACTCGTAAACCAGATGGGGGGCAGCATTTCTGTTGAGAGCCGTATTTCGTCCGCCGTACAAAATTCATCGGGAACAACATTCACACTTACCATGCCCTATCGCAAAGCGGATGAGGAAGGAGTATTCAGTTCCGCGATATTGGGACAGGCGGAAACTGCGGACCCGGGACAGGAAGAATCAGATAAACGTTCGTTGATTCTTCTCGTGGAAGACAGTATCGAACTGGCCGGATTTATTGACGGGATACTATCGGAAAATTATAAAGTAATACATGTTGTGAATGGCGCCCTCGGATTGGAAACAGCATTAGCCACCATGCCGGATCTGATTCTGAGTGATGTCATGATGCCGGTGATGGATGGATATGAAATGTGCAGCCGGTTGAAGGAAGATATCCGTACCAGCCATATCCCCGTTGTTTTACTAACAGCCAAAGCCACCCAGGAAAACCTGATTTCCGGGTTGTCGATCGGGGCAGATGATTATCTGACCAAGCCATTTCATCCGACTGAATTATTACTGAGGATTCATAATCTCCTGGACAGGCAGCAAAAGCTCAGGGACCGGATCCGCGGAGAGCTCAATCTGCCCGCTGGATCCCCTTTAAATGCGGAGCCGGTTATCCAGGACATTTTCATCACCCGTCTGTATGAAGTGCTGGATGAACACCTGGACGAAGAATTATTTGGCGTTGATCAGCTCACTGCAGCGATCAACATGAGCCGCAGCAGTTTGCACCGGAAATTAAAAACGCTTACGGGTATGTCTACTACGGAAGTTGTAAGGAATTACCGGCTCAAAAGAGCCAGCCTGCTCCTGAAAGAGGGTTATAGCAGTTCCGACGCTGCCTATAAAACCGGATTTGGATCTCCTGCCTATTTTACTAAAAGCTTCCGGGAAGTGTATGGTGTTACACCTACGGAGTTTGTTATAAGCTTAAAGCGCAAAGCGTAAAGCGTAAAGCCCATTTAAAGCTTAAAGCGCAAAGCTCAAAGCTTAAAGCTATCGGGGCCCAAAAACCAAGGACATATTTTCACTCCACACTTATATAAACCTGTATTTGCTTTAAGCATTACGCTTTACGCATTACGCTTTACGCTTTGCGCTTTACGCTTTACATGGGCTTTGCAACAATATTTATACTTATTGCAACATCCGGTATAGTCTCAGGCTCAACGGGTTAATAGTTTTGCATCCTGAATTCGATCGTAGTATCAGTCAATAATTTTCTAATTAAAATTTATTTACCAATCAACTAAACATCATGAAAAAGTATTATTTCCCGGCGCTGGCCTTCGTTATTTTTGGATTGTTTTCCTGTTCATCACCAACTCAGATTGTGAGTAGCTGGAAGGATCCAAATACCTCTATCAAAAACCCACACCTTCATAAAGTGGTGGTGGCCGCCCTCATCTACGATCAGGGTGTACGCCGCCAGGTCGAAGACTACATGGCTTCTTTGTACCCGGGTACAGCTATGCAGTCATATCTTATCCTTGGCGGGGATTCATTAATTAATAATCAGAATGAGTATAGTCAGAAATTGAAATCTGAAGGTTATGACGGCATCGCCATCTTAAAACAAACAAATGAAAATATCAGCCAGCATTATGTTCCGGGACAATACCCCTCTTATTACAGCACCTGGGGTGGCTATTGGGGCAATGGATGGGGTAACAGATGGGGCGGCCCGGGATGGGGAGCAACCTATTATAATCCGGGAACTCCAGGTCATATACGTACAGACAGAACCTGGATAGTACAAGTGAATGTTTATTCACTCGAACCCAATAAGCTGATATGGGCGGCCAATACACGTACGACTGATCCGGGCGGAAGGGTCCCATTATTCGACGATGTGTGCAAAGCAGTACGTGCTCAAATGAAATCTGACGGATTTTTGAATTAGGATCAACAACATTAATCAACAGGAATATCCATCTGCATGGAACAGAATATTAAATATGGATTGGCCGGAGCTGCCTCCGTAAAAAAGAAAAATTACTCATACCTCTTTATAAACGTTCTTCTGGCAATCATACTGCCTCTGCTGTCAGTTCTCTGGGATTGTCTTTATGAACATGAAACATTCAGCTGGGAGTTAATCGGGAAGTGGTTTATCTTTTTTGCAGTCGGCATCCGGCTTTTCACAGCAGGCATTAGTCAGGCTTCAAATCCTGCATTTACCGGGGGAATATTTAAAATGAAAACCACCGAAAGTTTTGCAATCATCAGGGAACTTGGATTCGCAAACATTTCCCTGGGTGTAATGGGCATCCTGTCGGTGCTTAATAATAATTGGCGCGTGATGGCAGCTGTTACCGGTGGCTTGTTTTTGGGTCTCGCGGGAATATATCATCTGTTTAAGAAACCGGATAGCAGTAACGAGCTGATCGCCATGGTATATGACTTGTTTGCTTTGGTGATCATTATTTTATACCTCTCCGTCACATTATTTTTTTAATAACCATTAAACCTTATTTCTATGTTTATTAAATCAGGTTTTGAATTACTGGATGAAAAGAAAAAAATTGAACAGCGGCCTGAAACAAATCATAATATCCGCAACATGCAGGGATCCCAGGCTGAAGACAGATGGAAAGAAGAAGTTGCCATGCATCTGCATATGAAGAACAGAAAAAAATACATGCACTTATATCAGTTAGAAAAATACTTCCGTTGAGTCCAAAGCGCAAGACGTAAGGCCACCGCCAACTGCCAACTGCCAACCCACCTCGCTAAAGCTTCGGTGGGCAAAGCCCTCAACCATCACCGCGAGACTTTCTTAAAAATCGAACTCGCCGTATGGCCGCCAAAACCAAAAGTATTATTGAGACTGTAATTCACAGTACGTTGAATCGATTTGCCGATGACGATATTTAAATTGGCAGGAATATGTTCATCAATATTTACTGTGTTGATCGTACCGGGAATAATATTATGTTTTACAGAGAGGACACTGATGATGCCTTCAACGGCTCCTGCAGCACCGAGTAGATGACCCGTCATGGATTTTGTCGCACTGATATGAACCTGCTGGTCCCCAAATATACTTTCGACACCTTTCATTTCACTGATATCTCCGATACCGGTAGAAGTTGCATGGGCATTGATATAATCAATATCAGAAGGACCCAGGCCGGCGTCGCTGAGTGCTCTTGAAATACATAGTTTGGCACCGAGCCCCTCGGGATGCGTTCCTGTTAAATGATAGGCATCGGCAGCCATGCCGCCTCCAACCATTTCTGCATAAATATTGGCCTTTCTCTTTATGGCGTGATCCCATTCCTCCAATATCAAAGCGCCGGCTCCTTCGCCAATCACGAATCCATCCCGGTCTTTGTCAAATGGCCTGGAAGCAGTTTCGGGAATATCATTTCTTTTCGACAATGCCTGGGATGCATTAAACCCGCCGACGGAGGATGGCGTGATGGCTGCTTCAGAACCTCCTGCCACCATGATACTGGCCTTTCCCAACCGGATGGTATCAAAAGCATTGATGAGGGCCGTGTTGGACGATGCGCAGGCAGAGACGGTACAATAGTTTGGGCCGTAAAGTCTGTGACGAATAGAGATCGCGCCGGCGGCAATATCTACAATCATTTTTGGAATGAAGTAGGGATTGAAGCGGGGCGTTCCATCACCGGCATAAAATTCTTTTAACTGCTCTTCAAAGGTTCCGATACCGCCATTGCCGGAAGCCCAGATCACACCAATATCATATAGTTCTTCATCATTCATGGTTGCAGGATTCAGTCCCGCGTCTGCCAGGGCCTGGTCGCTGGCTGCCATGGCATACAGAGAAAAAAGATCATATTTTTTGATTTCTTTTTTGTCGAAATGATCCTCTGGATGAAACCCTTTCACTTCACAACCAAACCTGGTTTTGAATTTGGACGCATCAAATTTGGTAATGGGGCCGGCACCGCTTTTTCCATCAACAATATTCTTCCAGAATTCATTGACCGTATTACCCAATGGTGTCAGTACTCCCAATCCTGTGATTGCGACTCTTTTCATGGTTCATTTATTAGATCGGCGAAGATAATGCGTACTACTTTAACAGACGTAATTGTCCAAAATGGTAGGCGAAGTGATTGGTACGGTTTAAAAGTACGCTCATTTTGTTGCGGGCCGGATCTTTTTCGAAGTCTGCGTCGGTCATGGATTCATGACGCGTGAACCAGTTCTCTGCCGGGATCTTTGCAAATTCATTTTTTAACCTGTCGTGAACCGAAGTCCAGATAGTCCTTAGCTCCGAAACAGTTGGAATTTTATCAATGGTTTTATCCGGAGCAGTTATAAAAATAGCAGCAAGATCCGGATAGGCTTTCTTACCGAAACCCAGTATTTCAGGAATGGCGTCGTGTATTGCGGCAAGATGCCCCATCAAATAAACGCCCCTGTTCTTTCCGGGAGCAATTTCTTTTAATAATAATTCATCAGAAGATTCATTGATGAATTTGGTTGTGCGATCTGCCTGTATTTGCCATGCATTCAGGGCTATCTTGACTAAGACGGTCTGTTGGTCCATATTTTTTGTTTGAAAAAATCCCTCTTTCGAATCGGAAGGTATCTATAAAACAACCAGAGCAGCAATAAGTTCAATCTTAATTGTCAATTGTCAATTGTTAATTGTCAATGGCATACCCCTCAATTTAGCTTTACGCTTCCTCAATTTAGCTTTACGCTTTACGCTTTACGCTTTGAAAGGCCAGGTAAGTAAGAAAAGTAAAAGCCGACCAGATGAATAAGTAAAGCACCAGCTGGCCCGCTAAAATTTTCCCCCGGTCACTGAATATATGGGTGTAGATAACAATATAGCGGTCATAAAATTGATAATATTTTACCGGTGTCCTGAAACTGAATAAGAGAGTAACGCCCAGCAGCCATATCACGATAAATATTTTTTTTCTCATACTCGTCGTCTAGGAAACATTCACAGATTTTTCCCAGCCGGTATCCTTCAATGCGGGATCGTTTTCTTTTTTCAGAAAATCAGCATTTGAAAAAGAACCTGCCTCCCAGCAAAGGATGGCCTCATCGGGCACAATAGCTACCGGGCTTTTCCATGACACGGAATTCTCATTGTATGCAGGGTTTGATTGGGCATTGTAACAGGAGATAATGGACCATCGTGGTTGATCAGAGAGGTTTGCCTCAGAGCGATGTAAAAGATTACTGTGAAAAATCAGTGCATCTCCCGGTGCCAGCTCACAGTATACCAGATCCATTGTGCGTAATGCATTATTGACCATGACCATATCTGCTCCAACCTGTTCCCCTGAAAATCCATGGTTCACCCGGCCCAGTTTATGCGAACCGCGGATTACCTGCAGGCATCCATTTTCCTTCGTCGCTTTTGTAAGGGCGGTCATCACACTGATCAACTGATCGGGGAACATAAATTGATTTTTATACCAGTAGCCATAATCCTGGTGCCATTCCCAGGCGCCGCCTACCCTGGGTTCTTTCTGCATCAACTTGGAATGAAAATGACAAACCGGTGATTCGCTGTCCATCAATTGCGCCACCGCATGCACCATTCTTTCACTCCTTGTCAGGTAACCAAATACATCATTCCCCGGAGTAAACCAAAGCGAAAGCCGGGTTTTTTTACCCGACAGGTCACTGAGGTCGAGAGCATTCCTTGTCAGGATACTGTCTTCGATGGCGTTCGTATATAGTTTGTCAATTTCCTGTTTATTACAAAATTCTTTTATGATAAGATATCCATCCCGGTGGAAATCTTTTATTTGTGACCCGGAAAGTTTTTTTGATTGCATATAAAAATATTTTTTAGAACATCGGATGAGCATTGGCGGACTTTGCCGGAACTTCCTGCATAACGTCCCAATGTTCCGCTATTTTACCATTTTCCAACCTGAAAATGTCAAGAATCGAATAGGTTTTATTGCCCATTTTCGATTTAGTATGGATATATACAAAGTTACCGTCTGCACCCAGATGTTTCACATCGACCGTATCTTTTGCCTGACCTTTAAACCAAACAGTAACCGCTTTTTTTAAAGCGTCTTTTCCGTCAGACAAAGAAGGGTTGTGCTGAATATATGTATCACTAACATACTGATCTATGGCTGCCTGGTTTTTGTCCCCAAACAATTCCTGGTAAAAATCAGCGACCATTTTTTTATTTGATGCATTCTGATTCAAACTGTCCTTCAGAGACTTTATCTGCATATTGAGGGAATCAATGGTGAGCTGGGCGCCCGGGTTTGGGTCGTTACTATTATTGCAGGAATTAAGGGAAATGCAAAAGCAGGCGATGGCCGGGAGCCAGGACAGATTTTTTTTCATTTTATAAATATTTTGTAGTTCATGTCAACTCAGACAGAAAAACCTCGTATTAAGGTAATAAATAAGGCCGAATAGACAGGACGGATCTTTCCGGTCACGATCTGTCGTTGGCCTTTCAATGGAAATAAGCAGGGGATGACTGGTGGAGACAGTCAATCCGCAGCGACATGTGTTAAAGCAAAAAAGGCCGCCTCTGTATACAGAGACGGCCTTTTATTTAATGGGTATTTTTAATTTTTGATCAGGTAGCCAAACAGTCCGTCTGTTTCATCAGCCGGTCCCGCAGTGAAATAGAGCCTTTTCTGATCGATAGTTGAAGTAGTGGGCGCAAAAGACAGAGCCCAAAGGCCATCGATGACAATGGTCCGGTTATGAGATTGCAATTGTCCCATAAACTGACCCTGGGTGGAGAAAACATTGATCCTGCCGTCGCCAAAATTACCAATCAGTATAACCGGTGGCTGATCCAGGTCGTCATTGTTATTGCCGTGACCACTATTTCCTCCCTTATTACCATCGTCATCCGACATGTCGAGGTTCTGAAGAAAATTGTCAGGAGTCATCACAATGCCCCAGGGTGCATTCAGCGTGTGCCCGGAAGCAAACCTCCTGACAAAACTGCCATCGGGATTAAATACATCCACCAGTCCCAGTCCCGCACCCGCCTGACTTCTTCCATCTGGTGCCGGTTTCGCGTAGGTAACAAAAAGCCAGTTACCGACGGATTGAATATTAAACGGTGAATAACCGGAGGGCAGACCTGGATCATGAAATGGCAAGGAGACCGGAGAGAAGGTTGTGTCCCATACATCTATTTTCCCGGCCCTGAAATTAGCAGCATACAAGAGATGTGATCCATTCCAGGTGGCCAGGGCCAGTCCGGTATAAGCAGATGTAGCCGAATTGTCTGCGATTTTCAATGCATTATTCCCAGCCGCACCGTTCCAGCCGGAGAAGATACCATCAACACCTACAAAAAGAAAATTTGGTGACTGACTATTGGAGAGCGTAAAGCCCGCACCACCCGCAAAAACAATACCCGTTGGCAGACCCCCGATCGTATCGGTTGGTGACGGAATATTAACCGGGGGGCGCACAATAGCTCCTTCGCCGGTATATAATTCACTTACATGTCCCGCCATGGAATTGACCCAGGCAATGCCGGTGGGTGCCCAGGCGAGACCCCATGCATTGTGCAGGGTTGGATCAACAAGAACCGGAGAATAATTGCCGCTGTTTGCAACCAGGTTAACCTGCTGAAAGTTGCGCAGGCCCTTGTTGTCAATATTGGCTTTCCGGCATCCAAGACTAAGCAAAAGAAAAATAAGAAAGTAAAGAGAAAGACGCGTCGGCTGAAACCGGATCCTGAATGGAGTAAGGTTGTTCATAATAAGCAAGTTTTAATGTACGTGTTAGTTAATAGATTTCTCTCCGCCTTTAGAATTCTAAATGCAGGGTAAAAAAACAATAAATAAAGGAGCTCTGCTTTTTAGAAGCAGAGATGTCAGCTAGTCGTTATGCAATTGTCAGCGAAGGGTTGGGAGGTTTGAGTATAAACGAGGCTTCATAAACGGGGGTTGCGTAAGTCTGCGATAAAAACAAAATGTTCATACGGGTCCATCGACCAATTTGAATTACCCCGTATGGAAGGTAAATTGCTTGAATACAATATAAAAAGAAATGGCCATGACGAACCAGCCGAATATTTTCTTCAAATAATCTCCGGAGATTTTTTCGGCGATCCGCGTGCCTATGAAAATACCAATGATGGCGCCCAAAGAAAACCTGATTAAAAGACTCCAATTGATCAGCGTTGCAGAATAACTCGTCGAAAAACTGAACAGGGAATTCATGGCGATGATAAGCAGGGTTGTTCCGACGGCTTTCTTCATCGGTAAACGGGTCCAGAAATATAATGCGGGCACGATCAGAAATCCGCCTCCGATACCGAATAAACCGGTTATTATTCCGACGATGAATCCCTGTATGATGAGGAACCCTGGTTTTACATGCTCACCTGCTGGAATGGTTTCTATTTTAGGAGAAGCCGATTTAAGCATTTTGACTGCGGCAAAAAACATCAGGGTGGAAATGCAAAACATGAATAGTATCTTTTTGGATACTACAAATTCACCAATAGAAAATACCTGATCCGGAATGGAAGGGAAAATAAATTTTCTTGCGACCAGCACACCCGTCACGGAAGGGATGCCGAATACGATCATGGTTTTAATATCAACCAGTTTATTGAAAATGGATTTATACCACCTGCCAGGCTGCTGACCCCAACGATAAACATGGAATAGATACTGGATGTCAGGGGATCTATTTTTAATACAAATATGAATACGGGTACCGTCAATATAGATCCACCCGCGCCAATCATGCCCAGCGACAATCCTACAAAAAGTGAAGCGGCATAAGTGATCAATTCTTTCATTCAGGGCCTATAAAATATTTAATACAGGCCTTCATGATTGGTAAGAAATTCTTTTCCGGCCTTGCAGTTTTCAACGTTGGCAGTGGACCATACAAAATGATAAAGACCCTGGCTCAGCAGGTACACATGCAGGAATCCTTTTTTGATAAGTTCCCGGCAAACGATTGTACCGGCATCAGAACCCGCACCATATACCAGAAACAATGCGGACCTGTTCTTTTGTAAGATAATATTTTCCAGTGAATCCGGGGAGGACAGGAGAATGGCTCCTTTCATCCGACCCAGGTTGGCG
>Ga0193753_10003201_pt1 | contig 12290 bp, 8 predicted proteins | sample H1c2metaG_FD_144925 | JGI IMG/M metagenome (GOLD analysis project Ga0193753, IMG submission 144925) | Soil microbial communities from a riparian zone of the East river system, Colorado, United States - H1c2 | ecosystem: Environmental > Terrestrial > Soil > Riparian zone | place: USA: East River... | reverse complement strand
CCGGCAGTGCGGTCGCCGTTGCGCTCACCCTGGCCGCGCCTGCCGGTGTCGATGTCACGCGGGAGCCGGTCGCCATCGATCGCCGCGCCGCGCTGCAGCGTTCCGGAGTCCACACGCGTCGTGAATCCGCGCCCATCCTGCGAGCGCGTCAGTGCGTCCATCGGGACGCCGCGCAGCGTGCCGCCTTCGCCCTCGGCACCGCCGTTGGCGACGAGCGCGTACGCGAGCCGTCCGTCCGGGAAGGAGACCACGAGGTCGTCCACCGTGCCGAGGTTCGCACCGTTGCCGTCATCGAGCGGACTGCCGGCGAAACTGCTGATGCGCCACGGCACTCCCGTCGCATCCAGGTCTCGCGCCGTCTGCGCGCGGTCGCCGCCGCCGGCGTTGTCGCCGTTGCGAGCACCGGCGGCATTGCGCCCTCCGGGCGCTTCCGTGGTCACCGTGCCCATCCGGAACTGCTGCCGGAAATCGGACATCCACCCCGAGTCCAGACGGCCGGCGTCCGGGACCAGCGGCGCTCCCGTCAGCGCGTCCGCGTCCCCCTGCAGCGTGAACGCGCGCGGTATCGCGGTGTTCTCGCCGTCGCGCGCACCCGAACTGCGGCCGGCAACGTTTCCGCGCGAGGCGCCGCCGTCCCCGCGATTCCCGGCGACGCGCGCATGCTGCGAAGGTTGCATGCGCGACATCGGGAAGCCGACGCTGCCGCCACCCGCGCGTTCGACGATGGCGACGACGTCGCCCGAGCTGTCCGTGATCAGGTCCGAGATGCGGCCGACGCGCGTGCTGGACGCGTCCACGATGTCGCTCCCGATGATGTCACGGCTGCGGAAAGCCTGTCCCGCCTCGGCCGTCGCGGCGCCTGTCTGCCCGCTCGCGCCCTGGGATGACGACGGGTTCGTGGAGGCATTGCCCATCTGGCCGGTCTGTCCCGTCGGCCCTTGTCCCGTCGGCCCTTGTCCGTTCTGACCTTGTCCGTTCTGACCTTGTCCGTTCTGACCTTGTCCGGCTTCGCCCTGTCCGCTCTGCCCCGTGCCGGCTTGGCCTTGGGGAGGTTGCGGCGGGTTCTGCTGCGCCGTGCCGACGGAGCCGAAGAGGAGATTTGCGGAAACGACGATGACCAGCGCGCGCGGGGCTGACGACATGCGATGACTCCAAGTTGTGAGACAGCGTGTGAATCCGCGACCGCTCGCGAGCTGATGACTCCGAAGGGTCGCGTGTCGCCGCATCACGGCGAGGACGCAGAGCTGCAGTGCAAAGTCCACGCCAATCGCCACGCGGAGGCCGCTTCTTCTCATGACGGCCGGCAGCACCCGCGCACGCGGACTTTGTAGAAGCTTCACCGCGCGGACGGCGCACCCAGCTCCGCCGTCGCGCGCCGCCGAGCGGGCGGCAGGCCTCAGGACAGGAGGCGGTGGATCGCGGCGAGGTCGACCGGCTTGACGAGGTGATGGTCGATGCCCGCGTCGTGCGAGCGCCTGCGATCCTCGGCCTGCCCGTACCCGGTCACCGCGGCGAGGGTCGCAGCGAAGCCATCCTGCCGCAGCCGTCGGGCCAGCTCGTACCCGTTCATGCCGGGCAATCCGATGTCGAGCAGCACGAGATCCGGCGCGGCGCTGCGCACCGCGACGATGGCCGAGAAAGCCTCGGGCACCACGACGACTTGGTGCCCGCTCATGCGCAGCACGAGCGCCAGCGTCTCGCCTGCGTCGCGATTGTCATCGACGATGAGCACGCGCTTGCAGCCGACGGCCGCGGATCGCTGGGAGCACCCCGATTCGCGCGTGCCGGCACCCCCGGCCGACGGCGCCAGCAGGCTCATGTGCATGACGAACCGGCTGCCCAGGCCGGGGCCCGCGCTGAACGCTTCCACGTGCCCGCCGTGCTGCTCCATGATGCCGCGCACCAGGGTGAGCCCGATCCCCAGCCCGCCCTGCGAGACATCCAATGTCCGCTCGGCCTGGACGAAGGGCTCGAACAGGCGCGGCAGGAGTTCCGGCGCGATGCCGACGCCCGTGTCGCGCACCTGCAGCTCCAGGTGCGAGCCCGAAGCAGCCGCGGTGACGCTGATGGTCCCCCGCTCGTGCGTGTACTTGGTGGCGTTGTTCAGCAGGTTTCCGAGCGCCTGCACCAGGCGATCGAGGTCGCCGTGCACGCGCAGCGGCCGATCCGGCACCGCGATCTCGAGCACCTGGTGACGCGCGTCGATCGCCGACCGGCTGGTCTCGACCGCCCGCGAGATGACCTGGCGGATGTCGACCTCCTCGTTCCGCAGACGGATCTTTCCCTGCGTGATGCGGCTCAGGTCGAGCAGGTCGTCGAGCAGCCGCGTCATGTGCTGCACCTGCCGGTCCAGCGTGTGGCAGAGCTGTTCCTGGAGCGGGTCGCCACCGCTCATGCGGTGCAGCGCTGCGGCGACGTTGCGGACGGGCGCGAGCGGATTGCGCAGCTCGTGGCCGAGGATCGCCAGGAACTCGTCCTTGCGGCGGTCTGCCTCCCGGAACCGCTCCTCGACGCGCTTGCGCTCGGAGATGTCGCGCGCCACCTTGGACACGCCCACGATGCGCCCCGTGCCGTCCCTCACGGGCGAGACCGTGATCGACACGTCGACGAGGCGGCCATCCTTCGCGCGGCGGCGCGTCTCGAAGTGGTCGACGCGCTCGCCCTGCCGGATCTTCGCCAGGATCGCCGGCTCCTCGTGGAGGAGCTCCGGGGGGATGATGGTCGTGATCGGCCTGCCGACGATCTCCGCGGCGGTGTAGCCGAACAGCCGCTCCGCACCGGAGTTCCACGAGCTGACCGTTCCCTCGAGCGTCTTGCTCACGATGGCGTCGTCCGAGGACTCGACGATCGCCGCGAGGAGCATCCGGTCGCGCTCGCTCTCGGCGAGGATCGTCGCGAACTCTTCGGGACGAAGCGGCGCGCGGTCAGCGGCAGACGCGGGGGGCACGGGGCCCTCGCCCTCGTTCCCTGCCACGGCACTCATGCGCTGCCTCCGGTTGCCGATCGATGCCCGCGGCGCACCGCCCACCGGGGCCGCACGCTTGTCACCCCCGGGGGAGCGGGATGTCCGGCCGCAACCCGGCTTGCGGCGCTTAACACCCGACCGATGGCGGGGTCGCGCAAGGAGGGGTCCCGGTCGGGAAACCGGATGCCGGTCCCTGTCGGCCCACGGATGGCCGCGGGGCGCACGTCATTCCGCGGTGCGGGTGTCTTCCGCGCTCCCGCGCCGGACGCGCAGGTTGTTCTGGACCTCGCGGATCCCCGGGACGTCGTCCATCACGATCTCGGCGAGCCATTTCTGGTCCCGCGAACCGACGCTCCCGGTCAGGGTCACGTCGCCGTTCGCGACCACGATCGCGATGTCGCTGGCGTCGATGTCCGGGTCCGCGGTGAGTCGATCGCTTGCGTCCTCGCGGATGCGGTCGTCGGAGCGCTGGTAACCCTTCGGTCCCCGGCCCGCAAAGCGCCCGCGACGCGCAGCCTCCTCTTCGCGCGTCGGCTGCCGCCCCGGCCAGCCGCTGCCCCACGCCACCCGGCCATCCGGGAAGCCCGTCCTCTCGGGCCGCCAGGCGACGCGCCCGCTGTAGGTTCCGCTGGAGCGGCTGGTGGATTGCCGGCCGTAATCGCCCGGGGCCTGTCCCGCTTCATGCGGCAGCTCGTCCTCCAGCCCGAGTTCCTGTCCCCGTGCGAACGGTGCGCCTCCATGCTCGCCGCGCGTCCGGTGCCATGCGCGCTGCGGCTCGCGCTCCGACTCGCGGCGGCTCCACGGCCTGCGCCCGCGCGTGGCCTCGTCCTCGCCCGATGCATACGGGCGCAGCCCGCGCACATCCTCCGGCGAGGGCTCGTTCTCGATGTCCTCGGGATCGCCCGGGTTCCACGCGTCCCATGGCTTGCGGATGGGCGCAGCAGGACCCGCGGCGCGCTGCCCGGCGTGCCGCGGCCCGTCGTCGGCGTGTTCCTCGAAACTGTCGGCCGAGCCGCGATGGAAGATCCCCTGCCAGCTCATCGCGTGTCCTCCTTCCGCCCGCGCGGGGCCTGTCTCGCGTGCTTCATGGTTCAGCTCCCTTCCTCGCCCTTCTCGGGCGAAGGATCGTCCGCGTGGACGAGCTTCGGCGCCTTGCCCGCCGGCCGCGAGATCTTCTGCGACAGGTCGACCTCGCGGCCGCGGTCGAAGGGCGCGAGACGCACGGGCCGGCCGGTGCGAGCGCTCTCGTACAGCGCCTCGATGACGCGCACGTCGGCAAGACCCTCGGCCGCCGAGGGCTCGGGCTCCTCGTCATTGAGGATGCAGTCCGAGAAATACAGGAATTCCGCGGCAAACTGGTCGCGGCGCGCGAACGACCGGCTGCTCGTCCTGCCCTTCACCGTGAGCTCGTGCCGGATCGGCGACTTGAACTCGTACGCGGAGTCGACGCAGAGGTCGCCCTTCGTGCCGACCAGGCGGTAGGTTCCCGTGTCGGCCGCGCCGAAGCTCGTCGTGAATGCCGCGAGGCGGGCGCCCGGGAAACGCAGCAGGGAGCCGGTCGCCTCGTCGACGCTGCGGAAGCGCTCGTCCGTGCCGCGCACGCTGAACGCCACGACTTCTTCCGGCTCCGCGCCGAAGAGCGTCCGCGCCGCGTTGATGCAATAGATGCCGATGTCGTACAGCGTGCCGCCGCCGGTGTCCGCGCGCAGCCGGATGTTGCCCTCCTCGACCTGCATCGAGAAGTCCGAGCTGAAGAAGCGCAGCTCGCCCAGCCGCCCCGAGCGCGCGAGCTCCAGCGCGGCGAGGTTCGCGGCGTCGAAGTGCAGGCGGTAGGCCACCATGAACTTGATGCCGGAGGCTCGCACGGCGTCCGCGATGGCGAGGCACTGCCTCCCGTTCACGGCGAGCGGCTTGTCGCAGAGCACGTGCACGCGCGCGCCGGCGGCGCGGATCGCGAAGTCGGCGTGCAGGTGATTGGGCAGGCCGATGTACAGCGCGTCGATGTCGCCGCTCTGCAGCAGCCGGTCGTAGCCGTCGTAGCCGCAGGTGATGCGCGCGCCGTACTTTCGGCCCAGCTTGTCGCGCTTGACGTCGTCGTCCGACACGAGCGCCACCAGCGCGCTGTTGCGGCTCGCCCTCGCGAAGGCCGGCAGCATCGCCACCTGCGAGATGTACCCCGCCCCCACGACGGCATAGCGGATGCGCTTCGCGCCGCGCGCCGCTGACCCGCCGAGGCGCTTCGAGGCCGCCGCGGCCGTCGATCGGGCGTTGCCCTTCCCGGCGCGGGACTTCGCTGACCTCCCGGTCTTCGCGGTCTTCGCGGTCTTCGCGGTCTGTGCGGTCTTCGCCGTCCGCGCCGGGATGCCTCGCGTCGCTCCTGCCGCGCGCGAGGCGGTCCTGTTTCCGGCGCCGGTCCTGCTCGGCATGTCGTCACTCCCGGGAGGGGCCGCCCGCGCCGGAGACAGCGGAGCGCGGCACACACGCCGCCGCGTTGCAAAGCCGGTGCCACCGGCTGCCCGTGCGAATCGCGCGTCCGAGACGCGGAGAACGCGGAGATCGTGCGGGCACAGGCTGTCATTCCTACAAACGAGTGCACGGAGTTGCGCTCGTGCGCGTGGCGGCTCGCAACGCCCGCCGGGGTCATGGTGTTGTCGCGTGTGCCGCCGGCGCTGCCGCGCGGTTTGTCTCCCCACTCCCCAGTCGCCCGACCCACGGAGCCGTGATGAACGCCATCGAGCTGCTGAAGACCGACCACAGGACCGTGCGCAAGATGCTGGATGAGCTGGCCGACACCACGGAGCGCGCCGCGAAGTCGCGCGGACAGCTGCTCGGCCGCATCGCCCGCGAATTGCGCGCGCACGGCGCCATCGAGGAGCAGATCTTCTATCCCGCGCTGCAGGAGTCCGCGCGCAAGGAGGGCGACAAGGACGTCCTGCGCCAGGTTGCCGAGGCCTACGAGGAGCACCGCGCGGCGGTGCAGCTCGTGCTGGCGGATCTCGAGGCCACGGACGCGGCTTCGATCCAGTTCTCCGGCCGGGCGAAGGTCCTGAAGGATCTCGTGGAGCACCACGCCGACGAGGAAGAGAAGGAGATGTTCAAGGGCGCGAAGCGTCTCCTGGACAAGGCGGAACTCGCGGCGCTCGGCGAGGAGATGGCGGCGCTCAAGGAGCGCGAACTCGCCCGCAGCGGCCCGGTGAAGGGCACCGCGAAAGCGCCCGGGGCGCTCGCGGGAAAGTCATCCGCGAAGACCTCCGCATCGTCCGCATCCGCCGCAGCGCGCGCGCCGCGGCGGCGCGGAGAGGCGCAGGTGGCCGGGGGAACCTGACGCCGGCGCGCACGCGGGCCGGATCTGCGCGCGAGCGGCGCCGCGGAGTCCGTCCGGGACGAGGAGCGGGTCGTGGATGATGAACGCCAGCGCCTGACGGTGGCCAAGGCCGTCGAGAACCTGCTCGAGGAGTGCCGCACCGTCGTGCCCGGCATCCAGGGACTCTTCGGTTTCCAGCTCATCGCCGTGTTCAACTCGACCTTCGAGGAGAAGCTCGCGGCGTGGGAGCAGGTGCTGCACGTGAGCGCGATCCTGCTCGTGGTCGTGTCGCTCGCATGCATCATGACGCCGGCTGCGTACCACCGCATGACCGGCCCACGGGAGGCGACCACGCGCTTCATCGTGATCTCGACGCGCCTGCTGCTCGCGAGCATGAGCATGCTGGCGATCGCGATCACGCTGGACACGTTCCTCGTGTCGCGGCTGGTCTTCGGCCTCCGCGGAGCGCTCGCCGTGGGCGTGGCGCTGCTGCTGCTGTTCGGGGTGCTCTGGTACGCGCTGCCGCTCGCGGTGCGGCGCAGGCAGCACGCGCGCGAGGCCGGCCTCCAGCTCCAGGGCTCGCAGGACGCATGGCCTACCTCGTCCAGCTCCTGATCCCGGTGACGGGCACCGATGAGGACGCACGGCGCCACGCTGCCGTGCGCGACGAGCTGCTGGCGCGTTTCGGCGGCGTGACCGCCTACAACCGGGCGCCGGCCACGGGCCTGTGGAAGGACGCCTCCGCGCCGCGCGGGAATGTCGTGCGCGACGACATCGTGGTCTACGAGGTGCTGAGCGCGCGGCTGCCGCGCAGCTGGTGGAAGAGCTACGCCGGCCTGCTCAGGCGCCGCTTCGACCAGACTGCGCTGGTGATCCACGCGCACACCGTGCAGGTTCTGCCGGGCTGAACGCGCGACGTGTTCCCGGGCAAGGCGCGCCCGCGCGCGGGTTCAGACGAGCCGTGCGACGAGCGTGATCTCGGCCTTCAGCAGCTTGGAGACCGGGCAGCCGGCCTTCGCCTTCGCAGCCAGCGACTGGAAGGTCGCATCGTCGGCGCCGGGGATCTTCGCGTCGAGCGTGAGCTGGATCGCCGGGATCGAGAACCCGTCGGGCCCCTGCTCCAGCGTCACGACGGCCTTGGTGTCCATCTGCTCTGCAGTGAGCCCCGCCTGGCCGAGGATCAGGGAGAGCGCCATCGTGAAGCAGCCCGCGTGCGCCGCGGCGATCAGCTCCTCCGGGTTGGTGCCCGGCTGGCCCTCGAACCGCGCGGCATATCCGTAAGGCTGCGCCTTCAGCACGCCGCTCTGCGTGGAGAGGCTGCCGCGGCCGTCCTTGAGGCCGCCCATCCAGGTGGCGGAGGCGCTGCGCTTGATCTGCATGGTTGTCACTCCAGGGCTTTCGGACGGGTTGTCACGCGCCGGATCGCACGCCGCGCGCGGCCGGCTTGAACCCGGGCCACGCGCGAGCGGAGCGCCGCCGGCGCGAGCGGCCGCGGATCACTTGCAGGTGGTCGGCCGGGCAACCGCGGGCAGGCCGGCCAGCAGCTTCATGAGCGCCGCGGGGTCCACGGGCTTGACCAGGTGCATGTCGAAGCCGGCCTCGCGCGAGCGCCGCCGGTCCTCGTCCTGGCCGAAGCCGGTCATCGCCTCGAGGTGTGCCGGCGCCCGCGCGCAGGCGCCGGCACACCTCGAGGCCGTCCATGCCGGCGAGGCCGATGTCCAGCAGCACGACCGCCGGCTGCTCGGCCGCCGCGCGGTCCAGCGCCGCGCTCCCGTTGAAGGCCACGAAGACCTCGTGCCCCGCCATCTGCAGCAGCATGGCCTGGCTCTCCGCGGCGTCCTCGTTGTCGTCCACGACGAGGATGCGATGGCGGGCTCCGGCGCGCGCCGGGTCCGTCTCGCCGGGGCGCGGCCACGAGGCAGGCGCCGCGCGGCACGGCAGCCGCACCACGAACTCGCTGCCCTTGCCGAGTCCCTCGCTGCGGACCTCCACCTCGCCGCCGTGCATCTCGACCAGGCTGCGCACGAGCGACAGGCCGATGCCCAGCCCGCCCTGCGCGCGGTGGATCGAGCCGTCCACCTGCAGGAACAGGTCGAAGATGCGCGCCAGCATGTCCGGCGGGATGCCGATGCCCTCGTCGCGCACGCGGATCACGGCCTCGTCGCCGTCGCGCTCCACGTCCAGCCGGATGCGGCCGCCGTCATCCTGGTACTTGGCGGCGTTGTTGAGCAGGTTGGTCACCACCTGCGCGAGGCGCACGCGGTCTCCGTCCACCCAGACGGGCTGCTCCGGCGGGCGCACCGTCAGCACGTGACGGCGGTCGTCGATGAGGATGCGGCTCGCGGCGACGGCCTCGCTCACCACGGGCCAGAGGTCCACCGGCTCCAGCCGCAGCTTGATCTTGCCGGCGGTGATGCGCGAGACGTCGAGCAGGTCGTCCACCAGCAGCGCGAGCTGGTCCACCTGGCGGTCGATGATGTCGCGGCAGCGGCCCAGCGTGTCCTCGCCCAGCGGCTCCGCGTACATGATCTTGACGGCGTTGCGCATGGAGGCGAGCGGATTGCGCAGCTCGTGCGCGAGCATCGCGAGGAACTGGTCCTTGCGGCGGTCCGCGTCGCGCAGCGTCTCCTGCATGCGGATCCGCGCCGTGATGTCGAAGAGCACGCCGACGAAGCGGCTGGGCTCGCCCGGCGCGTCGCCGAGGAAGCGGCCGAAGCTCGAGACCCACACGACGTCTCCGCCGTCCACCCGGATGATGCGGTGGTCCGCGCTGAAGAGCGAGCGGTCCGCGCGCGCGCGGTGCATCCCGTCCATGACACGAGCGACGTCGTCGGGGTGGATGCAGCCGGTCCACATCTCCGTGGACGCCTCGCCGCCGTGCACGGGCTCGTAGCCGAGGATCGTGAAGAAGGTGGCGGACCAGAAGGCGCGGCCGGTGCGGAGGTCCGCGTCCCACGTGGCCATGCCAGCGCCCTCCACCGCGAGGCGCAGCCGCTCCTCGCCGGCACGCACGCGCGCGCCCGAGGACTCCAGCTCCGTGGTGCGCTCCGCGACGCGCCGCTCGAGCTGCGCGTTCAGCTCCTCGAGCTGCCGCGTCTTGCGGTGCAGGTCCGCGAAGGCCGCGACCTTGGCGCGCAGCAGCTCCGGCACGATGGGCACGGAGACGTAGTCGATCGCGCCCTTCTCGTAGCCGCGCAGCCGGTCCACGTCGCTCATGAAGACCGCGGACACGAGGATGATCGGCGTGCGGTCGAAGCGCGGGTGCTCGCGGATCATGCTGACCAGCGCGAAGCCGTCGAAGTCCGGCATGCAGACGTCGATGAGGATCACCGCGATGTCGTTGCGCAGCAGGCACTCGAGCGCCTCGCGCGCCGACTGCGCGCGGATCAGGTTCTGCCCGAGGTCGGAGAGCACCGCCTCGTAGCTCAGCAGCTTGGCCGGCTGGTCGTCCACCAGCAGGATGTTCACGCGGTCGTCGGCGTCCATGCGGTCCGGCGCCATCAGCGGTGCAGCCACATGCGCAGGGCCGACAGGAGCTGCTCGTTGTTCACCGGCTTGGCCAGGTAGTCCGAGGCGCCGGCCTCGAGGCAGCGCTCGCGGTCGCCCTTCATGGCCTTGGCCGTCAGCGCGATGATCGGCAGCCGCGCCAGGGCCGGCTTCTGGCGGATGACGCGCATCGTCTCGAAGCCGTCCATGACCGGCATCATGATGTCCATGAGCACGATGGCGACCTCGGGCCGCTCCTCCAGCTTGTCGATGGCCTCGCGGCCGGTCGACGCCGTGATCACGAGCATGCCGCGCCGCTCGAGGATGCTGCTGAGCGCGAAGATGTTGCGCACGTCGTCGTCCACGACGAGCACCGCCTTGTTCTTCAGGTACTCGTCGGAGCTGTGCAGGTTCTCGAGCATGGCCTGCTTCGCCTTGGGCAGGTTGGCCACCACGCGGTGCAGGAACAGCGCGGTCTCGTCGAGCAGGCGCTCGGGCGACTCCACGCCCTTGACCACGACGCTGCGCGCCAGCGTGTGGAGCTGGCTGTCCTCCTCCGGCGTCAGCTCCTTGCCCGTGAAGACCACGACGGGCATGTCGCCGTCGGTCTCGTCACGGATGCGCTCGAGCACCTCGAAGCCGCTCATGTCGGGCAGCCGCAGGTCCAGCACCATGCAGTCGTAGCGGTCCGCCTTCAGCAGCGCGAGCGCCTCGCGGCCGGTGCCGACGGTGACGATGTCGATGTCGTCGTGGACGAGCAGCTCCGTGATGCCGAGCTGCTCCGCGGCGTTGTCCTCCACGATGAGCAGGCGCCGGCGGGGCGACGCCGCGTAGTCCCTGATCCGTGCGAGCGAGGCCTCCACCTCCGCCGTGGTGGACGACTTGGTCACGAACGCGAAGGCGCCGCGCGCGAGGCCGTGCTGCCGGCCCTCGTCGAGCGTGACGATCTGCACCGGGATGTGCCGCGTCGAGGGATCCTGCTTCATCTGGCTGAGCACCGTCCAGCCGAGCATGTCGGGCAGGAACACGTCCAGCGACACCGCGGTCGGGCGCAGCTGGCGCACCAGCGCGAGCGCCTCGGAGCCGCGCGCGCTCACCAGGACCTTGAATCCCTTGTCGTGCGCGAGGTCCACGAGGATGCGCGTGTAGTGCGGGTCGTCCTCGACGACGAGCAGCACCGGGTCGCCCGGCTCGATGGCGTCGCGGTCGTCGGCCACGCGCTCCTGCGGCTCGTCCGAGTGCAGGCTCACGCGGAAGCCGGGCCGCGACGGCGCAGCCGCGGGAGGTTCCGCGGCGCGGATGGCGGCCGTGGGCCCGGCGTAGCGCAGCGCGACGTAGAGCGTGAAGATGCTGCCCGTGCCCGGCGTGCTGCGGAGCTGGATCTCGCCGCCGAGCAGGTTGGCGAGCTCGCGGCTGATGGCGAGCCCGAGGCCGGTGCCGCCGTACTTGCGGCTCGTGCCGGCGTCGGCCTGCTGGAAGGCCTCGAAGATGATCTTCTGCTTGTCCGCGGGGATGCCGATGCCCGTGTCGGACACCTCGAAGGAGACGACGGACGACGCCGTGCCGAGCACCGGGTGGTCCGAGCTCCACCCGCTCTTCGCCGCGGTCACGCGCAGCCGCACGGTGCCGTGCTCCGTGAACTTGAAGGCGTTGGACAGCAGGTTCTTCAGCACCTGCTGCAGGCGCTTGGGGTCCGTGACCATGCTGCGCCCGAGGCGCGGGTCCACGTGCACCTGGAAGGACAGGCGCCGGTTCTCGGCCTCGTGGCGGAACGTGCGCTGCACGGTGTCGAGCAGGTTCTCGAAGAAGACCTCCTCGGCCTCCACGGTGACGGTGCCGGACTCGATCTTGGAGAGGTCCAGGATGTCCGTGATGAGGTTGAGCAGGTCCGTGCCGGCGCCGTGGATCGTGCGCGCGTAGTCGACCTGCTTGCCGGTGAGGTTGCCGTCGGAGTTGTCCGCGAGCTGCTGGCCCAGGATCATGATGCTGTTGAGCGGCGTGCGCAGCTCGTGCGACATGTTGGCCAGGAAGTCGGACTTGTACTTGGAGGTGAGCGCGAGTTCCGCGGCCTTCTCCTCCAGCGCGCGGCGGGCGTGCTCGATCTCCTGGTTCTTGCGCTCCACTTCCACGTTGCGCTCGGCGAGCTGCTGCGCCTTCTGGCCGAACTGCTCGTTGGAGAGCTGCAGCTCCTTCTGGCGCGCCTGGAGCTCGCCGGCGAGCTGCTGGCTCTGCTTCAGCAGGCCCTCCGTCTGCATCGTCGCCTCGATGCTGTTCAGCACGATGCCGATGCTGGCGGTGAGCTGCTCGAGCAGCGCGAGGTGCGAGGGCGTGAACTCGGCGAGCGAGGCCAGGCCCAGCACCGCCTTGAGCTGGCCCTCGAACACGACGGGGAACACGACCAGGTTGCGCGGCAGCGTGCGCATCAGCGCGGAGCCGATCTGCACCGAGTTCTTCGGCACGCTGGTCACCAGGATGCGCCGCATGTCCACCGCGCACTGGCCGAAGAAGCCCTCGCCCAGCTCCATCTTCTGCGGG